>Ga0224523_1000027_pt1 | contig 107781 bp, 91 predicted proteins | sample CFST50metaG_FD_182732 | JGI IMG/M metagenome (GOLD analysis project Ga0224523, IMG submission 182732) | Peat soil microbial communities from Stordalen Mire, Sweden - C.F.S.T50 | ecosystem: Environmental > Terrestrial > Soil > Wetlands > Peat | place: Sweden: Norrbotten County, Stordalen Mire... | reverse complement strand
CTTTCTAGTTTTTCTGAGGTTTACTCTAAATCTTTTTCTTTACGAACCGCCGTATGCCGAACGGCACGTACGGTGGTGTGAGAGGACAGTGAGTGAAGTAATCACTCACTTCCTACTCGATTACCAGAAATAATTATAAGGCTTCTATAGCGTTTACCACCTTTACAGCCTTTTAATCCAGAACTGGTAAGTTACGGTTAGGAGTGACATTAAAGATATTTGACAGCCTCCGGCCCCATATTAAAGATCAGATCAATGATACTAAGCCTGTGATCAACACCTTTAGAGGTACCAAAAACCTGAATGTATTCCTTCACAATAAACTGAGGTTTTCTTTTGGGCGATATGGTGTATCTGAAATCATATTCAGCTTCCAGGACAGGTTTAAAGTCAGTGGTCCGGGCCATATTTATATTCAGACCAAGCATCTTTAGCACTGAACCGGTAAGTTCCATATTCAGATCAAAAAGAAATTCTGTCTTCCTGGCAATTATCTTTTCAATATTTTCATAATAAAATTGAAAATATGGAGATGAGCTATATGATGCAGTTATGGCCCTTAAATGGACCTGTTGCCATCGTTTGGAGTAGTCTATCCTTATTTCTTTTAAAGGAGTTTTATGCTGACTCCCAAGATAAACCGGCACGGAGAGGGGTTGCGGACCATGAGCTGACAGAATATAACATCTGTTTCTGTATGACTGCTTAAGGTAATTCTCCTCTGATTCTACCAATACTTTGTCTGCACGCAAGATCAGCGAGAAATATTCAGATGGTGGCAGGTAAGCAGTTGATAGCAGAATTTTTCCCGACATATTTTACAGGATCATTCAATTTTGTTAATCATACTAGCTGCAAAACCTGCCCCGAATCCATTATCAATATTTACAACGGTTACCCCTGTTGAACAACTGGTGAGCATAGCCAGCAAAGCTGAAATACCTCCAAAGTTTGCACCGTAACCTACACTTGTAGGAACAGCTATTACAGGTTTATCTACAAGTCCTCCCACAACACTTGCAAGTGCTCCCTCCATGCCTGCTATAACAATAATTGCTCTGCAATTTCTTATTTCAGGCAGTTTATCTACCAGCCTGTGAATTCCTGCAACGCCTGCATCATATATTCTTAAGACATTATTTCCCAGCAGTTCAGCAGTTATTGCTGCCTCTTCCGCTACAGGCATGTCAGACGTTCCCGCGGTGATAATTGCTATTCTGGTTTCAGTTATTTTGGGTTTCTTTTTCTGCAAAGAAATAATCCTGGCTACAGGGTAATATACGGCACCAACTGAGATACTATGTACTGCTTCGTACATTTCACTATTTGCCCTTGTACCTATAATATTATTCTCCTTTTCTGACATTACCCTGAATATTTCCCTTACCTGCTCGACTGATTTGCCTGCACAGTAAATAATTTCCGGATATCCGGTCCGCATTTCGCGATGATGATCTATTCTGGCAAATCCAAGATCGGTATAAGGAAAATTTTTCAGTACCTCCAAAGCCTCTTTGATACTCGTTTCTCCCTTTTTGACATTTATAAGCAGATTTTCAACCTCTTTTGCATTCATAATTGTATGTTTTCCGGATTTGAACTGCCAGTTCTGTATCCTTCAAGGTCCAAAGATACATATCTGAATCCTATTTTTTTCAGGTTGGAAATAATATGTTCTTTATCAGGATTACGAATAATTTTTTCGATATATCCGGGCAGACATTCAATCCTCGCAAGATCACCATGTAACCTGACTCTTGTACCTGGGTAACCCAATTCCAGCAGCATGTTTTCAGCTTTCTCAGCCAACCTGAGGGCCTGTTCACTTATTTCAGTATCGTAGGGGATTCGTGTTAGAAGGCAAGCCATTGCAGGCTTGTCCCATATATCAAGATCCGCTTCTCTGGACAATTCCCTTATATCTTTTTTTGTAAGGCCGGCTTCAAGTAGAGGGCTCCTTATACCCAGTTCTTTCAGTGCATTCATGCCTGGTCTGAAATCATTGATATCATCAGCATTTGTTCCGTCTATAACAAACCGATAATTATTTTCCGATGCAAAACTCAATAAATCTGTGAAAAGAGTTTTCTTACACATATAACACCTGTCGATCGGGTTGCTTTTTATCATTTCAGGGAAGCCAATATCAATTATTTTATGCCCGATGCCAAATGAACTTGTAAATTCGATAGCTTCTTCTATTTCCCGCGAGGGAATATATGGAGTTCTTATTGTTACGGCTATAATATTAGAGTTTTTTAAGGTATGAGCACGGTGTAAAAGGAAAGTGCTGTCAACCCCACCGGAAAATGCAACCACGAACGAATTCAGGTACTTAAGTATTGAGTTTAATTTTAATGATTTCTGATTTTTTGAATCCATTTCTATTTCTGATTTATATTTTACTTCCGGCTACTTATTTTTAAGCAGGGCGGCGATAATATTATTGTAAACCTCTTTTATGGGAATCTGATTTTCAGAAGCGATTTGCTTAATATCCTCATATTCAGGCTTATATGATACTTCTTTCCCTTCATAGTATGATCGTTTGACCTTTATGTCACCATAAACAGTCTGAATCGTTTCGAAGTTTCTTACAAGTGTGTCTTTTCTAAAAGGGAAAGTTCTGATTCCCAATGATGTTGATTCAGTAAAAATGATTTTTTTTACTGTTTCGGCAGTTTCTTTTTCACATATTACATTAAGCAGGATGCCCGGACGTCCCTTTTTCATGATAATATTTGAAAAGAAAACATCTGATGCGCCTGATTTAAAAAGCCTTTCTGATATGTAATCAAAAAATTCAGGATTCATATCGTCGATGTTGCATTCAATCTGAACGGCATCATGTCCTGATTCCTGATTCAAACCTGATTCACCAAGAAAAACTCTAAGGAGATTGGGTACATCCGGATGTTCTTTCTGACCTACGCCATACGCTGTTTTTTCAATTTTAAGATTGAGATTGTTATTAAAGCTGGTTCCTAAGGTAGCAAGAATGGCAGCTCCGGTAGGAGTTGTAGCTTCAAAGTCGACGCCACCTGTTTTAACAGGAATTCCTTTAAGAATTTCAGCAGTTGCGGGAGCCGGCACAGGCAGTTTCCCGTGATCGCATAATACAAAACCGCCTCCAAGTTCAACGGTGGAAACATTTACTGCATCAACATTTAAGGCATTAAAGCATATTGCGGCACCAACAACATCAATAATTGAATCAACAGCTCCAACTTCATGAAAATGTACATGATCAATAGGTATAGCATGCACAGCCGCTTCAGCCCGGGCAATATTCATGAATATTTTCAAACTCAGTGTCTTATTTTCATTATCAAGCGTTGATTCATTAATAATCTTTTCTATATCAGAAAGATGCCGATGGGCATGTTCTTGCCTGGTCCGCTTGACAGTTACTTTTGTTCCGGTTATGCCATGCCTCTGATCTTTACTGACTTCCAGTTCCCAACCCGGAAGATTCAGCTTAATTAATTCCTCAATGAGATAGTTTTTATCAACGCCAAGATCTATCATAGCACCGAGATTCATATCTCCGCTGATACCTGAGAAACAATCATAACCTATAATTTTCATGCTATTAGAGTAGTATTAGATGCAACAATTAAAACAGGAGAATGTTAAAAAACCTTAGAATATATTTATTATTAGTTTGATCTGCTAATATACTATTTACAATCTTTACGGAATAAGAAAAAAAAATTGTATTTTTCGGCACGTTTCCAGGTTCGTTTTAATTAACCAGATTATTAAGATTATGAAAAGAAGGGATTTTTTTAAATCATCAATTGGTGGAAGTTTAGCCGCCGGTGCAGCTTTAAAAATGGGAGGATTTGATAAGCTCTGGTCATCAGCCCCCCCGGCCGCAAAGTACGACATGGTGGCTGTAATGGGTGGTAATCCTGATGCAATGTTTGACCTCGGGATACAGGAATTGGGAGGTATGGGCGCTTTTGTTCAGAAAGGACAAAAAGTTCTTATCAAACCAAATATTGGTTGGGATGTAATTCCTGACCTGGCCGCAAATACAAATCCTCTGCTTGTAAAAAGGATAATTGAGCATTGTTTCAAAGCAGGAGCAAAAGAGGTCTATGTGTTTGATCATACATGTGATAACTGGGTTAATTGCTATAGTAATTCGGGAATTGAGAAAGCTGCAAAATCTGCAGGCGCTAAAGTGGTTCCGGGCAATTCGGAAAGCTACTACCATGGGATTGAAATTCCGGGCGGAATTAAGCTTCAGAAGGCAAAAGTACATCAGCTTTTGCTCGAGACTGATGTTTTTATAAATGTACCGGTTCTTAAGGATCATAATTCCACTCTGATGACCTGTTGTCTTAAAAATATGATGGGTGTCGTCTGGGACAGAGGTTACTGGCATTCGAATAATCTGAATCAATGTATTGCTGATTATGCTCTTTATGAAAAGAAACCTGCACTTAATATCATTGATTGCTATAATGTTATGGTGAAGCATGGACCACAGGGTGTCTCAAAAGAAGATATAGTTCCAATGAAGTCACAGATACTTACAAACGATTGGGTAGCCGGAGATGCTGCTGCTGCAAAAATGCTGGGCGTTGCGATTGAAAAGATAGAATATATACCGATAGCACATAAAATGGGATTGGGGAATATGAATCTGGAAACCCTGAATATCAAAAAAATTAAAATGTAATTCCTGATGAGTTCATCTTTATTAAGAAGAATCCGGATCGTTTTTTCAACACTTGTTTTTATCTTCTTCGTACTGGTTTTTGTGGATTTTAAATCAATCATCCCGGCAAGCTATATTAATGCCTTAACCTTTTTACAGTTTATTCCTTCCGTATTAAAGTTTTACGATCTGAAAACTTTAGCTGCAGGAGGTTTTCTGATCATTCTTCTATTGACACTGGTTACCGGTCGCACTTATTGCTCATTTCTTTGCCCGCTGGGGATAGGACAGGATCTTAACAGCCGGATTGGCGGAAGAATTAAAAAAAAGTTTAGAAGATATGGGTTTAATCGACCATTTACAATATTACGATACTCTGTACTTGCAATTACGCTTATTGTTTTATTGTTGTGGGGCACATACATGATTACTCTTCTGGACCCCTATAGTATATTTGCCAGGTTTATGACCTATTTTGCAAAACCTGTTGTTATTTTAATAAATAATTTTCTGGCAGGCATATTCGGGAAGTTTGATATCTATACTCTCAGCAATATTCCGGTTAAAGGATTTCCTTTAATTGTATATTCCATTCCTGCAGCTTTCTTTATTCTGATCGGTGCTCTATCCTTAACCAAGGGACGTCTTTACTGCAATATGATTTGCCCTGTAGGGACCTTTCTTGGTCTGATTTCGAAAATTTCGCTGTTCAGAATAAAATTTAATGAAACTGCATGCACCAGGTGCGGTAGATGTGCTATGAGATGTAAGTCATCGTGCATTGACTTTCTTAAGCCACATGTCGATATATCAAGATGTGTAAGTTGCTTCAACTGCATACATACTTGCCAGGATAAAGCTATTTCATATGGGATTGTGAACTTTAAAAAGAAGGTTCATGAAACCGACGAAAGTAAACGGAAACTAATAGCCGGATCACTTTTACTGCTGTTCGGCTTGTCACATGTTGCAAATGGACAGAGCAAGACAGCACCAAAGCCCAAGAAGGATTCAACAGTAAAAGAGAACAGGACGTGTCCTGTTTGTCCGCCGGGGGGAGGAGGGATTGCAGCCTTTAATAAAGATTGTATAGCCTGTTCACTCTGTATTAATGTATGTCCGAACGGTGTATTGCAGCCAGCTTACAGACAGTACGGTTTAGCAGGTATAATGCAGCCGGTTATGGATTATCATAAGAGCTTTTGCACTTACAATTGCACAAAATGCACTGAAATTTGCCCTACAAATGCGTTACATCCTCTGCTTCTTGATGCTAAAAAGCTTACCCAGATAGGGAAAGCAAAATTTATTAAAGACAACTGCATAGTTAAAACGGAGAAAACAGCCTGTGGAGCGTGCTCGGAAGCTTGTCCGACCAAAGCTTGTCATATGATTCCTTATGAAGGAAACCTGGTCATCCCGGAGGTTACCGAGGACATATGTATAGGATGTGGCCATTGTGAATTCGCATGTCCTGCCTCTCCTTATAAAGCAATTTTTGTTGATGGAAATCTTGTGCATATGGCTGCAAAAAAGCCTGAAAATGTGCAATCGGAAAAAAAGACACCTGTAGAATTTCCATTTTAATCTTCCCCTTCACACCTAAGGTGGGAATTCTCAGTAATATTTGAAAATTTTCTTAATGACCGAAAACAGGGGGCCAATTCTTAAAACAATTAATTTTAATTCATATGAAGCCATCACATATTGAGCATATTGGTATAGCAGTCACCAACCTTAAAAAGGCAATAAGTTTTTATGAAAAGGTTTTGGGACTGACCTGTTATAATATCGAAGAGATTCCTGATCAGAAAGTGCGGACGGCATTTTTTCAGGTCGGACAAACAAAAATAGAATTGCTCGAATCAACCGACCCGGAAGGACCAATTGGAAAGTTCATTCAAAAGAAAGGAGAAGGAATTCATCATATTGCTTTTAGTGTTGAAAAAATTGAAGAGCAATTGATGTATGCCGCCAATATGGGAATCACTCTTATTGACTGTAAACCCCGAAAGGGGGCAGAAGGGCTGGATATTGCTTTTTTGCATCCGAAAGCAACTTCCGGAGTTCTGATAGAGCTTTGCGAAGATAAACATATAACTGGCTGATGTTGGTTATGTTTAAAAAATCAGTAGGTTTGTATAACACTACCAACTGTACAGCGATATGAATGAACTCGTCGCAATCGCAGGGAATTCCGGACCAAAAATCAGGTCCGATTGCGAAATTGTTTTAGAAATCAGATCTGATGGCGGGATTGTGATTGATCTTAAATCCAAGGTTCAGGTATTATATGGCGAATCAATAAAACATCTTATTAAGGAGATACTTGTTTTTTTTGGAATTAAACATGCTTCTGTAACCATCAGTGACGCTGGCGCTCTTCCCTTTGTTATAGCGGCAAGAATGGAAGCGGCCGTTAAACAATTAATCAAAACTGATCTTGAATATCTTCCGGCGATTCTTGAGGAAAATGGTTATGAAACAACGCGCGACAGGTTTCGTTTTACGAGGTTATATTTACCTGGCAATACGCCGGGATTAATGATCAATGCGGGTCTTCATTCTGCCGATGGAATAATTCTTGATCTCGAAGACTCCGTTGCGGCTGAAAAAAAGAATGAAGCCAGAATTCTTGTCAGAAACGCCTTAAGGCAGATTAATTTCTATGGTGCTGAAAGAATGGTAAGAATAAATCAGGGCGAGAGAGGGCTGGAGGATATTCGATATGTGGTACCTCATAATGTTAATCTTGTTCTTATTCCAAAATGCGAAAGTGCAGAATATATTAAAGTGGTAGATAAAGAGATTTCAGCTGTTAAGAAAGAATTCAATCTCTTTCATAATGTGTATCTTATGCCTATCATTGAAAGTGCATTGGGGATTGAAAATTCTTTCGATATTGTACGCGGGTCTGAAAATGTTGTTGCAGTTGCGATAGGTTTGGAAGATTATACTGCCGATATAGGTGTTTCAAGGACTGCAGATGGAAATGAATCGTTTTATGCGAGAACGCGTCTGGTTGTTGCAGCAAAGGCTGCAGGTATTCAACCGATTGATTCAGTGTTTTCCGATGTTGCCGATATGGAGGCTCTGAAAAAAACTGTAATGATATCAAAATCACTGGGCTTTGAAGGTATGGGTTGTATTCACCCCAGACAGATAGCTGTAATAAAGAATGGATTTGCACCTGAAGAACATGAAATAGAAAAGTCGAAAGACATCGTACTCGCCTATGAGTCAGCAAGACGCATGGGGCTTGGAGTAGTTTCACTGGGGTCAAAAATGATAGATCCGCCTGTAGTTGCCCGTGCCCAGAAAATCATTAGTCTTGCTGTTAGTATGAATATTATATCACCTGAGTGGCAAAAAGAAATTCCTTCTGAAGAGATTTAGAAACCTAAATAGATAATATGCCAACGAAAACTGTGATAAATGCTGCCGGCAGAGCCGTTCCTTTAGAAATAAATGGTAATCCGGTTATCCCTTTTAAAGGAGTTGGTAAATACAAACCGGAAAGCAGGAAATATTCTCCGCCTATACCATCCTGTTCTGATTTTCCTGATGATGGAAATAAAGTTGTCAGTTCACTTGAAGAAGCTCTAAGAAAATGTGGCCTGAAAGATGGAATGACTATTTCAACTCATCATCATCTGAGAGATGGCGACCTGATAAGCAACAAAGTATTTGAACTGGCATCAGCAATGGGAATAAAAGATCTGGTATGGTTCCCCTCTGCCTCTTTCCCTTGCAATGATCCGATAATTAAATACCTTGATGATGGCACAATTAACAGGATAGAGGGAAGTATGAATGGCCCGTTGGGGAGATATGTATCTGATGGAAGAATGAAGGGTACTGCAGTTTTAAGATCGCATGGAGGGAGAGTTCAGGCGATTCAGGATGGGGAGGTCAGAATTGACATAGCTGTTCTTGCAGCACCGACATCGGATTCTTTTGGAAACGCAAAGGGAACAGGAGGCACATCTGCCTGTGGGGTGCTCGGTTATGCAAAAGCTGATTATTTGTATGCTGAAAAGGTAATTGTGGTTACGGATAATCTTATAGATCTTCCATGTTCTCCAATGGAAATTGAAGGAAATTTTGTTGATTACGTAGTCGTTGTCGACAAGATCGGAATACCTGAGAAAATAGTATCAGGTACAACTCAGATAACCAGGAGCCCCGACAGGCTTCTGATTGCTGAACTGACTGCAACTTTCCTGGAAAAATCAGGCATATTAAAAAATGGTGTCACAATGCAGGCTGGTGCGGGGGGAACATCTCTGGCCATTGCGGTTTTTGTGCATCAGATACTCAAGAGCAAGGGTTGGAAATCGAAATTTGGATTCGGAGGAAGTACAAAATACATGGTTAAGATGCTCGAGGAGGGACAGATGGGCGCAATTCTCGATGCGCAGGCATTTGATCTTGAAGCGGTGAAATCAATTGTAAATAATCCCAACCATATTCCATATTCGGTATTCAACGCATATAATTATCACTCGAAAGGAAATCTCACCAGTCTGATGGACATAATGATACTTGGTGCAACTGAGATAGATCTGAATTTCAATGGCAATGTTGTTACACATTCAGATGGCTATCTACTTCATGGCATCGGTGGCTGGCAAAACTGCCTTCATGCCCGGAATGTAATTCTTCCACTGCCTTTATTTCGCGACCGTATCCCTGTCATTGTGGATGAAGTCACAACTTTGTGTGGCCCCGGCGAGCTCATTGATGTGATAATAACAGAGAGGGGTATTGCTATTAATCCCTTAAGGCCTGATCTTATTGAAAGCGTCAGGGGAAGCGGCCTTCCTTTAAAGACCATCAGGGAACTAAAAGACGAAGCTGAGAAGATATGCGGTGTTCCGCAAAAGCCTCAGTTTGAAGACGAAATTGTTGCTGCAGTTAAGTGGGTAGACGGAACTGTAATTGATGTGGTGAGAAAAATAAAAGCAAGTTGATCGTAAAATGGAAAAATTCAAATGCGTTGTATGCGGCTATATCTACGACCCGGATGAGGGAGATTCTTCCAGCGGGATTCAGCCCGGCACTTCATTCAGCGAACTGCCTGCTGATTATATCTGTCCTGTTTGTGGTGCTGGCAAAGATGAATTTGAAAAATACGGGTAGAAAAAAAAGAGTTCTTTCCTGCTAAAAGCTATCCCTGATTAACCGGCATATTTATCACAACATCAATAAGAAGATCCCAGAACATCTGTGCTGTCTTGATTTCAATCATCTCTTCAGGTGTATGAGCTCCTCTTATTGTCGGTCCGAATGAAATCATGTCAATGCCTTTAATTTTTTCATATACCAGGCCGCACTCCAGACCGGCATGTATTGCCCTGACAGATGGTTCTTTTCCGAACAAATTGATATACGATTTACGGGTTATACTAAGAATTTCCGAATTCAGATTTGGTTTCCAACCAGGGTATCCGTCAGAATGAACAACTTCTGCTCCTGCAAGTTTCAGACAAGATTCAACCATTGCTCCTGCATTATTCTTAGCCGATTCTACTGAACTTCGCTGCGTTGTAATTATTCTAATTGTATTATTCTCACTGAACTTCGCTGAAGCAAGATTAGTTGATGTTTCTACAAGATCATCCATTTCCAGCGACCATGCGATAACACCGTGAGGACAGCAGGTTAATGCATTCAGAAACCTTATCTGGCTTTCTTCATCCATAACAAAAGGAGGAACAGTTGTTTCCTTTACCCATATTTTAATATCTTTTTCGAGGGGCCCAAACTCATCGATTTGAGTCGCATAGAAATCATTAATCCAGTATTTTATCTTAACTAATAATGTTTTATCGAAAACTATTGTTGAAAATGCTTCTCTTGGGATTGCATTACGGAGGTTACCTCCGTTAAAATCGGCAATAGAAATCTTAAACTGATGTGAGACATTCCAAAGAAGCCTGGTCATAATTTTAACCGCATTGCCATATCCTTTGTGAATTTCATCTCCTGAATGACCTCCATGAAGACCGGTAACTGATACTTCAAGAGCTGCTGAATCTTTTGTTGTCTGAATTGCTTTATAATTCATTGTTCCCACGGTATCCATTCCGCCGGCACAACCTATGAAGAGGATCCCTTCATCTTCTGAATCAAGATTAAGAAGTGTCCTGCCGCTGAAAAAATCAGGTTTAAGATTGATAGCTCCGGTCATTCCCGATTCTTCATCAACAGTAAAAAGGCATTCGATTTTGCCAGCTTTCAGGCTTTGATCAGAAAGGATTGCCAGTTGAGATGCAATACCTATTCCGTCATCAGCACCCAGAGTAGTTCCTGAAGCAGTTATCCATCCATCTTTTATAGTCGGTATAATGGGATCAGTTGACCAGTTATGCGGATAGTCAGCATTCTTTTCCCCCACCATATCCATATGACTCTGAAGAACAACTGTTTTTCGGTTTTCCATACCCCTGGTCGGTGGTTTGATAATCAAGATATTACCGACTTCGTCCTCTTTTGATTCAAGGTTGTTTTTTTTTGCGAACTCAAGAAGATACTTTCTGATTTTCCCCTCATTTTTCGAAAGACGCGGAATACCGCAAATCTCTTCAAAGTAAAACCAGATTGGCGCTGGATTCAAATTACTTAAAATGCTCATACGTGGAACTATAGTGCTATATTTGGCGCAAAAATACTATTTTTTTTTTCATTTTTCGGGTATAACCGTAAAATTATAGTCAGGCTTTATCTGCTGACAAAAATTGATTATTTTTACGAATACCGAGATATTCTGAAATAAACTAATTGAAATCGTATGGCTAAACGTGCAATTGTTACATTACCCGGCGATGGGATAGGGGGAGTGGTTCTTCAACAGGCAATAAGAGTGCTTGATGCGGCAGGATTTAATGCGGATTATATACATGGTGATATTGGATGGGAATTCTGGTGCAAAGAAGGAAATCCATTGCCTCAGAGGACAATTGACCTCATTAAGAAACATAAAATTGCCCTTTTCGGAGCTATAACCTCAAAGCCGGTTGATGAGGCTAAAGCAGAACTTTCGCTGGAACTTCAGGGTAAGGGTTTTAGTTACTCAAGTCCGATTGTAGGTTTAAGACAACTTTTCAACCTGGATATTTGTGTTCGTCCGTGCAAGTCATATAAAGGAAACCCGCTGAACTTTGTACGGAGAGGAAAAGGAAATACAATCGACGAACCACTTGTTGATGTGGTAATTTTTCGGCAGAATACCGAATGTTTATATTCCGGGGTGGAGTGGTCCAGCCCTCCTCCGCAGGTTCATGAGGCTTTAATGACCCATCCTAAATTCGTTGAGAACTTTGGAAATGTTCCAGTTGAAGAGCTGTCAATATCCACCAGAATCTTTACGAGAAAAGCCACAACCAGGATATTGCTGGCTGCTTTTGAGCATGCAAAAAAATATGGATATAAATCAGTTACAGTATGTGAGAAGCCAAATGTTATCAGAGAAACATCAGGATTAATGTGGAAGCTTGCGAAAGAAATTCAGAAAAGCTCTTTCCCCGAAATAAAACTGCTGAATACCAATATTGATGCCCAAATGATGTGGCTTACCAAGAATCCTGAGGAATATGGCGTGATCGTTGCAGGCAACATGTTTGGCGATATTGCCTCAGACGCTTTTGCCGGACTTATTGGTGGTTTAGGATTTGCCTGCAGCGCCCAGTTCTCATCCGACGGAATCGCAGTATTTGAACCGACTCATGGTTCAGCCCCGAAATATGCGGGGTATGAAATTTCAATTGTTAACCCAATAGCAATGATAGAGTCAGCATGCATGATGCTCGATTTTCTTGATGAGAAGAAAACTTCTTCTAAAATCCGTAAAGCTATTGCTGCAGTTATAGAAGAAGGTAAAGTGAAAACCTATGATATGATGAAAATGGCCGGCAGACCTGACGTAGTTAAGAATGGCGCTGCTTCAACATCTCAAATGACTGATGCCATCATTGCTAAATTAACTTAAAGACTTTCCAATGAATGAACAGGTTAAAAAGTTGTGGCCGGAATTAGAGTGGATTAAAGACCGGTCTCTCAGGGAACAAACTGCTAAAACATGGGAAAGGGCTCTGGAACGGAGTGTACTGACGGTAGATGATCTTGAAAAAATCCCATTTACACTATTGTGCGGACCTGACCTTAAAGTTAGTTTCATGGCACATAAGCGGTGTGTTGTTCATATCGCACGGGCGAGTGGTGAAAAGATGAACGAATTTTTCGCCGATGACCTACCGGTAGATATGGACGTCCTTATCTCAGGAGCCATTCTTGCCGATGTGGGGAAATTGCTTGAATATGAACTTAATAAAGAAAAGAAGGCAGTACAGGGTAAATATGGACAATACCTGAGACATCCCTTTTCAGGTGTGGCACTTGCAGAAGAGTGCGGGCTTCCGCCTGAGGTTTGTCATATAATTGCAGCGCATGCACATGAAGGTGACCTGGTGAAAAGAACCACCGAGGCTTATATTGTTCATCATGCTGATTTCATGACTTTCCTGCCATTCAAAAGCCGGTTGATAGTCTAGTTAAAATCTGCGAATATAAGGGCAATCGGAGATATCATTTTCCCTTTCTCTCGCAGATCACGCTGATTTAAGCGTATAAAATTGCATGTTAATTGAACAGCCAGATGGCTGGAACAATGGCTTTAGGTCGGCCAGTACCTTCAACCAGGAACTCCAGTCCCTCACCGCCCTCACACTGAAAATATTCAATTCTTAATTTATGGTAACCTTTTGTTAGCGGATAACTTCTGCCTTCTTCATTCATGCCATGAATCCCATCATTAAGGACCGGTTCGGATTCATCAATAATCAATTTACTCCCGTCATCAGAGTTTATAAATAGCCCATAAACTCCGTTTTCGGGTATAAGGATATATCCCTCAAACACAACTCCGAAATATGAATCCCTGCCGGCTATGGTATGAAAAACTCCGGGTACGGTTTTTGTCACTATTGGCTTAAGTTCAGAAAAATCAGGCAATTCACTATACTTTCCGAAATAAATGGAGGCTTTTAATCCAGGCTTCAATTGATCTGTTTTAACCGGAGCCATCGCACTCCTCTTTTCTATAAGATATGATGCAATGCGACTTTGAGCATCGTTCCATTTTGTGAATGTTTTAACTGTAGTTGTCTCTGTTATCTTAAAAGGCCCTGTATAAAGTGTCGATTTTTCATCCGGGTTATTGCCATTTAAAGTATAGAAAATTTTTCCTCCGTCTCTGATATTTTTTAAATCAATCATAAAACTGTCGGTAAATATTCTGTCACGCGAAATAAGTGAAGCCGGAATCATGTTATGATTTGCCCTGAAAACGTTTTCAATTCCCATCTTATTTACTTTCCTGTCATATGTAAGCAGGCCATTTGTTTCTGTTTCAACGTCAGTTGTCTGAGTGTATATTGTTGCACTTAAGCCATTCTCTGCAACAAATCTGTGAACCAGGTCAAAATATGATTCATATTTTGACAACAACTGAAGAGTATCTGCCATGTTTCTGTATCCCCAGTTCTTTTGTTCCCATGTATGACCCTGGAGAGGAAGTCCAAGCCCTCCAAATTCACCTAGCACTTTCGCTCTCTTTTCCTCGGAAGGTTGAACTACCGGATCGGGATAATGATGAATATCATTTATATTGCCAGTACCTCTGTCTGTCCAGCCGGAAGAGCTGTTAACAAGCCTCGTGGGGTCATAATCAGCGATCAGGCCTGTAATTCTTCCAGTTTCAAACTGACCCCAGCCTTCGTTGAAAGGTATCCACATGATAATTGACGGATGATTATATTTTGTCTCTATCATCCTTTTAAGCTCGAACTCATACTGTAAAATTGCATCTTGCGATTTATTTATATCTGGCATATTCCCCCAGATTGACTGATCACCGCTTGGCATATCCTGCCAGACAAGAATTCCCAGTTTGTCGCACCAGTAATAAAAGATCCTGTTTTCCACTTTTACATGTTTCCTCAACATATTGAACCCCATTTTCTTTGTCATCTGAAGATCGTTAACCATCGCTTCTTCAGTTGGGGGAGTGTAGATGCCATCAGGCCAGAAACCCTGATCGAGAGGCCCATTCTGATATACGAATTCGTTGTTGAGAAGCATTCTGGTAAACCCGTCAGATGTTTTTCCAATCGATATTTTTCTGATACCCGTATAGGATTTCACAAAATCAACTGTTCTGTTATTATTTTTTAATTCGATAGTAATATCATACAGGAAAGGCTTATCAGGCGACCAGAGAACAGGATCTTTAATTTTGACCGTAGTCTCACTATTCGTGTTCCCGTTTGCAGAGGCAATTGTTTTCCCATCTCTTTTTATCTTGAAAGAAAGAGAACCTGAGCCTCCGTTTTTAACCTCAGTTTTAAACGTAATTGTTCCGTTATCAGCATTAGGTACCGTTCGGAAGGAAGTGATATAGCTTTCGTTTACAGGTTCGATCCATACGGTTTGCCAGATGCCAGTTGTTGATGTATACCAGATACTGCCTGGTGATGAGACCTGTTTCCCCCTGGGTTGGGTTCCCTTGTCCGTCGGATCCCATATGCAAACAACCAGCTCATGCTGTTTTTTGTTGCCGAGCGAACTTGTAATATCGAAAGTAAAGGGATCATATCCGCCACGGTGCGTTCCAACCTCATTCCCGTCGACCCAGACAATGGTTTCCCAGTCACATGCTTCAAAATTTAACAATATATGTTTCTTCTTCCAGATATTTGGTATCCTGAATGTTCTCTTATACCACAGATTTTCATTTTCAGATACTTTTTTTCTGACTCCCGAAAGAGCCGATTCAACCGGATAAGGAACCAGGATTGAGCCATCCCAGTTTCCAGGTTTTATTCCTTTGACAGTGATTGCATAATCCCATAGACCATTGAGATTGATCCAGGAGTTTCTGGCCATATCGGGACGGGGATATTCCATCCATGGTTTTGACGGATCAACCTCTTGTGACCATTTTGTCAGAAGAGGATTTTCTGCAATTTTCCAGCTTGTTTCTTTTTTCTGAGTACATGAAATACTAAAAAACAATATCAGGATTATGACTAAGCCTGTAGATCTCATATGATATTATAATAAGTTGAAGTTAAAGTCAAAAGTCAAAAGTCAAAGAATCTTATCTACTCTGAGCCCTGAGCCTCTGATGCTCCTTCGTCGGTCAGAGCCTTCGGCCTGCGTCCTAATCTTCCTACCCCAGCTTCATCTTCTCTACCTCTTCAATATTTCTTTCATTGGTAACTGCTTTTGCGTCAGGAGTATATAAATAATCAATCAGTTCCTGGTACTTGTCCATCACTTTTCCACGTACAATCTTAATTGTAGAGTTCATAAGACCATTGTCTTCAGTAAAACTTTCCTCCAGGATACCAATTGCAACCGGTAACCAGCGTTGTGGAAACATATTCCCGAATTTTCCGTTGGTGCGGTATTCATTAACCTCACTTTCTATCAGTGTAATAACTAAGCGTTTACCCTCATCTGAGTCAGCAGTAAGGTTCTTTTCTTCAAGATATAGTTTTAAAGCGTGCTGGTTGGGTACAACAAGAGCCACTGTATATGGCTTCTGGTTATTGTAAAGCATGCACTGATCTATGTACTTTGATTGCTCCGAGATCGATTCCTCGATGCTTTCCGGACTAAATTTCTCCCCGTCATCTGCAATGAGAAGACTTTTAAATCTTCCCAGAACGTAGAGGAATCCATCTTCAGACATGTATCCCATATCCCCGGTATAGAGCCATCCGTCTTTTACTGTCTCTTTTGTGGCGGCTTCATTTTTCCAGTAGCCGTGCATTACATTTCCACCCCTTATGACAATTTCTCCTTTTTGACCGATAGGAACCTCTTTCCCCTCGTCATCGCATATCTTAAGGTCCATATTATTTACGAGGGCACCCGATGATCCCAGTTTATGTTTACCGGCAGAATTTGTAGAGATGACAGGAGAGGCTTCACTTAAGCCGTAGCCCTGGTACATAGGCATTCCAAGAGCATAAAAAAACCTCTGAAGCTCTATTTCAAGTAAAGCGCCACCTCCTATAAAGTAGTCTAGCTCTCCACCATAAGCCTCCCGGATTTTGCTGAAGAGAAGCTTATCGTAGAACCTTAATAGAGGTCTCTTGAGCTTTTGCAGTCCTTTACCTTTATTCCAGCCCTCTTTATTATATGCATATGAGATCTTAAGTGCATGGTTAAAAAGCATGTCAATTGCGCTCCCTTTTTCCTTGATACCTTTTTCAATATTCTTTCTGAAATTTTTTGCTATGGCAGGAACGCTCATCAGCATATTAGGCTTAATTTCTTTCAGACAGATGGGAACATTCCTTAAAGTTTCCATGGGAGTTTTCCCTGTCTTCACAGAGGCAATGCTCGCTCCCTTACCCATAAATGCAAATATTCCCCCTGTGTGGCCGAAAGAATGATCCCATGGGAGAATAAGCAACGTCTTGTAAAATGAAGGGATATCTATAAGACTGTACGCCTGGTATACGTTGGTGACATAATTTCCATGAGTCAGAATAATACCTTTCGGATCAGCTGTAGTTCCTGATGTATAACAGATATTAGCAAAAGAGTCAGGAGTAAGACTCTTGAAAAGCTGTTCGAACTTTAATAAATTTTCAGGCGATTCGAGCCATTCCCTTCCAAATTTCCTTACCTCATTAAAATGCACCTCATTTTTTGCGTATTCTTCCTGAGTATCGAAATGGATCACTTTTTCTATTAATGGGCATTCACTGAGTATATCTTTAAGTTTAATAGCCTGAATAGAAGAGACAAGGATCATTCTTGACTCTGAATGATTGATCCTGAACTTTAATTCATCGGGATTGAGTTTTACAGAAAGCGGCACATTAACTGCCCCGGCGTATAGAATTCCCATTTCCCCTATAACCCAGCTATTCCGTCCCTCTGATATAAGGCTAAGCTTGTCCCCTTTTTTTATACCAAGTTTAACTAGTCCGGCTGCAAATTCATAAATCTGCTTTCTAGTCTCGCCATAAGTGGTACCTTCATATTTATCGTTAGGTTTTTCCCACAGATAAACATTATTACTGAACTTCTCAACACTTTCTTCAAAGAATTGTATTAACGATTTCATCAGCAAGGTATTTATAATTGTCCTGAAATTTTATTAGCCGAATATACAAAATCCTTAATACTTTGATATATAGAGGTAATAAATATATCTTTTGGTTTGGCTTTCAATTATTTGTATCTTTGGGTAGTATGTTCGAAATATTTCAGAGTGTGATTTCAACTTAAATTCTAAGATTCTGTTATGAAACATTTGCCAGTACTTTTTTTAATGGGATTTTTGATAGTACTTCCGTCCTGCAAATATTTCAAGAACGGCGGTCTGTTTGGGAAAAAATCGAGAGCCATGGCTATAATGAAAGCTCAGGAGGATAGTACCCGGCTTGCAGATTCGCTTCAAAAAGTTAAAGATGAATTAAAGGCAACTGAGAGTGCGAAACCCGATTCAGTGAAACAGGCTGTTGACGCACGTCTTGCTGTTAAATCGAGTCACCGGTACAATATTATTGTGGGAAGTTTCATTACTCATGCATATGCTGAAGCATATGCGAAAGAATACGGTAAGAAGGGCTATGATCCCAAAATATTAAAACCTGAAGGCAGCAGGTTTGAACTAGTATCTGTTGAGGCTTCTGATATTTTCAGAAAAGCAGTTTCAAGGCTCAGGCAATTTCAGGATTCGGTTCGGATTGAAGCGTGGTTGTATATTAAAAAATAACCTGATCAATTTAAAAGCCACAAACTTTTTCACTTTAATAAACTGTTGTTATCCTCTTTCAGGAAGAGTATCCGAAGGGGCAGGTGGTGCAAAAATTAAAACATCTTTGTTTAGCTTCTGAAAATAGTTTCTTCTCTGTCAGGGCCCACAGAAACCATTGTGACCGGCACTCCGGTCTGATTTTCAATAAATTCTATAAAGTTTTTAAGAGGCAATGGAAGTTTATTGAAATCACGCTGACCCGATATATCTTCTTCCCATCCCTTAACTACAGTATATACCGGTTCAATAACTGAGTCGTTATTGAAAGGTAGCTCATGACATATTTTCCCGTCAATTTTATATGCCGTGCATATCTTTATTGATTCAAATCCTGACATAACATCTGCTTTTGTCATGAATAGCCTCGTGACACCATTAATCATTATTGAGTATTTCATTGCTGGCAGATCGAGCCAGCCGCATCGTCTGGGTCTACCAGTGGTTGAACCGAATTCACGTCCGATATTTCTCAGATTGGTGCCTGTATCGTCATGTAGTTCAGTAGGAAACGGACCGGATCCGACTCTTGTACAGTAAGCTTTAAATATCCCGAAAATTTCGCCGATTAGTTTTGGAGATGCACCTAAACCGGAGCAGGCACCTGCACTTATTGTATTTGAAGAAGTTACGAAAGGATAAGAACCAAAATCCAGATCGAGCATCGTTCCCTGTGCCCCTTCGGCAAGAATCTTTTTATCTTTTTGGGCAAGTTCATTGATAAGATATTCAGTATTGCTTATAGGAAATTTTTTTAGCATTTCAATTCCTTCAAACCAGCCCTTCTCATACTCTTCGATATCGAATATGAAATCATAGGTTTTAAGAATTGCAAGATGGTTATTCAGATGATCTTTATACTTCAGTACAAAATCTTCCTTTAGTATATCTCCTACTCTTAGTCCGTTACGCCCGGTTTTATCAGTATAGGCTGGACCAATTCCCTTTAGTGTTGACCCTATTTTAGAATTGCCTTTTGAGCACTCATAAGCAGCATCCAGTATTCTGTGGCTTGGGAGAATAAGGTTTGCTTTATTGGATATTATGAGCCGCTTAGAGAGTTCATCGACTGAGGGACCCAGTTCTTCAATTTCCTTTTTGAAAACAGCGGGATCAATAACAACTCCATTTCCAATAATATTCAATTTATCGGTATGAAAAATACCGGAAGGTATGAGATGAAGAATATGTTTAACATTATTAAATTCGAGTGAATGCCCGGCATTCGGGCCCCCCTGGAAACGGGCAATAACATCATAATCCGGACTTAAAGCATCAACAATTTTACCCTTCCCTTCGTCACCCCACTGCAGTCCTAACAGTATGTCAATGTTCATATTAGATAAATATAATATATATAAAAATGCTTTGCAAGGTACAAATTTATTTCGGAAATCTTTTCAGGAGTCAGACTTGTTATTGATTCTGCTTAAAATGAATTATTGAACAAGATTTTTGCTTATGTAAATATTTAAAAATGACTATATTATATTTTTAATCTATAAAATTAGGTTTAAATTTGAATAGGAATTTAAAATTCTTTCTAAATTATATACTATGAAAAGTAACCAGAGAGTTTTTTTCATAACGTTTATCCTGTTAATTTTTCTAGGCCAGATAGAAATGCTTTCTCAGGTTAATGTTTCTGATAATCAGACCAGAAATGTTTTGATCACACTAAAAAACGGTTCTGCATTCCATGGAAAAGTCGTTGCTGAAAATGCACTGGAGATTAATCTGGAGGCAGAAAACATCGGAACGATTGTTATCAGGAAGGATCAGATTAAATCATCGGTTAATTTGGATTCAACAAATTTCAAAAAAGGGAAATACTGGTTTCCTAATCCCAATTATTCCAGGTACTTCATTAGTCCGGGAATACAATTGAAACAAGGTGACGGATACTATCAAAACATTGACCTTTCAGCAAATACCGTGAGCTATGGTATCACTAATTTCTTAAGTATTGGAGGCGGTTTGGAGTTATATACCACATTAAGCGGACATCCTGTTTTCATTTTAATGCCAAAACTTGGATTTAAAGTTGGAAAATCTTTTTGGTTGGGTGGTGGAATATTTTATCTGAATGCAGCTGAAGTAATTTCTGATTTCAGAGGACTGGGAATAGGATATGGATCAGCTACTATCGGAAATGAAAATAACAACTTGTCGCTCGGAGCCGGATGGGGATTTGTCGGAACTCAATGGTCCGAAAAACCGATCATAACTCTAAGTGGAATGACAAGAGTAGCCAGAAGAATTGAACTTGTTACAGAAAACTGGATAATTCCCGGTTATACTGTCTTTTCTTATGGATTACGTTTTTTAACTGAAAAGACTTCTATAGATGTAGGGCTTGTAAACAGCAAGGATATAATTAAAACTTTTCCAATCGGATTACCGGTTTTTCTTGATTTTGTCCTGAAATTCTGATATTGATTAATATAATACCTCAGGTTAATTATTAATCAAGAAAATACAATAAGATTAAATCACCGGTGAAGGAGTATATTATTCCTTATCCTTTCCTTTGTAATTACCATAGATGTAAAGAGAATGGTAAAGAGGAGTGAAGTTGTGCATTTCACTTGCAGTGTTAATAATCTCATGAATCCTGGGATCACAGAATTCTATTACCTTACCTGTTTCAATATCAATGAGATGATCATGCTGGCCACATTGATATGCTCTTTCAAACTGGGCAATGTTTTTTCCGAACTGATGTTTTATGACCAGGTTACAGTCGAGTAGCAGCTCAATTGTATTATATAGAGTTGCTCTGCTGACCCGATAATTTTTGTTTTTCATAAAGATGTAAAGCGACTCAATGTCGAAATGTCCTGACCGTGAATAAATCTCATCAAGAATTGCATACCGCTCGGGTGTCTTCCGATGCCCCTTCTTTTCAAGATATTCAGTGAAGATCTTCTTTACAGTTAATTTGGTATCGTCACTAATCATATCTGGTCTAATTTAAAATAATAGCAAAAGTAGGCAATTTCCCCGGATATCGGGGATTGAACAGAAGAAAATTTAATTCGTGAAATCTTCCACTCTCCTTACGTTTTCAATACCGTTTATATTGGAGATTTTAAGAATGAGATTGTTCAGGTCTTTTGTATGGTGAACATACAAATCAATCGTGCCCTCAAAAATACCATTATTTACAGAAATATTTATTCTGGTCATATTTACCTTAAGTTCGGCCGATATAATATTTGTAATATCGTTAACAAGTCCGATCCGGTCGATTCCTGTCATGCTTATCCTGGCAATGAAAGAAACAAGTTTATGGATAGCCCATTTTACAGCGATAATCCTGTTTCCTTCATTCGACATGATCCTTATTGCAACCGGGCATTTAGGTTTGTGAATGATAATGGTTCCTTCAGGTGAATGGTAGCCTATGACCTCATCTCCGGGGATCGGATTACAGCATTTTGCTATTTCGTATGATTGTTCTGCATTATCAACATTTTCCCTGAGAAGGAAAGGGATATTCTTATCAATATTGTTTTGTTGCAGTCCTGAATCTTTTTTCTCTTTCTTAGATCCGATAAGTTTTAATTCCCAGTATTTGATTACATTATTTGCAGGGCCCTTCTTAATCGTTTTCTTAAGATTATCCAGATTTATTCTTCCTAGACCAATGCCTGAATACAGTTCCTCTTTATTCAGTACATCATAGGAGAGGATAAGGGATTTAAGAATTTCATTGTTTATTGTAGATCCGATTTCCTTAAGTTTGGATTCAAGAATCTCCATCCCGGTCTGAATTGTATCCTTCGAGTTATTCCTCAACGCGTTTTTAATTGCTTCTTTGGCTTTCGAAGTTCTTACGAAAGAGAGCCATTCCATTTCGGGTTTTGCTATATCAGAGGTAATTATTTCCACCTGGTCGCCACTCATCAGTATTGAGTTAATAGGATTGAGTTTGTAATTAATTTTGGCACCTATAGCTTTATTTCCTATTTCAGTATGTATCTCATATGCGAAATCCAGGGCAGAAGCCCCTTTGGGTAGACTTACCAGAAAACCTTTCGGCGTAAAAACCATGATTTCTGATGAGAAAAGGTTCATTTTGAACTCGTCCAGAAACTCAATAGGGTCTTCATTCGGATTTTCAAGCATGATCCGGATCTTTTTTATCCATTTGTCGAGTTCGGTTTCCTGGGCTTCATCTCCCTTATACTTCCAGTGTGCTGCATAACCCCTTTCAGCTATTTCATCCATGCGTTTGCTTCGTATCTGCACTTCGATCCACTGACCTTCGGGACCCATTACGGTAACATGCAAAGCTTCATATCCATTCGGCTTTGGGCGGCTTACCCAATCCCTGAGCCTGTCGGGTTTGGGCATATAAGAATCAGTAATGATAGAATAAATATTCCAGCACTGGGTTTTTTCAGGGATATTTGCTGCCGGTTCAAATACAATCCGTATAGCGAGAACATCATAAATCTCTTCGAACGGTACATTTTTAGCCTGCATCTTCTTCCATATAGAGAAGATAGACTTTGGTCTTCCGCTTATGTCAAACTTAAGCCCTGCCTCGGAGAGCTTTTCAATTATTGGCAGGGAGAATTTATTTATGAGTGCAAGGTTCTTTTTTTCACTATGCTTAAGTTTCGACGATATCTCCTCATAGATCTGAGGTTGTCGGAATTTGAAGCTGAGGTCCTCGAGTTCACTCTTTATAGCATATAATCCAAGCCTGTGAGCAAGGGGAGCATATAGAAAAATTGTTTCTCCCGCCACTTTCATCTTTTTATGTTCAGGCATAGAGTCAAGCGTTCTCATATTATGCAGGCGATCTGCAATTTTAATAAGAATAACCCTGAGATCATCGGAAAGGGTAAGCAGCATCTTTCTGAAGTTCTCCGCCTGAAGTGAGGAAGAATTTTCTTTATTGTATGTTCCCGAAATTTTTGTGAGGCCATCTATCAGAGACGCTATTTTAGGGCCAAAATCTCTTTCGACATCTTCCAGCGAGTATTCGGTATCTTCGACTACATCATGCAGAAGAGCAACGGCAATTGATTTGGCTCCAAGGCCGATTTCATTGTTAACTATTTTTGCAACTGAGATCGGGTGTATTACGTATGGCTCACCTGATTTGCGGCGCATGTTCCAGTGAGCTTCATTTGCTATTTTGAATGCTTTTTCAATAAGCTCATGGTCCCCCGGTTTGTTACACCTCAGGAGATTATTTATAAGACTATCATATTCTGTCTGAATACGTTTTCTGTCCTCATCATCAAAAATATCTTTGCTACCCATAAAATAACTTCACGGCAAATGCTTATCAAGATTACAAATATAGCTTTTCCGGCTCAAAGTTGCTAGCTTAAAGCCAGTCAAACAGATCAAATCAACAAGTGAGTATGAATTTATTGTTCTTTACCTGGTCCTTATAATCGTTATAGTTCCAGTTTTGGATATTACTTTTCCAGATGGAGTGGTTAATTTTAAATACCATAGGAAGACTCCCTGCGGTTGGGGTTTTCCATTTCGGGTACCATCCCAGCTTGCCAGATAATCTCTGGTTTCAAACAGAATACTGCTTTGCCTGTCGCTGATTATAAGATGATATTCCTGTGGAGTGAAAGAAAGGACTGGTCTGAAAAGATCATTTATCAGGTCATTATCCGGAGTGAAAACATTTGGAACCGTAATTATCTCAGTCGGTGATGTACATATTTCCGATGAAATACTTTCGCCGGAAATGCCATGGGGATTACCCGTTTCTGTAGCGTCGATGTAAAAACAAACCTTATTTCCGGTGACTTCATACATGATTTGCTGATATCCCTGCACAAAAAATGTATCAGAAGCAGAAATAACGTCATTCTCCTTAAATCCATTTCCGCTGTTGATAAATAATTTGTACGACGATATAGTTCCAAGCCAGCTTCTGTATGGATTCCACGACAGTACTATATTATTAGCCGATCTCTCCAGTGACAGCACTATGTTAGAAGCAATATTTGAAGTTATTACAGGAAGATTGCAACTGTTGAGGGCTGAGAGTCTGTAATAATTAACTAGACCTGTATCTGCCTTAATATCAATATAGTAAACTTTTCCACCTACTGAAACAGGTCTTGATATCTCCTGAAAAGTGCCTGTTGATCCGGTTTCCTTTTCAAGGCTGAAATGGTCAATCTCTGATAATGGATCAACTGTAAAGGAGATTGCAATTTCGCTTTTAGGATTTATAGTTGCCTGGTCGGCATTGATCCATTGGGGAGGGCGTTGCATTTTTGTCGATATGCAAGATTTGTTTGATGTAGAAATTTCTCCGGGTTCCAGATTTGCCCGAACCACAAAACAATATTGTGCATCAATAGTAAATTCATTCAGAACATAGCTTGTGTCAAGGGCACTTAAATTTTCAGATTCTGTAAATGTGTCACTATTTACAGACCACAGAACAGTGTATCCAGTGACTTTTTCAGGGTAAGATGGATAGCTGTTCCACGAAACTGCTATCTTTTTTTTACAGGTATCAATTGCGACCTGCTCAAAAATTGAATTAATTACATTTGAAAAAATACTGGTGCACCGGGGAAGTCTCATAGCAGTAACGACATAAGAGATACTAAAATATTTTGAGGCTGTGCTTGACGATGTATAGCTTGTTGCCGTAGGATCCCAGATTGTATCAATTGGCATCCCGTCTCCGTTTTTATACGAATAAAGAATATAAGCTGCTATATCAGATGAGGGACTCAGGGTCCATCTAAATTTTGTATTTCCTGTTTCAGAATCTACGGAAACTGATCTAAGAACTGGTGGCAGGGGAGGATCAGTGATGCAGTTGATTTGAGAAAAAGCGTTGCCTGACCAAAAGATGATAAAAATGAAAATAATATAGAAATGAAAGATTTTCATTCAGCGCCGACGGTTATTTCATAGAGGTCACCAATATTGTAATACGTTCTTGCAAGTTCAATTATTTCATCTGCTTCAATTGTTTTTATTTTTTCAGCCAGCCTGTAGTAATAATTATTGTCAAGACCGAATTCCCACGCCGATTTAAAACTTTCAGCAAGAGCAAAGGGTCCGTCAAACATTCTTAACATTTCACCCGACATGTAATTTTGCACAACCGCCAACTCACTATTCTTAACCCTGACATTCTGAAGGAGCTTTATCTCCTTGTAAATCTCGTCTATTGCTCTCTGGCAGTTTTTCTGACCGACTTCAGTTGAGATTACTTTGTATCCTGAAAGATCAAGAGATGAAATTGTTGAACTGATCCCGTATGTTAATCCTTTTTTTTCACGAATATTCCTCATTAATCGTGAACCAAAATATCCTCCCAGTATTGAATCGAGTATCTTCAGACCCGGGTAATCAGAATGTCTTTTATTTATGGTCGCTGATCCTATTCTTATAGCATTCTGAACTGTTCCGGGTTTACTTATATGGATCTTTTTGGATTTTTCTCCTTTTAAAGGATACGCCGGAACTTCTGTAATGTTTTTGTTAGAACCTCGCTCTCCAAAATATGAATTAAGCAGATCGGGAGTTTTGCTGTGTAATTTCCCCGATATTATGATCGTCATATTTTCAGAAGTATAATATTTCGTGTGGAAATCAGATAAAACTGCAGGAGTCATGTTTTCAAAATCCTGTTCACGAATCTGATAACCGTAAGGGTGGGATTTCCCAAAGACAGATTCAAAAAACTGATCCATTGCAAGATTCTGAACTTTTTCCCTGTTTACAAGGTACCAGCGAAGTCGTTTTTTCATCAGAGAGTTTAATTCTGCCTCTGGAAACACAGGACGAAACAAAATCTCATGGCTGAGCTCCAAAACTTTTTCAATGTGTTTATTCAGGAAAAAGAGAACAACACCGGCGCAATCTTTCTCGGCTGATTGGTTAAAAAAAATACCATAAAAATCGAGCAATCTGTTAAGTTCTTCAGAACTGTAATTCTGTGAGCCTTCTGAGAGCATTAAGTTGCAAGTGGAAGCCAGAAGCGGAAGGTGCTCCTTAACCTGTCCCGCCCTGAAAACAAATTCAAGACGCATTATCTCCTCTGTTCCAGCTTCAATCAGGAAGACAGGTACCCCATTATTCAATCTGAATGACTTTGCTTCCTGGATTGACACTTTTTCTATTGGAAATACCGGTGGTTGCAATCTTTGCAGGATTTTCATCAGTTCTCCTTTCGGGTTGATATATAATTAATTGTACTACAATTTTGAGGAGTAAAGTATTTATCCAGGGCCTCTTTTACCATTCCATGACTGACATTTCCATACTTTTTAACCTCATTATTTATTAATTCAGGGTTTCCAAGAAGCTCAAAATATGCAAGGTTAGATGCCTTGTTAAGAATACTGGTATTTGAAAAAACTGTTGAAGATTCAAATTTGTTCTTCACTTTCTCCATTTCATCCTCAATTTGGTTTTCCCTACGCAAATCAAGGATCAGCTCATTTACAGAATCCTCAGCTTGCTTAATACTGACACCCTTCATCAGCTTCCCCTGAACAATTATGAGTCCAGGATCAATATCAGAAGTCAGATAGGCATTTATTTCACTGAACAACTTTTTCCCCCTTACAAGCTTTGTTTGCAATCTGCCTGATTCTCCTCCGGCAAGTATATCAGTAATCAGGTCAAGTGTATAGAAATCCTTGCTGGTCCTGGGTCCTATATGCCAGACTTTATATAATGCCGTTGATGGCACGTCTTTTTCAATAGTAATAACCCGTTCTTCTGTCTGTTCCGGTTCAACAGGAAGGTTTCTTGATTTTACTTCTCTTTTTGCAATCGGGCCAAACCATCTCTCTGAAAGTTTATACGCAAGGTCAAATCCAATATTTCCTGTAAGTGACATTATAGCATTATTCGGAGCATAGTGTGAAAAGAAGAAGTCCTTAACCTGATCTATATTGATGTTTTTTATATGAGCCATATCCCTTCCGATTGCCGGCCACCTGTATGGATGGATTTTATATGCAAGGGGCCGCATTTTCAGTATTACCTCTCCATAAGGCTGATTCAGATATCGCTGATTGAATTCCTCAATGACAACATTTCTCTGGGTGTCGAGATTCTTCTGCGAAAAGTCTAGTTCGAGCATTCTGTCGGATTCAAGCCAGAATCCAGTCTCTATATTTGCTGATGGGATTGTTAGATAGTAGTTGGTAATATCATTATTTGTAAATGCATTGTTTTCACCTCCGACAAGTTGCAGTGGAGTATCGTAATCAGGAATATTCAGCGAGCCGCCAAACATTAGATGTTCAAAGAGATGCGCAAGACCTGTCATTTCCGGATCCTCGTCTCTCGATCCAACATCGTAAAGAATGTTCATAGCGACAAGAGGAGTAGAATTATCTTCATGTACAAGAACCCTCAGTCCATTGTCGAGAGTAAACTTTTTATAATCTATCATAAATTATTTCAAATATTCTTTATCGATAAATTTTGTCCCCCCTTGCTTCCCGCATTGCGCGATGATTCAATCTGATGCCTTTCGCCACGGAGAAGGACCGATAACTATCAGCAGGGTAGCGTGGGATTGTGGTAAAATAATATCATAAGTCTGACCAGTTCCGAAATTTTAAGTTAAAAACTCTTACGGCCATCTGAATAAATCATCAGCGGATTTTCATGCAGACAAACTTAATTAAAAAACAATGAAGGTTTAGTATTGTTTTTATATTTGCATAATTATGTTCAAAAATCGCTTTTTCAAAAAAATAACTCGTCAAACCCTTTTAGAAGTTGATCAGGTTAAATTAGTGTACTTCCTAAGTCTTGTTATCGGATTACTGAGTGCACTGGCTGCAGCATTGCTTAAATATTCGATTCATTACATTCATAAAATTCTTACTCAAGGAATTACGTCTGAGCCGGGAACCTATTTATATCTGGCATTTCCTCTTATTGGTATGTTCCTGACATTTATGTTTGTGAAGTTTATAGTCAGGGATAATATCAGCCACGGCATCAGCAGGATACTATTTTCTATTTCCAGGAAAAAGGGCAAGCTGAACACACACAATACATGGACATCAATAGTTGCAAGCATTTTAACAATCGGTTTTGGAGGGTCTGTTGGAGCTGAAGCACCGATAGTATTAACAGGTTCTTCAATAGGATCCGTATTAGGCAGATTTTTCAAACTGAATTATAAAAATGTAACCTTACTGATAGGGTGTGGTGCAGCAGGAGCAGTCTCAGGAATCTTTAAGGCTCCTATAGCCGGAATTGTTTTTACTCTTGAAATATTAATGCTTGATCTGACTATATCATCAATTGTTCCTCTCCTGATCTCTTCAGTCACAGCTGCAACGGTTGCTTATTTTCTTATGGGAAATAATGTATTGTTTAACTTCAATGTGATTGGTGCCTTTAATATTTCAAATATTCCATGGTATTTACTTCTTGGAATAATTTCCGGATTAATATCTCTGTATTTTTCAAAAATGACTTTATTTCTGGAAGGAAGCTATAATAAAATTACCAATGCCTACTTAAGACTTGTACTGGGAGGGATTGTTCTCGGAGGATTGATTTATCTTTTTCCTCCCTTCTATGGCGAAGGGTATGACACAATCATGTCGCTGCTCCAGGGAAATACCGAATCGGTCATTAATAGCAGCATATTCAGTCATTTTTCCGGAAGTTTTTGGGTGATCATACTTTTCATGTCGTGCCTTGTTCTGTTAAAAGTGATAGCCAGCAGTTCAACAAACGGAGCCGGTGGAGTTGGAGGAATATTCGCGCCTACTCTGTTTATAGGAGGAATAAACGGATACCTCATTGCCGGGATATTGAAAAAAGTCACTAATCTGGAACTGCCCGATAACAGGTTTGTTCTTGTGGGGATGGCCGGTATGATGGCAGGAGTCATGCATGCCCCACTTACTGCAATATTTCTTATTGCGGAGATCACCGGTGGCTATAATCTGCTTATCCCGCTGATAATTACATCCACGGCCGCATACATTACTACCAGGAGTTTTGAAAAACATTCAATCTATCATGTTCAACTTGCAGAAAGCGGAGACCTTATTACTCATGATAAGGATAAAGCAGTACTGACAAGGATGAACTGGAAAAGGGAGATTGAGACCGATTTATTAATGGTTATGCCTTCAGACACACTTGGTGAACTGGTAAAAGTAATTGCCAGGTCAAAAAGGAACATTTTTCCCGTGGTTGACGAATACAATATTCTGGAAGGGGTGGTGTATCTCGATGATGTCAGGGAAATTATGTTTCAGCAGAACTTATACGGCACAACCTTTATGAAGGATCTTATGACAATGCCTCCTTCTTATATTGACAGGAAAGAGAATATTGAAACAGTAATGGAGACGTTTAGGAAAACAGGTGCATGGAACCTTCCTGTACTGGATAATGGTTATTATGTAGGATTCATCTCGAAATCCAGGATCTTTTCGACATACCGCGATTTGCTTGTTGAATTTTCAGAAGAATAAATGTCTTAAAATAATATATTATGAATAGAGATAATTTGATTTTTGACCTTATTGAAAAGGAACGTCAGCGCCAGATTAACGGAATTGAATTAATCGCTTCCGAAAATTTTGTAAGTCCGCAGGTACTTGAAGCTATGGGTTCAGTATTGACAAACAAATACGCTGAAGGGTATCCCGGACACCGGTATTACGGTGGTTGTGAGATTGTCGATCAGACCGAGCAGATCGCCATTGACAGGTTAAAAAAACTTTTTGATGCCGAATATGCAAACGTCCAGCCTCATTCAGGAGCCCAGGCAAATATGGCTGTGTTTATGACAGTTCTTAAGCCGGGAGATACTTTTCTGGGATTAAATCTTGCACATGGCGGGCATCTTTCTCATGGGTCGCCTGTCAATTCTTCAGGACTGTTTTATAAACCAGTTGCCTACAGTGTCAGAGAGGATGATGGACTGGTTGATTACGATATAATGGAAAAAATTGCGCTGAAAGAAAAGCCAAAAATGATAATCGGAGGTGCATCGGCATATTCACGGGAATGGGATTACGAAAGAATGCGAAAAATTGCTGATATTATTGGCGCTATCTTCGTGGTCGATATGGCTCATCCTGCAGGGCTGATAGCGGCAGGACTTCTTAAGAATCCATTGAAATACGCTCATATTGTCACTTCAACAACTCATAAAACCCTCAGAGGACCAAGAGGAGGAATAATCCTGATGGGAAAGGATTTTGTTAATCCCTGGGGTATAACAACACCAAAAGGCGAAGTGAAAATGATGTCATCTCTTTTAAATTCTGCCGTTTTCCCGGGAATCCAGGGTGGCCCGCTGGAGCATGTCATCGCCTCAAAAGCAGTCTCTTTCGGTGAAGCACTCACCTCAGAGTTCAATGAATACCAGAAAAGAGTTAAGAAGAATGCATTTGTGATGGCAAAGGCGTTTATGGATAAAGGATACAAAGTCATATCAGGTGGTACTGACAATCATTTGATGTTAATAGACCTTAGGACCCGATTCCCGGAAATTTCAGGTAAAAAAGTTGAAAACACCCTTGTCCAGTCACATATTACAGTCAATAAAAACATGGTACCGTTTGACAGTCGTTCTCCTTTCCTGACTTCAGGTTTGAGAGTCGGTACTCCTGCTGTTACTACCCGTGGACTTAAAGAAGAGCACATGGGAATAATAGTTGATTATATTGATGAAGTTATATCGAACATTGATAATGAAGCTGTTGTAAAAAAGGTTGGTGAGAGTGTTGTGAATATGATGAAATCTTTCCCTCTTTTTTCAATGTGATTTTAACTAAAAAAAACTGAAATATTAAAAACTACCTGATTTAGATTTTTATCTTAACTTTGTGTGTATCCACTTTCAATTTTTCATCGATGAATAGCCAGAAACTAATTTTTATTGTTGACGATGATCCGTTTATTAATATGTTGGTTGTTAAACGTTTTTCTTCTGCTGGTTTCCGACTTGAAGCATTTTTGTATGGTGAGGAATGTATAAGCGCTCTGAATAAAAATCCCGATCTGATTATACTTGACTATTATTTCGTCAATAATGAGTATAAGGTAATGAATGGAATGGAAGTTTTTGATAAGATAAAAGAGATAAAACCCGAAACTCCCGTAATAATGTTATCGGGTCAGGAAAAGGGAGAAATTGTACTTGAGCTTGCCAGGAAAGGTATTGATGATTATATTATCAAAGATAATAATCTCATTGATAATCTTAATGTTGCAATAAACGAACTATTCTCCAGAGAACATTTATAATCTTATTTAAGTATAAAATTATAGGTAATTGTACCTTTCTGAATTGCAGGTGCATCTTGTTTCACTTCAAACCTGGCAGCAAGAGCGGCTTCTTTGGCAACCCTAAGCAAATATTCATCAAGAGTGGTTGATCCTTTTGTACCGGGAGTTGCCTGAACCACTTTCCCTTGCCTGTCGACGCTTACCTCAACTACAACCCTTCCTTCGCCCTGGTAATCGTATTTAGGAGAAGGAAGCGCCTGAAATCCACGTCCCTGAAGATTATATGATATCCCCTTATCTCCTGTACCTGAACCTTTGTCTCCAAGACCGCTGCCAACCCCACGGACTTTTGAATCAATTGATCCGTTAGGGTCACCCTGGTTCCCCGGTCCGCCTGCAATACCTTCACCTGTTGAGTTTGTTCCTCTATTTTTCGAATTTGCCAGGGCATTTTTGGTACGGTTCATGATATCTGATTCACGTTGTTGTTCTGCTGCGATCTTCTTCTTTTCAGCCTCTTCCTGTCTTATTCGTATTCTTTCAGCTTCCCTTTCTTCATTTATCTTTTTGTCAGCCTCAGTCTTCTCCAGTTTTTTCCTCACAGCTTCAGGGTCAGCTTTCTTAACGACAGGTGCTTCCTCATTGTTTTGAGTCAAGACAGGTTCATTTTTGATTTTTGTGCTGACTTTAGATGTAGCCGGAGGAGAAACTACTTCTCTGGTCGGAGGAGGTGAAGTCTCTTGTTTCCCGGCCGGTGGGGAAGGTTCAATATCACCAATACCGGTCTCGCCTGTCCCGAAATTAACTAGAATACCCTCTCCGGTTTCAGAGACAGGAGGAGAAGTTGAAAATCCTGCCAGGATGAGTAGACCGAACAGCATTAAATGTATTAATGTAGTGCCCAGAAGTCCTTTCTTCCTTACAGATGATGAACTCCTTAAATCTCTATTTAATCTAGGTTGCAATTATCTGATTATTATATTTTATTCCCTGCTTTCAACTGAACTTAACAGTGCGAATTTAAGAATAAACGAAATGATAACCGGTTCTATTATGCCCCTTTAATAACAATGAGAGAAAAATTATTAACCGGAATCGGACAAGATGTATTAAATTTTTATTATTTATCTTTTGGTTTTGTTTCATCCTCTTTCTTCATATCGGCTTTTACCTTTTTCCTGAATAAATCGGAGAATTTATTAAAATCACGATTGTAGAAGATCCCAACACCCTGAGTATATGGACTTAAGCCTGATCCTATGTAAGTATCGTTATATCGGTTAAATACCTTGAACCGCAGTTTTTCCGTAAGCTTTATTTCAGCATTAAAATCACCAGTTAACTGGTTAGTGTTGTTTGTTAACTGAGCAGTAGTGGCATTGGTTCCCCTCACATCAAAATTGCCATTAAGCACAACTTTATTATTTAAAACCTGCGTTGATAATGCCAGTTCGGCTTCCGGTGTTGTTATTGCATTCAGTCCAGGCCTGAAATTTACTCCGATATCAACATTTCTTGAAATCTGTGACAACATATTGCTTACCCGGTTAGAGATCATTTCCATAGACGTTGCCTCCATTGCCGATGTAGCAGTTGATGAGACATTCGAATTTCCACTTGCAATGAAATTTTGTATTAAAAGAAGAGCGGTAACCTGCCTGGTCATTTCTTCGGGTGTCGAAATTGCATTCCGGAGTCGTGTTCTGGTTGCTTCGTCTGCATCCGGAAGATAGATATCGAATCCGACCACAGGATTAAAGAGTTTACCTGATAGATTCAGCTGAGGTTCAACGCGTATTCGTTCAGTATAATCCTCATTGGCAAGTATGGAGGCAAGTGATGCCTTCAGGTGCAAATAGGAAGCTTTCAAATCTATTTCTGCATCCTTGAGATTTCCGTTGAACATAATCCTGCCACCGCTCTCAACATCAAAAGGTTTGTTTATAATTGGGCCAAGAGTAAAATTATAGGTCCCGCTTTCAATTATATAATCACCTAATATACCAAAATCACCTTTCTTATTAAGAGTTACATTCAGGTTAGGGCTCGATCCATTACCTTTCATGATATCGCCTGCTTTTGCGTCAAAAATAATCTGCACCTCTGCATCCGGCGTCACTTCAAGATTCATATTAAGATCCATGGTGATTTTTGAAGCAGCAGGAGGAGGTACTGTCTTCACATCACTCAGTTTCCCCTTACTTGAGTCAACAAATGAGATATATGAATATTCTGATACTGAGAGGCCCTTGCTTATAGGAATAATTAATTCTGAAGTTTTTCCTGTCTTGGTCGATTTACTCGTTTTGGCAGATATATCAAATGAGAGAGAACTCTGATCACTCTTTATTTTAGCAACTCCTGTACCATATACCAAACCATAAAACATCGGATTGTCCTTTGACTGGGTATTTAATACCTGGAAACCTTTTGCAGCAATATTAATTATCAGATCGGCAGAATATTCTTTTAAATTTTTATGGTAGACGGCTCCGGAAATAGTTGCGACATTACCTTCAATGTCTTTAATCTTAACAGCATTGAACTTAATTCCCTGCCTGTCGAACCTGATTGTGTCATTCAGTGAGTATTTGGTTTGCAGATAATTGATTTTCAATGATGCATTATCGACCATAGCTGCCCCTGTAAGAAAAAGATTTTCTTTTTCCCCTGACAATCTAAGTTTACCTGAAGCAAAACCTGATATTTCCGAGGCAAACACTTTAAGCAATGGATTAAGAAAACCTATCGGCAATTTCAGAGCATTTGCATTCAGATCTATTTTTTTTGCTGCAGGGTTGTACATTCCTGTGATATCGAATGTTTTTACAGAATTCAGATTATTGGTGGCCCTGATATTTATAAGTTTTTTTTCGTTGTCGAGTGCTGAGTTGATCGAAATATTTCCAAATTCGCAGCCAAGCATTGAGAATTTATTTACAACTATATTTCCAAACAACAGAAAACCTTTGTAAACATTGGTTAATGTTATTCTTCCGTCAATCCGGCCCTTGAAATCTAGAGGAATAGCATTTGGATCGTTCCTTCTCCGTTCCAGCCAGTAGTTAAAAGGAGCAATATCAATACCTTTAAACTCGAGATGCAGTGTATCAGCTGGATTTGCTGAAACAGAGCCATCTACGAGGTAATACCTTTGTTTACTGGTCAGATATAGTTTATTTATCTTAATTGCATTTGAATCAATCAGAACAGATGAATTGTTTAATTTCCAAAGGTTGTTCTCTGAATAAAAATCAGATGAATCTATATCTACTTTCAATATTGCATATTTTTTACCGGCGATATTTTTTATTACGGTGCCCCGTGCGATAAAATTGCCCCGGTTAAGGACTGTATCTTTACTATCCCAATTAACTTTAAAGGTAAAATTATCTGGAATTGTCTTTAAGCTTACTGAGAAATCTTTTAATTCTGATTCTCCAAGCAATGTAACAGATGAACTATTGATACCCAACGATAGTTTGGATCTTGTAACTGTGGTATTAAAAGCGAAATTCTTAAATACAATGTTTTTTATTGTCAGCAGATCTGTCTTACCTGCAACACTTATTATGCTGTCGGGGAAAACAACTCCCTTAATATAACTTTTATCGGCTATTAAGATTCCGGTTTTGAAAAAGTTGTTAATCTTATCGGTATTTTTAAAATTAATATCAAAAGTGAACATGTTCTTATTAGGACCTTTCTTTTTACCACTGACGATAAATTGAGAAGGCATAAGTGATTCCAGGGTCGATTCTACCATTTCAGCCAGGCCGGCAAAGTTGTAGTAGCCCTTTATGTCCGCGTCAACAAAATCTGTTCTGAGGCTCAAAACAGGTTTTGAATTTTCTTTGTAGGTTTTTATTGAAAAGTCATAGAGTTCGAGGTTTTTGTTATATTTTCTGAATTTTGAATTAAGAAGTTTTATTTCGCCGTCGAGATTATCTATGTTATTCCCTTTAAAGTTAGATGTAAGGAGCATTGTAACATTAGAAGAACTATCAAGTTTATCAAAATTCAGTTTATAAAGATTCGCATCAGCAATATTAAGGGTAAAGTCAAACTCCGGCAGTTTATTATTGAAATTCAGTAAACCCAGAAGGTCTAGCTTAATATTCTTGTCATCGATATTTACACTTCCGTCCCACGTCTTTTCCGTAAATGATCCTTTCAGGGTTATGTTCCGGTATAAATATTTGTTTATTTCAATACTGTCGATTCTCCCTGTTAGATCTCCTGCAAATTTCTTTAAAGAGTAAGCATATCCATCTACATTAGCCTGCATACTCAGGTTTCCTAAAAAATCAGGATTATCGGACAGCGCTCCGATATTTATATCACTTCCTTTAATAAGACCTTTTACCATATATTTTTTAGAACCTCCGGGTCTGAGTGAAATATCTGTCCGGATGTTTCCCTGGCTGGTCTTTATTTCTCCATAAGTAACAAAATCTGTTGTAAACCCTGTAAAGCTTCCATTAAATGATATGTTCCCAAGCTTCTTCACAGCTTCGGGAATTTCTAAAAATTTCTGACTGGGTAATTTGATTTGCTGCAGATCTTTAGCATTTGTTTTAAGGCTGGTCACTCCGATATTAAAATATGCATTTTCAATTCTGGGAAGTCCTGAAAAATCAAAATCACAGTTAAGCGAAGAAAAATTCCTGTATTTAACTTTTATGTCTCTTCCTCGAAGTTCAGATATGGTTCCCATAATTTTTCCTGACAACCATACCGATTCATTCAAACTATCGGCAAAGGGCATAAAATATTTCAGATCAGAAGTATTTATAAGCGATTTATCGAGCTGGAGATCCAGTTTTACCTTATCTGTAAAATTTTTGAATGAACCTGCTGAATCTGCGGTCAAACTCAATCGGGGAATATTTAAAATACTGCTGTCGCATGTTATAAAAGCGGATTTTATGAAGATATTTTGTTTTGCCAGTAAGACAGCACTGCCCATCTTCTTTACCCTGAACCCGCTCGACTCTTTAAATCCCAGATCATAGATATTAAATGAAGTTGAATCATTTAATATATTCAGTTCTTCAATTATACCATTCATTTCTGAGAGCTTCAGATCGTTAAAATCTATTTTGGTTTTCCCTTTAGAAGCAGACTTGTTAATAAGAGAAAACCTGGCATTATTTATCTCAATCTGATCAATCGATATTTTGTTTCCGCTTGTCTTTACATTATCAGACTGATTTTTCATAAGATTCAGATACCATGTGAGATTCATGACTCCTGCAGAATCTGTAATTAATGCAATAACAGGTTTGATCAGAACTACTTTACCAAGCCGGAATGATTTATTTTTAAAATCCATTCTCCTGATTCCAACCTTAATTTCCTTTGAATATAACAGAGTATCATTATTTTTGTCTTTGATGATTACATCATTGATAGACAATTTATTAAAGAACTTATATTCAATAGAGCCAACAGATATTGTCGATTTGATCTCGTTTGAAAAATGATTTGTAATTCTTTTTACCAGGAAGGTTTGGACCTCAGAGGTATTCAACAACAAATAAAGGACCGTGGGGAGAAGTACTATGACCCCGAAAACAATAATTAAATACTTAAGTGATCTTTTAATTTTTTTCAGCATATAAGCGTAAAAAGTCTTAAAATATCATTTATCTGATGCGTTACATGTAAAGATGTAAAGATAGTGAAACTCAGGTAAAATGCAGGGAATTATTTATTCTGTGAAAAAGTTAGTTACTGCTATTAATGAATTCAGATATTAAGGGCTCTGCTTTATTAAAATCTGATTGTTGAATCCCCGCGAGTAGATTCTCCGTTGCTTGCTGCGAAGTCAGCGAGCATTAAGAATTCCCTTAGGGGATCGAAGATTAGCTGCGCTGAGCTCCACTTCGTTCCGGTTCTTCGTCGCTTGCTGCGAAGAGCTTCAATATATAGATCTTATATAGTTATGTTTGGTCTTTAGCTCGATTATATAACCAAAGTTACAAGTTCAATTTTTATTTTTGTTTATCTTTAATGTTCTTTTGATATTTAATAACGGAGAAACTGCATTTTTCTCAATATTTTATGAGCATTAAACCCTGAAACCCAATATTTTTGATCTTTATATTAACTATTAGTTAAAAAATCTAATCAGAAAATAACTCCGAGTAAGGAAATGAAGAAGCAAAAATTCAGAATTATAACATATAATAAAGATGATACTTCATTCTATGAGACAAAAGTTAAAACCTGGTTTGGCTGGGTTTCTTTTTCGGTTTTCTATAAATCAGAAATTCTACATATTTTATCTGTCCCATCTGTTCAAAAATCACTGGCTTATGAGCGCATTTATCAATATTGTGAGATAAAAGGCTATGAAAAGAAATATATTGAGATTACCGAGATCAACAAAGGTATAGCTAAGAAGTGGATACTATTCCAAAGAATTTATTCTGAATAAAAAATTGTTCTACTCTGGGCTGTAGCGACTGATTCCTTTACTTCATTATTTTTCCAGAAATCGGTTTTTGCCGGAATTTTTTTGAAATTTGCAGCTTTAAACGAATTTAGATGGCTGTTACAATTTTAGCAATAGAATCGTCGTGTGATGATACATCAGTTGCAATTATAAGGGATGGTTACGTTCTCTCCAATCTAATTGCTAACCAGGATATTCATATGTCATATGGCGGTGTTGTTCCGGAACTTGCTTCAAGGGCCCATCAGGCGAATATAGTTCCGGTGACACATCAGGCAATGTTAAAAGCCGGTGTTATTGCCGAAGAAATTGATGCAGTTGCTTTCACGCGAGGACCAGGACTTCTTGGTTCGCTGTTGGTCGGAACCTCTTTTGCAAAGGGATTTGCACTGGCCCGGAATATACCATTGATTGAAGTAAACCACCTTCAGGCACACGTTCTGGCTCATTTTATTTTTGAGAAGGACAAAAATAACAGACTGCCTTCTTTCCCTTTCTTATGCCTGCTTGTATCTGGGGGCCACACGCGCATAATTATCCTGAAGAGCCAGCTTGAGATGGAGGTAATAGGAAACACTATTGATGATGCGGCAGGTGAAGCATTTGACAAATGCGGAAAAGTTATGGGTTTCCCTTATCCTGCCGGCCCTCTGATCGATAAGCTGGCTGATGTAGGTAATATCAGCGCTTTCAAGTTTGCAAAACCTCATATTAAAGGCCTTGATTTCAGTTTCAGCGGATTAAAAACCAGCTTTCTCTACTTTCTCCGCGACAAGTTAAAGGAAGACCCTGATTTCGTGGAACATAATAAGGCTGACCTGTGTGCTTCACTTCAACATACAATAATAAGTATACTTATTGGTAAGGTTGTAAATGCATCTTTGCAAACAGGTATCAGAGAGATTGGCATAGCCGGCGGAGTTTCAGCAAATTCTGGTCTCAGGAATGAAATGAGGAGAGAGGCTGAAAAAAGGAACTGGAACCTTTTCATTCCGGAATTCAGGTACACAACAGATAATGCGGCAATGATTGGTATCACTGGTTATTATAAATATCTGAGAGGTGAATTCTCCAGTCATGACGTTACTCCACTTGCCAGGTATTAATTCTCATTCATATGAAGAAATCAAAATTGAAATTTCTTGTAGTCGGTGCCGGTGCGGTGGGAGGAATAACTGCTGCATTGCTCAGAAAGAATGGAATTGATGTGGAAATAGTATGTCAATATGATTCATCAGATTGAGCAACAGAAAAGGGAAATTTCAGTTTCCAACTTTAATGATCCGTTTTTTGACAGATTCAGGTAACAGAGTATGTTTTTTGTGATAAAATTCGTAATTTCGAAGCAAATAATATGAGATGGAGGAGTTGAGTATTTCGCCAACTAAGAATACACCTGAGATAATTTTAAATCCGGAGGGAATTATTCGTATCAAAGGCCGGTCAATACATGAGAATGTAACTGAGTTTTTTGAGCCCGTCGAAGATTGGATCAGTGAGTATATAACAGTTCCGGCAGAAGTGACGAGTGTGGATTTAAATCTTGAATATTTTAATAGTGCCAGTGCGAAGGTGTTTATTCACATTTTGCAGAAAATTACATATGTCACTTTAAAGCACAAGAAATTTATCTTCAACTGGTATTACGAAGATGGAGATGATGATATTCTTGAACGCGGAGAATATTTTGCCTCTGTACTCGATGTGAAGATTAATTTTATAAAACTTAAATGATCCGTCAGGAAGCAGTTCATGGTCTTTGATCAGTAATTCAGATTCTTCCCGTCCGATCTAAAATCTTATTAGATTATTTGAATACTCTACCTGGGAGGCTTATAGTTAAAAGATAATGCCGGGAGACACACCGATTCACAATCTTCGTATGAGACACCCAGGTTGGGCGTCTCATCAAATAGTGATTATGTTAAAGTTTGTTTTTTTAATTAGCCAGCGGATCTACAACCCTGCCCATAAAAAGTATCGAATTCGTGGTGGTTTCTCTGATGATATACATGAATGAATGGTCAATATTAAGAGTGAGAGGCTCCATTACTGCAGTATTTGAGATCCCAACTATTGTAGCAGCTGCAGCTTCCGTACCTTCTTCATTTGTTTCAATAACTGCCTGGTGGAGCACTAAACTGATATAAAGTTTGAGATCTGATATATTAGAGAAATCCGCATAATTGCCAAAAGTTATTCCCATTCCCATATCAGTTAATATATGAGTAAGTTCCTTCTTATATCCATATTTAAAACGCGGAAAAGAAAGAACAGTTTTTCTGGAACTCATCATATTCAGCCATCCGTTTAAAGTATTACCATCTATTAATGAAATCAGATTATCTATTCCATTGTTATCATCAGGAAGAATCACATCCATCACAAAATTTCCTTGTCCGTAAGGTAGTTCGGCCAGGGTAAATCCTTCGCCTATATAAATTTTGTAGTCAGAAGTCTGTTTCATCATGGGCACCTGTTCCGTTACATTGCCTGGTTTATAAAATGATCCCTGCACGGTGTTGGCTACATCGAATTGAGATTTCCACTTTCCTTTAAAATAGATCGCATTAATTAAAAGCATCACAGTGGTTGGATCGAGCTTGTCAACCATGTTTGTTATTAATCCGTTCGTCTTGGTATCTATCCATTTGTTTATCTGTGCAGGAACCTGTGGATCGGTAATGTCAAATGATCTGGATTCGGCATTATAATTTCCGGTGAGGATATCAGCAAAAGTTTTTTTCACTACAAAATTCTTTTCACTCCAAACGGAGTTGGCAATGGAGATCAAAACCCGGCTGTCAATATTCAGAAGCGATGAACTAAGATCTTTATATGAGTTATTGATTATTTCGGGCGTTAACCCATTCAATTTTAATGTATTCACCATTGAATCACGGGTGGCTCCGTTAGCACCGTTTAATGTCATTGATAAAGCTGATGATATGCTAAGAGGGGAGATAATGACATTCTCTGATCCGGTAGAATTTGCTATAACCTTATTAAAGATATCAAGAGCAAATGTATTTTCTGATGCTACAAGTGAAACCTGATTAGCCGAGAGTTCTATTGGTACAGGTTCGGTTGGAAAAGATTTGACAGGCTCCTTTTTGCACGATGAATATGCAAATGATAATAAGATTAAAGCTGCCATCGCGATTTTGAAAATATTTTTTCTCATTTTTTCTCAGGTTTAGTGGGCATCTTAAATAGTTGTAAATCATCCATTGCAATGTCGGGGTTTTACCTTGAACAGATTCAAAAACCATGCCATTTGATCAGGATTTGTTTTTTTGTTTTCTGGAAGTTTCCTGATATGCCTTGAGATAGATAAGCGACACGACAAAGAAGAGCATGCCAAGCATCAGAAGCATTATAAATGCAAAAACAGATGGTTTTTCCATACCAGGAATAGGGTGCTTCAACCTGAAATTATATCCGTAAACGGTATATGCCAGCACCATTATAGATACAACAAAACTGAATATTATTGATGTGCCGTCAAATATCCTTGTTGTTTTGTAAAACTTTGATTTTTTAAAAGTTACGTAAGATGCCCGGGCATATACAGTGGCCCTTTTTCGTGACCTGTCCTGCCTGTATTTTCTCCAGTCTTCCATTGCCTCCTGGTAAGCCTGTTCATCAGTTTTTATCTTTTCGTGATTTGAAATCAGAAAGTCGTATGCTTCGGTTATACATATAAATTGATCCTTTGCATCAGGCGCAGGATTGATATCAGGATGGCATAGACGTGCTTTTTTCCTGTAAGCTTTTTTTATCTCATCAATACTTGAGTTTGCCTGTAAGCCAAGAATTTTGTAATAGTCTGTAATAGTCATGATTTCAACTTATGTTACTCCAGGATTGCTTCTGGCTGAAAAGCCTTTTCAGTTCGGAGGTTAATACCATGTTTTGATTATTTGTCAGCAAAGGATCGAGGTTAAGTATATCTTCGGCAATATGCCGGACATATTCAATTAATTGACCGTCCTTGCCAAGGTCGGCAATTTTCAGATCAAAAGGAATGCCGCTCTGCAGTGTTCCTTCTATATCACCCGGACCTCTTAACTGGAGATCGGTTTCCGCTATTTCAAATCCATCATTTGTTCTGATCATAACTTCAATGCGTGTTGCTGCTTCTCTTGAAAGTTTATCTGAACTCATGAGGATGCAGTACGACTGATCAGCCCCCCGGCCTACTCGTCCCCTCAACTGGTGCAACTGTGAGAGTCCGAACCTTTCTGCACTTTCAATAACCATTACTGTCGCATTCGGGATATCAACACCAACTTCTATAACTGTAGTAGCAATCAGGATATGAGCAGCTCCATCTTTAAAAAGCTTCATTGAGATTTCTTTATTCGCTGGTGTCATCTTCCCATGGACTATGCTTATACAATACTTTGGAGGAGGAAAAACTCTTGAAATTGTATCCCAGCCGTCCTCAAGATCTTTATAATCCATGGTTTCAGATTCCTTTATAAGCGGATATACAATATAGATCTGACGTTTTTCGGCTATCTGGTTCCTTATAAACCCAAAGACCTTATTTCTTTCTGAATCAGTAAAATGCATAGTCTTTATCGGTACTCTTCCAGGCGGCAGTTCATCTATAACAGAAACATCAAGGTCCCCGTAGAGAGTCATGGCAAGTGTTCTTGGGATAGGAGTGGCAGTCATTACCAAAATGTGCGGAGGATTGAGGTTTTTCTGCCAGAGTCTTGCCCTCTGTGCAACTCCGAACCTGTGCTGTTCATCGATAATAACCAGACCCAGGTTTGCAAACTGTACATTTTCTTCAATGAGTGCATGGGTCCCTATAAGAATATTCAACGATCGGTCCAGCAATGATTCAGCAATTGATTTGCGGGAGGATTTTTTTGAGGAACCTGTCAGAAGGTGTATTTTAATATCCAATCCGGCGAGTAGTTTGGAAATGGTCTGATAATGCTGGTTAGCCAGAATTTCAGTAGGAGCCATGATACATGCCTGGTACCCGTTGTCGATTGCAATAAGCATACTCATCAGAGCCACAAGAGTTTTTCCGCTGCCGACATCACCCTGGAGCAAACGGTTCATCTGTTTCCCCGAACCAAGATCTTTTCTTATCTCCCTCATTACTCTTTTCTGAGCATTTGTAAGGGTAAACGGTAAATTGTTATAATAAAAGTTATTAAATTTCTCACCCACACTCGAAAATACAAATCCCTTTAATTTCAAATTCCGGTTTGCCTTAAACCTTAGGAGGTTGAGCTGTATGTAAAACAACTCTTCAAATTTAAGCCGGTGCCTTGCTTTTTCGAGTTCATCCGGATTAGACGGGAAGTGTATTTTATGCAGAGCTTCATGAAGTTCCATCAGTTTATAGCGTGTAACCAGATAAACAGGCATTGTCTCAGGCAATCTTATTTTGAGCTGTTTCAGCATATTTCCTATCAGCTTACTGATAGTTTTAGATGAAATAAACTGATTTTTAAGCTTTTCAGTTGTGCTATATTGTGCCTGCAAAGCTGAATTCAATCTTTCTGCCTGTTTATCGGCGCTTTCAATTTCAGGGTGAATAATATTAATAATTCCGTTGAATACACCTGGTTTGCCAAAGACTATGTATTCAACCCCGGGACTAAAGCTCCCGGTGATCCATTTTCCCCCTTTGAACCAGACGAGCTTTAATATCCCTGTGTCATCCTGGAAATCAGCCACCAATCTTTTACCTGCCCCATGACCCTCAGTATAGTACCCTTTTATTATACCTCTTATCTGGACAAACGGAAGATCCGGATCAAGTTCAGCTATCTTATAAAACCTGGTTCTGTCGATATATTTGTAAGGAAAGTAATAAAGAAGATCGCGGAAAGCGAAAATACCCAACTCCTTATTAAGCAGTTCAGCCCTTTTGGGGCCGACTCCCTGTAAGTAGGTGATTTCCGAATCTAAAAATTCCTTGTTAATCATTATCCGAAAATACGTATTTTTGAAACCCTGACCTAATTATCCTATCAACCGGGAATGAATTTTTCGCTGGCAGTCAAATATCTGAATTACATTTTGTTTTCTCGTCACAGCAGGGGACACGGAATACATAGCCCCTTTGTGTTCAATCTTGTTTCCAGAGTTTTCAGAAATAAGGTCAACCCTGCTATCAGGTTTAAAGTCGGACAGATCAGAAAGAAAATGATTCTTGACACTCGAAGTATTTTAGTTAATGATCTTGGTTCCAGGTCAGGCTCTCTGAAAACTAACTTAAGAAAAGTTTCTGACATAGCCAGGAAATCGCCTGTTCCCTGGAAGTATGGAAAGCTATTAGCAAATATGGCTGTTGAGTTTGGAACTCCGTCGATTATTGAACTTGGAACTTCGCTCGGGATAAGTACAATGTATATGGCAGCTTCATGCCCTGATGCAAAAATTTGGACAATAGAGGGTTGCCAGTCAACTGCTGAAATTGCACGGCAAAATTTTACCGATGCAGCTCTTAGTAATATCAGCATTCTGGAAGGTCAGTTTGAGGAGATTCTGCCAGGTTTATTAACATCGGTAGTCAGTCCCGGTTTGGTCTTTATTGACGGTAACCACCGGAAAGAACCGGTAATAAATTATTTCAACATGATAGCAGAATTTTCTGACAGAAACACGGTTGTTATAATTGACGACATAAATTATTCAATAGAAATGTCGCAGGCTTGGAATGAAATAAAACTTCATGAGAAGGTCTCTGTAAGTATTGATATTTTCAGGATGGGAATACTCTTTTTCAGGGAAGGCATAAATCATAATCACTATATAATCAGATATTAGCAAAATTTATAGTTTTAAAATTTATTATTTGATATATTTAATCTAATTTCGGAAATTCAAATTTAAATTGTTATGGAGAAAGTTATTGAAATTCATGATATTGTTAAAAATTATCAGGTTGGATCGGTGATTGTGAGAGCCTTACGATCAGTATCAATAAATATTGAGAGAAATGAATATGTTGCCATAATGGGACCGTCAGGGTCAGGGAAATCTACTTTAATGAACCTTCTTGGTTGCCTTGATACTCCCTCAAGCGGAAGCTATATTCTTAATGGTACTGATGTAAGTAAAATGGAAGATGATTATCTGGCAGAAATCAGAAATAAAGAGATTGGTTTTGTATTTCAGACATTTAACCTTTTGCCCAGGTATTCTGCACTTGAGAATGTTACTTTGCCTTTAATATATGCCGGAGTATCTAAAGCTGAGAGGGAAAAAGTTGCTGTTGATACTCTTGAACAGGTAGGACTGGCAGACAGGATGACTCATAAACCAAATGAACTGTCCGGAGGCCAGCGTCAGAGGGTTGCAATAGCAAGAGCTCTTGTGAATAAACCATCAATTATACTCGCAGATGAACCTACGGGGAACCTTGACAGTAAGACATCAATTGATATAATGGGATTGCTCGATGATATCCATAAAAAAGGGAATACTGTGATTGTGGTGACACATGAGGAGGACATTGCGAAACATGCTGCACGTATAATCAGGTTATTCGACGGGGAAATTGCTCAGGATTTCCGGAATGAGAACTATAAAAAAGTTTGAGGCAAGTTATCTGAGATAGTTTTACTTTTTGATTTTCCTTTTGTTTCATCATGAAGATCTATACTCTTACAGGAGATGATGGTACAACTTCATTATCGGGAGGCAAAAGAGTTCCAAAGTATTCTGCCCGCGTTGAAGCGTATGGCTCAGTTGATGAGCTTATTGCGTGGATAGGTTTGTTAAGAGACCACAAAGAGAACCTTAATCATAAAGAGCTTCTTATTTATATTCAGGACCAGCTTATGAGATGTGCTGCAGCTCTGGCCCATGATGATAAAAACCCCTTAAGTAAGGAGATATTGCCAGAACCTGAATGCCTGCCGATTATTGAAAAAGAAATTGATAATATGGAGGCAACCCTTTCTCCATTGAAGAACTTCATTCTGCCAGGCGGAAATATTCTCGTATCATATTGTCATATAGCCCGATGTGTATGTCGCAGAGCCGAGAGGGCAATTTCAAGGTTAAACCAGACTGAAGAATCGCCTGAAATTGTGAATAAATTCATTAACCGCCTGTCTGATTTTTTATTCGTTTTGTCCAGAAAAATAGCTTTAAGCCTTGATATTGAAGAGATTAAGTGGCATGTCTGAAATGTTAAAAAACTTAAAAACAGGTATTGCTTTTTAAATAAAATAATATATATATTTGCAGACTTTGTTTAAAGCTTAACTCAATCAGGAAAATATGTACTGGACACTTGAATTAGCATCAAAGCTTGAGGATGCTCCATGGCCTGCCACTAAGGATGAGCTGATTGATTTTGCCATTAGGTCAGGTGCCCCGATGGAAGTTATTGAAAATCTGCAGGAAATTGAGGATGAAGGCGATATTTATGAAAGTATAGAAGATATCTGGCCTGATTATCCGAGTAAAGACGATTTCTTTTTTAATGAAGATGAATACTAAAAAAGAGGCTGATTTTATTAAAGTCAGCCTCTTTTCTATTTATTAAATATATCATCCCTTTTTTTTGGCCTCAGCTTATCGAGCCATTTAAATCCATCAAATCTGACAGGTGTAAGAGGAAGAGGTGGATCAATAAAGCCTTCAGGGCTATCGTGCTCATAAATCTCAGACACTTTTCCTTTTGTGAATAATATCTCAATATCTGCGCATTTTGATTGCTCCACTCCAGCAACCGCTTCCGCGTCAAGGAGATAAAATAATATTTCCCCGTTACCCTTTATATTTATCTTATACAATTCATTATTCTTGAAATGACCGGTAAGTGACCGGCCCTTTATCTGGTTAAACCGTATGGTATCTACCTGGCTGGCAATAAAGGCATTATTATACAATTCCAGACGGTCGGTCTGACGATTTTTTGTAAATACTGCCATTGAGTCGGAGGTAAGCTGGTCCTCTTCAGACCAGATTACGGGAGCCCTGTAGAGTCTGATCACTGAATCCTGAAAAGAATAGGAAAGGGAATCGCATTTTGCCTGAAGATCTTTACTGAAAATACGGCAGCCATAGTATGCCCTCATAAGTCTGTAAACTTTCCCGGAAGTATCAGATCTGGTAATTGATTTGATGGTATCAGCATGAAGGAATAATGAGTCTTTTTGTGAAATCTGTATGAAAACGGCCCTGTCAGTTACAAAAAATCTTTCAGGTTGTTTGTAGTACCACGCATAATTACCCTTTACAGCTATTTTATTTACTGTGTCTTCAATGATCACGTTCCTGAATGATTCACCGAAGCCGGTACTATCATTGAAAAACAGAGAATCCCCATGAATTATTTGTTTCCGGTTGTCAATCATCGATTTTTTCCATACCGAAGTAATCTCTTTTTTTGTGTCATACCATCCTTTTTCGCAATATAGATATAAACTATCGCCCTTTAACTCGGTCGGTCCTGTGAAATATGCAATTTCTGACACTGTGTTGTAATCCATTGTATCGGCAGTCATCACATATTCCGGATTAACAATCTTAACGCTATCCTTGAAATGAAACAGGTTTTCAGATACATAAAGGACGCCAATTATACTGGTAAGCGTATTTTTGGCATTTGTAATACGTCCTCTTTCAGTATATTTTGCGATTCTGTTTCTTACATCATAATGGATTGAATCGGTGTACAAATGAGTTTCCTTGTCTATGAGTACTACATTGCCTCTTACAAAAGCTGTTTTGCTTTTTCCGTCATAGAAAAGGTAATCGCCGAAAAGATTGAGCGTATCACCTTGTTCAATGTGAACTTTGCTATAGGCTTCTACCTGATTCTTGTCTGGATAAAAATATGCACTATCGCACCACATATTTACATCTTCATCCCGAAGTCGTACATTACCCAGAAGGTGGTGAATATCCTTTGCTGTCACAGGATCTTTAAGCATATCATCTACATCGGAATTTTTAAGTTCAATTTTCTTCCTTGTTGACTGAGGTGCAGTAAGATCCTGAGAATAAACGGAAGGAGCAAAAAGCAGAGAGATTAAGACATAAAAGATATGTCTGACATATGCATTGTTGACCAGGAATCGCGATAAGTTTATTTCAACCATCCTTTTTGCAAAAATTCGCATGATTTGAATTCCTCACTTATTTTAATATAAGTGATACTGATTTTGTTTTTGACCCATTTATCAAAAACATTGGCTCTTTCCTTAACCAGGGCATCATCATAGAGGCTCTGGTAATCATCTTTCAGATTTGCCGAATGAGCAGGAAGCACATTATCAAGCTTAACTATTCTGAAAACTTCATTATTACTCTCATCTGATGTTTTAAAAGGATCGGATATTTCCCCTACCTTCATTTCCCTGATTTTTACATACATTTCAGGATTTAATTCTTCGAGCGTGAACCACTTGATGCGGGATGAAGGGTTTGGACTGACTAATTTTCCGCCATTTATCCTGCTGTCTTTATGTGTCGAAAAGCGCACTGCTGCGACTTCAAACTTAATACTGTCTTTTCTGATCAGGTTGGCAATGCTATCGAGCCTGGCCATAGCTTTTGCTGCCTGAACGGGTTTTACTTTCGGCCTTATCAGAATATGACGGGTATTAACCATATCACCTTTACGGTCGATAAGTTGAATAATATGAAAACCATATTTGGATTCTACTATTTTAGACACAATGTTCTTAGTGAGACTGAAAGCTGCATCGGCGTACGGTTTTTCCAGCTCACCCCTTACCCGGAATCCTATTTCACCGCCGTTTTTTGCACTTTCAGGATCCTCTGAATACATAATTGCCAGTACATTAAAGCTCTTGCCTGCCAGAATCTGGCTCCTTATATCGAGCAACTTCTGCCGGGCTTCGGCCTTATTGTCCTCATTGTCGGGTGGGTCAGATTGTATTATGCTTATCTGATATTTTGCAGGAATAACCGGCAGGCTGTCTTTAGGAAGTGAATTATAATACTTTTTCAAGGCAACCGGAGTTATTGTGATATCTTTGGAAATCTTGCTTTGAACATCACCCACAACCTGTTGTTCGATTAATGTTTTCTTTATATCCCGCCTGATCTCAGGCAAACTCTTTTTAAAATATGCTACAAGAGCTTCTTCGCTTCCTGCAGTCCTGATAGCGTCATTCATTCTCATATTAAGGTCGCCTTCGACTGCATCATCGGTAACAGTTATACTATCTATTCTTGATTGGTCCATAAAAAGTTTAGAGACAAGCATTTGCTGAAGTATCCTGCATGTCAGTTCATCTACAGGCATTTTGTTCCCGTTTCTTCTTGCATCTGAGACTGTGTTTTCCAGGTCAGAAAGATAGACTACCTCATTCCCGATTATTGCTACCACAGACTCAACAAGCATCTGTGAATTGGCAATAAAAACTCCCGGCAAAAACAAACATATAACTGTCAGGCAAAATTTTAATTTTCTTTTCATCATTATATAATCAATTTACAAACTTTGTTGTTGCTGTTAAATTAATAACTATATGTGTTTTTACACCATCCCCCCTGATAGCTTGCCGGACTTCTGCTGCGGTGAAGGCGACAATCGCGTTCAGGTGCGACAGGAGAGGGGGCTAAAGGTAAAGAATATGTACTCATTATTTAAATATCTTGAAATTGTTCTCTTTAAGGGCGTCATTATAAATTCCATTTTCAAGCGATTGAATGAATTCGAATCTTCTGCTGTTCCAGATAATTCTTTTTATATCATCCCTGACATATTCATATGGAGCAAGTGAAGATCTCAACCTGTAATCGCGTATAGAGATCAAGTATACTGAAGCCGAATCGCTGGTTTCGTAAAACGTGTTCTTTTTCAGGAAATTTTCCTCATTTTCTATGTTTTGATGCAATTCAACTGAAATCCTGTCCATCGGAACCCATTCTTCATTAAAATCATCGAACTTTTCAGCGAACTGGTAGCAAAGTGTTTCCAGCTGCTGAAGATCTTTCTGATCATTCGACCGTGCAAGTGTTTTTATTTTATTAAGATCGGGTGTTTCCAAAGGCAATTTTATGAAAAGAGCTTTTACAATATCTGTGGTAAGAACGAAACTGCTTTCATTGGCAGCATAATAATTTTCAATTTCAGCATCAGTCAGAACAGTATCTAGTTTTTCGAGAATCATCTGTCGCTGATATTGATAAATAACCAGATTTGCTCTTGTTTCCTCAAGTTGTTTTTTTATTTCATCTTTTAATGAAGGGGAGAGATTGTCTTCGGCTTTCTGTAACAATAATTGCCTCTTAGCCCATTTGTTTATGTAATTCTGAAACAATGCTGCGGAGTCAGCTTCATTAATACCTCTCTGAACGAGTTTTGGCATTTCATCGTAATAGAGAATAACACTGCCAACCTGGGCAATGGCAATTCTTTTTGCCGGGTTATGATTTTTACAACCACATAAAATGAAAATGCCACATAAAATGATTAATAACTTATTCATTATTTATATTCTTCTTCACTTCCTGGAATACCACATTATCAATCTTAACGTTATATTTTTTATTTAATTGTCTGATCCATTCACTGTCCAGGAACTCCTGGTACCCCGTCATGACTTCACCCTGAACTTTGTCGTAGTTTAGAGGGGATGGTTCGAGCACTCTTTTAATAATGATAATTGATGGATATCCTTTATACGTCAAGGATTGCGTTCCGTTTTTCCATTCAATCTTATCAATATCAGGATTGTCACCTTTATACCATGTATTCCTGCTTATCAAAAGTACAGTATCGTTTATTTTATTGAATTTATTCAGAAGAATATCATCCAGATCATTTTTCCGGGAATATTTTTCGAAAGCAGCCGATAATTGTTTTTCTCCGTCAGAAGATTTCATTGTATAGACCTCGGCCTCAATTCCTGTTCTTGAAAGCCATTTATTTTTGTTCTCATCGTAATAATGGTGAAGTCCTGACGAATCATTGCTTACCCTGTTCCATACATTTTTGCCTGATACTTCAAAGAGAAGCATTCCGTCGTGAAATTCGTTCATTAAGTACCTGAATTCGGGATATTTCTTTTCCAGCTGAGAATTCTCATAACTGATAAGATGATCACCAGCTCTTGCATCGATCAGATGATTAATAAATAAGGATGAATCTTTTGTAACAATCATCGATCCTCTTTTTTCAATGTAATCAGCAAATTCATCTGTAGTAAAATATTGACCGGCAAATGAATACATCTTTCCGGAAGGCATAGTGGTTCTGTCGTATTTTTTTAATCCCTGGATTATGAGAGTATCGGTGTGACCAATAAACCAGTTATATGCATCCTGGTTTATCTGAAAATTGTAATCTTTCTTCAATTTCCCGACAAATGATTTTTTGCTGATAGAATTAAGATATGACTTGTTGATTTTGCTTTCGAGATAAGAGCTGGATTCTTCAAAAGTTCCCGGGGATTTTTTATCTAACAGCTTGATAATATGCCATCCGTAAATTGTGTGAACAGGTTTTGTAAATTTCCCGGTATCAGCCATAGCGAACGCTGCTTCGGAAAAATCGCTTATTATTTCACCGGTTCCAAACCAGTTCAGTTCACCGCCTTTTACCGCTGATTCTTTATGATCTGAATACTTTTTAGCGAGGTCTGAGAATGAAGCACCTTCCTGCAACAATTGATATATTCTGTTTATCTCTTCTTCAGCTTTTTTTGAAGTGGAATCAGCAGCTCCGGGTTGAACAGCCTTCATGATATGGGCTACTTTTATTTTTCCTTTGGATGGTCGTTTATCGGTTACTAAAATAACATGATATCCATAAGGTGTTCTCACAGGCATTGAAATGGCGCCTTTCTTCAGGGAATATGCAGCATCTTCAAATGGCATTATCATCTGAAAGACTGTAAAATAGCCAAGATTACCTCCGTTTATTTTCACTGACTTATCATCTGAAGTTCCCCTAGCCACACTTTCGAAGGGTTCGCCTTTTATTATTCTTTCCCTTATATTGATAGCTTTTTGCCAGGCTTTCAATGTGTCTGCCGGTGAAACATTTTGTGGCATTGCAATCAGAATATGCCAGGCATTTACATCAGTCAGCGATCTCTGGTAAGCCTTCTGCAGCAGCTTATCTTTTGTCTGGTTGTCTGTGAGGTAATTCTGTGCCAGCTGGTTCCTGTAACCATTAAGCTCATTTCTGAATGATTTCGTAGTATCATAACCTTCCCGGAGAGCGTCAGCTACCTTGAGCTTAAATACTGTAAATTGCTGCAAATAAGAATCGATATCCAGCTTTTTTCCCGGCTCAATGCTTTTTTTATACATTCTGATAAACTCGCCTGCTTCGACCCCGGTACCATCAACAATCATCAATGTTTTAGTATTCAATTCCTGAGCCGGACAGACAAGTGGAGTCAGATACAGTAGAATGATTAAAAAATATGATCTGATCTTCATCAGGATTTTCTGATACCGGTTATTCAAATGATTTTCTGCTATAATTAGGTGCTTCCCGGGTTATCGAAACATCATGAGGGTGACTTTCTATAATACCTGAGTGTGTGATTCTTACAAATTTTCCGTCTTTTTTCAGGATTGTAATATTTTTGGCTCCGAGGTATCCCATTCCGGCTCTTAAGCCACCGGTCATTTGATAAATTACCTCTGACAGAGTTCCCTTATAGGGTACTCTTGCCTCAATCCCTTCAGGAACGAGTTTTCTTATATCATCTTCAATATCCTGGAAATACCTGTCTTTTGACCCTTGCTGCATAGCTTCAATGGATCCCATACCTCTGTATGCCTTAAATTTCCTTCCGTTATAGATAATTGTATCTCCGGGCGATTCCTCCACTCCGGCAAAGAGAGATCCAGCCATAATTGAATCTGCTCCTGCAGCGATCGCTTTTATAATATCACCGGAGTACCTTATGCCTCCGTCAGCTATTACCGGAACTCCTGAACCTTCAATGGCTTTTGCGACATTATATATTGCAGAAAGCTGTGGTATTCCTACTCCAGCAATTATCCTTGTAGTGCAAATTGAACCTGGTCCGATACCCACTTTTACGGCATCTGCTCCTTCATCAACCAGCTTTTTAGCAGCTTCAGCTGTAACTATGTTTCCTGCAACAACTTCAATCTGAGGAAAATTCCTTTTTATTTCCTTCAGTATATTTATAACACTTTTTGTATGAGCGTGCGATGTATCAATAGAAATTGCATCAACATTAGCATTAATAAGTGCCTCAACTCTTTCAAGAGTATCAACAGCAATTCCGACTGCTCCGGCTACTCTGAGCCTTCCTTTATCATCTTTGCATGAATTCGGACGGTCCTTGGTTTTTGTTATGTCTTTATAGGTAATCAATCCAATAAGTTTACCTGATTCGTCAACCATTGGAAGCTTTTCAATCTTATGTTTCTGAAGTATCCTGGCAGCAGCTTCAAGATTGGTCTGGTGGTTTGTAGTGATCAGATTAGTAGTCATTACCTCGGTTATCTTCCTGGAAGGATTGTTTTCAAATCTAAGGTCTCTGTTTGTGACAATTCCTTTCAATATTCCATTTTTATCAATCACAGGTATCCCACCTATCTTATATTCACTCATTAAATTCATAGCCTCAGCCACATTAGCTTCGAGGTTGATGGTTATAGGATCAAAAATCATTACGTTTTCAGCCCTCTTGACTCGTTTTACCTGTGAAGCCTGTTTTTCAATTGACATATTCTTATGAATCACACCAATACCACCTTCTCTTGAAATAGCGATTGCCAGTTCATCCTCAGTGACTGAGTCCATAGCTGCTGAAACAACAGGTGTATTGATACGGATGTTTCTGGTAAACATCGAACTGAGATCAACTTCACGTGGAAGTACCTCTGAATATGCCGGAACCAGAAGGACATCATCAAATGTTAATCCTTCATAAAGTATCTTATCTTTTAAAAATGACATCAGAAGATATTTTAAGTTTTTAAAGGCGCAAATTACGAAAAAAAACAGAACTCATAAAACATATCCCTCTTTTAACCTCCATAAATCTGGATATGAGTCTTTGAAGTTGATTTTCTCTGTGATCCTCTGTTCTTCGTTATGTAACTCTGTGAAAGTTCTTAATTTTTGTTACACAAAGTTTCACAGAGGAAACACTGAGAGCCACAGAGTTAGTAAAAGGATAATTTAAACCTTTGATAGTACTTTAGAAGAGAAAGTATTAGTAAATGTCCATCATTTCTCCTAAATTGAAGAACAGTTATTACATTTGTACTAAGTGCATTCCGGAATGAATATTGAATCGTACAGACAGATTTTAACAAAATACTGGGGATTTTCATCCTTCAAACCGCTTCAGGAGGATATAATAAGATCTGTTACCGAAGGAAGAGATACACTCGGGCTAATGCCAACGGGTGGTGGAAAATCAATAACTTTTCAGGTGCCTGCCCTTGCACAGGAAGGAATATGCCTGGTCATAACTCCGCTGATTGCGCTCATGAAGGATCAGGTAAATCGTCTTAATGAGCTGGAAATTAAATCCATAGCCATTCATTCCGGGATGACTGGTGAAGAGATAGACAACGCACTCGAAAATTGCATATTTGGCGATTATAAGTTTCTTTATATATCACCTGAAAGAATCTCTACCAGGATTTTTCAGGCCAGGGTTGCTCGCTTAAACCTTTCGCTGGTTGCAATCGATGAAGCTCATTGTATTTCACAATGGGGATATGATTTCAGACCTTCATATCTGAAAATTGCATCATTACGGGAATATATTTCAGATAAGGTTCCGTTCCTCGCTCTGACCGCATCTGCTACACCCCAGGTAATCGATGATATAATGAAGAAGCTGGCTTTCAGAGAAAAGAATGTTCTCAAAACCAGTTTCAACAGAAAGAACATTTCTTATCTCGTACGGAAGGTGGATGATAAAGGCACTTACCTGATAAAAACCCTAATGAAAACAGGAGGGAGCGGAATAGTTTATGTAAGGAGCAGAAAAAGATGCAAGGAGGTAGCAGAACTTCTTGTTTATAATGGTATCAGTGCCGATTTCTACCATGCCGGGCTTACTGATGAGCTGCGCGATAAAAAGCAGGCTTCCTGGACAACAGGAGAGACCCGGGTAATTGTCGCCACCAATGCTTTTGGTATGGGTATTGACAAATCGGAAGTAAGGTTTGTTATTCACTGGGACATACCCGACTGTATTGAGAGTTATTTTCAGGAGAGCGGGCGAGCCGGCAGAGACGGAAAACCTGCTTTCGCGGTGCTTTTATACACGCCGGCAGATAAATCACGCCTGCTAGACAATTTAAGAAAGAAATATCCGCCGGTTGAGAAAATAAAAGACATTTATGAGGCATTGTGCAATTACCTTCAGGTACCTCTCGGTTCGGGAAAGGACATTGTATTTGAGTTCAATATGTACGATTTTGTTGCAAAGTTCAGGCTGCCGGTAATCGAAACCTATAACAGTCTTCAGTTCCTTCAGAGAGAAGGTTATATGGAATTCACAGAAGAGATCAATAATCCTTCAAGGGTTCACTTTATTGTCAGCCGCGACGATCTGTATAAATTCCAGGTGGCCAATGAATCGTTTGACGGATTTATAAAACTTCTTCTCAGATCATATACCGGCATGTTCAGCGAATTTGTACCAATAAATGAAGAGGCGCTATTAAGGAAATCTGCTGCGACACGTGAAACAATATACCAATATCTTGTAAAATTGTCTTCTCTAAATATTATACGGTACATTCCCGGAAAGAAGTCAGCGCTCGTAATTTTCACAGAAGAGAGACTTGTGAGGAAGGCTCTGATGATCTCACCCGACAATTATCTTAATGTCAAGGAAAAATACGAAATACGTCTTGACAAAATGATCGGATACGCAGATTCAGACACCCATTGCAGATCGGTCTATCTTCTTGATTATTTTGGAGAAGAATCTGACCGTTGCGGAACATGTGACGTTTGCCGTGAAAGAAATGAGCTTGAATTAAGCAAGTATGAGTTTGATCTGATCCTTGACGAAATAAAAAGTGTCCTCATTGAAAAGAACCCCGATGCAGAAGAACTCGTGAAGCTTATAGATTACCCTGAAGACAGAGTTATTAAGGTTATTCGATGGCTCCTCGACCATAATAAGATACTTCCCGACAGAGATCATAAACTTACGTGGAATTCATAAGTCACAAACCCATCGTAATTGTGGGTCTGGGATATTTATTTATCGAGAGAAGGATCCATCAGGTATTTCATATAGTCATTATATAGTTTGACTGTTTTCTCACCTCCTGGTTTAGCTGTTTGCCAGCCGGCATTCATTAATCCGGTGTATGAATAGCAGCATACCTTTTCAAAATTATCAAACATCAGCAAATCTGTTATTACCTGGTCGACAGGCCTGGGATAAAGCGCATTTTTTTCAGCAAAAAGGAATACCTCCAGATCCATCCACAGATGGCAGCCTGAATTGTTGCAATAGTCCTGTAGAATTTTGGCAACCTCCTTCCCGGTATAATCATTTGGAGGCATGCGGTGAAAACCAAAAGGACAAAGAATATCAAGATTTTTAAGTAATATGGGATAATATCCATCCGAATTCTTTACATCGTGACAATTAGTTGCCAGCATTACCGGTTTATCCGGAGCAAGGGTCCTGACATAAGGAGTGAATTCCTCAAAGAAATGTACAATCTCTTTTTTTCTGTTTTCATCATCTCCAAGGTTACCTGCAATCTCACCTGATATATACCAGCCATAAAATGAATTATGAGATCCGTACTTTTCCCACAACTCCTTCGCAACTTTTTTTGACCATTCCAGAGAGCCTTGAGAAAAATCGAACCATGCGTACATACCAACGCCCAGGAACACCTTCATCCCGCTTTTATCTGCCTCTGACAATACGCTTTCCAATGCAGAATCAGCGGCAATATTTTTCCATTTGGGATAGTTTTCTGATGATCTTCCATTTTCGACATTATCTAACAAAGACTGGCCAGGTTTCAGAGGAAATAATTTTGATTGATAGTAAGGGAATCCTGAATATCCGTTCTTTTCCATGTCATGCTTACCCACATATTTTTGATTTCTGAAAAGTTCCTGGATAACAACTATGTTCATATCAATATCGTGCATTCCTTTTATAAGTTCGCCCCACTGGTTATTGGTCACCTTAATGATATCTTTATTCCAGAATCGTCCTTCGTCTTCACTCCAATGATAAAACTCAAACCAGCTGCCGTCTATTCTTTTGGTGGATCTGATTTTTGAATCGATTATTCTGACGGGCTCAATTAACGTTTTTATTCCTGAATTTGATTTTACAACCATAATAATATTTCTGTCGCCTGCATATTTTTCGGTATTCAACCAATATTGAATCCCACTGTTACTGTCAGGCTGCACTTTCAGATCTTTGTGAAATATACAGGAACTATTATCAACATTATCGATATAAAGTGACACATTATAATCCTCAGTCTGTTTCGACTTATTCCATATCGCTCCCCTGATATCAAGTTTAACTTTATTTGTAACCGGCGATGGAGGTACCAGTGTTAAACTTGCTTTTGTTGGTTCATCTGGTTTATTTACAGTTGAAAAGAGCATAAATGCACAGCAACTCATAAACAGGACTAAACCCAGTAACCATTTAGATTTTTTAATCTGCTTCATTATTACAATTATATTTTATATTTCTCTTTTTATCTTATTATCAGGCATTTATTTCTTCATTTATCTTTTAATCACTCTGCCTCCCCATCTTTGGAGCTACTTACACTGTCAACAAGGTATACTATCGATTTATGTGATACCCCTGAATGCAGACTTAATCCTATTTCACATGTGCGGCTGGTTGAATACCCGCTCTTCACTTTTCTGTCCAGTTGTGCTTTTAAACCTGACAAGCCGTGCTTATTCAATTCAGGGAAGGTGAAACCACGGTCACCGGCAAATCCACAGCAATTGGATTCTGCAACAATAACATTTTTTGCACAAATCTTTGCCAGACTGACCAGTTTTGCATCAAGCTCGAGCTTTTTGATGCTGCACACCGGAAAAACACTGATTGTCTCATCAACAGGTTTTATGATAAGATAGGGCAGGAGTAGTTCCGTTATAAACTCAGTCGGCTCGAATAGCCTGAGATTTGATTTCATGTTTTCTTTCATAGTGTACAGGCATGGGCTCATATCGCAGAGTACAGGATATTCTCCGTACCTGCTTGATTTGAGAAGAGCTGCTTCCAGTTCACTTGATTTTTTTTCTCCGGCTTCCGTAAAACCCTTACTCGAAAATGCCATTCCACAACAAAGGTTATCGAGATTTTCGGGATAAATTACTTCATATCCTCCTTTATGCAGCAGGGTTACCATTTTTTCAGAAAGCTGCACTTCATCGGCATAGTCTCTTGAAACGCCCATTGAACGATTAATGCACGAGGGAAAATATACAACTTTCCTCGGGTATGATATTTCATCCTCAATATCCGTATTTATGACTTTTGCTCCATAAGGCATAAATTGGTTCCACAAAGGGATCCTGTTTCCTGTCGCTTTTCGCAAACTTCCTGAAATATTTTGCATGACTCTGGTCCCCAGGATTATATGAAAGAATCGGACTACTGAAAGAGCCTTTCTCGCCGATGAAGTTACCAGTTTCATATGATCGGCAACCCACAGTGCCTTGTTTTTCCCGGTTACATTTCTTTCTGAACGAAGATATTTAATAAGCTTGCCCGTGTCTATTTTTACCGGACAGCTGACAGCACATAATCCGTCGGTGGCGCATGTGGCATCACCGGAGTATTTAAAAAATTTGGCAAGAGACGCAGCTATATGAGGTTCGCGACCTGATGCTGTAAGCGATACTATTTCACGGTGAATAACAATACGTTGCCTTGGAGAAAGTGTTAATCCGGCTGAAACACATGATGGCTCACAAAACCCGCATTCAGTGCATTTATCAATAATTTGGTTTGCTGCAGGGATCGCTTTAAGGTCTTTCAGGTGAGCCTCTTTATCTGAATTCAGGATCACACCTGGATTCAGAATGTTTAACGGATCAAATATTCTTTTAATCTCCCTCATTAAATTATAAGCATCGCTTCCCCATTCCATTTCAACAAATGGTGCCATATTACGACCGGTTCCATGTTCGGCTTTCAATGATCCATCATATTTGTTTACAACAAGATCCGAAACTGCAGATATTAAATTAGAATACCTTTCAATCTCTTTGGGGCTGTTGAAATCCTGGTCAAAAACAAAATGAAGGTTCCCTTCAAGGGCGTGTCCAAAGATCACGGCTTCATCATAACCAAACTTCTTTAACAGATTCTGAAGATCATGAGTAGCTTCAGCCAGGGAGACTATAGGGAATGCAACATCTTCAATTATAACAGTTGTTCCTGTTCTCCTCATAGCGCCTATGGAGGGGAAAAGCCCTTTCCTTATTTTCCAGAGAATCTCGTATTCTTTCGGAATATCAGTAAATGATGCTGTTCCCTCAACCGGAATACTCTTTATCGTATTCTTTATTATGTCAATATTTCTGTTTAATGCACTCTTGCTTTCACCTATAGTTTCGACTAAGAGCGCACATGCATTACTTTGAAGCAATTTCAGAAATTCAGGAGTTCCATTTTCATTTTCCACAGAACCCAATCCGGCACGGTCAATCAATTCCACTGCTGAGACCGGGGTGGCTTTTAATAGTAATACTACCTCACATGCTTTATCAATATCAGGAAAAATCATCAGGGAACTTGCTTTGTATGGGGGTTCGATGACAGTTTTGTAATTTATCGCAGCAATAAAACCCAGCGTGCCTTCCGATCCGATCATAAGGTGTTCTATAATATCAAACGGATCAGTGAAATCAATTAAGGAATTCAGGCTGTAGCCGGTCGTGTTCTTCATTTTGTACTTTCTTCTGATTTTTTCAGCAAGTGATTTATTCCCGGCAGCCGATTTTGCAAGGTATGCTATTTCAGAAAGAAGTGTTGAATGAGACTCGAGGAAACTATCTTTGCTTGCCTTATCACTGGTATCGAGTATAGTACCATCGGCCAGGATTATCCTTATACCTGAAACCGTTTTATAGGAATTCTCAGAAGTCCCGCAACACATTCCGCTGGCGTTGTTGGCGGCAATTCCTCCGATCATCGCCGCATTTAATGATGCCGGATCCGGTCCAATCTTTCTCCCGAACGGAGCCAGAACTGTGTTGACCTGACCGCCTGTTAATCCGGGCTGAAGCCTGATTTCTGCGCCATTTTCTTTTATCTGGAAATCTTTCCAGTGACTTCCAGCAATGACCAGCACCGAATTTGTTATTGCCTGTCCTGAAAGACTGGTTCCGGCTGCTCGGAAAGTTACGGGAAGAGAAAGTTGAGAGCTTTCTTTTAATATCAGCGACACCTCTTTTTCATCCCTCGCAATAATAACCAGCTTTGGGATCAGCCTGTAAAAACTTGCATCAGTGCCATATGCTAGGGTATACAGAGGATCATGAAAGATTCTATTCTTATCGACATAACCAGTAAGCCGTTCATATAATAATTTATAATTGCCGGTAAGCATGATTCAAAGTAAGGCTAACCACAAATAATCTCAAAGGTTTGTCCGAAAAATATTTAATCTATACTGAATCGGCATCAATTTTGCTTTTCTTTTGAAACTGTATATCCCTTGTTTCTAAGTGCTTCTATTCCATTATTTAAATTTTTTTGTTTTATTAAAACGTAATCGGTATCAAATGTGGATAGTACGAAAACAGGAATATTCTTTTCTTTCAGAATGCAGGTGATATCAGCTATTATGCCGACCAATGAAAAATCCAGAGGACCTGAGATCTTTAATATTCTCCAGTTTTTATTGCATTTGATATTATCTGTAATATTGTCATTCTGAGCAGCTACCACAGATAACTCATCTTTTGTTCCGGTTATGGAATAAAAATCAGATGCATAGATCCAGGAAGGTAAAACAGTTTGATTTAAAAATTTATATATGGAATATTTTTTGCCTAATACTATTAAGTTCAAAGCCATAGTGATTTACTTGTTAATATTGATGAACTGTTCTGAGGTTAAGGTTGAGGTTGAGGTTAAGTGGAACTCCACTCACCCTCCAGTAGAGTGGGAGACTCATCAATAGCAAGGTACTCTCCTTTATATCTGGAGAAAATATCATCAAAACTCTCAAGATATTTTTCATATTCCTGATAATTGTGAACATTTATCTATGCAACGAAATAGCTGGACATTGTACTTTTAAATTAGTGTATAACATATTGATATTAAAGGTAGTCAAGGCATTCCAAAGATACCTTTATTACCTGTGCCCCAGGGGTTTTAGTACCGAAAATACTGTACAATATATGGGATTTGAATATTGCACAGTACACTTTTTAACTATTTATAAAGGTAGAGAGTAACTCTTTGAATGTTATAATCATCACCAATCCTAAGGTTATCTCCTTGTGCGGTATCATCTCCTGCAAGTCTGCGCCCCGGGATCCATCTTCCTTCCTTAAAGGTGCCTTCTTCAACAGTTGCAAAGCCGGCTTTATACTCCGGATTTTTTTGAGACACGGTAATTGACATTCCACTTCCTCCGATGTAAAACTCACCGGGGGCTGTCATTATGAATATAGCAGCGCCAAGTTCAGCGCTTCTGCTGTTTTGATTATTAGGATCAAACCTCAGGTCAGTATGAAAAATGTACTCTCCGAATCCGATATTTTCCGAGGGATTGTCCTTCGTTAATAAAACTGCTCCCATAGTGTTCATTCCCTGATGTTTGCCAATTAAAGGCATTAACTGGGAAAGCATATTATAGCTCTGCTTCAGTTTCTCATCCTTTGTTATGCTTCTTTCAATGGCAAATGGTGAGAAACCCAAAGCATTATGTTGTCCTACCGCATAAACGACATTGGCAGCGCCTCTGGCGCCACCTCCTGTTTCAGGTATAAACAAAGGATTGCCGGAGCGTTTAAACAATGAAGCCATATATGCAAAATCATTGCGGTACAGATCGGGAGCCAGAATGTCAATTAAGGGTGCACCTGCGTGCCAGATATCAAATACATGCGGGAGAGGGCCGCCACCCGGGTAGGTACCGGGCCATGAATGCTCTCTTTGTTTTAACCAGGCATTGACATACATTGGAATAGGGTATTCGGCCTTTCCGGCTTCAACAACATAATTAATATAAGTTGAATAATACCATGCCATAAAAACTTCATCAGAATAGAATGGATAGGTCACTAATGCTTCATCCTGTTCTTCCTGTGTCATAGGCGGAACTAGATTTCTGACAGGTAAAACGAGACCTTTGGGTTTTCCCGGTCCGAACACTTCTTCCCAGGTGCCTGATAGCTTTGAACCGTTCACTCTCCATGCTTCTTTCAATTCAGGAACAAGATTATCTTTATTTTTATCTATATAGCTCATTAGTTTTTGCGGTACAGGTCCGTTGTACGCTTCATTGGCAACGGCAGAACGGTCACGGGTATCGAGCAGGATGCCCACTTCATTTTCAACCTGCATCATAATGACTGTTCTCTGGCTGCTGTCGACTTTTTTTATGTATTTCATCAGGGCGGCGAAAGCACGTGCATCGGCATTTCTGCTTTCCTCACTTAAAGGAGTCAATATTTCTATAGGATTATTTTCGTTTATTCTGATATGGGGGAATCTCTTATAATCACTTTTTACCCAATCTGGAATGTAACTGGACTTGCCATTTTTCCAGCTTGCAAACCAAATAAAAATCAATTTAAGATTATTTTGCCTTGCCTCATTTATCACTGATCCTACAATATCGAAATTATACTTGCCTTCTTCCGGTTCAACCATTGCCCAGGAAATACCGGCTATGACCGAATTAAGATTGCCTTCTGTCAACAGTGGCCAGATTGGTTTCAAATAATCAATGTTGGTGGCGCTGTTATTCATAAGTTCTCCGCTCAGAGCAATAAAAGGTTTTCCGTCAACAATGAATTGTTTGGCTGTTCCTTGTTCTTTCAGGGATGGTATAGGTGCCTGGCTGGCAGAATTTATACTAAATGCCAGCAGTAATAACATGAATGCACTTAATTTACGGCAAAAGTGATTTCTTTTCTTCATGATTTTCTCATATTAGTAAAGTAGTTTTCTTTTCCGAAGTAATTTAATAAATATTTCAGAAATATTTATTGCAGAATCAGTTTCATTCATTAAATAAGACAATCTGAACAGAATGGAGCATTAGTTATGAGACTGATTATATGGGGTTAAGTACAGAGGTAATTAATCAGGATTTAGTGTAAAGAGATAAGTCGGATCAATTCATGAGGCAGGAGATTAAATATTAAAACCCCAAACATTCTCCGACAAGAATTACTTTAATTCTGTCTTTAAATGCAGACATGGTAGTAATTACAAGCTGGCTGCCAATGCTTTGTGACTTGTTTGTAAGTTCTTCAAATGATGATATATCACTTTTATTATAAAAACTCCTTCCGAGGATGAACAGACTTAGATAAAATAGTATTTCTCCGACAATTATCAATCCTGTCGTGATTCCTGCTAGCTGGATTTTCGAAAAACCAAACCATGGCACAACAAGTATCATTATAAACGAAAGACATGAAATCAGCAATATTATATATCCGACTGTTTTTAATATTTTTTGTTTTTTAAGCATTCCAGAATAACAAAGATCCGAATCCCAAATATTTTTCCCCCCAGGAGTATTTCCGTTTAAATTTCAATCTGCCTATTTATTAAATTTATCAAGCATTTCTTTCGGTACTTTATCAGGCGATCCGCAATCAAAAGGAGGTTTAGGGTCATACTCTATTGCAAGCTGAAACATCATTGCTATTTTATCTCCGGCTATTTTGCTCACTAAATAAAGAGCCATGTCTATTCCAGCCGAAACTCCTGCTGCCGTAATAATTTTGCCGTCCTGAACATATCTTTCATTCTTAACCGTTACATTAAACCGCCTCAATTGATCCTTCCTTCTCCAATGTGTCGTGCAATTTTTCCCGTCCAATAATCCGGCTTGTGCTAAGAGGAGAGAACCTGAACAAACCGAAACGGTCCATTTTGTTGAACAGTCAATCTTTTTGATCCAATCGAGTACTTCTTTGTTTTTTAATAAATTATCTATCCCGGGTCCCCCGGGAATTAGTAAAATATCTGCTTCAAAAATCTCCTCAATTGTATTGTCAGCTAAAATTCTTAATCCATATGTGTCTTGGTACTCCTTTTTTTCAATGCCAACAAGATAAATCTTACAGTCTGGAAGTTTATTTAATACTTCATAAGGTCCCACTAAATCAAGAGCTGTGTAATAGTCAAAAAGAAGAATCACGATTTTCATAGCGGTGTCAAATATGGAAATTTAAATTTCTGATCCGAAGCGGCTGCTAAAATCATTTTTTATATAACATTCATCATAGGTGCCAATGATTTCAAATCCAATTTTTTTATAGCATCTTATAGCATACTCGTTGTCTGAGTGTACATTTAATCCGATTAAATCTACGCATTTCTGCAAATCAAAACATAAGGCAGAAGTGAGCTCAGTATTGAAGTCCTATCATGCAATACTTGCAGATCCATTTTTAGTTTTTTTTGGCACTTTCCAGGAAAGTTGTTGTTAAAATGCTAGATGGACTGGCGGTTCTGTTGTCGTCTGAGCCTGCCCTGATAGTTATGTTGTCTGTATGACGGCAGCAAGATCAGTCCTGGTGCCACGTCAGCTCATTGATTTCCGTCAAAGCGGTATGATATAATTAACCAAAGGGTTTGTTTAAGGTGTCATTATTTTTTAAATAATTCAGTGAGATCAATCTCCATAAAACTTTTTTCTTGTATATCAAAAAGTTTTAACCCGATTAAGAGTGCATTTCTTGACGCGTCAAGTCCGCGACTTTTTTGTTCTGATTGTCAATGACTGTTGTTTCATTATTCCTTGCCAAAAATTTGTAATCTTTTGTTTTAAGATAAAACATGTATAGTTGGTTATATTCAATCTGATTCAATAGATCCAGTTTGTCATTGATGACCAATGTTTTGCCAGTATTTGTGAATAGATAATGGCTCGTGTAATCAATATCTGTTAAGTTATTAAATATAGAGTCTGTTTTTAGATAGACTTGTCCAGCAATGAAATATTTTAATTCTCCCAATGTTTCTATATCAAATGATTTTTTTGTTATAAATGAACCGTCTTTTAGAGAATATTTTGAAACTCTATCTTTGAATACGAAATAGACGGTATCACGGTAAATCTTATAGTCATTAATTTGATCTTTTTGTTCACTTAATGTCTTTAGAAATAGTTGTCTGCCTGAATTCAAATTAAATGCTGCTATAAAAGGTTTGCCGAAGTTCAGCTGTCGGTAGCCCATAAATGCAAAACCTTTATTAATCATATAAAGAATACTGTCCTTAGTAAAGATTGTGGAAGAACTTGTTAAATCTTCCGAAAGGGGAGAAGACCATTTGATTTGTCCATTACGATCTACTTTTGATATCTTTTCTCTGGATGCAAAGTAAAAAGATGAGCTATCTAATAGAACATTGGAAACCACTTCTCTTACCAAATTATGACCAGTTGATGTAACAAAAGCTCCTGTCAGTACTCCCAGAGCGACTCCAGCAGCATTAGTCAGTACAGTTTCAGTATAATCCTTTCGCCCGGTGATAGTATTATAATCCCAGCCTACTCCGTTTCTAAGATTAATTGAATGTAACCCGGCTGCAACAACAACAATTACTGAATCATTGAGATGAAATATATTATTCCAACTATACTCACGATTTATTTCTCTCTTCCAGATTGATTTTCCATTTGTTAAATCTATTCCTTCTAAGGTATTTGTGTAACCAGTTGTAGTTTTAAATTTATAACCAATCCCAATTTTCTGAAAAGGATCGACATAGTATATTGTATTTTTTACTTCCCATTGATTTTCTCCATTATTAATATTCAGACAATAGCTTTTATTACCTATTGTTTGAATAATCAGGTTATTATATTCCTCAATGCCACCTTGTTGGTAATAGATTTTCTTGGTCCATTTTATGGAATTGTTTGATAAGTCATATAAAACTAAGTCTCCGTAATTATTAAGCCATTTTCCATTTTTACTGGTTCCACGAAGTTGAACAGTCAATAAATTCATCGTTGTATCAATGAAGTAATTATCAATACGATCGGGGAAAATATACTCTTTAGATTGTATATCATTATTAGTTTTATAGTTTTTCCCAATTATCTTTTCGTTGTTGATTATCTGTATATTAGATTGGGCATAGATAGTAAACACAGTAAAACTTAACAGTCCAATAGAATATAGTCTTTTCATAGTGTAATTCAATTATTATTTTGATTTTAGGGTTAACTGACGATTATACTGATTCCATCAAATATAGACAATTTACATTTTGTCATCGATGTGGTTTTTCAACTATCAAAATCACAGTTGATGCCTTTTGCTTTTTCAAAGGCCTCTTTACCTTCGGAAATGGAGAAATATATTAAGCCTGCTGCACCAATAGCATCTGCGTAAGCAAAACCCGTTATTTCATAGATTAGGCTTGCTATTAGAAGTACAATGGACATATAAACGCATACTTTTGTACAATTACTATCTGAAATAATTGGTTCTGAATGCAGACGTTTACCGACGCTTTTTTTAGCCGTCAAAAGCCAAATCATTACAATGATTGAAACTAACGAAATAACGATACCCCAGAGTGTTGTTTCGGGCTTATGGTTAGTGATAATGTTTAACATAATGCCGACTAAAAGACCAGCAGACAGCAAGTAAAATGAAGTACCTGTAATTTTTAAGGCTTTTATTTCAAATTCATTTTTTGAACTCTCAGGATATTGTTGGATGCGTAATATCATTACCGCAATTCCGATACCTGACACTACTTCTATGAAGCTATCAACACCAAATCCAAACAAAGCGAGTGTTTCGTCTTTATAGCCCAATATCATAGATACCAATCCTTCGACAATGTTATAGAATATTGTGAATAAACTTAGCTGATAAGCTTTTTTGTAAGTGATTGTAGAGAGTTCCATGTTTTCAGTTGCAAATGATCAAGTTAATTAATTGATCTTATTGTAACATCCGCCAATCATTAAAGTTTGTTTACCTTAACACACAAATATCAATTTGTCAGGCTTTTCTGCTAACAGTTTACTGTCATTGGTTCAGGCTAGTATCCTTAGCCCTGGCGGTCTGGTTGTTTAGAGTGGTGTCGCGCGTCCGTCCCGAACTAAATGAACTCATCGAATACCACCTAATCGGGATGAGATAACCTACCTGCCGGCAGTCAGGTTAACCAAACCATCCCGGTTACGGGCAGTACATTATTTGTCAAGATTCAGGTAAACTCGCCAATAAGTTTTTGCTTTTTTGTTAAAATGATTTTCAATTTCTCCCCAGTGGATACGCATAAAATTATACGGTTTTAACCAGTCTTTATTTTGCATTTCCTCATCTGTAGGTGAAGTGCTGGAAGGTAATTTATATTCTATTGCATAGTATTGATAAGCATTGAGAAAAGCATTGTTTTTAAAGATCTCATAATGTCCAATACTTTTATTCCAATGGTCATGGTAATATCTTTTCTGATATGAATTCAGTATCAGGACTGAGCTGAAAACTGATAGCAAATATGTGGGAATGACCACAAGAGTCCACCAGCCAAGAAAGAAAAACCCGGTTATAAATGTCCCCGACATTATAAAAAGATTAAATTTTTGGAAGACCATTAAAGGGATATTCAGCAGTTTAAAAATAAAAGTGCCTACCCGAAGATTTATGATTATCTGACCACAAAAATATAGACTTGCAGGGACTATGAACTTTATCTGTAAATCAGCATTTGTAAAAGTAAGAATCAAAAAGGATATTGTAAACAGGAAATTAGGAAATTGTATAAGACTATCAGTAAGAGATAAAAAGTCAACAGGATTAATTTTTTTTGAGAGACGGTGAAAAAGCAGCCACTCTGTTTTTCCGTTGATGTCAATTATTTGTCCTTTTGTTGTAATCATGGGGGGGGTATTAATCAATCGACAAATATAAAGCTTGTTTCACAAACCATAACAGGATTGTTGCCGTACCATCATCCTGAAAATAAAATTTTAAATTCAAAAAATACTTGAGGTACATTAACATTATTAAAGTTTTGTTGCAGATTTAATAATGACCTGAGTTGCATCATTAAATTCAGACGTATTTATATAACCCAGGCAAAGAAGATATATTTTTTCACTTTCTGTAGCAATTGTATATGTAACCCGGATTTTATAGCTAAATCTAACGTCTATTGGGAAATATCCCGAATTTTCAAAACCCTGGAAATTTTCTAAAGGAAATCTATAGATTGAATCTGGCAGGTTGTATGTCATTAACATAAGTTTTTTATCCGTTGAAGTTATCACGAATCCTGTAGCATAATGATTTACCAGGGAACATGGATCAAATCCAACAATATACCCATCCGTTTGCTTCATCTCGGTATCCTTTTTATCGCAGGAGACAAAGATTAAGCATAAAATTAACAGAGATAATGTTTTCATAGTTTTATTATTCGGGAAATACACAATTTTTGTGCCATACTGTTATAGGCTAGTTGCCCTGATTGGCAAATTCCTATAGAAAGATGAAATTTGTCAGGGTTTATGAATTTGTTCAGGTAACATTTCACCGGATAACTGCACTATTACCCATAACGACCTGCTGGTTAGTTGTTTGCCGGGAGACTGCCTCGGCCGAAATGAGCTCATCTCATACCGCCTGCGAGGGATGAGATAACCTGGCTGCCGGTAGGCAGGTTAAACACACCATCCGAGTTAGCGGAATGTTTTTATTTTTGCTTTGTAAAGGTTTTAACACCAATTTAAGGATCATATCCGGTTAATAATTATGAAATAAGCGATTCCAATTTAACATATGCATTATCGTCAATTTGAAAAATTTTATTTATTTCACGAACAAGATCTTCTAAATCAATACCTGTACGGTTTGAAAAAATAACTACTGAATACTTTTTCGAAGGGATCATAAAAATAATTGTTCGAAATCCGCCATTTGAACCAGGGTGGAACACAATTTTATTATCACCTGAACCTGCAACAAACCACCCAAATCCATAATAAAGATTCCTGGTTGTATTAATTGGAAACTGTGCGGATTGAGCCTTCTTTATTATATTTGAATCCAATATATTCCCATTTTGAATTGCCATTATCCATTTTAGGTAATCATCAATGGAAGTATAAATCCCTCCATCTCCCCTGGTTGAAAAAAATAAGCTTTCCCTGGCATCCGAAATTTTAAAGCTATCATTTTCAAATTCATAACCAAACGCACGTTCTGAAATTTTAAAATCAGATTTAATTACATCACTATTGTTCATTTTCAAAGGTTTAAAAATATTTTTCTGAATAAATTCAGGAAAAGAATCACCGGAGACATGTTCAATAATCAGGGAAAGTATACAAAAAGCTGTATTGCTGTATCGATATGCAGATCCTGCTGGAAAATATACAGAGTCGACTGACTTTATCGCATTTAATACATCTTTATCCCAAAATTCTTTGAATAATGTTTTATCAACATAATTATAGTGATCAACTATTCCTGAGCTATGTGTCAGCAAATGGCGAATTGTAACAATGCCTGCAACTTTTGAATTAAAATCAGGGAAATATTTATCCATTTTGACGTCCAAAGATAATTTTTTCTCACTTGTCAGTTTTAAAATACCGTAGGCAGTGAATTGTTTCGTCATGGAGCAGATATTAAAATTTGTTGCTGACGTAATAGGTTTTTTCGAATCTAAATCAGCAATACCATATCCCTTTTTAAAAACAACTTTCCCATTTTTTACAACAGCTATTGCTGCCCCGGGGTGATCGTTAGAGTAAATGGAAGACATTATCGAATCAAGTCTAATGTTTTCTTTTTGGGTGAAGGCCTGTGTTGCCACAAGAACGAATAATAATGATAATATGGAATTTTTCATACGTATAACCTTTAGTGAATATGTCAACCGTTTTTTATACTTATATAATAGTTTAATTACAGTTTCATATTTGAAACAATCCTCAGAGCGTCTTCAAATCGTTTTATATGCAGATTTTGGTGTAATTGGTCCAGATGCACTAACGCGTACTCCAATCTGGGTTCATCGTATGCCAAATCAATTTTACCAGCCCACATACGATTATGAAAGTCTCTGAAATCATGTTTTGCAATGCCATTTATATCAATCAGTTTGCCTTTAGCCGCTACAACCAGCATAAATACAGTAAAATAAGACATATGCATGATTTGACGCATCAAGTAAAACCTGGCAAGTTCATATTCAGTGGCATTTCTCCCAAAATACCTGTTGAGAAATTCCGATTCATCTGCTTCACTGGTAACAACGAAATTTGCTACTATTGACAAATCGGAATATCTGTCATTAGTAAATGCTGCTTCCCAATCGGTAAGCCAGGCCTTGTTGCCATCGTATAAAATATTCTCCGGTTTCAGGTCATTGTGGGATGGGACCAAATCCTCTTTACTACGAGGATAAACACGAGTAATTAGTTCAAGTGATCTATAGAGATCCTCTGTCATATTATCAGGCAGAATCTTGGTTTCCCGGAATTTTTTAGCAAACCTGTTGGTTGTATCTAAACTGTGAATAGTTTTTGAGAAAGATGTAAGTGAATGCAGCCTGGAAAGTGCGTCGGCCAATTTGTTTTTTGCTTCGGCAAAGGGAAAAGGTTTTAGTTCAACAAAATCTGTAATGGAAATCCCGTCTTCAACCCCTGCATACCAAACCCCAGGGGCAATACCGGCCTCTGCGGCAGATTTCATACAGGAATAATAATATAGGGATTGATCACTTAAAGCATCGGTACGGGCAATTTTTAACAGGTATGGTTTACCTTGCACCACTATGCGTAAAACCAATGCATTGCTAAGGCCTGTAGTCAGTTTTTTTATGTCATCGCAGGTAGTTAATCCAAAAGTTGTTTGTAACGCTTTATTAACATCATTAAGTTTGTTTTCCGGTATCATGCTTTGTAATTTATTTTTTATTAAGGTGAATTATCGAATTTCGTAATACAATGACCGCTAATGACCCGGCGAATTGGTGATTTACCGGAAGCCTGGCCTGAACGGTTGCGAAGGGTCAGGTTATCATACAATTACAGAACCGTAGTCATATTGTAGTCTGTAGTTGACAAAATGCTTGCGTTTGTCAGCTGTAAACGGCCCGGTGATTAGGTTAGCCTGCACGGTAGGCAGGTTAACTAAAACCGAGTCAGCCTTAGCTTTTTTAAATTAATCAACGAGAGTTTCCTTCAGAACGGATTTAACCTCTTTTATCTCGGGTCTTGAAAGTTTTCCAAGGTCCTTGATAATCCGTTGCTTATCAATGGTCCTGATTTGATCTAGAACAATCCGCCCAGTTTTGTTATCATGTTTAACCTCGACTCTGGTGGGATAATTCTTGGAGCTAGTTGTCATGGGTGCAATGATAACTGTCCTTAAATATTTATTCATTTCATCGGGGGAAATGACAACGCAAGGTCTTGTTTTCTTTATTTCGCTTCCTAGTGTCGGGTCAAGATTAGCAAGAATGATTTGATATTGCTTTATTTCCATTCTTCGAGATTTTCGTCTTCAAATATATCAGGGATGAGTAATTTGTCATCGCCGTTGGCATGCATATCCATGAAGGCTTTCTCCCATCCTTTTCTGGGTCGAGCAAGAGGCTTTATTATAATCTGCCCTTTATCCAGGATCAAATCCACTGTATCTCGGATATTATATCTCTCGATTATGGTCTTGCTGAACCTTATCCCCTTCGAATTCCCGATCTTTATAACAGATACTTCCATGGTTAAAACAATTTATAAAATGTAATTACAAAGTTAGTACATATTCTGAAAAACCAATAAGGTTTGAATAGAATTTATAGAAAATCTATGCTGTTTTGATTTGGATAAATTTGGAAAAGTGAAAAAATCGACTCATGAGAGTACGGGCTTCAGCTTTATTCATCATCATTCATCCTTCTGCATACTTGAGCCTTCTTAAAGCACAGCCCCGTCAGTCACATGAACATATCTGTCAAAATGTACTGTAACAGACAATAATACTTGGTTTTATCTTGCTTTCACGATCAACAAATCATCTTAAAGTTAATAAATAATATTAAATTGTATTTTGAAAAATGAACTAAATTCATTCCCCTGACAGATCACTGTCATCTTCTTATTTCCACCATCAGCGAAATCACAATCTCATATCGTAAGAGTTTCTTTTACCTGCCAATTTTTATTACTTTTGGCTTCGGGTAATTATAAATTTCGATAATCAGAATGGACACGAATTCCGATCCTGTTTATTCAAGAAATGTCATCGAATTTGTAGCCGTGGCAAATGAATTCTGTAAATATACCGAACATGCCCCGGAACTGAAAGGTGATGAACTGCTGAAGATACTTCAACGCATACTACCTTTGATGTATCTTAAAGGATCACTGTTACCCAAACTCGATCCGTTCTTTGAAGATGGAAATGAAAAATTCGTCACAGAAGCTGATTGGAACAATATTAATGAAATTCTTAAAGAAAAATTCGGAACTGCTAATGATTACCTTGAAGTATTTGATGAAAAAATAAACGACGCTGAAGGGGCCATAGCAGCCAGTATTTCTGGAGATATGGCCGATATCTACCAGGATGTGAAAGACTTTCTGCTTCTTTACCAAACCGGCACCGGAGAGGTGATGAACGATGCAGTTTGGGAATGCAGGATGAACTTTGAAAACTTTTGGGGACAGAAACTGGTAAATTCCATGAGGGCAATTCATAAGTTTATTTATTCAGGAGAAGAGATTGGAAAAGTCGAAAGAAAGGATGATACAAACGATGAAAACAGAAATACAACAGACTGGTTCATTACCCGAAGGCAGAAAGATTTCAAAGGAGATATTGAATAAAATGTACAAGGAGAATATTACAGCTGAAGAAATTGCTGCACATGAACTTTCGTGGTTTAAAGGTGAGATAGTTTTAGTAGATAATCTTAAAACTTTTTATCAGAACTTTCCAAGACTTCTCGGATCGGACCTTCTTGGTTTTGACACTGAAACAAGGCCCACATTTAAAAAAGGAAGGAAAAATTCAGTTTCTTTGATACAGCTTTCAACTGGTGATCTGGCTTGTCTTTTCCGCATTAATAAAATTGGTATCCCTGATGAACTGGCTCATCTCTTATGCGATCCAGCAGTCACTAAAGCCGGTGTAGCGGTCCATGATGATATAAAATTTCTGAAATGCGTCAGGAAATTTAACCCCGCCGGCTTCCTCGACCTGCAAACCTTTGTAAAAAACTTTGGAATTCAGAGTTCAGGATTAAAGAAGCTTGCTGCCATAGTACTTGGATTCAGGATATCCAAGCGCCAGCAGGTAACTGACTGGGAAGCAGAACATCTTTCTGAAGCCCAGCAGATCTATGCCGCAACTGACGCCTGGGTTTGCCATCAGATATATAAGAAGCTTATCAACGGACATTCCGATTGAAAAAAGACAAAAGATAAAAAGCACATAATCCGGAGTTAGCCCTTCACTGGGGAGATGGGGGGGTAAAAATAATAGAAACCATTAATGCAGGAACGTGTAAAAATAATACTCAAATCAGGCAAGGAACAATCTCTCCGCCGTTTCCATCCCTGGGTCTTTTCAGGAGCAATAAAAAAAATGTCCGGAAATCCGGCTGAAGGCGACCTTGTTGATGTTTACGACAATAAAGGTACGTTCCTTGCAGTGGGCCATTGGGCCCCAAGTTCGATTGCTGTCCGTGTTCTTTCATTTGAGCAGGTGATACCCGATATCAGTTTTTTCAGGGATAAAATCGAAAAGGCAATTATTTACAGGAAATCCATCGGACTATTTGATAATCGGCAGATAAATGTTTTCCGGCTTATTCATGGCGAGGGAGACGGGTTGCCCGGACTGATAGTTGATTATTATAATGGTGTTGCCATTATCCAGATGCATTCCATTGGTTTCTACAGGATCAGGACAGATATTGCATCGATCCTTTCCGAGATCCTGAAGGACAAGATTACAGCTGTCTACGATAAAAGTGAGGGCACTATTCCTCATATGTCGGGCATTACACCTGCAAACGAGTTTCTGATTGGAGCATCAGATTCTGCAATCGTTACTGAAAACGGATATAAGTTTAAAATTGACTGGATAACCGGACAGAAGACCGGATTTTTTATCGATCAGAGAGAAAACCGAAAACTACTCGAGACATATACTGAAGGAAGAACTGTGTTAAACATGTTCGGCTATACCGGAGGGTTCTCTGTTTATGCAATGAAAAATGCAGCTCTCGTCCATACGGTCGACAGCTCATTACCGGCAATAGAGCTCGCAAATGAAAACATCCGACTCAATTATGGAAAGGATAAGAGGCATGAATCTTTCCAGATTGATGCTTTTGATTATCTCAATCATATAAAGGATCAATACGATCTGATTATTCTCGATCCTCCAGCGTTCGCGAAGCATAATAACGTTCTTGCCAATGCTTTACAGGGGTATAAAAGACTGAATATAAAGGCAATTGAACAGATTAAACCCGGTGGAATCATTTTCACCTTTTCATGTTCCCAGGTTGTTACAAGAGAAAACTTCAGAAAATCGGTTTTCGCAGCTGCAGCAAATACCGGACGAAACGTAAGAATATTACATCAGATGAGTCAGCCTCCTGATCACCCGGTGAACATTTATCACCCGGAGAGCGAATATCTGAAAGGTTTGGTTATTTATGTTGAATAGCTGAAAGGCAAAACGGGTTAAAGTCGCAAAGGCGCAAAGGTAAAGAAGAGAACAGAGAACAGAGAACAGAGAACAGAGAACAGAGAACAGAGAACAGAGAACAGAGAACAGAGAACAGAGAACAGAGAACAGAGAACAGAGAACAGAGAACAGACGGAACAATAGAACAATAGAACAATAGAAAGATGGGTACCAATAAAAATATTGAGTTTGTAGCAAAGAAGCTGGGCCTTCACGACTGGCAGGTTGAAAACACGATAAGACTGATGGATGGAGGAGCTACAATTCCGTTTATTAGCCGTTACAGGAAAGAGATGACCGGAAGTCTTGATGAGGTGCAGCTTATGCATATCAAAGATGAGTATGACAGGCTGAAGGAACTTGATGCCAGGAAAGAAGCCGTGATAAAGTCAATTGAGGAACAGGAGAAAATGACCCCTGAACTCAGGCAAAAAATTGATGCTTCGGTTAAAATGACTGAACTTGAAGATATCTACCTGCCATACCGACCTAAACGCCATACCCGAGCAACAATAGCCAAGGAAAAAGGTCTTGAACCTCTTGCAACCCTGATTATGAATCAGAGAGAAAATGACCCGGCCCTGAAGGCTGAAAGCTTTCTGAATGATGATGTTGCAACTGTCGGAGATGCCATTTCAGGAGCTTCTGATATAATAGCAGAGTGGATAAATGAAGATGAAAAAGCAAGGAAACAGCTCAGATATCTTTTCGAAAAGGAAGCTGTTATCTATTCAAAGGTTGTTAAGGGAAAAGAAGCGGAGGGTACAAAATTCAGCGATTATTATGACTGGTCTGAACCTCTTAAAAAGTGCCCGTCTCACAGGCTACTGGCTATGAGAAGAGGGGAGGATGAAGGTTTCCTGCGACTGTCAGTAGAACCTGATGACGAACATGCTGTCGATATTTTGAGCTCAATTTTCATAAAAGGAAGGAATGCATCATCTGAAATAGTTACAAATGCTATAAAGGATAGCTGGAAAAGATTGCTTTCTTCATCGATGGAGACTGAATTCAGAAATATTTCAAAGGAAAAGGCTGATATCGAAGCCATAACTGTTTTCGCCGATAATCTTCGTCAGCTGCTTCTCGGATCGCCGCTTGGAGAGAAAAATGTTCTCGCGATAGATCCGGGTTTCAGAACCGGGTGTAAAGTAGTATGTCTCGACAGGCAGGGAAATTTCATTCATAATGAAACAATCTACCCTCATCCTCCTCAGAATGAAACTGCAATGTCGATAAAGAAAATATTATCACTTGTGAATGCATATAAAATTGAAGCTATAGCAATCGGAAATGGAACGGCCAGCCGCGAGACCGAAGATTTCATAAAATGGGTGAAATTCGAAAACGATATACAGGTTTTTGTCGTAAGTGAAGCAGGCGCTTCAATCTATTCCGCATCAAAAACAGCCAGGGATGAATTTCCCGATTATGATGTAACTGTCAGGGGTGCGATATCTATCGGAAGAAGGCTGATGGATCCGCTTGCTGAGCTGGTAAAGATCGATCCCAAATCAATAGGAGTGGGCCAGTACCAGCATGATGTTGACCAGCAAAAACTTCAGAACTCGCTCGACGACGTGGTAATGAGCTGTGTAAATGCAGTTGGAGTGGAGGTTAACACTGCAAGTAAACACCTTCTGACATATGTATCAGGCCTTGGCCCGCAGCTGGCCCAGAACATCATAGATTACAGAACAGAAAATGGACCATTTAAAGCACGAAAGGAGCTTCTCAAAGTGAAAAGGATGGGAGAAAAGGCCTATGAACAATCTGCCGGTTTTCTGAGGATCAGGAATGCAGAGAATCCCCTCGACTCAAGCGCAGTTCATCCCGAAAGTTATCATGTTGTAGAAAAAATGTCAAAAGATCTGGGGTGCGATGTTAAGGAATTGATTACCAATGAGAATAAGCGTAAAGAGATTAAACTTGAACGTTATCTCAGCTCTGTTACCGGACTACCGACGCTGAAAGATATAGTTGATGAACTTTCAAAACCGGGGCGTGACCCACGGTCTAGAATCAAAGAGTTCAGCTTCGCGGATGTGCATTCCATGGATGATCTGAGTGAGGGAATGATTGTCCCGGGAATTGTAACAAATATTACAAAATTTGGAGCTTTTGTTGATATCGGAATCAAACAAGACGGATTGGTGCATATTTCAAATATGAGTAAAACTTACATCACCGATCCATCGAAAGTCGTTAAACTCCACCAGCATGTTACGGTAAAAGTCATAGGTATTGATATTGACCGGAGGCGGATTCAGCTTTCAATGAAGGATGTGGAGATAAAAAATAATTAGTTATTTATTAATAGTAGAGACGCCCAAATTGGGCGTCTCTACAGGTTTCTCAAATTATCAAGGATATCTATAGTCCCAGTGCCTGTTCCCCATGTTCCTCCCTGTAAATATCCCTGCCGGAACGATCAAGTTGCATGTTTAGAAATTTTCTTTCGCCCGGAGTGACAATGCCATCAGACTTTGCCATTCTTTTTTCCATCCTGATCCGTTTTTGTTCTCCTTCAAGCCTGGCTGCTTCAGGCTTAGTCAGTCGTCCTGTATTTAATCCGCGGGCGATTCTTGCCTGCTGCTTAGCCTGCCTGGCTGTTATATTAGGGGTCGATCCCTGAGCATCTATCAAACTAATTGATGCTATTAACATTACCCCGACAGAAAAAATTAACTTTTTCATAATTCCTTTATTTAATTGTTAATTATCACTTTGATGTAAGTTTTCGTAAAAGGTTTAACGGATTCAGGGAATCTGGCTAAATAATGAGTGTCATTTAGATGATGTTAAAATATTTAATGTTCAGGCTATATGCGGGGTATTTCATTATCTAATTTTAAAATTTCTGCTGAAGCTTATTAAAATCTTTAATACCATTATATTATCTGTATTGATATGCAATTTGTGTGTCTGGAACAGATAATTTCCATATATAATAAATAGAAGCGTGCAATTTGAGCGGCTCTACAGGATTAGATAATTATTTCTGGATGCGCCTTTCTGATGAACAAAAGAATGCAGAAATTCCAGATGAGCAGACAGCGAAAGATCTCGATTACCTTACAAAGGAAAACGAGTATTCAAAAGCGGTTCTTAAAAATACTGAAGGACTTCGGAAAACACTCTTTGATGAGATTACAGGAAGAATAAAAAAAGATGACGAATCAGTACCGTATTTTGAGAATGGTTACTATTATTATAATAAATATACAGCCGGAAGCGAATACCCGGTCTATTTCCGGAAGAAGGGTACCCTTTCTGCTCCGTAAGAAGTGCTTCTGGATGTAAATAAGCTTGCCGCAGGAAAAAGCTATTGCTCAGTTACTGGCCTGGCCGTAAGCCGCGATAATAAGATATTGATATATGGCGTGGATTATGTGAGCCGACGCCGATATAGCCTGAAGTTTATAGATATTCAGAAAGGGTCATTACTCTCCGATAAAATTGAAAATACTACCGGACAGTCAGTCTGGGCCTCTGATAACAGAACTGTTTTTTATGTCACCAGGGATAATAAAACACTCAGATCTTCCAAAATATATAAACACAGGCTCGATGAGTCAATAACACTGACAACTTCAGAGTGGGATGAATGGGGCGATCCACGAAAAAAAGAGTATTATGATTATATGCTATCATATTCGCCATATGATCAGGTTAAAGCAATGAATTATCCGAATATTATCGTTACGACAGGATTTTGGGATTCACAGGTTCAGTACTGGGAACCTGCCAAGTGGATGGCAAAACTGCGTGATATGAAAACGGATAAGAACAAACTGGTGATGGACTGCAATATGACTGCCGGACATGGAGGAGCCTCAGGAAGGTTTGAACGTTACAGGATCACTGCCCTGGAATATTCATTTATTCTGAATCTGGCGGGTATAACGAAATAGAAAGCGATATTTCTGCCGGAATCATTCCGGTGGGAGTGAAGTCGTTTATTAATTAATGTCTTTATAACAATTAAACCGGAACCTGAAGAAATGTAGATTTAAAAAACCAAAAAGAAATTAATTTCAGCCGGCAGTTTTACGGTGGATGAAATGGCGAAAAATTTTTACCAGGTTTTAAGATTAAATCTCCATCTGATTTTTTTGAATATCTCGATATATAATGCAAGTTTAAGGTTTTTAGCATTTAACTTCTCTTTATACCTTACAGCCGAAGAATTAAAAAATGCACTTACGCTATATATTTTATTCCTACCCATATTTTTGAGGATATCGTAACTTTTATAACGTAAATAAGGTGCCAGATTTTTCCCTCTGAATGCTTTCATCGTATACATATATGCCAAATAGGCTTCATCGTTTTTTAAAGGGATAATTTGTGGCGTGAAGTCGCATTCCGTCAGGTTTATAAACATGAATGAGGCCAGTTCATCTTTATACTTTAAGCCCAGACATTTTTTCCCTGCATTATAATAAGCCAGAAGTCCCTCCACCGAATATGTACCCAAATCTTCGGTTATTTTTTTTATTTCTTCAGATTCAATAAATTCCACTGTATAATCTGACAATATCCCGTTTATCTCAGGTACTTCCATGGGATTCATTCCTTCCTGAACCCAATAGTATGGAGTAATATTAATCCCTATTCTGGCTATTTGGTTTCTTATCGAATCCAAGACTAAACCATGTTTAATCTTATCTGTTATTTTTGTAAGCAGTTTTGCCTCTCTTTTTTTACCTTGAACCGGAATCATAAGGATATTGTTTTTATTCTGGTAATCTATATAAAGATAGGCATATGAAAAATTTATTTTTATATTCTCAGATCATAAATTTACTAAACGTATTGATACTAATTAAGGTATTTAAAAATCAATTTAATCACACTTCCGGAAAATCAGAAGAAAAAGGCCATTGGTGTGACGGCTATCTATTTTATAAATAAAAAGAGACTCGCTGCATGCGAATCTCTTTTTATTTCAATTTTTTTCAATTTATATTTTTACATCCTTGGTGCCTGACTGGTAGTTGGCCTGGGTTTCATAGCAGGCTTGCCAGGCAATTTTGCATTCCGCATTGCAGCATTATAAACAAATGATGCTGTTATAACTGCATTTTGTTTCAAATCGGCCATTACAAGTCTCTCGTATGTATCCATTACAGTATGATAACCACGTTCATATTCGATATCGTCCTGAATAAACTGGAATCCGGGAAGACCAACCCTGTCAAATGAAAGATGGTCAGTGCCGGAAGTGTTCCTGATAGTGATCGTAGAACAACCCATATCTTCAAAAGGCTTCAGCCACTCTTCAAATATCGGTCTAGCCAGCTCATTTTCCTGGAGGTAAATTCCACGGTATTTTCCCGAACCGTTGTCCATGTTAAAGTATCCTGCAAATTTGTCATAATCCGGTTTGTGTTCTTTGGTTGTGGGATCGACAAGATATTTGTCCACATAACCCGAAGATCCGAATAATCCCTGTTCCTCTCCGCCCCAGAGAGCAATCCTGATGGTCCTTTTGGGCGCAATATCAAGGTTTTTAAGGATACGCATAGCTTCCAGCATTACAATACAACCCGATCCGTTATCGGCTGCCCCGGTTCCTCCATTCCATGAATCGATGTGAGCGCCAAGAAGTACAACTTCATTTTTGAGTACTTTATCAGTTCCGGGTATTTCGCCGATTATGTTATAAACTGTCGGGCTGTCAAAGAATTTATTCTGTATTTCAATCTCCATTTCAACATGAATATTGTGTTGTATAAGCCTTACCATTCTTCCATGATCTTCAATTGGAAGATTCAGCTCAGCGATCTGTTCCTTATCGCCTGTTTTATAGTTAGCACCGTTTGACCTTGGAACATTGAAAGTGCCTGAATTGTTAAGTATCACGGCAGCACCCTCGCTTTTCAGAAAATCAGATATTTTCATACGGAGAGCCCTTTGTGCCATCATAGCAGCCCGGTCAAAAGGAGGCCTTCTTGGAGGAGTGGATGATGTTGCCATTGACAGATCTTTTAACTGGGCATCAGTCAACCGGCTTGCCAACGGATCATAACTTACCTCATAAGTGGCAGTTGATGGCATTAGTACGATTTTCCCTGATAATTTTCCCTTATAATTGTTGAGATCACTGTCAGCTTTAACATCAAGATAAACCACCTCACTTTTAATTAATCCGTTTGTACTACCTGACCAGGCAACCGGATTGCAGGCAAAGTTAGAATAATAAGGAGCGGTCATTGCGGCATATGTCTTGACGTTATCCCAACCACCACGGCTAAAGTCCTTGGCTGCTTCTATCCTAACATTCTGTAAACCAAACTCTTCCATCTTCTTTTTAGCCCACTCATTAGCGTGGTTGTAGCCTGTGGAGGCAGTAAGCCTGGGACCTATAAAATCAGTCAGCCAGAAAGCAAGATCCTCTACACTTGAATTCTTCAGACCTTCCTGTTTGATTTTATAAATCATACTGAGGTCCACATTTTCGCTCTGCGACATTAACCACACCGGGAAAAGCAGCAGAAATAATAATGTGCTAGAGATTTTCTTAATTTTCATTGCTTTATTATTAAGGTTTATAATTATAGGTTTCAAATGTATATAAAAATGAATCCTGTTAGAGGTGTATTATGAGATGATTTAACAATAATTAACTTTGCAGATTAGAGGACTTGCCATGGCATGTCCCTACTTTTATATTTTTACTTTTGTCTTTTATCTTTTACCATGATTTATCCGGAAAATTTTGAAAACAAGATAGGTTTTGACAGGATACGCAATCTGCTGAGCGAAAAATGCCTCAGCCCGATGGGACTGGAGAAGGTGAATAATATAAAATTCATTGACGACTTTGAGGTTTTAAATCATAAATTATCTGCCACTTACGAATTCCAGCAGATACTGATATTTGAAGATTTTTTTCCGTCTGAACATTACTACAAGATTTCCGATTGCCTTAACAAGATAAGGATTGAAGGTACTTTCCCGGAGGTACATGAGGTATTTGACGTGAAACGCTCACTGGAGACAATTAAGACAATTCTGAATTTTTTCAGGAATAAAGATACTGTGAAGTATCCTGTATTACAATCAATGTGCAGCTCAGTTAAAACTTATCCTTATGTGCTTGAGGCAATTGACAGGATTATCGACAAAAAGGGTGTAGTTAAAGATAGTGCCTCCACAAGGTTGAAAGAGATACGATCAGAACTGATTGGAAAGAAAATTCATGTGACAAAAAGGCTGAATGCAATCCTAAAGCAGGCACAGGCTGACGGTATAGTTGAATCAGATATTACGGTATCACTCAGAAACGGAAGAGGTGTGATACCTGTAAGCTCATATGATAAGAGGAAGATCAGAGGACTTATTCACGATCAGTCAGCTTCAGGTAAGACGGTTTTTATTGAGCCGGAGGAGATCGTGGAAATCAACAATGATATAATTGAACTTGAATACGAAGAACGACGGGAGATAGTGAAGATACTGACACTTTTTGCCGATAATATAAGGCCATATATAGAGGATCTGCTTGATTCAAATCTCTTCCTCGGTGAAATCGATTTCATACGGTCAAAGGCACTCCTGGGAAACCACCTTAATTCGATCAAACCAATACTGATTAATAAGCCATTCCTGATGTGGAAGAGAGCGATACATCCTCTGCTTTCAATAGCATTTGAAAAGTCATCGGGAAGGAAAGTGGTACCTCTTGAAATTGTACTTGATGAAAAAAACAGGATATTGTTGATTTCAGGCCCAAATGCCGGGGGTAAATCGGTATGTCTGAAAACAGTGGGACTTCTTCAGTATATGCTGCAATGCGGCCTTACTATTCCGGTTGCAGAGGGGTCAGAGACAGGGATCTTCAAAAATATTTTAATTGATATAGGTGATGAACAAAGCATTGATAATGATTTAAGTACCTACAGTTCTCATCTTATCAATATGAAGTATTTCATGAAAAACGGCGGCGATAAGACATTGATTCTTATCGATGAATTCGGTACAGGAACCGAACCGATGCTCGGAGGCTCTATAGCTGAAGCAATACTTGGCGAACTGAACAGAAAAAAAGTATTTGGTGTAATCACAACTCATTACACAAATCTAAAGCATTTCGCCTCTCTGACAGAAGGTATCATTAATGGTGCAATGGCTTTTGATAACCATCTGATGCAACCTCTTTTTCAGCTTACTATCGGTAAACCGGGAAGTTCCTTTGCTTTTGAAATAGCGCGTAAAATAGGCCTTCCGGAAGATATACTGGAAGCAGCCTCAGAAAAAGCGGGAGTAAAGAATATTAATTATGACAGGCATCTGAAAGATATTGCCAGAGACAAACGATACTGGGAGACCAAACGGCAGAGTATCAGACAACAGGAGAAAAGACTGGAGGAGCTAATGATTGAATATGAGAAGGAACTTTCGGGTGCCAAAACACTCAGAAAAGAGATCATAACAAAAGCCAGGGATGAAGCTCAGCAACTGCTTAATCAATCCAACAAGATGATTGAGAACACCATCCGCCAAATCAAAGAAACACAGGCAGAAAAAGAAAAAACAAAAGATATCAGACAACAACTTGAGGAGTTTAAAAACGTAGTCACTGAGGAAACAAAGCCGCTTGAGACGGAATCGGAAGAGAAAATTGCAAAGTTAAATATAAAGGCAAAAAGGATTAAACTCGAGCCTGAACCGCTGAAGGAAAAGAAAACAACTCACGAATCTGAGGTTAAACCTCTTAAGCTTGGAGATGCTGTAAGAATGATTGATACACAGGCTGCCGGTGAGGTAATTGAGATAAAAGATAAAATGGCAAGAATTGAAACCGGTAGTCTCAGATTTGTTGTTCCGCTTGACAAAATTGAGAGGATATCAAAATCTGATTTGAAAAAGAGTCTCAGGACAAACCAGGTTTATAGAGAAAACGATCCGGGCATTGTTCAGAGAAACATAAATTTCAAGCCTGAAATCGATATTCGTGGTGTCAGGGGAGAAGAAGCCATCAATAAGGTTCAGGAACTAATTGACAATGCCCTGATGGTTCAACATCGTAATTTAAGGATATTGCACGGGAAGGGGAATGGCATTCTCCGGCAGCTTGTAAGGCAGTATCTTGCCACTGTTAATGTTGTAAAATCGTTCAGGGATGAACATGTTGAGCTCGGAGGTGCCGGAATTACAATTGTGGAAATGGATTTCTAGATTTAAGACAAAAGATAGGACCGAGCGTTAAGAATTTGCCTGGTAGGCAAATTTAGCGAAGGGGACAGACTGCAGGGGTGGCACCAGACAAAAGTAAAAAACCTTCTCTGGTCCTCTGTGTAACTAATAAGAACTTTCACAGAGTTACACAGAGAAGACACAGAGAAACATAGAAAAAAATCAAAATGCCCGATAATATGAAAACAAAACTGAATCTTTTTTCCTCATTGTTTTTCTTACTGTTAGTTCTTTTTTCATGTAGAACTGAAAAGAAACCAGCTTCTCGTCCGGTCACGGACATTCCCGGACCAAAACAGGAGTGGGCAATTGTCATCCATGGTGGTGCAGGAGGAATGACAAGAGAGAATCTTGCACCTGAGCTGGAAAAGGAATACAGGGAATCGCTTTTAACAGCAATTAAAACCGGAAAGAAGATTCTTGCTGAAGGCGGATCAGCTCTCGACGCTGTTGAGCAGACTATAAAAACTATGGAAGACAATCCACTCTTTAATGCAGGAAAGGGTGCGGTTTTTACTCACGAGGGAAGGAATGAGCTTGATGCAGCAATTATGGATGGATCAAATCTTGCGGCAGGAGCTGTGGCAGGAGTTACTGACATAAAGAATCCCATTACGGCCGCAAGAAGGGTTATGACAAATTCCCCGCATGTGATGCTTTCCGGATCTGGGGCTTCACAGTTCGCTAAAGAACAGGGCCTTGAAATCGTCCCCCCTTCTTATTTTTATACTGAAAAGCGATTTAACGAGCTCCAGGAATTGTTAAAAAAGGAAAAAAACGGTACTGTTGGATGCTGTGCTCTTGACAAAAGTGGAAACCTTGCTGCCGGAACATCCACTGGTGGTATGGCAAACAAGAGATACAACAGGATAGGCGACTCACCCATAATTGGTGCAGGCACCTATGCAAATAATAAAACTTGTGCCGTTTCAGGAACTGGTCATGGTGAATATTTCATCCGGTATACGGTTGCTCATGATATTTCTGCATTAATGGAATATAAAGGGCTCTCTGTAAAGGAGGCTTCAGAACTGGTTGTAAATGATAAGCTTGTAAAGGCTGGTGGGAGCGGAGGCGTTATTTGTTTGGATAAAAACGGAAATATTTCCATGCCATTCAACTCGGCCGGTATGTTCAGAGGATTTGCCACAGCAGATGGGAAAGAAGGTATCTTTGTCTTTAAGGATGAAGGTGTAAAATAGTCAAAGAGCAGTTGGCAATAGGCCGTAATAGCAAGAACTGACACAACTTGTCCCGCAAGGCGGGAGAGTGGCACAGAGAACCAATTACTCCTTGTAGTCTTCAGCTTAAAGACAGTATTTTGATGGAATTGTTGCAAAAAAAAAAGCGGAAATGTTACTACATTCCCGCCTGAGTTATTATTAGTAAGATATTTATTAATTGAGCCTTACTGTACCATATGATGCAACTATATTAACTTTTGATGATGGGTTCTCTTCCTTTCCTACTGTTCCTGACAATTCCGTTGAATTATTCTCCACAATGCGTCTTTGATTTTTAAAACCATCTTCATTATATTTCAGTCCGCCGTACGATACTTTTGCCTCGAGCTTATAGCTTGCTGATTCTTCAATTCCAAGATTGACACCCATATAGTGAGTTTCAATATCAATTGATTCAAAACCTGCAGTGATGCGGTCTATTGAAAACGAGCCATAGCTGCCTGTATAGCTCAACTTTTTTGTCAGTTCTCCGATAGTTACCTCCGTGTATCCATTTTCAAGAACAAGGTTCTTAATATTTTCAATTTTTATATTGTCGTATTTGGTTTCTCCTACAACCGAACTTGTTTCTCCCAGAATCAGCTTTGAATATTTGCTATCCAGAAGAAGTGCCTGGCTTTTTTCTATTTCCATTGATCCGACATATCTTTCAGTCAGGTTGAACCAACCTGTTTCATTAATCGTACCTTTTCCGTATGCCAGGTTAAGCCGGCTCAGTGGCTTGATATTGCCCCTGGTAAGTTTTCCGGCAGTAATATTTCCATATTTGATATCCAGATCCATCAGGCCGTGAAGTTCATCTATCTCGGTATTCCCGTATTTATTGGCGAGCGTAAGATCAGTACCAACCGGCATTTTTATATTGTAATCAATGCTGAATTTTTTTGATTCACCCCACCCGTTAAAATTGAAGTTGTTCTCGATAACAGTTCTTGCGGAAATCACATTTGTTCCTTCAGAAAACTGAACATCAATCTGGTCAAGGTATTTCTGAGCTTTTTCCTTATTAGACATGTTAACAGTTACTTTCACATCGATGACAATCTGGTCCTTATCCCAGCTTTGAATTATTACGTCGCCGTACTTGTTGTTGATATCGAGGGTTTTTGTTCCCGCAGTGTACTCCTTATGGATCTCCTTCGTTAACTCCTCTGCAGGTAATGCCGAAGAAATTAAAAAGAGTGATATTAAGAAGAACATTCCTGATTTATAAATTGGTTTTTTCATTTTCTTTCTTGTTATGGTTATCATTCCTGATTGTTTTGAGCTGATTTACAATATATGTCATGACCTCCAGTTTAGTCTGATAATGTTCAATCATTGCATTTATTATTCGTTCATCGTTTGGGTTTGCCTTGAGTTCTCTCTGCAGGGAGACATAGGTTGAATCCATACTTTTCATCTCTTTCATCAGCATCGTTTTCTGTGCGGGATTACTTTTGAGATCCACATTTACGATTTCACCTTCCATAAGGTTTACCTGGTGAACATAATAGTTCTCAACTTCTTTATATTGAGGAGAAACCTGTCCGAGTGTCATCCTGTTTCTGCCTGGCCTGATAAAATGGTCCCAGGTCCACAGTGATGAGAGAGTAATCAGAAGGGTAACAACTGCAGCTTTTAAAAGGTAAGGCACGATGCTTCTTGTAACAGTTTTTACCTGAAATCTGTTTTCCAGCTTTCTGCTGAATCTTTCCAGGTGACCGGCAGATGGTTCAGCATCTTCGAAAAAGTCCTTATTGTTCCTGATTATGTCATCAATGCTTTTCATATCCTTGAGTTTTTCATTTTCCTTTTAATTCCCCGATTAATTTTTGTTTTGCTCTTGACAGTTGAGATCGTGATGTACTGCTGTTAATCGAAAGTATTTCCGCAATTTCATCGTGGTCGTACCCTTCGAGAAGGTATAGTGAGAGTATGACTCTGTAACCATCGGGAAGTCTCTCAATTGCCTCTTTAACCTCTTCAACCCTGACATCTATTTCCTCATATCTGGCTGTATCATCCCCGCTGTCATCTCTAATACCAACATGCGACTCAATATCTTCAAAGACCGCTTTTCTTTTATTCAGGGCATCGAGCGAACGGTTAACGACAATCTTCTTAAGCCATGCACCGAAACTTACAGTACCCGAATAAGTATCAATTTTTTCAAAGGCCGACAGGAATGATTCCTGCATTATATCTTCTGCTTCCATTGTGTCATTTACAATCCTCAGACTTGTATTGTACATTGCTTTGTAGTACAACTTGTAAATCTGAAACTGCGCTTTCTGATCTCCGATTTTGCACCCGTCCAAAAGATCCTGGTGCAGGTTTCTGAATGCCGCTTCTACATTTGCCATCTTTACGTAAAGACTAGTTTTTATATGTGTTGCTGCACCCACCTTCTATTAATTTTATAACCAATAGACGTGGTAAATTTTTAAATGCTGCACTCAATTTAAGAAATTTTAAAAGAATTTTCAGAAAAAGTTAATAATTATTCCCTGGGTAACATGACCGGTGGAGTAATTAAACTCTGAACCGAAAAGGCTGTGGGGTATGGAAAATACCAGAAGCAATATAACTGCGGCCAGTATTGTATAGGCCGGTTTGTCCTTTTTTCTGTTCATTACGACAGCTAAGATCCAGAATATTAATGCAATAAGCGTTTTATTATCAGTTAAATCCCATCCGAAAGGGATTCCGGTCCAAAAGTCGTGGAAAGCAAAATACTGAACCATTGGACCAAGCACCATGCCTCCGGCAATGAATAGTATTAAAGTCCACAGTGCGTATTTTTTGTAAGCAGGATATTTAATAATTGCCATTAAGCCGGCAAGCGTTGAGAAAAGCATCGCAATGAACATTAAAAGTATATGAGGAACAAGGACAAATGCCGGCACGTCACCTTTGAATCTGATAACTACCGGAGTATCTTTGAGATATGTCTGAGTTCCGTTCAAATCGGTTATTTCAATGTAATATTGCAGTTTTCCGGCAACAGGTTGTTGCGGAACCTCAGCAAAAAATCCTGGATGCTTTTGATCGTCCCTGTAAATAAACATAGTTGACTGATAGTCGCCATCGGACCTGTATTGTTTAAAGAACAGCTTAGCAGTTATATTTGAATTGCTCAGGTCAAGTCTGAGTTCAGACTTTTCAGCCAGACTCAGGGTTCGCACCAGCTTCAGCTCGTGAACTGAATTATTAACAGTAATTTTTATTCTCTTTGGATATGTAGGACCGGTCATACGTTGATAGAATGCAGCACAAATTGTTATCAGGAAGGCGAGAGACCACAATATAAATTTTTTCATTTTGGAAAATATTTAATTTCAGATATAGACTTAGACGCATATTCCTTTATATAAGTATCACTAAGACCACTTTTTTATCCCCCCGTAAAACTTCTACACTGATGGTCTGTCCATGTTTGAGCTGACCCATTCTGAACATATAATCCTGGATATTATTAACCTGTTTCCCATTAATGAAAGTGATAATGTCACCTTTTTGCATTCCTCCGAGCGCTGCAGGTTTACCCGGTGTTACGAAATCAGCCCGCAGTCCGTTCTTAATAACTCCGGCGAAATCGGGCATAATTCCCAATGTGACGCCTCTTCTTCTCGGATACCTGTTTACTTCTTCTTTAGGGCCGGCTTCTTTAAACTCCAGCCTTGCACTGTCATTGGCAAGCGCTTCTGCCACTTTGAAAATAAGAGCAGAAATCTCCACCATACCCTTGTAGTTTATTTTTTCCCAGGTGTCGGTAGGTGTATGATAATCCATGTGGCCACCTGTAAAATAGAATAAAACCGGAATGTTCTTCCCGTAGAAAGAAGAGTGGTCGGATGGACCGTATCCTTCCGGAGAAAGTGTCAGCTTAATGACAGAAGTATCGCTGTTTGCATAAACCAGTTCTTTTAAACCGGTGGCAGTGCCAACTCCCCCGATCTCCATATTATTTGTCTCATTTAACCTGCCAACCATATCCATATTTATCATGGCATCGACTTTGGAAAGATCAATACACGGATTATCAACAAAATGTTTTGAACCCAGAAGTCCTTCTTCTTCACCGCTGAAAGAGAGAAAAATAATGCTTCTTTTATGGCTTCCTTTCGTTTTCGCAAATTTTTTGGCAAGTTCGAGCATCATAGCTACTCCGGAGGCATTATCATCAGCTCCGTGATGAATGCCTATTGTATCCAGTGCCCTGCTTCCGGAACCTGGTCCACCCATTCCAAGATGATCAAAATGAGCACCGAGAATGATATATTCACTTTTCATCTTCGGATCATCACCCGGCAGGAGCATCATAACATTTCTGGTGTTAGCCAGTTCTCTTACTATTTCACCTTTCCCGTTCACAATAACATTGGTGGCAAATGAAAAAGGCTTTTTCGTTTCGTTAAGTGTTTTCTCCAGTGCTGCCACTGTATAACTAGATTTAGAGAGAATTACATCGGCTACCTCTTTTTTTATTCGAAGAACAGGGATATCAACTGAATAACCTTCAAGGTTAAGAGCTTCAAAAGTATCCTGGGGATCAAATACTGGTCCGGATACCATAAGAACTCCTGCGGCACCCATATCTTTCGCCAGCAATGCTTTATCCCTGTCGGCACTGAAGCTGATATATGGACTTTTATTATTATCAGGTTCAGGATCGCCCCGAAGAATCATTACCCATTTTCCTTTTACATCAATGCCAGCATAGTCATTCCATTTGATGCTGTCACCGTTTATATTGAATCCATATCCGACAAATACAACATCTGATTCCAGTTGCGAATCTGAGCTGAAAGCCAGGGGCATAAAATTTTTATCCAGAGCATAATTAACATTGTTAACAGAAAGTGAATTGGCCTTTCCAGCCACAACCTTTTTTGTAACTTTATATCTCTGAAATCCGTCACCTGAGAGGGGTATCAGGCCATAGGAGAGAAGATTACCTTTAACATATACGGCAGCGAGGCTGTCTCCAGGCGACCCGGTAAGTCTTCCCAGAAGTGCATCCGATGACAGGTATTTTATATGCTGCTGAAGCTCCTGGACACTGACCTGTCCGCTTCCACTGATTGAAAATATAAAGAGTAGGAGCAGTATCGGAAGTGACTGAAAGAAACTTCTGATTCCTGAGGATGTATTTTTTCTCATTTTATGGATTTGATTTATTCAAAAAGTTTAAATGCTTCTTTAATTAATCCGATAGCCTCCATTAGTTGCTTTTCTGTAATAACAAGAGGAGGAGCAAACCGGATGATATGATTATGGGTTGGTTTTGCGATAAGTCCTTTATCTTTCATAGCCAGGCAGACGTCCCAAGCTTCTTTGCCATTCCTGGGCTTTATAACAACAGCATTTAATAGCCCTTTTCCGCGGACAAGTTCAACCATCTCTGACTTTATTGAACTGAATTCAGACCTGAATATCTTGCCAAGACGATCGGCATTTTCTGCCAGTTTTTCATTTTTTATAACTTCAAGAGCTGCTATAGCTACTTTAGCTGCAAGAGGATTTCCTCCGAAAGTGGAACCATGTTCTCCGGGTTTTATGGTAAGCATTATCTCATCGTCGGCCAGTACCGCGGACACAGGCAAGACACCTCCCGACAATGCTTTCCCAAGTATAAGTATATCAGGACGGACCCCTTCATGATCGCATGCAAGCAGTTTGCCCGTGCGAGCAATTCCTGTCTGGACCTCATCAGCTATGAAAAGTACATTTTTTGATTTGCATAGCTCCCAGGACTTTTTCAAATAGCCTTCATCAGGAACAAATACGCCTGCTTCACCCTGAATAGGTTCAACCAGGAAGCCAGCAACATCAGGATCTTTAAGTGCATTTTCAAGAGCCTTTAAATCATTATAAGGAATTATTATGAAACCAGGAGTGAATGGTCCGTAATCATCTCTTGCATCCGGATCAGTCGACATTGAAATTATCGATATTGTGCGTCCGTGAAAGTTGCCTTCGCATGCTATAATCTTTGCATTATTGGGCTTAATTCCCTTTTTTTTGTATGCCCATTTCCGGCAGAGTTTCAGGGCGGTTTCATCAGCTTCAGCGCCTGAATTCATTGGCAGAACCTTATCATATTTGAAATATTTCGTGATATATTCTTCATATTCACCAAGAACGGAATTATAAAATGCCCTGGAGGTCAGTGTAAGCCTTGAGGCCTGATCGGTTAATGCTTTAATAATTGCAGGGTGGCAATGACCCTGGTTCACTGCTGAATATGCTGAAAGGAAATCAAAATATCTCTTCCCATCAACGTCCCATACAAATGGCCCTTCACCTCTTTCAAGAACTACAGGAAGAGGATGATAGTTGTGAGCACCAAATTTGTCTTCCCGCTTAATATAATCCGAAGTATTCATGTTGTTGATTATTAAATATATAAATATTGATTAAATGTGCCTACAATCTTACGAAAGCTTTTTAATATTTCAAAATTCTCCCCTTCACCCATTCTCCCCTTCATTCTTCATAAGGTCAGGCCTCAGCTTTCTGGTTCTTTCCTCAGATTGTTCGTGCCTCCAGTTTTCGATTTTTGCAGTGTGCCCTGAGAGAAGTATTTCAGGTACTTTCCAACCTTTGAAATCTGCGGGCCTGGTATAGACCGGCGGGGCAAGCAGATCATCCTGGAATGAGTCTGAGAGCGCTGACTGTTCATCAGACATTGCTCCTGGTATAAGTCTGACAATCGCATCAGATATAATAGCCGCAGGTAATTCACCTCCTGAGAGCACATAATCGCCAACAGATATTTCCCTGGTTATCAGAAAATCGCGAATTCTCTGATCCACACCTTTATAATGGCCTGCAAGAATAATAATATTTTCTTTCAGGGATAGATGGTTAGCCAGTTTCTGATTGAACTTTTCTCCATCTGGCGATGTATAGATTATTTCGTCATATTCTCTCTCGGTTTTGAGTTTTTCTATAGCCTTGTATACAGGTTCTATCATCATCACCATTCCTGCTCCTCCGCCGAAAGCATAATCATCAACGCTTTTATATTTATCATTTGTAAAATCTCTGAGATTGATAATATTTATCTCGACAAGTCCTTTCTCTTTAGCTCTCTTAATAATTGAATAGGTTAGAGGGCTTTCAAGGAGTTCCGGCAGAACAGTTATTATGTCAATTCTCATCTGTACCATTTTTTCGTAAAAATACAAAGAATAAAAATAGGCGCAAAGGCTCAAGGGCGTAACGGTACAACGGCACCGCAGAATAACTTTGTAACGGCATGAAATAAATTAATTTTCTTACCTTTGGACCGTTGCGCCGTTGTGCCATTTAGCCATTTAATTACATTGATTATGATTTGCCGTTCTGAATGTGGGGCATGTTGTATTGCATTGTCAATTTCATCACCATTACCCGGTATGCCTGATGGCAAAGAGGCAGGAGTAATGTGCATCAATCTTAAAGATGATTACAGATGTGCAATTTATGATGATCCAGAATATCCTAAAGTATGTTCCGGTTTCAAAGCTGAACCGGCATTTTGCGGGTCAGACAGGGAAGAGGCGATGAAGATATTGGAGTCACTATCGAAAAGGCAGTCTGTTTAGAGGAATTATGGCTGGTAGAATAGGATTGCTTCGCTTCGCTCGCAATGACTGTGTAGGCAAGTTTAATTCTGGTTGGGCCCAGAACTGAATAAAGAAAGTCCACGGTCATTGCGAGGAGCGAAGCAACGAAGCAATCCTTTTCTACCTTCCAGAATTATATACGACTTTTCCTCCGGTAATTGTATAATCAACTTTTGTCTTCATTATCTCGTTTTCTGGTATTGTCATAAGGTCCTTGTCAACGATTACAATATCTGCGAGAAACCCCGGTTTGATCATTCCTTTCCTGTCTTCCATAAACTGGGCATAAGCAGAACCGAGAGTATAGTATTTTATAGCATCCTCCATTTTGATTTTCTGCTCCGGATGCCAGCCTTCTCCTTTTTCTCCGAGCCTGTCTTTACGGGTAACAGCTGCATATAAGCCTTCCATCGGATTAAGCGGTTCAACCTGGTAATCAGTGCCAAATGCCAGGATTGCTCCGGCGTCAGCAAGACTTTTCCAGGCATAAGCGCCTTTCGCCCTTTCAGGGCCTATTCGTTTTTCACAGAATTTCTTGTCGGAGATGCAATGTGTAGGTTGCATTGAAGCGATTACACCGAGACTGGCAAACCGGGGAATATCAGAAGGCTGAAGTGTTTGTGCGTGCTCAATCCGGTGACGGCTTTCACGTTTACCGTTCACATTTTCAGCTTTCTCAAAAGCGTTTAATACCCAGTTATTTCCTTTATCGCCAATTGCATGGACACCTATCTGGAACCCAAATTTGTCAGCTGTAATAATCATTTTCTCCATTTCTTCATATGGCATAAGGGCGAGACCTGAGGTCGCAGGATTATCGGTAAATGGTTCAAACATTAAAGCTGTGCCTGATCCGATAGTGCCATCCATAAAAGCCTTCAGGTATCCAAACCTGATCCAGTTCCCTTCTCTGGGATATTGTTTCTCAAGATCAAGATATTTTTTAAGAAGAAGAGTGTCAGCAGTAAGAGCTTTTCCAATATCTATTCTGCAAGTAAGCTCCCCTGCTTTCTGAAGTTTCTCATAAGCATCAAAATCTGCAGCCCCGGGTACCTGAACGCTGGTTACTCCGTATTCACGGGCTTCTTTCAAAGCGAGAAGATAGCCCTGCCATTGCCTGGTATTTTCTTCTTCAGGCGTTCTTCCCGGCTTGACAGCGCCGGTTTTTATCATATCCTCAGCATTTTCTTTAATTATTCCAGTGGGTTCACCTGTTACTGGATCTTTTTGTATTACTCCGCCAAACGGATCAAGAGTGTTTTTTGTAATACCTGAAGCTCTGAGGACATAAGAATTAACTAGAACAGAGTGGCCGTCTGCCCTGCTAAGCACCACAGGATTATTTGGTGAAACCTTATCAATGAGCTCTTTTGTCGGCCATTTTTTATCAATAAACATCTCATGTTCCCAGTGACCACCCTCGATAAGCTGTCCAGGTCCCGACCTGGTGACCTGAGCTTTAACTTTCTCGGTTATAACGGCAGGATCTGTAGTGTACCGGAGTTCAATATAATCAGGATCAAGTGGTCCGAAATGCACATGTGCATCATTAAAACCCGGAAGAACCAGTCTTCCACCGGCATCTATGACTTTTGTGCAGCACTTTTCTATCAATAACGATATTTCAGCTGTTGAACCGACGGCGATTATTTTTTCTCCCTTTATGGCGACTGCCTGTGCTATCGGGTTATTTTTGTCAATTGTTAGAATTTTTCCGTTTATTATAACGAGGTCGGCTTTTTCCATTTGTGCAAATGAACCTGTTGTTGACATAATAAATACTGATAATGAGATAATTATTTTTTTCATTAGTTTATTATTTCATTTTTGAAACCACTAATAAAGATAAGATGGAATTCCGGAATCCGAAATCCATTAACCGCAAAGTTCACAATCCCGAGTACTCGGGAAAGAACTAAGATCGCAAAGAAAAAAATAACCTCAAGCGTCATGCCTCACACCATATTTTAACTTCTCCTTAAGAATTTTGTTGATTTTTAATGATGTATGGTATTACAAAACAGGTAATTTCGCAAAAAAACAATTGATCATGAACATTGCACTGATCGGTTATGGCCGAATGGGCCATGAAATAGAGAAAATAGCTGTTAAACGAGGTCATTTAATTAAACTCATTGTAGATCAGTATAATGAGAATGACCTGACAAAAGCTAACCTGAACGGAATTGATGTCGCGATTGAGTTTACATCACCGGAATCGGCATTTTATAATATTTGTAAATGTCTGAACGAGAAGATCCCGGTTGTATCAGGCACCACAGGTTGGCTTGAGGACTATAATGAAGCAGCAGAAGTGTGTAATAAAAATATGACAGCTTTTATTCACTCCTCAAATTACAGTATAGGTGTGAACCTTCTTTTCAGGTTAAATGCTGAACTTGCAAAACAAATGGACCGTTATCATAACTACGATGCATTAATTGAAGAGATCCATCATATTAAAAAGCTTGATTCACCTAGTGGTACGGCAATTACACTCGCTATGGGTATTCTGGAGCAGAATTCTAAATATGACAGTTGGTGCTTCGAAAAGGACAAAAAAAACTCATGTATACCAGTGCGGTCAATAAGGGAAGGAGAGGTGCCGGGAACCCACACGGTAACCTGGGATTCAGAAATTGATACTATAAGCATCAGGCACGAGGCAAAAAACAGAAAAGGTCTTGCACTTGGAGCTGTTGTCGCAGCAGAGTATATTCATTCCAGAAAAGGAGTGTTCACAATGAATGATGTAATGGGATTCTGATTATTATTTCTATTTTTACTGAACGTATAAAACTTTTTATTATGAGTGATCTGTTCACAAAAAAAAATATAAGGTTTGCAGTTGTTGCACTACTTTATATACTTGTTGTAATCTGGATTGGTAATTATTGGTTACTGATTGGACTGGGCATAATTTACGATTTATATATAAGTGAAAAAGTTAACTGGACATTCTGGAAAAAGCGAAACGGCAAGAACAGCGCTTTTATTGAATGGCTTGATGCACTGATATTTGCAGTGATTGCAGTTACTCTTATTAATATTTTTCTATTTCAGAATTATAGGATTCCGACTCCCTCGATGGAGAAGTCATTGCTGGTTGGTGATCATCTCTTTGTCAGCAAACTGGCGTATGGACCGAGAATGCCGAATACTCCGATTGCATTTCCTTTTACACAACATACTATGCCGCTCATTAAGGGTAAATCATGGTCAAATCTGATACTATGGCCATACAAGCGGCTTGCAGGAGCGGGAAAAGTTAAAAACAACGACCCTATTGTTTTTAATTTTCCTGCAGGTGATACAGTAGTTGTGGAAGACCAGACCCCGAGCTATTATGATATTATAAGAAGAAGAGCTTTGGAATTAAGAGAAATGGATGGCGTTTCTGCATCTAAACCAAAAAACTACTATCTGCAAATGGCGAGAAAAGAGATTTGGGAAAAATATACAGTTATATACAGACCGGTTGACAGGAGAGATAATTATGTGAAAAGGTGCATAGGTATTCCGGGTGATTCTGTTACTATCAAATCGGGGATTCTGTATGTTAACGGCAGGATTGTACCCGACAATGGTACCCAACAGACAACTTATGCTGTAAACACAAACGGGAGTTCCATCAATCCTAAGGCATTTGAGCGTCTTGATATCTCAAAATCCGATCAGACTATGATGTCAGGTTCGGTTTACCTTCTTCCTCTTACCAAACCAAATGCCGATGCAATATCCAAATTCACTAATGTTACAGAAATATCGCCGGTATATCAAAGGAAAGGAGAATTTGCGGCACATATTTTTCCCTATAATCCGGTTTATGGATGGAATGAAGACAACTATGGCCCGATTTGGATTCCGGTCAGGGGAGCGACTGTAAAACTTGATACCTCAAATCTATGCCTTTATGAGCGTATAATTAATGTGTACGAGCATAATAAACTGAAAGTTGACGGGACCACTATTTATATAAATGATATTCCTGCGGTCAGCTATACTTTTAAGATGAACTATTACTGGATGATGGGAGATAACCGTCATAACTCTGCCGACTCAAGATACTGGGGCTTTGTTCCTGAAGATCACATTGTTGGCAAACCAAAGTTTATATGGTTATCACTCGATAAGGAAGCAAGTGGGTTTAAAAGTATCAGGTGGAGCCGCATGTTTATGAAGGCAAAATAATTTGTAGAGACGCGCAACTTGCGCGTCTCAGAATAAAACAGATACAATTATTAGATGAGACGCCCAGATTGGGCGTCTCTACATTTTAATTCCACAGAAATTGAATAATAAAAGGGACATACGAAAGTGTGTCCCTTTTATATATTATGCATAACTGTTGGACGTTGAACGTAACGTCCATGCAATCTATTTTACTTTTTCTACAATTGCTTTGAAAGCTTCCGGATGATTCATTGCAAGGTCGGCAAGAGTTTTTCTGTTCAGTTCAATGCCTTTTTTGTCAAGTTTCCCGATAAACTCTGAATAGCTCATGTCGTACTGGCGAACGCCTGCATTTATCCTCTGAATCCAAAGGGCCCTGAACAGGCCTTTCTTTTTCTTCCTGTCGCGGTATGCATACCCCATTCCTTTATCGAGGGTATTCTTTGCAACCGTTATTACATTTCCTCTTGATCCGAAGTTTCCTCTTGTTGCCTTAAGAACCTTTTTTCTTCTGGCTCGTGAAGCTACTGAATTTACTGATCTTGGCATAACTCATTTTTTTTGAATGTCAGCGGTCGGGTTAGAGACTCTTAAATGCTGAACAATCTGTTAATACTATAATTAATTATAATTAATGCGTTGAACAGACGTTGCATGCAACGTCACTACATTATTTCATTGCGAGCAACAGCTTAACGTTTTTAAGATCTGTTTTGTGAACCAGACCGGCATAAGTAAGATTTCTCTTACGTTTGGTAGCTTTTTTTGTCAGGATGTGGCTTTTAAATGCATGTTTCCGCTTGATCTTTCCTGTTCCGGTCAGAGAAAATCTCTTCTTTGCACCCGGATTCGTCTTCATTTTTGGCATTTCTCTCGTTCAAATATAATATAAAAACTATTTTTTCTTTTTTGGTGAAAAAGACACTATCATCCTTTTCCCTTCAAGTCTTGGAAGCTGTTCAACTTTCCCGAATTCTTCGAGGTCGTTGGCAAATCGCAATAATAATACCTCGCCCTGTTCCTTGAACAAAATTGATCTTCCCTTAAAAAAAACATAAGCTCTCACTTTTGCACCCTCCTCAAGGAACTTCATCGCATGCTTGAGCTTGAAATTATAATCATGATCATCGGTATTTGGTCCGAATCTGATCTCTTTCACAACGACTTTTGACGCTTTGGCCTTTATTTCTTTCTGCTTTTTCTTTTGCTGATAAAGAAATTTCTGATAATCTACAATACGACAAACAGGAGGATCTGCATTTGGCGAAATTTCAACCAGGTCAAGTTCCAGGTTATCTGCAAGCTTTAGAGCATCCTGAATACTCATTACATCTGCTTCTATTTCTTCACCTACTACTCTGACCACTTTTGCTGTGATCCTGTGGTTGATTTTGTGAGCCGGCTGGGTAACCCTTGCCGGGCTTCGCCTGATTGGTAAAGCTATAGCTCTTTCCTCCTTATTTTTATTAATACTAAAATTACCTATAGTGCATTAAAATGCAATTTCTTTTTTGATTTCAGAATTAATGAAATTCACAAATTCTTCAATTTTCATACTTCCTTTATCGCCCTCTCCCTGCTTCCTGACAGCGATTGTTCCGTTTTCAACCTCTTTTTCACCGATAATAAGAAGGTAAGGAATCCGCTTTAATTCATTATCCCTGATCTTCTTACCTATCTTTTCGCTTCTGTCGTCAATTAGTGTGCAAATATCGGAATTATTTAGAATTTCCAAAACTTTTCCGGCATAATCATTGAATTTTTCACTAATTGGCAAAATGACGGCTTTTTCAGGGGCGAGCCAGAGCGGAAATTTTCCGGCAGTATTTTCAATCAATACGGCAACGAATCTTTCCATTGATCCGAAGATTGTCCGGTGAATCATTACCGGTCTGTGCTTCTGATTATCGCTTCCATTGTAAGTTAGATCAAATCTCTCAGGAAGATTATAATCAACCTGGATGGTACCTAACTGCCATTTTCTGCCAATAGCATCCTTAACCATGAAATCGAGTTTTGGTCCATAGAATGCTGCTTCACCGGTAACTACCGTTGTCTCAAGCTTTTTCTCAGCGGCTGCTTCAATTATATCACGCTCGGCTCTCTCCCAGTTCTCATCAGAACCAATGTAATTCTGTTTATTATCCGGGTCGCGCAGGGAAACCTGAGCAGTATAGTCATTGAAATTAAGGATCTTAAAGATATAAATTATCAGGTCGATAATATTTTTAAACTCATCGCGCAACTGATCTTGCCTACAAAAAAGATGTGCATCATCCTGGGTAAAGCTCCTTACCCTGGTCAGTCCGTGCAACTCACCACTCTGCTCATACCTGTAAACAGTACCGAATTCAGCCATCCTGAGAGGCAGATCTTTGTAGGAGTGGGGTGTAGCATTATATATTTCACAATGGTGAGGACAGTTCATGGGTTTGAGCATAAACTGTTCGCCTTCCTGAGGTGTTGAAATAGGCTGAAACGAATCAGCACCGTATTTCTCAAAATGACCGGAAGTTTTATAAAGATTCACATTTCCAATATGAGGAGTTGTGACAATCTTATATCCTCTTTTCCTTAATTCTTTTGTAAGGAAAGTGATCAGGTTCTGCCTGATATCTGAACCTTTCGGAAGCCATAATGGAAGACCCATTCCCACTTTAGATGAGAATGTAAATAGCTCAAGTTCCTTTCCTATTCTGCGGTGATCCCTTCTTTTTGCCTCCTCAAGGAAAACAAGGTACTCATCGAGAAGCTTCTGTTTCGGATAGGTGATGCCATAAATTCTTGTCAGCATCTTGCGATTCTCGTTGCCTCTCCAGTAAGCGCCTGCTACACTCAGAAGCTTTATTGCTTTTAAAGGTTCAGTAGAAGGAAGGTGCGGACCCCTGCAGAGATCAGTGAAATTACCCTGTGTATATAATGTGATTGTTCCGTCTTCAAGTTCACTTATAAGTTCTGTTTTATAATCATCGCCTTTTTTTGTAAAAAAATCGAGAGCCTCTTTTTTGCTGATGTCTCTTCTGTTATAGGTGAGATTTTTTGAAGCCAGTTCTTTCATTTTATCTTCAATTGGCTGAAGATCAGCCTCTGTGATTGAGATCCCATCTCCGGGATCGACATCATAATAGAATCCGTTTTCGATAGCCGGTCCGATTCCAAATTTCATACCCGGGTATAAGGACTCCAGTGCTTCGGCCATAAGGTGTGCAGATGAATGCCAGAATGCATGTTTTGCTTCAGCATCTTCCCATTTGTGTAGTTTTAAATTGGCATCGATATTAATAGGTCTGGTAAGATCCCATATTTCTCCATTCACAGTGGCTGCATAAACCTCTTTAGCAAGCCGGGGACTTATCTGTTCCGCAACTTCAAGACTGCTGATTCCTTTATTATATTCCCGTGCCGATCCGTCGGGAAATGTTATTGTAATCATTCTGATCGCTTCTTTTAATTGGAGTGCAAAGATAAGGATTATTTTTAATTTAACAGTTTATGAAATTGAGACAGGAACACGGCATCGCGTATCCCTACAATCTTCATCAATTGATATCGTAGGGTTATGCCATGGCGTGACATTGAATTCTAAATATGTTAATGAAATTCCATTTATTCATGTTTGTCTTTGAGAAACATCTGGGTTTCATCAAAATCAATTATATTGCTAAATATTTTAATTAATAAACTATGGAATCTGAAATCAGTACAAAAAACACGAAGAGTGAGATTCTGTCTGCATATGACGAGTTGCTGAAAAAAGTCCAGGATAAGAAAACCGAAGAGCCTAAGAAAGTTCAGGAACAGCAAAAACAGGAGAATCTGGTAAAAAAAGCTGCTGCATTTAGCAACGAAAGTATTGTTAAAGGTATAGCCGGACTGAAGGTAGACCTTGCGTCATCGCTCGACAAGTTAGGCGAAAACCTGGTATTGGAATTCAGGAAATTTGAAGAACTCCAACAGGCTATTGAGGTAGAACAGAAGAACCTGAAAGATCTGTATCAATTGTCAGTTGTTGCAGATTCGCTCTCAGTTATGTTGCTGGCTCAAAAGGAAAAGAAAGAGCAGTTTGAGCAGGAGATGGCTTCCCGGAAAACGGAATCCGAAGAAAAAATGAAATCGGAACGGGAGTTTTTCGAAACCGAAATGACCGAAAAAAAGGCTTTATGGAAAAAGGAACAGGAAACCTGGCAACAAAAAAGCAAGGAGGAATCTGAAGAGTCTAAGAAGAATCGTACGCGCGCAGAAGAGGAATATCAGTATAATCTTAAAATTTCCCGTAAGAAAGAAGCTGATACTTATGAAGAGAAAAAGCAAAAACTTGAAAAAGATCTTACCGAGAAGAGAATCGCTTTCGAAAAGGAATTTGCTGAACGAGAAGTTAAAATAAAAGAATCAGAAGCTGAATTGAAAGAGTTGCGTATTCGAAATGCCGCTTTCCCGTCTGATCTGGAAAAGGCGGTAAATACCTCAGTTTTAACAGTAACCGAAAAGCTGGAAACCACCTACCGGTTCGAAAAAGAACTCAGGGAAAAAGAGGCTTTAGGCGAACTGAAGCTTAAAGAACAGATCATTGAAACCCTGAAAAGCAAGATCAAAGACATGGAAATCACCATGAAAGAACTTTCTCAAAAAACAGCTACATCCGAAGCAAGTGTTAAAGACATCGCCATTAAAGCCATCGAAAGTACTTCGAAGCCATATTTCGTGGAGAAAACCAGAGAAGTGCAGGGGAAGGAATAAATATAATATGCTATTGGACACGCTATGGCATGACCCTACGAGCGCACATCCAATAAACATGGTAAAACCATTCCATGTTATGATCCAGTCGTAGATAAAATATATAATTAATAATCAAAGAATTGTAAGGATTGTATGTCATATCCGATGAGGTCATGCCATGGCGTAGCCCTACGATCGCAATCCAATAAACATGGTAAAACCATTCCATGTTATGATCCAGTCGTAGATAAAATATATAATTAATAATCAAAGAATTGTAAGGATTGCAGACCCTACCCGATGCGGACACGCCATGGCGTGTCCCTACAACCACCAATATGTGATATTGTAGGGTCATGCCATGGCATGACCCTCACCAAACAGAAATATGAAATGGAAAATAGTCTCAAATATTGTTAAATGAAACAAATTATTTAATTTTAGAGAGTTCTCTATTTATAACTTGTGCTAGAAAAATAAAATTTCGGTTTTGCCGGGATGAATAAAGATCGAAAGCTTTTAAGATTAGCGGACTGGGACTATAGTTCAGACGGTGTTTATTTCATTACCATTTGTTGTAAAGACAGGCAATCCTATTTTGGGTGTATTAATAACAATAAAATAGTTCTTTCCGAAATTGGATCAATTGCCTCAAAATATTGGTTGGAAATCCCTGATCATTTTCTGCATGTTAAATTGGATGAATTTATTATAATGCCAAATCATATTCATGGGATATTAATTCTGGATTATTCCAATGTAGGGACACGCCATGGCGTATCCCTACATTCACCATCATTTGATAATGTAATGTCATGCCATGGCATGACACTACAACCCAGGAAAAAATCAAATCAAAAATTAAATCTATTCTCCAAACCCATAAAAAATTCCATTTCAGTTGTCATTAACCAATATAAATCATCGGTAAAACGCTCGTGCAACAAAAACGGATTCGATCATTTTCAATGGCAATCGCGTTTTTATGACCAGATTTTGCATAATGAAAATTCAATTGACAAGATCAGGGAATATATTTTTAATAACCCAAAGAATTGGGCCGAAGATGAATTATATAATTAATAACCATGGGATTATTAAAATTGCAGGAACATGCCTGGTAGAATCACGTCATTAAAGAGACATTTCTGGTAGTGTTACGCCATGACATGACCCTATCATTTCAGGTCCTGATTCAGTTCCTTTTTAATTATTTCCGTCCAGACAGCATAACCCTTTTCGGTAAGATGTAATTTATCATCCCTGAATAATTCATCATTTGGTAGGCCTTTTTCGGTCAGAAATGCATAATAAGTTGATATGAAATATATATTTTTCTGATTGTCACAGATTTTTTTTATAAGTGAATTTGCTTTCTGAATTTCAGGCCAGACTTTCCACCTCGAAACAGTAGGTGTAATTTCGATCCAGAAGACAGGTGTAGCCGGATGAAGTTTACGTATAGTTCTGAGAACGTTTCTGAACAAGGTTGCAACCTCTTCAGGTGATTTGTCCTGACCGGTTCCGGTAATATCGTTGGCAACGAATATCACGATCGCCTTGCATTTATGGGGATTAAAGATCCGTTGGGCATAAACGGCAAAATCGCTGAGTTTTGCTCCTCCATATCCACGCTGAATAACATGGTAAGGAGCCATATCTTCTTCAAGAGATGTCCATAATCTGATGCTTGAACTTCCTGCAAACAGAATTGCATCATCGGGATATTTTTCACTTTTATCGAGCTGTTCAAATTTCTCTATGTCTTTTTCCCAAAACCTGACTTCGGGTAGGCTCTGGTATTTTCCGACAGGGGAACAGGAGAGGAGTATAAAACAAATAACTAAAATTAAATATTTACGCATATATTGAAGTTTTGGTAAAAAACAAAAATACTACTTAACTGTTAAAAAAAATTAAATGTAAGTCATGAGAAAAACTTGACAGATAACTTTATAAATTATTTGCAAAAAAAAGTTAGGTTTGTAAGAATAATACTTGAATCCCAAACTTTCAAACAGGCGAGATGTCAAAAAACAGATTATTTATTACCAAGCCGCTTCCTCAGCTATTCAGCGAATCTCAGGAATCAGGTGGTTTAAAAAGAACTCTTACGCCACTGAATCTTACCACGCTAGGTATAGGAGCTATAATTGGTGCAGGAATATTTGTTCTTACAGGTCAGGCTGCTGCCCAATATGCCGGTCCGGGCATTGTTTTATCATTTGTTATTTCAGGACTTGCCTGCGGTTTTGCAGGTCTGTGTTATGCAGAGTTTGCATCAATGATTCCTATAGCAGGCAGCGCATATACTTATTCATATGCCACGCTGGGGGAGTTTCTGGCCTGGATAATAGGGTGGGACCTTATCCTTGAATATCTTTTTGCCGCTTCTACCGTTGCAGTAGGCTGGTCGGGCTATGTTGTCAGTTTTCTGAAGGATCTGCATATATTTATTCCTCCGCAGTTTACCGGAGCAGTTGGCTCCGTGCTTGTTAATGTCCCCGATATGGGATGGAAACCTCTTACTGCGACCTTTGCACAGACTCTGGCAGCTACAGGAGTACAGGTTGATTCCCTGGCGCATGTCACGTGTGTGCTTAATTTGCCGGCGATGTTTATTGTTGCATTATTAACAACTTTACTCGTGATTGGCATCCGCGAATCGGCAAATTTTAATAATGTGATGGTTATTACTAAAGTATCGGTTATTATATTGTTTATTGCCATAGGATTCATGTTTGTTAAATCTGTGAACTGGCATCCTTTTATGCCTGTCAATAAAGTTGAAGCTGCACCATTTTCTCAATATGGCGGATTCTGGGGATGGATGAAAGCCTACAGTCATGAGTTTGGCAAATTTGGTATCAGCGGAGTTTTGAGAGGCGCCGGTGTTATTTTCTTTGCCTATATAGGTTTTGATGCTGTTTCTACTGCAGCCCAGGAGGCAAAAAACCCTCAGCGCGATATGCCGATAGGTATCCTGGGATCTCTTGGAATTTCAACAGTTTTATATATTCTCGTGGCAATAGTACTTACGGGTATTGTAAGTTATACAACTTTAAATGTAGCTGATCCTGTTGCTGTTGGTGTTGATGCCATGGGCAAGGGGATGTTTTGGTTGAGACCTATTGTAAAGATAGCTGCTATAGCCGGATTAAGCTCTGTTATCCTTGTAATGCTCATGGGGCAGCCTAGAATATTCTACTCTATGTCAAAAGATGGCTTGCTGCCACCTGTCTTTTCAAAGGTTCATCCAAGGTTCAAGACTCCATATGTAAGTACAATAATTACAGGAACAGTTGCCATGATTATAGCAGGTATACTTCCGATCAGCATACTTGGAGAGTTGGTTTCAATAGGCACTCTTCTTGCTTTTATAATAGTCTGTATGAGTGTTTTGGTACTTAGAAAATCCAAGCCTGACATAAAGCGTCCGTTTAAAACTCCCTGGGTACCGGTAGTGCCGATTCTTGGAGCTTCAATATGCTTTTTGCAAATGGCATCATTGCCGCTTGACACCTGGTTGAGACTTATTATCTGGATGGCTATCGGATTCTTTATTTATTTCTTTTACGGAGTGAAGCATAGTAAGATAAGACAAAGTACCCCTAATTAAAAAGATGTTTACTGAGTAATCGCAGAGCTTCTTTTTTATTCGATGAATCAATCAGGAGCGAAAGGCTGTTTGGACTTCCGCCATATGATATCATCTTAAGAGGTATAGTGTTCAGGGCTTCAAAAATTTCGGGAGCTGAACCGGTTTTCTCTGTGCGGAAATCTCCAACAACACATACAATTGTTTGATTTTCTTCAACTTCCACGGTGCCAAGTTCTTTTAAGTCTTTTGCTATCTGTTTGATGAAATCAGAATTATCAATTGTTATAGACACTGCGACCTCTGATGTGGTGATCATATCGATAGGAGTCCTGTAAGCTTCAAAGATTTCAAAAACTTTTCGGAGGAAACCGTAAGCCATTAACATCCTGTCAGATCTGATCCTTAAAACAGATATTCCGTCTTTTGCTGCAACTGCTTTATAGTCCTGGAGAATTGATGAAGATGTTATCAATGTACCCTGATCATCAGGTTCCATCGTGTTTTTAAGCCTTACAGGTATGTTCTTTTCACGAGCCGGATTAACGCTGGAAGGGTGCAGTATTTTTGCACCAAAATAGGCTAATTCGGCAGCTTCATCGAACGACAGTTCCCTGATAACTTTAGTATTCTCAACAAATCGGGGATCGTTATTATGAAACCCGTTTATATCGGTCCATATCTGGATCTCAGAAGCATTGATTGCAGCTCCAATCAAAGAGGCAGTAAAATCGCTGCCGCCGCGTTTAAGATTATCAATCTCTCCATGGGCATTCCTGCAGATAAACCCCTGTGTGATGATTATATTTTCCGACTGATAGTTTTTAAGTTCCCGTTCAATGTTCTCTTCAATATAGAAGGAATCAGGTTCTCCGTCTTTATCGATCCGCATAAAGCTCAAAGCCGGTAAAAGAACTGCTTTAATATTTCTTTCATGAAGAAGCAGATGGAACAAGGAAGTGGATAAAAGCTCCCCCTGGGCAAGAATTGATTTTTCCTGAAGTTTTGTAAATGAACCAGATGTAAAATTCCTTATGTATTCAAAATGTGAATCGATAAGATCATGTCCGGATTTTTTAAAATTTCCAGTTGCAAAAAGCTCATCAACCACCTGATGGTATTTTGACCTTAAGATGTTATTCCTTTCAGTTGCTGCACTTGCGTCTCCGGCATGCAGAAGATCAGCTATTTCAACAAGGCTGTTTGTAGTTCCAGCCATAGCTGACAAAACAACGATCTTTTTCTCGCCATCGTTTATTAAGGAAATCAGGGCCTTCATCCTGTCGGGGTTTCCCACTGAAGTCCCCCCAAATTTCATAATTTTCATATAAGTAATTTATTAAAAAAAAACCTGCATCTTTTTGCAGGTCCGTATATCTATTTTAGTAAAACTATACCAATAAAGATATTTAAGACCTGTAATCCAGATGCTTAATATACCACAAAATCCTTTTTATCTGCTTATTCACATGTTTATTATCAGGGAGCAAAAATATACTTTTAATCAATAAAGAATATTTAATTGGTATATTTTTTGTTAACACACATAATAATTAATGTTTTATAAAAAAAATTTCTAAAATGAAGAAAACTGTTTTAATCTTACTGGTAATACTGGTTGCGTTTCAAACGGTTGGATTCAGCCAGAAAAAAAACGAACCGAAAAATCTGAAAGCAGATACCTTATCTGCCGACAGCCTGGAGCACAGGTTAATAATTATGGATCCGGGCTTCGATGGATGGCTTGCAACAAAACCTCCGAAAGAGTTCTATTCAAATGATTATTACGCTCAAAAAAACAGGTTTTATGTTACAGAATGGAACCTGAGGTATCTGACTTTACATAATTCGGGTTTGTATGAAAATTATATAGAGTATAATCCTAAAATTGATTATGGTATTGATATTAATTACAAACTCTATTACTATTTCAGGTATTTTGAAGAGACAAATCATATAAAGCTTCTGGACCTTAACAGGTAATTTTGGTTCTCGGTTCTCGGTTCTCGGTACTCGGTTCTCGGTACTCCATTACCCAGCACCAAGTACCAAGTACCAAGTACCAAGTACCCGGGAATCAGAATAGGATACTGGTTGATTTTTTAATCTTTTTTCTTATATTTCATTTTTATTTATATTTTTGCAGCCGCTAAAAGGCATAAC
>Ga0224523_1000026_pt1 | contig 108595 bp, 86 predicted proteins | sample CFST50metaG_FD_182732 | JGI IMG/M metagenome (GOLD analysis project Ga0224523, IMG submission 182732) | Peat soil microbial communities from Stordalen Mire, Sweden - C.F.S.T50 | ecosystem: Environmental > Terrestrial > Soil > Wetlands > Peat | place: Sweden: Norrbotten County, Stordalen Mire... | reverse complement strand
GATCACCCCGCCCTGATACACCACTCCTCCGTTGCTTCGCAAAGACAAATTCGAAAGAAGTACTTTCCCTCTCGAAATAGTGAAACCACCCCAAGGACTTTTAATCGTCATTCTTTTATTATTCGAAATAACTTGACAAGTTAGGGCGGCGATTTATTTTCTGATAGGGTAGGGACTTCTTTGCGGATGATTAAAAAGATGGAGAAAATCAGTGACTCATTTGGAAGAAGATATGAAGATTCATTTTTGTCATTTTCGGGGAAACGTTAAAATCGGAATGTTTCATTTGTTTTTGAAAAACAGAAGATAATAATATTAATCACATTTATGTGCCTTTTGAAAGTGTCTGCCCTGAGTGGGCCGGAGACTGAGACACAGCAATTTTCGATTGGAGGAATAACCATGCGCAAAATAATAAGCTGGATTGTAATGGTGTTTATATTTCCGCTAATCCTGCTTCCTTGCCATGCCTGGGGGGCGCAAGATTCGGGTTTTACACTGGACGTTCTCGCATCCGCTGCCAAAGAGGTATCATTTACGGTGCCCCCCTCAGGATCCATACCGATACGGATCATGCAAAAAGGTGCTCCCGTTCCCGGCATGAAAGTCGATCTCTACCTGTCGGAGTTCGTTGGAGAACAGGGACTATCCGTCGGTGTCAAGCTGACAGTTGACACTATGCCTCTTACTCCGGCAGCTGAACTGAAGAGGGTCCCCTTTTCCGGGGTATTTCTTCCGATTCACCTGACGGTGCCGCCGCTTCCCGCCCCTGGCAAGTATTCCGGCACTTTAGTGTTAGTGAATCCCAAAAATACTTCGAGGGAAGTGTGGTTGTTTAAGCTGACCTCCGCACAGGAAATGCGCCCGGCGACATTGGTTTTGGATCAAGGATCTGCAACACTCAGTGGGATTAAACCTGTACTGTTTGGAAAAAATAAAGATCCATCCATCACTGTGCACTTACGGGACAAAACAGGCTTCTGGATGCTAGATGGCATCATTGCACGCCTGGAACCAGGATTGATAGTTCCTGGAAATGGATTTAGCATAGAGCGCGACCTGTCTGCCGAGTTTAATAACAAATCTGTCGATAATATCGGGACTTCCCCACCCACTGGAACCCGTTCGGTCTTGCCCGGCCAACAGGCTACCCTGAAGTTTCAATTCAAGAATTTAGATGTCGGTACATACACGGTTCCGTTGCGGGTTATTGCTTCCAACTCCGGCCAGGACGACCAACAGCGTCTGACTGTCACCATTAAGGTAAAACACTGGTGGTTTTGGGCTGCGCTTATTCTTGTCTTAGCCGCAATAGTTTCATTTATAGGCACACAATTGGCGATCGCCATACGCCGAAAGTCGGCTTTTCTCGAACGTGGTCAGGGGATGCGCCCGGCATGGCTTTCCACGGAAAAACCTTCGCTACCTGTGATATGGTACCGTGCGAAGGTGCGACAGATCGAAGATTTAAGCAATCGATTCTGGTTGACGGGGCAGACAGGAATCGACTTGAAGCTCACTCAGGCGGCAGGAATGCTGCCGATCCTTGATCGAATTCACCATCTCCGTAACCGTCTCAACCAGAGCCTGGAAGAGGAACCGATCAGAAACAGGGCAATCTGGCATTTGGATAGTATCATAAGCGGAATAGACGCGGACCCGAGCGATCAAGAAATAACCCAAATTAAAGCAGAGTTAGATGCGCTGGAAAAATGTCTTGACCCTATGCAAACAGACGGTTGCTATTGGGATGCGCTACGGCCCCGTATCAGTAAGCTGCTTTCAGAAATCGAAACCGACAATTTCCCGGCTGAGGGAAAAGATGAAATGCTGCTGCTTAAAAAGGACCTTGAAGATGGTGTGAAATCGCAACCGAACCACAATGAGCTGACAATGCTCGAAAGGAGATATCAGCGTCTTCTCATCCTTTGGAATTATCATGAGAGGGAAGACACAGAATTGTTTTTAAAACTCTTTGTAGTGAAACAAGACTCTATAAGCCAATTATTCGCTACTGTCGATAAGGCTGTTTGGGAACGCCTGAAGGAGATTAAGAATAAAAACAAACTTTGGCCAGAAGGCCCATTGCCTGATTCCTTGAACCCAATCGAGGCATATATGCCAGTAACATTCGAGCTGGATGTGAGCGACGATCCCAAACTCATGGAAACATTTCTAGTTAAGAAAAAACTTAAATATATATGGAAATTTGAGATCAACCAGGAGAATATTCGGCATAAAAATGGAAAAAAAGGTGAGCTTGAGGTGACATCAGCAGAACCTAAGGTGACCCAGTATTCACCTATACCAGGACAGATAGTACTTAAAGAAGTACGAATCCTGAATGCATCGGAAAAAGAGCCGATCGTTATTCAAAGATCGGAAGCTAATGAAAAGGAAGGCCGATGGGTTGTTCCTGTTTCTAAATCGAGTGAATTTAGAATCTGGCGCATTGCTGAAAAGGCCGACTTTATAGCCCTCGCCATCGCTTCAATTGCCGGAGTAACCAGCGGTCTTATGCTTTATATGCAGAACCCTACCTTCGGTTCAGCCCAAGATTACCTTCAGTTATTTATGTGGGGCGCGGGGATCGATCAGGGGAAGAACCTCATCCAAGCCCTTGGTAGTTGGGGGTCAGGCAAACAATAGGCAGGGGGGCTGCAGGGTAAACGGTTGACGCATGTACTATCCAGGAAAACAAAACGAGGGAACGATGACCGGACATGATCTAATAAATTCCGATGGAATTCAGGGAAAAATTCACACAATCCGGGGCCTTCAGCTGATGATTGATAGTGACCTGGCTGAGCTATACCAAGTCGGAGCAAAAGTGCTGAATCAGGGCGTGAAACGAAATATTGGAAGATTTCCTCTTGAATTCATTTTCCAACTGACTTCTGAGGAGTACAATTCTTTAAGGTCACAATTTGTGACCTTAAACAAAAAGCGAGGGGAACACCGAAAATACCTTCCTTATGCGTTCACCGAACAGGTGATTGCCGATCGCCAGGCGGCATTTCTTACACGGGATGATTTCCGGCTGACGCCCATGACCGAGGAGCCGGAGGTAACAAGCCCGGATCCGGACTGCTCAAAACCACGCCGGCAATCGAAAAAAATGGGCAGAAGGATTTTCACTTATGAACCCGACTTCGTGAGATTCCTCTAAAAAGACTTTTTTTTACTTATCTCTTTCTTTTCGCTATCCCCCATTTATATTTTCATAAACAATCGTTTTTGACAATCTGAAGCAGCTTATGCAATCCTCATAACGATCGCTGCTTCTTTGGGCAGCTTCATTCAATTGGATTCTTTCTGGAATATGCCTACACTAAACTGGGGCTTGATCAGCGACGGTGGCATTTTTGAGTCGCTGATGCATGCTATTCTCTTTGCTGAAAACGCGGGCACTATTCTCTTTGGTCGCCCTGGCAAGGATTCTGGACAGGATGCCCGCACTATCGATGGAACGTCTGTATACCAGGCGAAATACCGGCAAGGTCTTGTCATGGATAACGCCATAATCCTTGCGCTGGAGGAACTGGAAAAGATCAGGGTGTATCGCCAGCATGGGCATCCCAATCAAGTGCATTGGCGGAAAGCCCGACGCTGGGTTCTTGTCGCCAATTTCTCCATCAACCCCAATGACGACGTTAAGTGGCAGACGCGGGTGGTTCCCGCCTTTCAAAAAGAGGGTCTAGCGGCTGACTATTGGCACATCGATATCTTAGAGGGCAAGCTCTCCCAGCATTCCGAAGTCCGGGATGTATTCTTTGGCGACGAGAACCGAGTGTTGGTTGGACTAAAGGAGGCGCACGACTTACTCATTGCCGAGTGTGTGGGCAGCGAGTTTCTCGACGTCGCGATGATGGGGCGCGATAGCGAATTATCGCTGATCAAAACTTTCGCAGCCTCAGGGGATAAGCGAGTGTTGCCGTTGGTCGGCCCTGGGGGGATTGGCAAATCGCGTCTTTTGTATGAAGGCCTCATCGCATTGGTAAACGAAGGGTGGCATGTTCTCTGGGCCTTACCGGGAACCATGGCCAAGTCATCACAGTGGTTTCGGCTACTGAACGGCGCTCAACAGACCTGCGTCGCTATCGACGATCCCGATGACCCTGGTCTATTACGGTCAGTGATCGAACAACTATCAACCGTGGAACGTAGGAACTGGAGGGTCATAATTGCCACCCGTACAGAAAAAGCGGAAGCCCTCCGCAGATTCCGGCATCACCGTCACGTTCACGAGCCGATCGAGTTGCGACCTCTTGACGAGCCAATTTCGCAGGCGTTAATAAATGCTTGTCTCGTCGGTCATGCCCCCCCCTCTTGGCTGCATTCGGTCTACCGTTCTACGCATGGCATTCCTGGTTGGCTCTGCCTCATCGCTGAACTTACTAAGAGAGAAGCATTGACAGAGCTTCCGTCAAGTATTGATGATGTTGCGTCCTCCTATTTGGACTCATGTCTTAGCGCGCTTGGTGACCATCAAAGGGACCAAGCCCTGACACTCCTTCGTTGGCTGGCGCTTTGGGGTACACTGAGGGAAACCGGAAATGTGGAGCAGGCAGAATTCCACTTCCTCGAATCTAAGGGTATCTCAGCCCATACAGCACGAAATCTACTGGCACAATTGGTCAGGACCGGTATCGTCAGGAACTGGGGTGTGGCCAAGCGCCTTTTTGCCATAGAACCCTTGATCATCCGGCAGCAGATCCTCGTTAGTTGGATTCTGCGCACAAATGCTGACGCATACGATGTTAGCGACAGTGGCAGGGAACTCATGACTCAATTGGTCAAAGGCCAGATCCCCGCCGTAGATTCGGCTCTGAAGACATTGTCACAGGTGGTTCAAGTGCGACTCACAGAATCGGAGGCGGCGCTATTCCTTCGACCCATTTTCAGCGCAATGGCAACGAGTGCCGTTGAGGGCACCTTGCTTGACCAATATCATGTCGTCAGTCTCGTCGAAAAGGTTGGTTCCGCCGACCCGGAAAGTGCTCTTGATGTCCTCAAAACAATCCGGGAGAAAGTCATGAAAAGTATGGATATCGAGGACCTTTACTGGGGAACGCAGACTTTAACCCATTCTGCCCTGGTTGCCAATTTTCCCTGGACGTTATTCCAGATCGCGGAATGCGCCTCCGACCGGCTTGTAGCGCGTCGGTACATCAATGAGTTCCGACAGTTGGTCGCACTGGAAGACTCTGATGTATTGCATGCTTCCTCAGGCAAGAAACCACGACAATTGCTCCATCGGCTTCTTTGCGAATCGAAGAATTCCGAAACTTTTGCTCAACCTGCCTATGAATTGGCGATAGCGGAGCTTACCATTCCGACCTCTTGGCCATTCGTCGGACTGCTGACTGGGTGCTTGCTGAATCCTATCCGAGAGTCAACCGAATGGGTTGCGAACTGGACGCTCAGCATTTCGAGACGGGCGTTCTTGCCCGCGAGTACCGAATGGCGTTTGGCCGAAGATCTCAGAAATAAAATATTCGCGGCTCTACGGAACGATCCTACCCCTGCATTCCGCGGCCCGCTATGGCGGGTTTTGGCTGAATCCCACCATTCGTTTCATCGCGCGGTGATGCATGGCAATGTGAAAGGCCCCGCTGTTAAGCCCTACCAGGCGCTTCTAGTAAGCGATCTGGAAACTTGTACGGAAATATTGAAGACTCCGCCTGTTACGATCTCGGTCGAAGAAGCGACTGCCGCTCGGGAAATGTGGACCTGGTATCTGGAATACGGGAAAGACCATTCCCTCGTGGTTCTCGCCAACCAATGTGAGGACATCTACAATAACCTTCCGATTTCAAGGTGGCGTCTCAATGACTTCTTTCAATTCGACAGGAATGACAAACTTGCCCCGGAGACAGCACGGATCGCTGCTGCCTTTCGAAGTGCTACTGGACCAGAGGTGATCTCAGAGTTCTTTGAGGCGGCAAAACAGTATTTGAATGCCGCTCGGCAAGGGCACAGGGATGGGGCCGACGACAGGCGTATTTTTGATTTGGCCAAGGTCTGTGGTGATCAGCTTGATCTTGACCCTAATCCGGCCGGGAACGCATTATCCCTTTTCGTGAAAGCCACACTAGATCGGCTGGATGCAGAACATGGCAATATGCTCGCGTGGGAATTTGCTGTCAGGCTATGTCAGCGGCATCTGTTCACCATCAAAAGTAAAGGGGACCAGGCGTTAGCGCTAGGGCTTGCAGAAATCTTGGAAATAACGAAAGCAAAATCCCGACTTCTGTGGGGTTTGTATAGCAATGTCCATCCAGCAACAACAGGAACGCTTACCAGTACGGAATTGAAATACATTCTGCAATATGAAGATGGGTTTTCAGTTCGGGATCAGTTTTGTTTACTCGGCGCGTTCAACGCGGTCGATTCCCAGACGATACAGGATCGACTTCATGCAAATCTTCAAAATATGCGTAATGACCCAGTCGAAGCCAGTCATTGCCTGGAAGCCTTCATTATATCGGTACACATCGCGGCGCTTCGCTACATCTGGCCGCCACAAAAACTCCCAGTTGCCTGGATAATCGAGATGATTTCTAAATTCGGCATAGATGGTTCACTCTTCGATATGTATGAGCTTGAATGGTTGCGTGACCAAGCTGGATACCACATGACCATAAATGAAACGACAAAACTAATCCGATCAAGGATGGCGCTTGAGAAATCGCCGAAACCCAGCGATAGTTTTTTGGTCATACCGCTAAGCCTTAAAATGGATGATTGGTGTAAATTTGACCAGAACAAGAGTGCCGACCGTATGGTATTTCGAGACTTCTGCGCTCTTGCCCTAGAACAAAATGTTACTGCCATCCTCTGGATGCCGAAGTTCCTGGCTCAGATTGACCCGACAGGTTCCGGTGTCGCAGATTTCGTAAATGACTTCTTGGCATCCAACCCAAGAATCGATGGCGATCGATTGGTTCGATTAGGGTACCTAGGATCTGCATATGAAGATACTTCGGACGCATGGGCAAATATCGCAAAACCAATCTGCCAGAAGGCTGAAGCTTTTTCGCGAGATGTACGAGAACGCACATACTTTGGGCTTGCCCGGAAACAAACGCCAGTATTGACAAGCATGCCAGGTGAGGTCGCAGACTGGTACGTTCAAGTCCGGGATGACGCCAAACATCTACTTGAGCTTACGCCTGATGAGTCGCCCCTAAAGGATTATCGACGATGGGCCTTACGCCGTGCGGAAGATGACCTCCGCCGCGAGGAAGGTATAGCGGAGGAAGTTACCGATGACTGACCTCAGAGTACAAGTAATACAAGGCGCGAATGAACTCAGGTCTGCGTGGGCTATTTTGCAAACTGGCTCGACAAGTTCCACATTGCAATTGCCTCCGAAGTGTTATGAGCAATGGATCAAGCGTGCTTTGCTGTACCAGACACTCAATGGCACTGCAGAGATATTCCCAGCAAGAGAATTTGCGTGGGACGCTGTTCGCGCGATAGCATCTCCCATGAGTATTATAGACCACATACGTAACATCGTGTCATACGGATCGCTCAAGACCGACTTCGCAGTAGCAAGGCATCTCGCACTAACTACCTACGTAGCGGTAACATGGTCCGCTTACGACCGGTTGGCAAATGTCTGTGGACGGCTTGCAGGGATCGCGGATTTGGCAGAAAACCCTAAACAGAATCCTAAGGCCTGTGAGGACTTCCTGGGCAAGAAAGACACAATGGGTTTCTCGGGGCATCTCCACATTCAGCAGGCATACTCATGGCCGCTCAAGACAACTTACAAGATTAGAAATTGGCTGTTACATGAAGGATATGAAGAGGGTGGGACCCAACTATTCAATGGCGACCGGATTGCCGATGGGTTCATTCTTCACCCCGATGCAGTATCCCATCTCGAGAAATGCTGCGGCTACAGGAGTGATAGTGGAAGAATTGATTCCTGTTGCCTTGCAACTACGGAAGACCCATGGCCAACGCGAGACATCCTGCAAATTCTTGAGAAGTACCATTGTGAGGTCGACACAATGTTTACAGGTCTTGTGAAGTGGAGCGTGGACTCACTGGTTGGACAGATCAAGGTCTTTTCGGAGCGTGATAAACGGATTCTCATGACACCGGATGCCGCCACCATATAAAAGAAAAAGGTCGAGCAAAAGGAAATGAAATTGGCCAGCAACAGACAACCAACAGCGCTATTCTAAAAATCATTCCAGCAATTTTCTGAAATTACAATTAATGTCCCGATTCATGCAATAAAAAGCGCATTTCATTGTATGAATAAGTGGCAAAAACCATGATAAAATCAGCCTGTTTAAGGCTCCGTGGAAAACAATAGTTGACGTTATCGCCATTGCAGCACGGATTTTTTAATTCTGAAGTGCTTTAGCGGCAAAAAACTGGCCGGTTATACCATAAGGTCAAGGCAATGGGAAAATTCCCCGAAATTATAATTTGACCTCAATGCCCTCGTTTTAAATTTAAACCATTGCGAAAGACCTTCCTGTTGGTCTTTCGCTTTTCTTATCAGTTTCCCCCTCAGGGTAAGACCAAAAATACCAAAGCCGGTTCGCGCAAGAGCACTCCCAATACTTCATGTCCTATTGATTCAAAATAAAGGGATATAGGGGACGGTGGTAGTTTAGTAGTTTAAAATCTATATTTCATTACATACCACGTAAACGGAGAAACACCGTAACCGGCGCCGTCCATCACCTATTACTTTACCGCGCAAATACAAATCCGGCGCTTCGCCAGGTTGCCGATGAACGGCAAGCGCATGAACAGCGTTTCAAGAGCATTGAAGATCGGAATATCGGTAGGTCTGAAATAGGACCGCTCTAAGGCAAAGCCCGCTTTGACGAGCATGGTTTTGTATTCTTTCATGGTCCGCAAACCGATGTGGGATTTATCTTCTTTGAGAATGATGTTTCTCTTTTTCAGTTTTTCGAAAATATGCGTGACGCTCGGCGTGTAAACCACAAACCTGCCGCCCTTTTTCAAAATGCGATACACCTCGGAAATCGTTGAAACAAGCAGCTCGTCGTCAAGGTGTTCGGTAAAATCAATCGCCGCGACGCCGTCGAACACGCCGCTTTTAAGGCCCATGGCCCTTCCGTCGGAACAAGCGCCGTTAAACGGAGCTTCGGGAAGACGCCCTTTAAAATGCCCTTTCGCTATAAGCAAGGATTTTTGGGAATAATCAAGCCCAACGGTCCTTGCGCCCGCCTGCGTCAGGGCGATCATGATGGTGCCCACGCCCGAGCCCAAATCCAGAAGAAATTCTCCCTTGCGGGGGTTCAAGAGCGAAAAAACGCGCGTTATTTTAACTTTTGTAAATCTATCGCCATGCTTGAGGCGTTGCTCGTGCTTGTTATAATAGGTTTGATCGTAATAGGACCGGGTTATGGGTGAGGCTGTTGGGGTTGCTTGTGAAGACATGGTTCTTCCGTTCATGAAATCCCGTTCAAATAGTGAAAAGATATCCGATGGAAACAATAACGGGCGCCATGCTCTTAAAATAGCTCTTTGTGACCACGATCACCGACACGATTTAATAGGGTCGGTATATTTGAGCAACTTTCTTATTTAACCTGGGGCGAAGGCTGGAATTCATTGGGCATGGGGGCGGGATAGTAGGGGTAATTTGAATACAGGGCGAACATGACGCCGATGAACAAAAGAAAAAAAACAATAAAGAAACCTCGGTTGCTTTTAAGAAACGCCGGGATCTTCATGGATGCCTCACTTGCCCGTTACCTGTAAAACGAACGTATTGGGGTTTTTTAACGCGTAAACGATATGGTAAAATTCCGGATGCGCCATCAGTGCGGGATAGAGGTAGCGCTGCGTGGTGCCGGTCCAGGCGAAACCGTCGACAAGGATATACGACGCGCCCTGTTTCTTGATTTCCGAGATGACTTTTTCCTTATCGCGCGAAAACGGGTACAACATGCCCTGTCGATGGCCGCGCACATAAACGAGTTCGGCTTTCCTGCTTACCACGATGGCGTCTTTGGGCGTATTAACGCGAAGCCAGTCGGCGCAACTGTAGAAATTCGCCCAGTCCGCGGTAACCCGTTTGCGTTGGTCGCGGTTTTGGATTTGCGCGCCTATGCAATCCAGCGAAAAAGCCGCGGCGATAATCCACGCCGTCAGTACATGCGCTTTTGACAATGATGAGAGCGGATTTTTCATGAAAACATCACGGAGTGCGCTCGCTTTTTTACCGATACCGATAGCGACTTCCCACACGGTGGAAACGCCCACGAAGAGCAGGAACAACAAAAACGGCATGATCCCCGCGAGGAAACGGCCGGAAGACCATTGCGCCTGCCATAACGATAGTATCCCGCAGTAAAAAACCGTATAAAAACCGACAAACCGGGACGGAAGGAACGCGTTTCTGAGGCAACCCACGCCGATAAGCAGGGACATGCATACGCCCAGGGGCTTTACGAGGCCGGCATTAGCTTGGGCAAAGGAAGGGAAAAGCGCTCCCGGCAGGATTTCGGAGGAATATTTCGAAATATTCGCGGTAACCCGCGCCATCATTTCCGAGAGCGAGGCGAAGCCCTGCTCGGGATCGTAGCTGTTTACTTGAAAGAGCTGGAGCACGTACGGCGTGTTCCATGACGTAAGCATTTTGAAGAATACGATGGCGGCCGCCAATAGAGCGCAATGGGCGATGGCGTAACGGTAATGCTTGTTCAACAGGTTGGCCAGGATGAACGCGCCGGAAAATGCCATGCCGACGCTGCGGCAGTTCATGGGAAGGATGGACACGAAAATAACAAGCCAGAATAACCATTTTTTATGCGGTTCCCGGTAACTTTTTTCAAGTAAAAGCAGCGACAAAACGGTCAATAAAACATAGGGGATTTCGCTGAGCAGTTCTATGGCGTGCTGGTTCATTACCGCCGAGCAGCCGATGAGTATCGTCAGCGGCAGCGCAAACCATGGAGTCCAGGAGCGGAAGAGATAGAACGACGCGAGCGTGGCTAAAAGTCCAAGGCACATAACGAGGATTTTCGCAAGGAGCGGAGCATCGGTGAAAAAATGGGTGATTGCCAGAAATGCCGGGAACACGATGGGGTAAGAAGTGGCGATGGGCGATTGCGCCAGATGTATGTTGCGATATCCGTGACCCGACGCCAACGACTTGCCCAGGATATAATACACCGCGTCATCGCCGTTGGTGCTTATGTCCGGGGCGAATTGGAGGCAGAGCAGCGCCATTTGTCCAACGATGATCAAACGAAGCCAAAATGTTTGTGACGCGAATACCGTGAACGCGTTTTTATTATTTTTCAAGAGCGGGGAGGCCGGCGTCTTGGCGATATCGGCCGCATGTTTTGATTTTTTACCCATGACGATAACAAAATAAATTATGAACGCTAAAAAACTATCAAAAGAAACCGTTTCCGATGTTTTCCCGGAAAAACTCCGCGCTTTTCGAAAGGAAATCCACGGTTACTACGCCGGGCGCGGTCGAGACCTGCCCTGGAGAAAAACGGATGATCCGTATCGCATCGTCGTATCGGAAATCATGCTCCAGCAAACGCAAGTTGACAGAGTGGTAAGAAAATACGAGGAATTCATAAGGATCTTTCCGGATTTTGCGTCGCTGCATAAGGCGCCTCTTGCGGAAGTATATCGTGCGTGGCAGGGCCTGGGCTATAACCGAAGGGCGCTTGCGCTCAAAAAAATCGCGGAGGCGGTAGTTGAAAAACATGGCGGCCGGTTGCCGGACTCTCTTGAGGAGCTCTTAAAACTGCCGGGCATCGGCAAGGCCACGGCCTCGTCGATCCGCGCGTTCGCTTTTAACGCGCCGGAGGTGTTCATCGAAACCAATATCCGGGCGGTGTACATTCATTGCTTCTTCAATGGCCGCCGCGATGTTGACGATAAAGAAATAGCCGCGCTGGTTGAAAGGACCCTCGACAAAAAACGGCCGCGCGTTTGGTATAACGCCCTCATGGACTATGGCGCCATGCTGAAAAGGAAATTCCCCAACCCTTCGCGCGGAAGCGCGCACTATACAACACAGAGCCCGTTTGAAGGGTCGGTTAGGCAAGCGCGGGGGGCGGTATTAAGAGTTCTTTTAAAGAGCCCCGCGAGCAGTGAAAAAGAAATAACGGCGAAATTGAACGGCGTTATCGACAAAGATTTGAGAAAGATCCTCGATGATTTGACGAAAGAAGGATTGCTTTCAATGAAAAAAGGGAGGTTTTCCATCGCATGAGGGTTACGTTTTTGAATTTCACAAAATTATTTGACGGCTTCGGTAATGATGCCTCCCCCCGCCACCGCTTCCCCGTCATACACCACCGCCGATTGACCGGGCGTTACGGCAAGTTGCGGCTCGTCAAACGTGATTTCCAGTTCGATGCCGTCAAAGTCGACCGTGCAGGGTATCGCCTCGCTCGTGGAGCGGGTTTTTACGAAGGCGCGCCGGGGCATTTTCCCGGCAATGATATTGAGGTCCGTTGCCCGAAGGCCTTTCGAAAGAAGCAGTTCCTTTTCACCCAGCACGACCTCATTGCGCTCCGCGTTCAGGGAAACCACGTAGAGCGGTACGCCTCCGGCGACTCCCAGGCCTTTCCTTTGGCCGATGGTGAAATTCCAAATGCCCGCGTGGCGGCCTAAAACCGCGCCTTTGGCGTCCACGATGTCGCCGCTCCCGTCCTTGACCGAAAGAAGCTCCGCGTAATCGCCGCTGTAAAAATCCTGGCTTTCCTTTTTGTCATGAACGGGCAGGCCTGCGTCGCGAGCGATGGCGCGCACCCGTTCCTTGGTGTATTCGCCCAGGGGAAACATGACCTTTGCCAGTTGCGACTGGGAAAGCCGATAGAGAAAATAGGATTGGTCCTTTTTAGGGTCTTTCCCTTTTTTTAATACATAACGGGCCTGGACCCGGTCGAAATCCGTCATGGCGTAATGCCCCGTGGCGAACCGGTCGAATGCGACTCCCGATTGCGAAAGCATGAGGGGAAGCATGCCGAATTTTATTTTTTCATTGCATGCGACGCAGGGATTGGGAGTGCGGCCCGCCCGGTATTCCTCATCAAAATTACGCAGGACGATTTCATTGTACTGCCGGGAGCAATCAACGACATGATAGGGAATTTCCAATTTTTTGCATAGATTAAAGGCATCCCGGATGTCTTCCTGTTCATTGGGACCATAGCAGGAATTGCCTTTGGAATGTGAGGTTGGCCTGCCGTCCCAAATTTTCATGGTCGTGCCCACCACGTCATGGCCCGCTTCTTTAAGCACAAGCGCCGTAACCGAAGAATCCACGCCGCCGCTGAGTCCTACGGCAATTTTCATATCGCCCCCTTTATACGGAGTAAAATAGTTTTTTTTAGCCGCGCAATATTCATATTTTTCCGGATTAATCCCACAATATATTTTTAGCCTGCTTATCTTTGCGGAAGTGGTGGAACTGGCAGACGCGCTAGGTTCAGGGCCTAGTGAGTGCAAACTCGTGGGGGTTCGATTCCCCCCTTCCGCATTATCTTACGCCTTACCTGCCTTAACCCCGTTATAATGCTCTTATCGATGGAAACCAATAACGCCAATAACGATACGATCGAAATTCTTCCGCAATCCGTGGTGGAAAAAATCGCGGCCGGTGAAATTATCGAACGCCCCGCCTCCGTGCTCAAGGAACTCATTGAAAACGCGATCGACGCCGGCGCCACAAAAATCGACGTCGGCGTCGAAGATTCGGGGTTCGCCCGCATCCGAATCGTCGACAACGGGCGCGGAATGACCCTCGCAAATTTGCAAAAGTCAATCGTGCGGCACGCCACGAGCAAAATCCGCGCGGCCGATGATTTATATGCGATAGGAACAATGGGATTCCGGGGCGAAGCCCTTGCCAGTATCGGCGCGGTGAGCCGGATGACGCTTGCCTCCTCCGCCTCGTCGGACGGTTTAGGCTATGCCGTTCAATGCGCGGGCGGCGTAACCGAGGCCGCCGAGCCGCTCTCACATATACGGGGAACCACGGTGACGGTCGAAGACCTGTTCTTCAACGTACCCGCCCGCAAGAAGTTCATGAAAACGCGCAAGGCCGAAAGAATCGCCCTGATGCGGTGCATCGAGCAGGTAGCGGTCCCGTTTCCGTTCATAGGGTTTACCGCGGCCTTTGAAGGAAAGCCGGCCATGGACTTGCCGGAAACCGGGTCCATCACGAACCGGATCGCCCAGATCGCGGGAGTGCAGTTCGCCAGGGAGCTGATTACCTGCTCCGGCGGCAGGGAAGGCATGGAGGCGACCATCTACCTATCGTCACCCGAGGATGCCCGGCCCAAGCCGCGGTTCCAAAACCTGTACGTCAACCGCCGCAAGGTTGAAAGCGAGCAGGTGATGTATGCGATACGCGAGGCTTTTCACCAGTTTACAAAAACAGAATTCAGGCCGTCGTTTTTCTGCTTTTTAGCCGTCGATCCGGCGCGTATCGACGTTAATGTACACCCGACTAAACTGAAGGTCAAGTTCGAGGACGAAAAAACGCTCTTCGGATTTATTTTCGAAACAGCGCGGCGCGGGATTGCCGCAACCATGGTTGAACGCGGGGAGCTTCTTGAAACAGGCGCGGACGACGCGCCGTCGGCCGTTTCCCCGACCATTGACCGCGATGCTCTCGGAATATTCAATGAACAACCGTCGCGCATGCGGGAAAACCCCGGAATGCGGTACGAAATTTTGAAAACCGATGAGCGCCGGGATGAGGGGCAAACCGTCCTTTCCTTCCCCGCTTCCGCGACGAACGAGAAAAAAAACCTTGATTCCCGGTCCGATACGACGGTACAATTATCGGTAAGCGCGTCAGGTGAGGCGTGGAATCTGATATCATGCTATCAGATCCACACGATGTTTATTCTGGCCCCGATTAAAAACGGGATTTTGCTCATCGATCAGCACGCGGCTCATGAAAGGATTCTTTATGAGCAGGCCTTGGAGGAATTGAAGACCGGAAGGTCGGAATCGCAACAGTTGCTGTTTCCCATCATAATCGAGTTATCGCCGACCGAAAAATCCGTTGTTCAATCCGGCGTCGAGTATTTCAGCGCTTTCGGTTTTGAAATTCAGGATTTCGGCGGAAACGCCGTTTCTCTTTCGGCGCTTCCGGCGTTTTTAAAGGACTCCCAGGCCGAGTCCGCGGTCCGGGACATGGTCCGTTACCTTTTGGAAGAGAAAAAAGAGGCGCATTTGTCCGATTCCCGGAAACGGTTCGCGGCCGCGTTCGCGTGCGGCGCCGCGATCAAGGCCGGACAAAAGCTATCGCAGGAAGAAATGAATGCCCTGCTTAACAGTTTGTTCGGATCGGAAAATCCTTATATTTGTCCTCACGGGCGTCCAACCATCGTCAGAATGTCCCTGGAGGAGCTTTCGCGCAGGTTTTTACGATAGGCGTTTTTCTTCACCTGAACCGGAGAACACGCAATGAACGTTGAACATGAACAAGGGCATGCTCTTTTTCATATTCCATCGATCTTCAATCACACCGGCACGGCGGAATTTTCCAAAGCGGTCAGGGAGGAACTATCCGGCGGCGCGAAAGCGGTTTTCGCGGACTTCGCCGACACGGAACTTATTGACAGCGCAGCAATCGGGACGCTGGTTTCCGTTATAAAGGATTTCAAGGCGAGCGGCGCGGTCCTTACGCTGCGCAATCTCAACGAAGACATCCGGCAACTTTTTACGGATACCGGATTCGATAAAATTTTCAATATCGAGTATAGGGAAGGCGTTCGCGCCGCGGAATTGGACATATTCGAAAATGCCGTCGACGTCCGTTTGTATATTGAAAAGGAAACGATTGCCGACGTCTGCGTTTTCCATTTGAACGGCGTGATGAACAATCCGCAGGGTACGCGCTATTTCAAGCAGGAGTTTCTCCTCACGATGGCTCGTTTCAAGAAAATATTAGTTGATTTTAAAGAATTGACCTTTTTCGACAGCCTCAGCGTAAGCGTGGTGCTCAACATGAACCGGATTTTGAAGGAAACCGGGGGCGGCATGAGGATATGCGGGTCGAATGAAATCGTGAGCGATCTTTTCAATGCGCTCAATATCCGCCGTATCATTCCGTTCTTCCAAACCCAGGAAGAAGCCCTGAACAATTGGACCTGACGCGCGGGATGCGCGGTTTTCGAGGAATGCTTGGCAACAACAATCGCCCTTCGCTCAATCGGCTGCAGGACCAACCAGGAGGAAATGGCCGCCATGGCCTTTCGCCTGATCGAACAGGGCTGCACGGTAGTCGACCGGATCGATGACGCGGATGTCGTTATTGTCAATACCTGTTCGGTTACTTCCTGCACCGAGGCCAAAACGATACGGTTTTTACGCCACGTGTCGCGCCGCGCGCCGTATGCCGGAATTTGCGTGACGGGCTGCCTGGCCCAGCAAAAAGCCGAACAATTACGGCGCCTGCCTAATATACGGTGGGTAGTGGGAAACGGATTGAAGAATGATATCCCCGCCATTATTCTGGAAAAAGACGAGGGAGTATACCACGGGCCCCTTGAATCGCACGGGGCGTTTCTTCAGCTTCCCGATTCCCCGGTTTTTTTCAACTCGAGCCGCAGAACGAGATTTTCGATTAAAATTCAGGAAGGTTGCGATTTCAGGTGCGCCTATTGCATCGTGCCGCTTCTCCGGGGAAGCTCCCGCAGCGCTTCGCTCACCGGCATCCATGACGTATGCCGCAGGGCCATTGAATCCGGTTTCAAGGAAATCGTACTGACGGGTACTCATATCGGTCAATATCGCGACGCGACGGAAGGGGGCCTATGGGCGCTTCTTGAAAAAATAACGGGCATTTCAGGCGATTATCGCATCCGTCTTAGTTCCCTTGATCCGCGTGACCTATCCGGCGCGCTTATACGCCTCGCCGCCACTCATCCACGGGTATGCGACCACCTCCACGTGAGCGTACAAAGCCTTTCCCAAAAGGTTCTTGACCGCATGAACCGTTCGGCGACCGACTCCGGTTCGATCGTGGAACTGCTCGCAAAGGCGAGGGCTGATTTTCCGCGGATGGGAATCGGGGCTGATTTTATCGCGGGTTTTCCAGGCGAGACCGAGGCGCAGTTCGAGGAAACCGTCGACAACGTCCGGAAAATCGGATTTTCGTATGGTCACGTGTTCCGCTATTCGCGGCGTCCCTTCACGCCCGCGGCGTCATTTCCCGATCACCTTGATGAAAAGGAAAAAACAAGGCGCAGCGCCCGCCTCCGGGCGGTGATTGACGAATGCCGTAGCGACTTTATCAGGGGGTGCGAGGGAAGCGTCCAGAGGATTATTGCCGAAACCGAAGAGCCGGTCACGGGTTATTCGTCGAATTATCTGCGGCTTGAAGCGCGGGGGGCCTTGTGCAAGCGAAACGATTGGTGCGCGGCGGTGGTGGATGCCTATGATCCCGGCATAGGGCGCTGTATAGCGTCCGTGGCGAGGTGATGGACCATGGACCCGCGCAATGACGGACGCTACCATCGATTTATCGAGAACATGGACCAGATACCTTCGCTGCCCGCCGTTGTCGCGAATCTTATCAAGGTGGTTACCTCCGCGGAAACGTCCGCTGAAGACGCCGCGGAATTGATTGAAAAGGACCCGGCGCTCACCAGCAAGGTTTTACGTCTTGCCAACAGCGCGTTTTACGGTATTCCCCGCAGCATCTCCTCGGTACAGAGCGCGGTGGTGATTTTAGGGTTTAACACGCTCAAGTCCATAGTTCTCAGCGCTTCGGTGATGGACCTGTTTCCTGTGAAAGCGTCGGGCGGCTCCTTCGACCGCCAACGGTTTTGGAAACATTCCATCGTGTGCGCGCTCGTGGCGAAACACATCGCCCAGAACAGCCTCAACCGCCTTTATATCGATCCCCAAAGCGCTTTTTGCGCGGGCATTATGCACGATATCGGCAAGCTCATTTTTGAGCTGTTTACACCGAAGGAATACGCGGCCGTCTGCCTTCGCTGTAAACAATCGGGATCTCCGCTTGTTGAAACGGAAACGGGGATGATCGGCTTGAACCACGCGGAAATCGGACGCATTCTCGCGGATAAATGGGCCTTACCCCTGGATCTCGAGTATACCATCGTGCATCATCACGCACCCCAGGAGGCCAACAAGATTATTGAGCTGGTTTCGCTGATACATCTAGCCGATATTCTTGCCCACAAACTCGATTGCGGATTATGGGAAAATGAACCCTGTGCGCGGGAATGGACCGATGCTCGAAAGCGGTTGTCCATGGATGATGTTCATTATGAACGTATCTTTAATTCCCTGCCCGATGAAATAGAAAAATTCAAGGAATTCTTCAGCATCATCGGGGGATAAAACTCATGACATCATCCTATCCGACGTCATCGGTTTTTAACGCGATCAACGATTTGCCGAGCATTGCCCCGGTAGTGCGCACATTTGAGGCTGTCGCGGCAAATCCGGCGTCTTCCGCGGAAGATGTGGTCAAAATATTGAAGCTTGATCCGGCGCTTTCGGGAAAAGTGCTTCGGCTGGCCAATTCCGCTTATGCCGGTATTCCCAACGCCATTGCATCGCTGAAGAGCGCCGTCGTGTTGTTGGGTCACAAACGGATTTATTCCATCCTTCTCGCCTCCGGCGTTCTTTCCATCTTGAAAAAAACGGAAGCGTTGCCGTTTTGTTTGGATGATTATCGGAGGCACTCGGTGTGCGTGGCGGTGGTGGCTGAGTCGATTTCAAAGTTTTTACACAGGTATGGCCCTATCGACAGCGATGATGTATTCACCGGAGGCCTTATGCATGACATTGGGAAGCTCGTGGCGGGCTGTTTGGACCCGAAACTTCTTTCCGCCGTTGCCAAGGCAAGCATTGATCGGAATATCCCGTTTTTTATGGCCGAAAACCCCGAAACATCACATACGGTCGCGGGAGGCCTTCTTGCCCGGCATTGGAATTTTCCGCGGGGACTTGCCGATACGCTCATGTTCCACCATGTTCCGGAAAAAAGCGATCGTTTTCAGCGAATGGTTTCAATCGTCCATGTCGCGGATGTTTTAACGCATATGGCGGGCCGGTCCACTTTTCCCGGCGAACCGGCGCCGCAACTCCAATCAACCGCCGTTAATATTGTCAATTTGCCTCCTGAGCGGCTTCGTACGATTGCCAACGAAACTATACAAAATGAAAAAACCATTGAATCATTACTCAATTGTCTCGGGCAGGCATAGATTATTTTCTTCCTGCATTTCAGCGCCACCCCCTTTTTTTTACTCTATAAGCGAGCGATTATCTCATCATGAACATCTTTTCACGCCTTAAAGAAGGATTAGCCAAAACCAGGGAGCAGATCGGCTCAATCGTTGAGAGTTCTTCTCAATGTAATGACGCTTTCTATGAGGTTATTGAAGACGCGCTCATCAGCGCGGACGTGGGCGCCGATTTTGCCGCCCTAACGATTGAACGGTTGAAAAAGGAAATAAAGGAAAGCAGGATAAACCGGGCCGCGGATGCTTATGAAGCGCTGAAAAAGATGCTCCGGCAAAGCCTTGAAATTCCCGCAAAAAAGCTGGAAGGCGCATCCGCGCCCTGGGTCATTTTAGTCGTTGGCGTCAATGGAGTGGGAAAAACCACCACGATCGGAAAAATAGCCCGGGAATATCGCGACGGCGGCAAGAGAGTTATGTTTGGGGCGGCCGATACCTTTCGCGCCGGCGCAATCGAGCAGTTGAGAATATGGGCTCGGAAAACCGGGTCGGATTTCGTTTCGCAGCAAGAAGGCGCCGATGCGGCTTCCGTTGCTTTCGATGCGATTGAAGCGGCAAAAGCCAGGAAGTGCGATGTGTTGATTTTAGACACCGCCGGACGCCTCCATAATAAGGTCAATCTCATGAACGAGTTGGAAAAGATCGTCCGCGTTGTACGACGCAACACTCCCGATGCGCCGCATGAAGTGCTTTTAGTAATCGACGCGACAACGGGGCAAAATGCATTGAAGCAAGCCGAGGTTTTTCATGAAAGCATCGGAGTGACGGGGTTTATCATCACCAAACTTGACGGCACAGCAAAAGGCGGAATTGTCTTGTCGTTGGCGGACAAATTCGGCATCCCCATTCGGAAAATAGGCGTAGGGGAGGGTAGTGCCGATCTGCAGGATTTTGATCCCGCGGCGTATATAGAAGCCATGTTCGGAACCTTGGACTTCTCGCAAAAGAGTTGACCGTACGGGTTAAAAACGCGCGGGAGATCGTTTTGTTTACGACTCTCCTTTGTATAGTTTTGTCACGCGATTTTCCACGAGCGTTGCGAGATCGACGATATCTTTTTCCATCGTGATACATTGAACGCACACGGTGACCAGGAAAAAGATCAGACAGACCGCAAGGCCGCCGAAAATAAATATTCCCATGATCAGTCCTCCCGTTGAAGCTCCGCCGACGGCGCCATATGCGGAACCCGAAGCATGGAGCGTCTTCCCCGTTCGTATCCCGCACGCGCTATCATTGCCGCGTTATCCGTACATAATGAAGGCGAAGGGAAAAAAACATGGTGACCGAACGCCTCATTCATCCGCGTCCGTAAATACTTATTACAGGCAACTCCGCCCACGACGGCGATCGTCCGGATACCTGTTTGTCGCGATGCGTCACGCGCGTTATTGACAAGGGCATCGACGGTCGTTTTTTGAAACGATGCGCAGATGAGCGGCCTGTTATCATTGATATACCGCGGACCTTTTTCCAGCAGATGATATTTGACGGCGGTTTTCAGCCCCGAAAAGCTGAAATCGAGGCGCGATGCGCTCATACGCGCCACCGGAAACGAAATGAGGGGCGCGCCTGACGCGAGAGCGGCCTCTTGTTCGATGGAGCGTCCGGCGGGATAGGTGAAACCGAGCAGCTTTCCGATTTTATCGAAAGCTTCCCCCGCGGCATCGTCAACGGTTTGCCCCAAACAAGCATACGTACCGAAGTCATCAACTTTGTAAATTGACGTGTGTCCTCCGGAAACGATCAAAGCCAGGAAAGGAAGGTCTAAATCCGGATATTCGAGGAAAATCGAACAAATATGGCCTTCCAAATGATTGACTCCCGTGATGGGAATTCCATTGCCGCAATGGAGCCCGAGGGCGAAGCTTATTCCTACAAGGAGCGCGCCCGCCAGCCCCGGACGATCGGTGACCGCGATGAGGTCGATGTCGCTTGGCCTGAGCTCCGCTTTCCCGAACGCGGTCCGGCAGAGAGCGTCTATTTTTTCGATATGGGCGCGGGAAGCGATTTCCGGGACGACCCCGCCGAAGGCGGTATGCGCTTCTTGGGTGTAAATTTCATTGATAACGATTCGGCCGTCGTCGAGGATCGCCAACGATGTTTCATCACACGATGTTTCGATGCCCAATGTTTTCATAGGGAATATGCCTTATGCCTATTGAATAAAACAGGCAAGCTCCGGATACGCGGAAATGATCGATCGAAGCTCGGCATGGCAATTAACAAATTCAATCGCCCCGCCTTCTTTCTTTACGATGGCGCTTATTTTTTCAAGGTAGCGCAACTCTTTTTCGTAGAGGAACATGACGTTTTTAAAATCCAGCGCCACGCGAGAGGAAGGCGTCAGAGGCAATTGCGCCGATAGTGTTTTCCAGGCATTCGAGAAATCAGTGTCATTTTTCACGGCTGAGAAAAGCGGAATTTCTATAAGGGAATCCATGGTTGGGTACTGAGGCGTTTTATCGTTATCATCGACTACATCAAGAACATCCGCGGTTTGAGGCATTTCTCGTGGAGAAAATGCGCTATCCGGTTCTTCAGATATATAAACCACCTTATGCTTTGATTCGGTATTGTCCTCGCTTTCTTGAAAACCGGGGCGCAAGTTTCTCATGATTTGGATTGGAGGAGCTTCCGATCCCTTAAAAAATTGAGTTTGAAGTTCCTCAGGAGCATTTTCAGATTTTAATGTCGTATCCGAAGGTGATTGTTGCAGTAAAAACAGCCGTTCTTTTTTAAAGGTATCGAATTCCTTGATTTTTTTTTCAATCTCACTTTCAAGGAGTGATATTTTCGCGGTGGTTGAGGCCAACTGCACCCAATTAATAATACTAAAAATAATTGAAAGGACGGATAAAAAAATTATAATTGAAATTATAAAAAATTCGAAATTCATACATGGAGTCCTTTTAAAAAAATATACAATTAATGTACGCTATTTGCAATGAAATATCTTAAAGTCTATGTGTTGCATTTTATCAGGCCACAATTCGGGCAAAATTACCAGTATTTGCAGATTCGCTACATATTAAACTTTAATAAAGTAAGTTCAATTTTGACATTTATTAGTACTTAACTTAATTTAAAACAATTAATTATAACATTTAAATATCCATTGGCACGATTATAGCTTTAATAAACAGTATGTCTAATTCATTTCAAGTACTTATTATCAGTGAAAACCCGGATACGCAGGAAGAATTAAAAAAGAACCTTGCAAGGCTTGGATGCAAAGCAAAACTGATTAATACCGCTGAAAATGGCATTGAAGAACTAAAAACAATAAGCTATGATGCTATCTTTGCTGATTTATGTGTTCGTGAAAAAGGCGGTCGAAGTATTGCCAGGTGGGTAAAAAATGAATCGATCCAAACGAAAGTATTTATTGTGACAAGTTGGAAAGGCGAATTGGATCCCCATCTTCTTCAAGTTGACGGTATTCATGCCGTTATACATAAACCGTTTATTTTTAGTGAGATAAGGGATAAATTGCTTGAACATATCGGCTAAGGTATATTTTTTAAGGATAAAGATACATGAGTGAAGAATGCATTGAATGCGGTAAAAAATTAAGACCTCTGGAAAAAGTAGAGGGATTCTGCTATCGTTGTCAGGTTAAAATCAACAATGATTTTCGGATTCTCAACGAGGTTTTTGAAGAAAAATCGGTAGTTTCCGAAAATATTTTTGAATGATATCCGCAATATAGATAGTTTAATTTAAATTTTTTCCCCACGTGAATAAATTTTATAGATTAAAAAAACAAAAAAAATGTTGCTTTTTTCAAATATTATATTATATTTATTAGTAGATTCACTGTAAAAGGTTTTTCATGATTAAAAAATATATAACAATAATGGTGGTGGTGGGAGTGTCTATTTTTACGCTCTCAGCAGCGGAAACGAAGGACACTTTTAACATACCTGTCATTAAGCAGCAAACTACTGAGAAAAGCCTTAAAAAAATGACGAATGTTATACCGAAAAAGTCCTCTAGTTGGTCAAAAATAAAAGATCTTTTCATGTAAAATCATCGAAAAGGCCAAAAAAAAGGATGCTTCTCAGCATCCTTTTTTTTGCGCCTTTTTACTATCGATTACGGCGACCACTCGACGTCGGATTCTTGACCGTAAAGTCTTTTAGTAATTGATCCGAAATTAATTGAAAAACTCATTTCCCGCACCGGCACACGATCGCCGAATCCGGCCTTTGGGGATAACGATACTTCCAATGAAATAAAAAATTTATTACTCGATTTGAGTTTGTCGGGAGGGAAAAAATCGATTGCCAGCCATCCGCGAACATTATTAAGGTTTGAGTAACGATGTTTCGCGCCGAAATAACTTTTATTTTCACCTTCCATCAGATACACTTGAGGACCGACCGTGATAAAACCGAAACGGGGGACATGGAACTGAAGCCCTACGGCGCCCGAGCCATCCTTGCCGCCATACGCCGCGCCATCCTTGTTTTTGGAGCTGAAGATCGTTGCTTTTCCAATACCAATGCAACGGAAAAGCCCGTTATAATAAAAGGGCGTGCCCAGGCGCACGTGCACTCCTCCCGAAAATCCATAATCGCCATGAAAAACGCCGATCGTGTCGCGGGCGGTAGTGTCGTCGGAAACATCCATTTGCGATACGCCGGCGTCGATACCCACGTTGAGGAATGAAAATGGGGCAAACGTAACAAACCCTTGGAAGCGGTTCAAAAGGCAGGGAACGGAATCATTGGTGATGGTGTAGCCCCCTAGTTCATAGGACCCTCCCAAGGCGACGCGGGCAACGGGAATGATGGTCGCCGGTTCTGATAAACTTGATGAAAAAACATTGGAACTGAGGGCGATTAAAAGACCTATGGCGCGGATTCGTAGTACGTTTTTCTTCATGATTCCGTTCCGATGCAAGGTTTTTCTATTTATTAATAATAATCGGTAATATAAGCTGAGCGGGGCTATCTGTTTTTATTCCCTGGCTTTCAGCCCAAACCATGACCTCAACCCGCGTCGCATCCGATTGCCCGTATAAAATCGTATTCGTGGATTTTCCGCCGATGGTTTGAACGGTCCTGGTAATCGACACCGCCGTGTTAGGATCCGCAATCCCGTTATAGGGATAAGTATCGAAGTCATATCCTTTCCCATGGTGCTGGGCCTTGTATGCGCTGAGCAGCGCGGTATATTCGGAGTCCGACATATTCGCGTATTGTCCGGTTAAAGGCTCGTAGGTATCGAGCTTGCCGTTCCCATTAAAGTCCGCATAACGGGCCTTTTGCTGTTCCGTTGAATCGTGAATCAGTATGTAGGGCTCTACCACGTCGCCGGGGAGATAATCCCGTTTGCCGTTGTGATTGATATCTTCAAAAGTTGGTCCCGTTGAAAAGAAACCGTCGCCGTCGATATCCTCACCTCTTCCCGCAATGCCGTCTCCGTTTCTGTCTTCACCCGGATCACAGCGCAGGTTATCATTAAAATCTTCGAACGGCAGTAGTTCCATCGTCGTATCTATCTGCACTATATAATCGTTTGTTGCCTGAACAGGACTAAATTGGGCGGTCAGACGTGAATAAGTCCAGCCCGAAACCTTACAGCTAAACGTGACCTCGGTTCCATCCGCTACGGGGTTGCCGTTGACGTCCGTAACGATTGCGGCGGCGGGAAGTCCAAACGTGCCGTCTTTGTAATCGATGCCGGTAAGGATATTCGTGCGGATGGTAATGTTGTGCGGAGGTCCCGCAATGGTAAATTTTATAGTGTCGGATTTAATGGAAGACAGATCACCGGCCGCGACCAAAACGTCGCGGAACATGCTGGGCGTAGAGCCCGACACTATATACGTTGTTACCGACCCATCGGCCGCGGTGGTCGCCGTGGGCGGGTCGAGATATTCTCCGCCGCCCGGGCCATGGATAAGGTTAAAAGCCACTAATTCGCCTTGAACCCGGTTATCCATGGAATCAAACGCAACACCGATTATTTTAGCCTTATTCGCGTTGGTGCCATTATTAACGGCAATCACCTCCGGCGTGCCGGATAGTTCAATGCGCTTGATTTTTGAAGCCTTGAAATACAGTTGAAAGATCGCGCTCGTCTTTTCCGAAGACGTAACCGCGCTCGCGGTAATGGTCGCCGTATTGGCAAAGGTCGGATTTTTCACGTAAAAGTAAAGAACGCCGTTATCGGCGGGGGTTAACGTGAACTCCTTGGTGAATACGGGAGCGCCGGACATGCTTCCAATGGTTACGCTTGCATCGATGGCGGCGTTTTGAATGGGGGTTGTTTTATCCCCTTGCCGGTAGATGATGCGGATGCGGGTCGAATCCCTTCCGTTGGCATAGCATGGCTGCCAGGAGGCCGTATCGATTACAAGGTAGTTGGAGGAGTAGCTTATGAGCGTTGTTGTCAAGGCGCCCGCGGCTTTGATGGATATCGTATCCGTTCCCGATCCGGTCCCGAACACTTTACATTGGGCTTCTCCGCGATTATTGGTGGCGGAATCAAACCGTGTAAGAAACGTATAGTCGGGGTGTTTGGTCGAAAAGTTGATTTTTTCGCCGACGATGGGGTTTTTGGCCGCGTCGAGCAGGGAAATGGTGACAACGCTGGTATCTTTTCCGCTTGAATTGATGGTGGGGGGGTTCGCGGCGGCGCTCAGATTGACTCCTGAAAATTCCACGGATACCGTAACGAATTTCGTCGGGTCTTTTATCAGCGTCGCGGTGACCGTGGCTATCGTATTCCTCCTATCGCTCGTTAAGCTGCCCATGGCCTTCCCGGACGCGTCGGTCGTGTCGACATCGTTGATCCAGCCGGCGTCGGAAACGAATTTGATGGCGTCGCCCACGATGGGATTGTTGTCTTTATTCTTGATCTGGACGGTTATGGCGGATTTACTCGAACCGTCGGCTTGAATGACTGTGGGAGTAGCGTATATTGTCATGGTTCGCGTGGTTAAAAAACTCAATGTCGTGACCGCGGAAGCCAAATCGCCGGTATTGTCGAATGCAACGACCTCTATGCGCATATCGCCCTCGTAGGGCAACGCGTGGATTATAATGTCGCTTTTTCCGAGTGTATTCGTCGTTGAAAGCAGCGTCGAGGAAGTGTCGCTCCCGTCGCGTTTCTTGAAATATCGCCGAATTTTAATGTCTTTGGAGATGCCGTTGTTTAATTTGTCAAGTAGTAAAACGTGCAGCGTCGTTGAATCGGATTCGCGCGCCTGCAATACCCTGTCGTTGAGGGACAATTGCAGCAAAAGGTCGGTTACGGTGATCCGGGCGCTCGCGGTCGCTCCGGCCGCGGCAACCCGAATTGAATCGGAACCCGTGCTATTGCCCTGGAGTATGGCAAGGGCCGAACCGTCGGATTGCGTCGCGGTGTCTTTGGAAATAAACGACAGGTTGGACGATGAGTCTTTCCCTTTAGTAAAAAAGATCAAAGCATAGGGAATGGAATCGTTTGAAGCGTTCAGCAGCGTGGCGCTGATCCTCGCCCTTCCGCCTACTTTAAGGTTGGTGCTATCGACGACCAGCTTGATGGTCACGCCCTTGAACACTACTTTGGTTTCCACGTTTTTCGTGCGGTCGGACGCCAACAAGGCGGTTATGAACGCGGTATCGTTCCGGTTTTCGCTCGTTAAAATAGCCTGCGCGACTCCGTTGGAATCCGTTGCGCTCTGGCCCGCGTCTTTGCAGCTTTTTGCCGCGCCGACGATGGTGCCGGCGGTGGTAATGAATTGTATGCATTCTCCAACCACGGGATTGTTGTTGGGATTGCGGATGGTGACTTTGATGATTGTGTTGTCAACGCCGTTTGCCTTGAGGTTCGCGCTTACAGGAGCGATACTCATGCTTTTTTGGATTTTATCCGGATTGTCGGTAACATCGAAATGGACCGTCGCAACGGTGCCGTAGCAGCCTACGGCAAGCGTGATTTGGCTTTTCGCGTTACTGGTAAAACGGACTACCGCTCGACCGGTGGTGTCGCTGCGCACGGTGTCCTTCGACAGCCATCCGGCCGATGCCGCGCAATAAATGAGGGCGTTACTTAATGCCTTTGTCAAAGAGCTGTCCGTCATGACCTTAATGGCGATGTTGAGCGTTTCCCCGATGCCCACATACGCGCTGTCCAGCGTGACGATCAACACCGGAGGGGCAGGCGGTTTGACGTTGGTGTCGCCGGGTCCGGTTATTGCCGGGCTGCCGTTGTCGCTTTTTATCGTGCAGACGAGAAGCGAGGCGGCAAGGAATACAAAAACTGCCAACACGGTTAATTTCAAGGCTTTCACGGCAACATCCTCCTTTTACGGCTACCTTCACCTATTTTTATATATAATTTTACAAATATTACTTTAATAAAATCAATGAAATAAAAAAACGACATCGGGGACTTGTACGTAACCTCCTCAAAGGGACCTATGGCGGCTTCTTTAAAAGGATTGCGCGTTACTTCCATCGAACGCGGCTCTCCCGCGTTTCGCGCTGGTTTACGGAAGGGCGATCGGATCGCGGCCGTGGCCGGGGAGCCGGTTTCGGATGAACTGGAACTGCGGTTCTTCAGCGCGCAAGTCTATGTTCCGCTTCGATATTTCAGGGGGCGCGCCCTGCGCGAAACAGTCGCCCGTCGCCGCGAGGGGGAGGAATTGGGAGTGGTTGTCGCGCGCCGGCCGGTAAAAAAATGCGCCAATGCGTGCCTTTTCTGTTTTGTCGACCAAATGCCCGAAGGGCTGCGACGGAGTTTGTATATCAAGGACGAGGACTACCGGTATTCGTTTACCAATGGAAATTACATCACCCTGAGCCGGACCGGTCCGGAGGAGCTTGAGCATATCGCCCTGCTTGGGTTGTCGCCCCTGTACATTTCCGTGCACGCCACGATTCCGTCGGTGCGCGCCCGGCTGCTGGGGAGCTCCCGCGCCTTTGATATTATGCGTCAGATGAGGTTTCTCGCCGAACACGGCATCCGGTTTCACACGCAAATCGTGGTATGTCCGGGAATCAACGACGGCGTCGCGCTGAAAAAGACCATCGCGGATTTGCTTTCGTTTAAAGAGGATCTGCTGTCGATTGCCGTGGTGCCAGTAGGCCTCACCCGACACCGCGTGACGCCTTTGGCGCCGGTCACGAGGAGCATCGCTCTGCGCTTATGCGCGGAGGCTGGACGGGTCGGCGACGCGCAAGTCAAGGCTCAGGGACGGCGGGTCGTTTTTTGCGCGGATGAATTGTTCATCAAGGCCGGTTTGCCGATACCCGTAAAAAGCTATTACGAGGATTATCCTCAAATCGAAAACGGCGTGGGTTTGGCGCGGCAGCTCATGGAGCAGTGGCGCGAACTTAAAAAATCGATCAAAGCAAACCGGACCCTTCAAGGCTCGGCAAAGGCGCGGGTGCTTTCCGGCGCGTATTTGTCGATAACCTCGGTATCGGCTTCGTCGTTCGTAATAAGGATACTCCGGGAATTGGAATCCTTTTTTCCCGGTATTGAAATAAAAACGGCGGTCGTCCCCAATGATTTTTTCGGCCGCACCGTGACCGTGGCGGGCCTGTTAAGCGCAAAGGACGTTATGCACGCCGTAAAGACGCTGGGGGGCGGGCGGAGATATACGGCGGTGTTTTTACCTGATGTCATGTTCAACGCGAACGGCGTTACGCTGGACGGCTTTTCACCCCGGCGAATCGAACGGCGTTTAAACATGAAAGTCAACGTGATTTCAACCTTAAGCCAAATACTGGAGATCGTTCGTGGAAAACAATAAGGAATCGTTTCGGGTGAATGAAACGGGCGATGCGGATGTTGTCAGGCTTAACCGGTATTGCGCCCGGTGCGGACTGGGTTCGCGAAGATTTTGCGATACGCTCATTGAATCGGGCAAAATACTCGTGAATGGGAAAAGAGTGACGGAGCTTGGAACTAAAATCGACCCCCGGAATGACAAAGTGGAATACGGCGGCGCGAAGCTTAAACCCGTCAGGGCGTTAACGTACATGGCCTATCATAAGCCGCGCGGCGTCATGGTTACCGCATCGGACCCCGAGGGGCGGCCTACGGTCTACGACGCACTGAGAAGGGGGGGGTATGTCGCCGATGATCTGCGGTATATAGGGAGGTTGGACTTCAATTCCGAGGGGCTGCTCCTGCTTACCAACGACGGTGACATGGTACATGCGCTTACGCATCCGCGGTACCATATAAAAAAAGTATATGAAGTTTGCATCGACAAGCAGCTGGTCTCCGCGGATGCGCGGACCATGCGCGACGAGGGCGTTGAGTCGGAGGGGCAACTATTGAAGGTGGGCGCCGTGGACTCCATGAACCTTAAAACCGGCGACGGCCATTGGTATTCCGTGGATCTTTACGAAGGAAAGAAACGCCAGATCCGCCGCGTTTTCGAGGGAATGGGATACGCGGTCGTCCGTCTCAAGCGCGTTCAATTCGCGTCGGTAAAGATAGCCGACCTTCAGCCCGGCATGGCCCGCACGCTCGGCGAGCGCGAGGTCGCGGCCCTCATGGCCGCCGGGTATCCGGAGAACCGCAATGCGAAGAATACCGCTTGGAAAATTCCGCCGGGCCCCAAAGGGTAATATAGTGGCCATGGGAATAGCGTAGCAACGACCATAACGGCTCTACGGGCCGGGCGATGTATCGACCGTCACCGTCATCCTTGTATTCACCATCACCACCATTTCCCCTCGAGGCTTTTTATTCGCGAAGTGGGCGAGGAGCTCCTTGGGGGCGCCCCTCAAAAATTCCTCGAAAATTTTCGTAAGCTCCCGCGCGATCACGACCGGCGCGCCGGGCAGGACCTCTTCCATGTCCCTCAACACCGACACGATGCGGTGCGGGGTTTCGTAGAAAATGATTGTGCGCGGCTCCGTTTTCCATGCTTCGAATATTTTTTTCCTGCGCGCGCTTTTAGGCGGCAGGAAATTCTCGAACACGAAACGGTCGGTGGGCAGACCGCTGCATACGAGCGCGGAAATGAATGCGCAGGGTCCCGGAATGGGGATGACCGGAATGTTTTCGCGGATAGCCTCGCGTACGAGGTTGAAGGCCGGATCGGCGATGCCCGGCATTCCCGCGTCGCTGATGAGGGCGATTTTCTTTCCGTCCTTGAGCATACGGATGATTTGGGGGCCCGCCTTTTCCTTGTTGAAATCGTGGTAGGGCATGATGCTCGTAGTAATGCCGTAGCGCGACAGCAGCACGCGGGAAACGCGCGTGTCCTCGGCGCAAATGCAGTCCGCCTCAGCCAGGATTTTTTGCGCGCGGACGGTCATGTCGTCGAGGTTGCCGATAGGTGTTCCTACAATGTAAAGAACAGACATTAGTATCCTTCCAGTTTTGCGATGCGGATGTTTTTATATATTTTTTTACTGTCGTTGACGGCGATGAGTTTAGCGTAGTATGTGCCGTTGGCGATGCGGTGGCCGTTGCTCGTTTTGCCGTCCCATTCCACTTCCTGATAGCCTATGGTCCCGCCGGATTTCCCCCATTTCCAAACGACATGCCCGCCGATAGTGTACACGGCAAGTGAAACATCGCGGGCCACGTCGGTCAGCAGGAAGGCGAACCTGATGGTTTGAATGGCGGCGCCCCTCGCGTCGGGCGCCGCGGTAAAGGGATTGGGGTGGCAGGACAGGAATTTAATTTGCAGATCTTCGCCGGGCATGTAGGCGAACAGCGCCGTGGCCGCGTTGCCCGCGCGGTCCTCGGCGTATACCGATAAGGAATCGATCGTATATTCCTTGCGCGGATAGGCCGTGATCGTCATATCGTTCAGGCCGGTTTGCGCGATGGATTGCGAAACGCTCCCCGAATCCATGTCTTTTTTGTTAAGGCGTATTTTAATCGACGACGGAACGATGCCCGAGGCGTCGCTTACATGGATATTGAACGGTTTCCCTTTTGCCGCGTAATCGAGAAAAACGACTTCCCTGCCGTTGACTGAAGCGCGGATATCCGGTGGTTTTACGTCGCTGAAAAAAGCCAAACTGAACGGACCGCCGCGTTGAGACCGCATGGTAACCACGCGATCCGAAATTCCCCGGTTTCCCGACGCATACCGCCAAAGGCCCAAAGAGGAATCATAGAGCGCGACCGATACTTTCCCCGCCGTTTGCGTTGTCGAACGGAGGAGCGTGGTATCCCTGAAAAAAATCCACGATAGGCTGTCGCTTCCCGATAAGGCCGGCCTGACGCCGATGGAGAACTGTGATACGGAGTCGCCGGAGAGGGCGGCCCAGGACGATTCGGTGGTAAGCGGTTTAACCGGCAACGTATGATTTCCAAACAGGAATACGCGTCTTTTTTTGCTTAAACCGTTCGGCGAAACGATGCACAGTCCTTTTCCGGGTGAATAGAGCGAATCCGTGGGGTTCAGCACATCGGCATATCCCAAACGGAAAACCATGGTTGCGCTGTTATTATCAAAGGAAATTTCCTGGAAACCACGGCCGGGATTCATACACACGGTGATCGCCAAAGTTCCCTGGGTGTCGGGAATGCCCACGCTGTAATTCCTGGTTTTTCCGGGCTGCAGGGAATCGAGGCCGCGAAACACACACAGCGTATCGCCTCCGGCGCTCGCGCCCCAAAACAGGGCTGTTTTAAACGGCGGCGCGGCCGCATTGCCCGCGTTGAGCGCCTGAAAAGAGACGCGAAGGGAGTCGCCGTCCCAGCGGGGCCTGAGTGTATCGCCGGTAAATATAAGGTCCGGACGCCCTTCGATAGTAAATGAATAAATAACGGAAGTGTCGGACACCGGGCCGGTGGCCGACGAATAGGCGATTCTGAACCTGATGAAAAGCATGTCGCCGATCCTGCCGGAAAAAATAAGGGGAAGCGGTCCCGACGTCCATCCGCCGGCGGAGGTTTGCAGCATTGAAACCGCGCCGCCGCTTCCAACTGACTGTCCGGCGGGAGGTATCGGCGCTAGCGTGTAAAGACAGAGCATCGCGGCGTTGGTTGCCGCGGGCGGCAAAGCATAGGAACAGGAAACAAAGACCGTATCGCCGAACCTGATGGTTTCCTTGTTCAGGGACACGTTGAGCACGGAAACGGCGGACCGTGAAAACGAAATTGAGCCGCGCAATTGCTGCGAGTCGTTCCAGGCATACGCATGCAGGAGGCCGGAAGCGGTTTTAGCGGAGTCCTTGAGAGGGATCTTTTCCGTAAATGAACTTTTTACCACGGCGACGATACGGTCGTCCCATTTCTTCCCGTTAGCGGTCAGCACGACCCGCGCTTGTCCCGATTTCAGGGGCGCGCATACGGCATTGACTGAAAGGGTATCGCGGGTTCCCGGAGCGGAATCGGGAAGTGTTGCTTTGAGCGAGTCGGGGGCCAGCGACCACGGCAGCGCGGGATCGCCGAGCAGGTTATATTGACGCACCACCGGAAGATATTGCGCGCCGTAGCGCGCGAGCATTTCCATTTTCGTGAACCCGACCAGCTCGCCGATACTTTGCGCATCGCCGTTGACGGCGTGGTCGAGCAGGATTCTGTTCATGACTAAATTGGCTTGCTTGGAGGTATACGCCGAGGCGCCTAAAAAACACAGCGCGCCGTTTGCGTTATGACGGATGAATTCCTCGCCGAGCGAGCGGTAAAAGGCGCTTTCGAAAAATCCGGTGAGGCAGGTGAAGCTGAAGACGAAAGGAAGCTTGCCGCCCTTGCCCCATTGGGCGTTGTATAGATTGTCAAGGTCGTTGTATCCGAAAAATTTACTGTCGGACCAGATGTTCCCGCCGCCGTGGCCGTTGAAATTGATCGCGTAGACGCCGGCGTTGATGTAATCGGCGATGGTTTTGGACGCCGTGAATTCGTTTTTATAGTTGGGCGACGCGGTATCGGCGTCCATGCGATAGAGATTCATGGCGGGCCCTATCACCTGCTGTGAGACGGTCGTATTGAAATAGGTGAAATCGCTCTCCCATCCGCCTAACAGCAGCAAATTGTCGCGCCAGAACCCCGGTTCCTGATTTTCCAGGTAATGTACGGTTTTCGTTACCAGCGTTCGCATGTCCGCCTTGTTCTCCGCGGGGAACCTTCCAACGGAAAGCGCCGGAAAGTTATCGTCGCCAAGGGTCGCGAAATACCCGTCGTTGGAGCTTGGGCCCCAACCGGGAACCCGCGAGAGGTGTGTGGGAACGATGTTGCGTTCACGTCTGTTTTTGTCAAGGTCATGGGTGGTGTCTCCGGCCAGGAGCAGGTACCTGGGGGTTTTCTTTCCGCCCAGCGAAAAAAGGTATCGCAAAAAACTTCTGATGCTTTCGGGGTCATGGATGCCGGAGGAAAAGGAATTATACACGTCGCAGACATCAACAACGGCTACGGACAGCCCCCTTTTTTTATAGGAGTCGGCCAGGGGTTTCACGGTTTCGATGAAACTGTCGACGGTCACGATGATATAATCGGCCTTGGCCAGCGTGTCCCATCCCGCGCGCAGCGTGTCGAGGCGCATGAAGGCGGGATGCAGGCGGTTGCCGGTCGTTTGCGCGAAATAGGAATTTACTCCCGTCAAACTGTCCTGAAACGACAGCGTATAGGACGATGAGGACGTTCCCGTCGATCTCCGGACGTCGAAGTCGGTGAAGAGCCGGTAGGAACCGATGTCCCATAGGTCCAGCGCGGACGACGTATAACCGCCGATATCGAACTCGAATACGCCGCCGGTGTCCAGGGAATTGTTCTTGAACCATAGTTTATCGTCAAGAGCGGCGAACGTCCGCAGGTATTCGACGTCCACCCGGTTCAGCGCCGTCATGTCGGTGAATTTGGATTGACACAGAAAAGAAAGTACGTTGTTTCCCGCCTTTATTCTGCTTTGCGGAATCGGATCGCTCACGAAAGTAAAAGCCGACTGGCCCTTCCATCCGAAGGGTTTCAACGTGTCGCCGAGCGGGTTGTCGTTCAGGGTGATCGCCAGATTATGGTCGAGGGAGGCGCCGGAATTACCGGTCAAACCCATAAGCTGCACGCGGAACCGCGCCTTGGCGTTCTGGTTGGCGGAGGGCGTCGGAAGGTTGATGGTGAAGCCGCTCGAGTAATTCTGGCCGATGATGCCCCAGTACCAATTGTCAACGGTATCGCCGGTGTCGGGGGAATCGCCGATGTCCGAAACCGCGTCCACGCTTCCCAACCAACGGATGTCGTTGTCCTCCTCAAGGTGGAGCGTGTCGTAAAAATCGCGCGCGGTGAGTTGTTTTTGCTGCTGCTGCGCTTGATAGCGCCGCGCGTCCTTACGCTGGGCGCCCGACACCTCAACCACGCGCATGCCGGGTCTGCCGCCATCCCAGGCGAGCCAATAGTCGTTCGTGTTGGAAAATTGCGTGGGACGGCCGCTCGCGGCGCGCAGGAATGTTCCGTAAAAAAGTATTTTATCATCGGATTGCATGTTCGGATGTTGAGCATTTGTAATGTAGAGGGGGACTTCGTCGCCTTTGCAAAACAACCGGAACATTGAAGAGGGGATAGCGGACAGGGGCGCTCCGATGCGTTGAAGCTGCGCGGCGCTTATTTCGTAGATGCCGTCTTTATCGACCTCGATCCGTACGCCTCGAACGAATGGAGCTCCCGGCGCATTGATTGAATGTGTTTTCGCGGTTTTTTGCCTGAGCGGCGCATGCACAATCGCGCCGCGAACCGATGCGTCCGACGCAAGGGAAGGTGCAAACGCCGGCGCGGAACATCGTACCGTTATGGTTCCTTCGGCAAATGCCTTAACGGCGCCGCCGGCGCTTTGGTATGGCGTGAAGGCTATCCACACGAGGTAATCGGCTCCGGCCCCTCCGCTTCGAATGACTTTAGAGTCAATCGCGACTGCGGCCGGGCCGCTCGATTGGGCCGCCGCGCCGCAGGTTATTCCCGGCGAACAGGTAAGCGCGAATACGAAGCAACGGTCGGGCGGCGGCGATGCTTGTTCTTGTTTGTTAAGGGAATACGCGACCACGGCTTCGGCGTCGCCGAGAGAGGCGACCGAATAATGGATCGCCCCGGCGGGGAGCGCCAGAGCCGCGGCGATGAGAGCCGAAAAGAACGGGATCGAGCTATGGCGCATAGAATTCCTGCACCGCCAAGGTTTGGATGTTTTCTCCGGGAATTTCAACCTTGAGGCCGTACCAATAAACGCCCCGCGCAAGCGGATACAGCGCGTCCGGAAGCTTGACTAAAAAAGAATCAAGGGTTTCATGACCGTATGACGGTTCATTGGGCTTGGGGGAAGTCCAGACAAGGCCGCGCGTATCGCTCCAGAGGAACAGATAGGTGAAATAGCCGGCAAGGTACTCTATCGTGTACCATGTAAAGATGTTTTGATTTATCGTATCGACCGGGGCGCCTGGTCGCGGCGCCCAGCACAGGCGAATGCTGTCGGGCGCCGATGTGTCGCCGGGTCTTCCCAATAAGTCAATGGCGAAAATCCGGTACCACCGTTTGGCGTAAACGCCCTGGACCGGAAAATCCTTGGGGTCGAGAACGTCATAGTCGCCGCTCACGCTGTCGGGAATTCCATAATGCATGACGCTGAAAACGCTGTCCGAAGACTGCTTTTTCCTGAGAATGACGAATTCCCGGATTGTCGGGGAATCGCCTCCCGGCGCGTTCCATTGAATATAGACCGCCGGTTGGTAAGCGTCGGAGGTTTTTATACCCGTAATATCCAGCGAGGTAAAAACGGGCGAATGCATCGGCGGGGGAGGGAACGGATCGGACGTCGGGCAGCTGGATCCCATGAGCAGGCAAGCACCCGCTCCCAGCAGCACGATCGACCTTACGCGCATGTGAGTCCCTTTTGAAAGGCTTCAAGAATCAGGCATGCCGCCACCCGGTCCACGGCGTCTTTTCTGCGCCGGTCTTTTTTCTTTCGGAAGCGCATCAGCGCGGCGGCCTCGACCGACGACAAACTTTCATCGACGAAGGTCACGGCAACGCCCGCGAGCGTTTCCAAACGGGCGGCGAACAGGCGTACCTCCTTAGACATTACCGTATCATCACCATTAATGTCAAGGGGTAATCCGATAACGATGCGCCGGGGGAGCTCTTTTTCGATAAGGGAAACGAGCAGGGGAACGTAATCGGGAAATTTATTCCGGTCGAGGGTAGGCAATCCTCTGATGTACTCTCCATTTTCATCGGTAACGGCGATGCCGATCCTGCGGCGACCGTAATCAATTCCGATGAGCTTCATCGTTGCGTCTGGTCCATTCCATGAGGACTTCGAGGGTGGAGCAATTGAGGTTTTTGATAGGCGAAACTTTGTCAAGAACGAATTGGAAATGGCCTTCCTGCATGGACAATATCTCGTCGATGGCGTTTCTGCCCTGGGTTGTGGGAGAGGTTGCGTAGGTGATGCGGCCCTGTTCGAAGTAAATAATCGCCACAGGGGTTTTCAGGGTGATGTAAAGGCACCCGGTTTTTCTCCCTATTTCAATGAACTGCATGACCTCCACCAGGTTGCCCGACCCGATTTCACCCTCCAATGCGGAACTTTGCACGCTTTTTTTAAACGTATGCGTCGCCTGTCCGGCCATGATGAGGGGCGTGACGATTTTAAAAATATCCCGGTCGGAAAAAACCGGTCCGACAAAATGGACGGAAGGCGATTGATTTCTTCTTGTCATTTCGGATGGATCGGGAACATTATAGAAAACAACGATGATGGAGGAAGCGGATTCTTTCCCGGATAAAATCGATCCGATTTTCGAGAGGATGTTTCTTTCCATCTGCCAATCGACGACGAGCACGTCTGGCGCGTAATGGATGAGAAGGTTGCGTGCATGGTCGATGTCGCGCGCCGAGCTTACCTTGAATCCGATTTCCGTAAAGCATTTCGATACCGTGGTGGAAGCGTCGGTCAAGGAGTAGCGGATTTCCTTATCGACGGGGGAAATGATCAAAACGTCCCTTCGCGGGGCATATCGTTTGAATTTTTGACGCTTTAAGCTTAAAACGACGAAAATGACGCCCAATATAAGAACAAGGGTGACGCTTACGCCTATGAGTATGATGACAAGGATATTCGGAATTTTGGCGCTGATGACCGTGGGGGAATCGACGATCTTTCCCGCGCCTCTTTCCACCCAACCGGTGTCGCCTTTGTAGAGGATTCTGCACCAGGATGTGCCCGTCCCGACTATCGGGAAAGTTTCCTGACTGCTTGCAAGGCCTAAAAGCGGCGATTGGGGCTTCAGATATTTTAAAACCTTCGCCGGGCCCGCCACGATTTCAAAAAACTTTTGCGCCGGCGCATTGCTTTTTACCGTAACCGTCGAATCTGCGGCAACAATATTCACGAAAACGCATAGGAAGAGCGCCGCCGCTTGAACCATGCGCATGATTGGTTTGGCCATTCGTGTCAGGTCAGACTTCTTCGGAGGCTTTTTGTTTATAGATATAAAACGAAACGCCTCCAAGCGTTCCCAATAAAAGAATCGTTACCATGATGAATGTTCCCGCATCGCTTGTGGTGGCATCGTTGACCACCGTGCCGGCGTGTCTGTCCAGCCAACCTACTTTATCCTGAACCTTTATCTGATACCACAGCGTGCCCTCAAAAACGAGGGGAAAATGGTCGCCTCTTTTCGCCACGCGGATAATGTTCGATTTTGGGTCCAAAAACTCGTATATGTTGGCCAACGGGCTGTCGACCTTGATGAATTTAGTCGCTGAGGCATGCGTCGAATGAACAAATGCCATAACGATGAAAGAACATACACATACAGAAAACACGAAACTCCTTTTCATGAAGACCTCCTGTTTTATGAGTATAGTATTAGGGAAGTACGGTATCAATTATACGGTTAAAGAGTTGATGTGATCGTTCATCGGAAAAAACCAATTCTATTTTAAGATACCAAATATCCGGCCAAGAAACAAGTTTTAATGATTGTAACCTGAAGGCGTCCTTTTCCGTCGTGACTATTCCCGATACTCCAGGTCCGTTTGCGATCGATTCAATTTCATGGTTCTTGAAAACGTGATGATCATTAAAAATAGACTGTGCGGAAAGGGAAATCCCCAATTTTTTTAATAAAAAAATGAATCGCCACGGTCTCGCGATTCCGCAGAGAGCCGCGGGACGGATAAGGGGTAATGTATCCCTGTATTCCCCGGTTTTTAAACGCACCCACCCCGCGGGCGCTTGATGCATGACCACGATTTCGGCCTTCGGAAAACGGGCGGTCAGCGCCCGCTTCATATCCTCAAGAACGGCGGTGTCGTCGGCGGTTCCGATCAGGCACAAGCAGCGGGCTCGACTAAGCCCCTTAAGCGGCTCCCGCAGCATGCCCGACGGCAAGAGTCTTTCGTTCAGCGCTCCCGGCGGAAGGCACGCGATATCGAGGTCGCGCTTTAAGTGACGATGTTGAAAGGCGTCGTCCAGCACGAAGACCGCTTTTTTTGAAAGCAGCGGCGACAGTCTTTTCGCGCCGTGGAGACGGTTGCGCCCGATGCCCAGCCACGATTGGGGCAGCGCGGCATGGAGCAGCGCTGGTTCGTCGCCCACGGTTTCCCATGTGTCAAAAGTACCCGGCGCGCTGATGACGGCGCCCGTTGATTTTCGCCGGTATCCGCGGCTTAAAAACGCCGGCTCGTACCCCCTGCTCAGCGCATAACGGCCTACCAGCAGGGCAAGGGGAGTTTTGCCCGTTCCGCCGGCGTGAATGCCGCCGATGCTTATCGTGGGCCTTCCGGTGAGTTTTGACAAATAAGGAAAGGCGTCGAACGCCGCGTTGCGCGCGCCGACGGCGGCTCCATAGAAGGCGGACAATACGGAAGCAACGGCGCCGTTTCCGAGGGGTTCCATGGATCAGGCGCGGCTCTTTAATAGACGGGGGAGCGGACGCGGGGAGAGGGTCACTGATTGTTTTCCTTGTTTTTTTCCTTGTCCATTTCGTCCAGGGCTTTTTTCGCCTCGATCCTCGATTTTTCGGGCTGGTCGTTTTTAACGCATTGCTTATGACAGCAGCAACCGAAAACGAATGCGCCCAGGATTGCCGCGGAAATAATGATTCGTTTCACAGGGGACTCCCATGGTTGATGAGACAATTACATACATCTTCGCCCCCTCAATCCCCCGCACGGGGGACTTTTCTGAAAATCAACGCATGATAAGTCCCCTGCGGGGGATTGAGGGGGCGCTTACGCGGTTTTACGCGTACCTCTAATATATAACCTTTTTCTTCCCTCCGCATATATTATTACAGGGCAAAGAATCATTCTCATGGGTGGGCGGCGGTGATAGTTCTTGCAAATGGAGGGATAGAGAACTATACTTTTCTTGTGCATCGAAGAGGGGGCATGGCGGAGCCTTGGCATGAAAATTTATTCCATATTGAATTGCAAAGGGGGCGTGGGAAAGACGACCTTGACAGCTTGCATAGCCCAGGCGCTGTCGCTGACCGGCCTTCGGGTGCTCGTGATCGACAACGACATGCAGCACAATCTGTCGATCATGCTGACCAAGAGCGAAGAGCGGCCCACGATAAAGGACATCTACCGCGCGTCTTCGCTGGGGTTCGCCTCGCAGGCGATGTTCAAGGCCATCAAACCCACCGATTTACCCAATTTGCACGTCATCGTTTCCGCCGCCGACCTTACCCACACCGACGTGCGCGACCAGTTCATCCTCAAGAAATGCATCGGCTACAGCAGGCTCGACCGTTTTTACAATTATATCCTCATCGACAACCCTCCGGGCATGGACAACCTGCAGTTGGCGTCGATTTACGCGTCGGAAGGCATCATCGTGCCCACCGAACTGTCGCATTTCGCGCTACGGGGCATTTGCGATATGCAAAATCTTCTTACCAAGAAATTTCCCGGCGCATGCCCCATTTCCAAGATCGTGCCGAATTTTTACCGCAACAAGGCGCGGCAGCGCGATTATCTGGATAAACTCAACCAACTCTTCGCGGGTAAGGTTACCGAAACGGTCATTCCCTACGATCCCGTGTTCGACCTGCTCGTTACGGAGAGGAAAATATTGTTCCTCCACTACCTCAATTCGCGGGTGACATCGTTTTACGTCAAACTGATGCACGAGCTGTTCGATCTGGACGAAGACAAGATTTGGCAGGTAACCTTGCAGCAGGAAAAGGGTCGTTCCCCGAATACGGCGATTTCCCTCGTTTGAGGGAAGGTCGGGTTTTGAGCGCTCCCGCCCCTCTCATGCATTGAAGTCGTTTAGCAAGTGTACGGTGGCGACGCTTCCGACCCTTGGAAGTCCCTGAAGAGGGAGAAGTACCCGGAGGGGTAAAGCGGGGAAACAGGTGAAAATATGGGCGTCTGTAAAGAAAAATAATTCATACACCCGCCCGTTCCCGAAAAATCAAATTACTTATCAGCATGAAATGCAATTCTCTGAACCTTCTGTGGCGTGAAAGGTCCTCATGAAATTTGATGCAGTAATTTGCTGTGCTCAGAAGGATTACAACAAACTTCCGTTTTCCGTTGGTGCAGCTTTAAAAAATATCAAGGGACTTGATTCCATCATTATCATTACTCCCGGTCCAATACCACCGCTTCCCTATAAGGGAATCAGGTATTTTCTTGACAAAGAAGTTCTTGACATCGATATCATGCGATGGAAGTTCAGGCCACATTGGATTTATCAACAATTTTTGAAGATGTTTCAACGGGTGAGCTCCTATGAAAATTATATCACTATTGATTCCGATATTGTAATTGCAAAGCCGCTGGATTTTTTTGATGAATTGGATAAACCGATTTGGTATCTGGGTAGGGACCAACTTCATAAACCATATTTTACTTTTCAAAAAAAGATTTTCGGATTGGATCGAGTGTACCCCCATTCTTTTATAAACGATATGGGCTTTTTCAATAGCGTCTTAATTGATGAGATGCTTGCCCGGAATAATTTAACGTTCAATGATTTACTTGAGGCCTCATATCGTACTATTACTAAAAAATGCTATTGTTCCGAATCGGAACTCTATGGCAATTACATCACGAAGTATCATCCCGAGCTTTATTCCATTAAGCATTTGAAAACGTGCTATGAAGGCAAAAGTCAAAATGATCGAGCTGCTTTGACCTGGGACGATTCAAGCATTAATGCTTTTATTAATCAAAAGAGTGCAGAGGGTTATGATTTGATCGCTTTTCATTCATGGTCGGATTAGTTTTCGAGGGGTGGTTTTTTTGTGGAACTTAATCTTTTAATTTTCTCCAAAAACAGAGCCTGTCAACTCGACAGTCTCCTTCGAAGTATGCGTGATAATTTCAGCGGCTCTTCTAACAAAGTATTTATTCTCTATAAAGCCACCGACAAATTATTTGCGGATGGGTATCAAAAATTAATTGCCAAACGAATTCTTGACAATATCGAATGGATTGAAGAAACCTCATTTAAGGCTGATATTCTTGAGGTGTTACGAAAATTGCCTCAAGAATCATATCTTATGTTTTTGGTGGATGATAATGTTTTTTATTTGCCGTTCGATATTTCTCAAATAGCGCCTTTTTTCGGCAAACGTCACCTTTTCATAAGCCTCCGTTGTTCTCGAACCTATAAAGACGATATTCAACCAAAGTTTTTACGAACCGAAAACTATCTTGAATGGCACTGGACATTCAAGTCCAAACCGCGCGGAAAATGGAATTATCCTTTTAGTGTTGACGGAAATATTTTTCATACAGGATTCTTTGTCAAATTAGTTGAGTCCCTTGATTTCAAAGCACCTAATTCTTTTGAAGGAGCATTGCATTCTAAACGGTGGAAATTAGGCGTGCGATGGCGCAGTAAAGCGTTGGCGCCATTAGAGTCAGTATTATTCAACAATCCGCTCAACAAAGTTCAAACAGAAGGTGAAACCTGGCATAAGGATGTAACGGCAGAGGAGTTAAATGCCCGGTATTGTGAAGGGTATATTATTGATAACCGTATTCTGTATGCGGCTCAGCCGGATTCGGCGCATTTTGCGGTTGATATTATTTTTAAAAAAGAGGAACCGTGTCGATAAAAGAAATTTACAATAACCTGCTTTTTAGCAATGATAGGAGTGAGATATCCGGGCCGGAACAAACGTGCGCGTCGCGGCATAGCAATGAACATACATGATTATATGAGTACCGCCCATATTTCTTTTACTTTCTATTGATTCATTGCAAAAAATAGTATATATTTATAGTATATACTAGGAGGTTTTATGTCAAAGGCGTTATCGCTAAAACTACGTGAGGATATCTTTGATCAAGTGGAGGTAATTACCCGGCAAGTGAATCTGCCCCGCAATACCTATATCAACAGGGCTCTTGCTTTTTACAATGCGTTAAATACTCGCAAGCTTTTACGTAAACAGTTACTGAAAGAATCCCAGCTTGTCAGGGCGGATTCGATGCGCGTTTTGCACGAATTTGAAAATTGTGACGAGTCACTGCCGTAGCAATGAACCTAAGAAAATATCATATTTATATTGCAAACCTGGATCCTCGATATGGAACAGAACCGGGCAAACAACGTCCCGTCGTTATCGTCCAAACCGATCTTCTAAATGGACAACATCCCAGTACTATTATATGCCCTATTACGACAAATGTCGTTAAAGAGGCCTCTATTTTAAGGGTGCATCTTACTGAAAAGGAAACCGGGCTGAAAAGCCCGTCCGATATCCTTGTCGATCAGATTCGGGCAATCGATAATCGACGTTTTTTAAAAGAAGTCGGCAAACTTTCTCCCAACCACCGGACCCACCTTATGCAATGCTTGACAACCATTCTTTATGATTAACAAAAAGAAGAAACTTCGGTTGATATTTCATAGGAGAATATTGGAAACGGCAAACAATCACAATCTGTCAATCAAAACCGGCTCATTATGCAAAGGACATTGTACATGTGCCGCGATAAAAATATAGATATTTTGACTTCTTCGGATATGTTCCAACGGTGAAAACGGCGGATTCAATTTTCAAAAGAAAGCTGTCCACGTATGGTTTTAAAAACAATAGGTTTTCTCGCATCGTGCTTCGTTGTTTTATCTCTTACTTGTGTTTTTTCCCCTAAGTCCGAAGAAATCGTTTCCACTCATGCGAAAACAAGCGCTTGCCGTGGCTTTTCCTTATCAAAAAAAGCAATAAGCGGACTTATTGCTGCAGATACTATGCGGTGTTTGGAAGAGACCCTTTTTTGGCGCTATGATTCCGCTACGCAAATTCTTACCCTGGTCTATCGCCGGTTCCCTGCCAATTGCAGCGCTGTTTTGCAGATGGATGTAACGCGAAGCGGCAGCGGGTATGCGGTCCATACGCGCGATGTGAGCAATCCGAATGTGCGGGCCAATTGCGATTGCACCTTCGACATGTATTGCGAAATACCTAATGTCAATGCCAAGACCGTAGAGCTTTCCGTAGACACGCTTCGCTTTAGTGTTGACCTTACCGCTCCTTCGGGCAAGCAGGTCATCCATCCACTCAAATATCTTATGCTTGCCGAGGAGCCTTTATCTGATCTATCAATTCTTTGGGAGTACCCGCAGCTCATCGGGCTTTCCGATGTTGACATGAAAAAGTATCCGGATCTTTCACCGATCAAAGCATTGACCCGCTTGAAATCGCTCTCGTGTGATAATGTTGACTCGCTTGGGTTTTTAAACGGCCTATCGTCGCTTGAGACCATTCAAATTGCGGGAACAGACAAGCTTGTTGATCTTACACCTTTGGGAAATTGTACCGTATGCACTTCTTTGGAGCTTTTCGGTTGTTCCGGAGTAAATGATCTTGGACCGCTTAAAACCTTAACAAACCTAAAAAGCTTAAATGTTTCCGGAAGTCCCGCAATAACCGGTATTGGCTCACTCGCAGCCTTAACGAAACTGGAAACGATTTCATTTTCACCGGCCGAAAATATCACCAGTTTGCAGCCGCTTTCCGGGCTTACGGAGTTGATTTACGTGCGGCTAACCGGATTATCAAAAGTTTCCTCAATTGAACCCATGAAATCACTTTTGAAAATAGCCCAGCTTGAAATAAGCGGTAATGGTCTTATAACCGATATTTCTGCTTTATCGGGGATGACTTCTTTGCAATCTTTGGTTCTTTCAAATATGACGGCAGTCCAGGATTTCAATCCGCTTCTTAGCTGTCTGGGAAAGGACGATATATTTATCTTTCAAAGCACCGCAGTTCCGCAAAATGTGTTAGATCTGTTGCGCAGACAAGGGGTTGCCTATAAAAATTGAGTTTTAAGAAGTATTGTAACGGGGGATGGCAGAGAAGACAAAAAAGCCGGTTATGCCTGCGCTGCCCGGAATGCGACGTATACGCTTTGGAGGTCGACGGCGACAGCGGCATCCCCTGAAATGTCCACCGAGAATACAACCGGATGTACGCCTCAATGAGCAGCCGCGAGTAAGATTGCATGTTGTCCCAGGAGCGAACTGCGGTGGTACGATGAGGATTGTTGCGTTTATCGAGGAAAAGACCACCTTGAATATTTCTTCACATTAGATATACAATTATTCTGTATCCTTTGTCGATCATGTCGTCGGGCAAAGCACCTAAGCCCGATTCCGCCACTTCTCCACTCGGTTTTAATTAAGTAGGACAAACAAATGATTTCGCATTTTATACGTTACTGTGGAAGAAAATGAAGAAAAATTGAACTTAATTTCCATGTTTCGGCACTAACCTAAGTATTAATAAGTATTAATAAGTATTAATAAGTATTAATAAGTATTAATAAGTATTAAAAGGAGTTGAAGCTTGTTCATTTAAGCGTATAAGGAGGTAACTTGTAACAAAAATGAAAATTTGCTATGTGCTGAGATATTCTTTAAACATTTAACTAATCAAAATTAAAACGGAGGTAATAACAATGAAACCGAAAAAAAACAACGTAGTTTTAATTGCGGTAATTTTGTCACTTATAATCTGCGCAGCTAGCCAAGCCGCGAATGAGTGGGCGGTCGATTCTAAAGGTAACATTACCCTTAATGGCTCGTCCTTCCGCGTAAAAGGTGGATCCTGGTTCGGACTCGAAGGACGTGCAGAGGCCTCCAACGATTCGAAAAACCCGCGTGGAGCCCCGATGGAGTTGTACATGGGCAACGTGTTCTGGTCATCGAGCAACCGCACCATCGCAAGCGATGCAAAAGAGATAAAACAATTGGGATTTAACTGTATCAGGCTGCCGGTTGTCCCTCAGACCCTCAATGACAACGACCCTCAGGGCAGGGACCCATACCTTAAAAATACCGAGTCTGTTCGTATTCAAGGCTCTTTTACTGCACTCAAGGCGGTTATCAAAGCATGTTCCGACGCCGGCCTCTATGTCCTGCTGGACTTGCACTCCTGTTCCAACTACGTGGGTTGGAGGAAGGGCCGATTGGACGCTCGTCCACCGTGGGTAGATGCAAACCGTGAGAATTATGACTTCAAACGCGAAGATTGCTCATGCGCAGCAACCAATAACCCAAGTACCGTCACCCGTATCCAGGCTTACGACCAAACGAAGTGGCTTGCAGACCTGAAGACACTGGCCGGGCTGGGGGCGTCAATCGGTGTAGACAACGTTATGGGTATCGACATTTACAACGAACCCTGGGATTACAGTTGGGACGAATGGAAATCGTTGATCGATCAAGCCTATGGAGCGATCAGCCCCGTGAATTCTCACATTCTGATCTTTGCCCAGGGAGTTGGCGGCTCGAACGGCAATCAGGACGGCACTCCAGACACGAAAAACGAGACACCTCATGGGGTCAATCCACCAAACTGGGGCGAGAACCTCTTTGAAGCCGGCGCCAATCCGCCGACCATGCCAAAGAGCAAGCTGGTGTTCTCACCGCATTGCTATGGTCCCTCGGTATGCACTCAGCCGTTTTTCGCGGACCTGGATGCCCAGCCGGAGTGCGCGGGCCTCATAGAAGATGCCTTCGGCAATATGAGATGCCGAATCGTGATTAATCCGGCGAAACTCATACCAGGATGGCATCAGAATTTCGGGTACTTGAGAGCCCTGGGATATGCCGTTTGCATCGGAGAATTCGGCGGCAACATGGATTGGCCCAACAAGGCCGAAACCCGCATGCAGACTCGCTATAGCTATATCACCGACAAAACGACAGACGAGCAGTGGCAGAAGGCTTTTGTAGACTATCTGATCGCGGAAGGTATTGATAATTCCTTCTACTGGTCAATCAACCCGGAATCTTCCGATACCTATGGTATTTACCAATCTACCTACGATCCCATCTCCAATATATCCGGCTGGGGTACATGGTTAGGCACCGACTCAAGGAAGACCTCGCTGTTGGCAAAACTCTGGAATGCGCCCGAAGTACCAAATCCAGGTACAATTCCGGTTGTCCCTTCCAAGCAAAGTACCATCGGAGGGGGGAGCAGCTTCCATGTTTCAAATACGGGACTAATTACCTATTCATTGCCCAAAGCGGGATTTGTTTCGCTAAAAGTCTACAATGTTAATGGCCGTTTGCAATCAGAAATAATCGGAAAGACGCAAGAGGCAGGCTCTCATTCCATAGATCGGCAACAAACGGGATTCGCCGCAGGATCCTATATGCTTGTTTTCAAAGCCGGTGAATACAGTCACACACAAATGGTCTGTTTGACAAAATAGCTTGTATCGTTGATTATTGATAAAGTATTAAGTTAAGTCAATTATTGATCGGCGCTGAGGAGGTTGTAGAAAGAGTCTTTTTTTGACAAATGTGCGGTGAAATTCGCTTAATTTCGCCACACATTTTTCTCACATTTTGACTTTTTCTGCAACCATGCCAATCCCACCCCTCATTAAAATTAAAATCGTTGAGAATGCTTCTTCGGAAAAAAAGCAATATGATCTTCGTAATGGAACGTTTTTTCACGATTTTTACCCCTCGGATCGTACTTTTTTGTACGGCAAATAGTAATTTTTGAATTCTGTAATAGTATTCAATGAGTACGGCTGCCGGATCTTTGGCGCTTGTACTCATCTTTATTTTATAACCCCCGCCTGGACAACCTATGTCTCATGAAATGAAAACGATAGAGGATCGCGTGTGGGATAAGGCATCGGCCGCTTTGCTGGCCAAAGCGCAAAAAGATTGCGTTGACACCTGCTTCGACCGCATGGATTCGCAGGAGCGCCAGTGCGCTTTCGGCTCATCGGGTGTTTGCTGCCGCATTTGCTACATGGGGCCATGCCGCATCACCAAGACCTCGCCTTTAGGCGTGTGCGGGGCAAATGCCGATACCATCGTCGCCCGCAATTTCTTGCGCGAAACCGCTGCCGGAACCGCCGCGCACTCGGACCACGGCAGACATTTAGCGCTGCTGCTGGGCAAGGTTGCCGACGGCAAAGGGGGCGACTACCGGATCAAGGATGAAGGCGCTCTGCGCGCCGCAGCAAAACTGTATAAGATCGAAGAGGCAGGCCGCGATGTCAACGCCGTCGCCAAAGATTTGGCGCGGCTCTTTTTGGAAGAATTTACTTCGCAGGAAAATACATTGAAAACCCTTTCGCTCGCTCCTCAAAAGCGGCAAGCCGTATGGGGCAACCAGGGAGTTTCTCCAAAGGGCATCGACCGCACCGTAGTCGAGTCCCTTCATCGAACGCACATGGGGGTGGACCACGACTACAAGAACCTGCTTTTGCAGGCCTTCACTACCGGCCTTGCGGATGGCTGGGGCGGCTCGCGCGTGGCCACCATCGCCTCCGACATTCTCTTCGGGACCCCAACGCCGGTGAGAAGTACTTCCAACCTTGGCGTGCTCGGAGTCGACACGGTCAATATCATCGTGCATGGCCATGAGCCGGAACTGTCGGAAATGCTCGCCATTGCGGTGCAGGAACCCGATATCATCGCCTATGCAAAAAAAACGGGCGCAGCCGGCATTACGCTTGCCGGAATTTGCTGTACAGCAAATGAGATTCTGCTTCGTCACGGTATTCCGGTTGCCGGGAATTTCCTCCAACAGGAACTTGCGATTATTACCGGCGCGGTTGAAATGATGATCATCGACGTGCAGTGCTGCATGCCCAGCCTCCCCGACGTTGCGCGAGCTTACCATACCGAAATCGTTTCAACATCCGATATCGCTAAAACCAGCGGGGCCTCGCACGTGGCTTTTAAGGAAAACGACGCCTTGGCCTCCGCGAGAGGCCTGCTTAAGCGGGCAATTGACAATTACAAACGGCGCGACCCCAAGAAAGTAGCCATTCCGTCGGTGTCCAAGCCCCTCGTGGCGGGCTTCAGCGTGGATGCGATCAAATATATGCTGGGGGGAACGTTTCGCGCCTCGTTTCGGCCTTTAAACGACGCGATCATTTCCGGCCGCATCAAGGGCGTCGTCGGCATTGTCGGATGCAATAACCCAAAGTCCAAGACCGACGCCTATACCAACGAACTGACGCGCCTGCTCATCCAAAACGACGTCCTGGTGTTGAAAACCGGCTGCGCGGCAATCGCTTCCGCAAAGGAAGGTATGCTGACGCCCGAGGCGGCGCTTGCATGCGCCGGCAGCGGACTTCGAGAAGTCTGCGAAACCGTGGGCATGCCGCCTGTTTTACATATGGGAAGCTGCGTGGACAACTCCCGCATCTTAGAGGCTGCAACCGAAGTCGTTTTTGAAGGCGGACTGGGCGAGGACCTTTCCCAAGTGCCCGCCGTGGGTATAGCGCCGGAATGGATGAGCGAAAAGGCGGTGGCCATTGCCTGCTATTTCGTTGCGTCGGGAGTCGACGTCATATTAGGGCGGCCTTTCAGGGTATCAGGGTCGGAAAACGTGGATCGTTTTCTTTATAAGGACGTACAAGAGATCTTCGGCGCTTCATTCCATGTATGCACAACGGCGAAGAGGGCGTTTGAAAAGACCATGGGACTTATTGAAGAGGCGAGGCGCAAACTGGGAATCGATAAAAAATCGGAACGCAAGCTGTTCGATATGAGCGACAGGAGGAGAATGAATGTCTAAGATCATTTGCGCCGAGGCAATTGACGGCGCGATCGGATGGGTTGCGCGCGCGGAAGAAGCTCTGGAGAATGCCGCGCGGGAAAAAGGCGAAAACCAAGCCGTCGGCTTTCCCAATACGGCCTATTACCTTCCCGTCATTTATTCATTTACCGGAATAAAAATAAATACAATCGGCGATATGCGGCCGGTCATTCGCCGCGCCAAAGAACTATTGCCCTTGCGGCCGTCTCCAAACGTATGGCTGCCGTATCTGGGAGGGACGCTTGACGCCGGGGTGGCGGCGCTTTTCGCCTGCGAAATCATCGAAGCCTGCAAGTATATCATGGGGCCCGACCCGGTGAGCGATATTTGGCTCGGCGCCGCAAGCGACGTCATCATGCGGGAGCGGGGGATAGAGTTTGTCGACGGCACCGCTCCGGGATTCGCGGCAATTACCGGCGCCGCGCCGGACAATAAAACCGCCGTGAAAATCGCCCGTCAACTTCAGGAAAAAAACCTCTATGTGTTCATGGCAGGTTGCTCATGCGGCAAGCAATTTGCGGAGCAGTTGGCGCAGGAAGGCGTGCAGTTGGGCTGGGAAACGCGCCTTGTGCCATTCGGCAAGGACGTCTCCGCGCTCATTTACGCCCTGGGCTTCGCCAACCGCGCGGCGCTTTCGTTTGGAGGCGTTGCGCCCGGCGATTTCGCGTCGAACTTGCGCTACAATAAAAGCCGGATATTCGCGTTCGTCCTTGCCCTGGGCGAGGTGACTCCCGACAAATACGCCGCCGCCGCGGGGGCCATCAACTATGGCTTCCCGGTCATCGCCGACACCAATATACCGCAAATCCTGCCCACGGGCGTCTGCACGTATGAACATGTCGTTTCCAATGTGCCCTACGAAACCATGGTCGAACGCGCGCTTGAAATTCGCGGTTGTAAAATAAAAATAGCCAAGGTGCCTATTCCCGTGCCCTACGGCCCGGCCTTTGAAGGCGAGCGCATCCGTAAGGCCGACGTCCAGGTCGAATTCGGCGGGAACAAGACCAATGCTTTCGAGTTCGTCACCTCGGTGGACATAAGCGCCATTAACGACGGCGACATCGAGGTCATCGGGCCCGACATCGACGCCGTCCCTGAGGGTTCCATGTTACCCTTGGCCATTTGGGTGGAGGTGGCCGGACGCAAGATGCAGCCGGATTTCGAACCGATTTTGGAGCGGCAGATTCATCACCTTGTCAATGGCGCGGAGGGCATTTGGCACATGGGCCAGCGCGACATCGTATGGACGCGCATTTCCAAGTCGGGGTTTGCCAAAGGCCTGAGGCTTCGCCATTATGGCGAGATCATCCACGCCAAGTTTCTCACCGAGTATCCGGCAATTGTGGATAAAGTAAAGGTGACGCTCGTCACCGACGCCGATGAAGTCAATAAGCGCCTCGCCATTGCCCGCAAAGTCTACAACGAGCGCAACCGCCGCATGGAGGCCATGACCGACGAGTCGGTGGACATTTTTTATTCGTGCCTCCTGTGCCAGTCCTTCGCCCCCAACCACGTATGCATCATCACTCCCGAGCGGCTGGGGCTGTGCGGCGCGTACAACTGGCTTGACGGCAAGGCCGCCTATGAAATCGACGAAACCGGGCCCAACCAGCCGGTGACCAAAGGGGAGTGCATCGATCCCGTGAAGGGCATTTGGAAGGGCATCAACGATTTCGTCTATGTCAATAGCCACAAAATGATCGGGTCCTTTACGGCCTATTCCATCATGGACAGGCCCATGACCAGTTGCGGGTGCTTTGAAGTCATTTGCGCGTATGTTCCCGAATGTAACGGCATTATCGCGGTCAACCGGGAATTTCCCGGCGACACGCCGGTAGGGATGACCTTCTCCACCCTGGCGGGCAGCGTGGGCGGCGGCGTGCAGACGCCGGGCTTCATCGGCTGCGGCAAGGTCTACCTCACGTCAAAGAAGTTCATTTCCGCCGAGGGCGGGCATAAGAGGCTTGTGTGGATGCCTAAGGAGCTCAAAACGCAACTGGCATCTGATTTGCAAAAACGGTTTAGCGAGCAGGGCGCGGCTGATTTAATGGATAAAATCGCCGACGAATCGAGCGCTTCCACTGCCGAGGAAGTCCGCGCGTTCATGGAAAAAGTCAAGCACCCGGCCTTGGCCATGAATGATATGGGTCTGTATGCCCAAGAGGTCGCTGAAACGGTAATAGCGAGTAAAACGCCGGTGGAAGAAACGCCGCTACGGGAAGCCGGTAATGAAAAGAAAAAAACAAATGGCGGAGAAATAATTTCGGAAAAGGTTTCCGAAACCACGGTTACCGCAGAGGCTATTTCACGGCTCAAAGATGAAATCACAAGGGAAATCACACTAGCCTTAAGACAAACCATCACGCGCGATATTGTTTCGGACATCATCGGCACCTTGAGTCAGAAATTTTTAGGCGCCGAAGTCGCCATTGAAACAAAGGAAAAAACGCAGTCTTCGTCACCCACGAGCCCGGCTATCGAAGTCCATGAAAAACCGCAAGGCCCAACCGCGGCAGAGAGAATAGGTTCCCTGAGATCATTGACTATTCGTAAGGAAAAATGCGAAACGCCCATACGAACCGTGACGCTGGGCGCGACAAAAGAGCAGGGCGGCACCCGGGGAATAACGCATACCGTGGGCGGCGCGACAAGCATGCCGTTTCATCTGTGGGAAGGCACCATGCCGCATCGGCCTCTTGTTGCCATGGAAGTATTCGATACGGTGAGCCCGAAATTCCCCGACAGTCTCAAGCAACTATATGGAAGCGTAGTGAACGACCCCGCTGAAATGGCTTCGCTGTGCGTTACAAAATACGGAGCGGATCTCATCAGCGTGAGGCTCGAAGGCACGCACCCTGAAAAAGGCAATCGGACCACCGAGCAGTCCGTTGATCTTGTCAAGACCATCCTCAAGGCGGTCGACGTTCCGCTCATCATCACGGGTCATAACCATTTCGACAAGCATAACGAAACACTCAAGGCCGTCGCGCAGGCGTGCGCAGGGGAAAATTTACTGCTGAACTGGGTGGAACAGGACAATTACCGGACCCTTGCGGGCGTTGCAATCGCCTATGGGCATACGCTCGTGGCGCAAAGCCCCATCGATGTCAATATCGGCAAACAGCTCAATATTTTGCTCACCAACATGGACGTCAAGCCCGACAGGATCATTATCGACGCCATGACCGGCGCGGCAGGCTACGGCCTGGAGTACACGCACTCCGTCATGGAGCGCATTCGCCTGACGGCCTTGGGGGGAGATGCGATGCTCGCCTCGCCGATGATCGTCACGCCCGGCCAGGAATGCGCGAAGGTCAAGGAAATCAAAGCCCCTCAGTCGCAGTTTCCCCATTGGGGCGACTGCGCCAAGCGAGCCGCTCTGTGGGAATTGACTACAGCGACAAGTCTGCTTTACGCGGGGGCGGACATTTGCGTTATGTATCATCCGCAGGCCGCGATGGCGCTGAAGAAAACGATTTTTCGGCTTATGGATGGAAAAGAGAATAGGTAATAAAATGTATCAAACGCTGTAACAGCCAAAGGGGCGGGGGATGAGGTCAAAAAATTCCGAAAAATCGACCTCACCCCGGCCTTCGGCCACCCCTCTCCCACAGGAGAGGGGAATGGGCAAAGGCTGGGGGCACGGCTATCCAAATACCATTGAGTATTAACAATAGGAAATAAATACAATGGCTCTTACCGGTTTACAAATACAAAAACTCCTGCCCAAGACCAACTGCAAGGAATGCGGGTCGAACACCTGTTTGGCATTCGCCATGAAATTGGCGGCGAAGAAGGCCGAGCTTTCGCTGTGCCCCTATGCCTCGGAGGAGGCCAAGCGCGTTTTAGGCGCGGCAAGCGAACCGCCGGTAAAAGGAATCGGTCTCGGTGCGGAGGGCAGCCTCAAACTGGGGGAAGAAACGGTCCTCTATCGTCACGAAAAAACTTTCGTGCATCAAACCGCGTTGGGAATAACTATAAACGACAGTGATTCCGCGGCAACCATCGAAAAAACATTGAATCTTATCAAGGATTATTCGTTGGACCGTGTGGGAGAGAAACTCACGATCGATATGGTCGCTGTTACCAATACGAAATTGGCCCCAGCGGATTTTGCGCATCTGGCGAAAAAGGCCTGGGAGACCACGCACAGGCCCCTGGTCATTCGCAGTGACAATAAAGAATCATTGATTGCCGCGGCAGTTGCCGTCAAAGGTTCCCGAAGCGTGCTGAGCGCAGCAACCGATGAAACCTTGGAAGACCTGTGCGCCGCAGCTAAGGAAAACGGGCATGCATTGGCAATAACCGCGCCCAACCTCGATGCACTGGTTATCATGACAAAAAAGGCAAAACAAGATGGGTACAATGAAATACTACTTCAATTTCAAACCTTTTCCCCGGCTGAACAATTTCAAACGAATTCCATAGCCCGGCGCGCCGCGCTTCTGGACGAATGCAAGGCCCTGGGTTACCCGACGCTGAAGTTTGTCGGCGCGGGCGCTTTGCTTGACAATGCAGTTGAGGCGATAACCGAAATCGTGAAATACGGCGGCATATGCATTCTACCCGAATTCGATCCCGCTTTACTGTTGGCGCTCATGACGCTTCGGCAGAACCTGTATACCGACCCCCAGAAGCCCATTCAGGTCGAACCGAAAATTTACCCGGTGGGTGAACCCAGGCCGGATTCTCCCGTGTTCGTGACGACCAATTTTTCGCTGACCTACTTTATCGTTTCCGGCGAAATTGAAAACAGCGGGACGAGCGCCTGGCTCGTTATTCCTGAATGTGAAGGCATGAGCGTTTTGACCGCATGGGCCGCGGGGAAATTTTCAGGCGCGTCCATCGCCAAATTCATGAAAGAACGCGACGTGGACAACATGGTCACCACCCGCGAGATCATCATACCCGGCTATGTTTCGCAAATAAGCGGCGAACTGGAAGAGAACCTTCCGGGCTGGAAAGTTCTGGTGGGGCCGCAGGAGGCCGGAGATCTGGAAAGTTTTATTAAGTCAAGGATGAGGAATTGATAGTCCGGCAACGCACGCATGTCATCCTGAGCTTGTCGAAGGGTCGTTTCAATACAGTAATAAACGGTTTCCTTCGGCATGCTCAGGATAAACTATCGGCTCACCGTGACAACGGGTGAAAATATTTCAAGTTTACACATATTTAATTGCCACAGTAATAATTAGGGGAAATCACGTTTTTTAAAGGCGCAGTCGATAGTTACTTCTTATGCCCCTCATTACCTTCAAGCCATCCGATATAACCATTGACGTTCCTGCCGGAACCGACCTGTTGCAAGCGGCCCGTCAAGCCGGCGTCGATATCGACGCTCCGTGCGGCGGCAAAGGCACGTGCGGCAAATGCCTTGTCAAAGTGGTTTCGGGTAACCTTGGAACCGGCGGCGGGAGTGTGCTTGACAAAGACGATCAACCGGGTATTGTTCAGGCATGCACGACCGTTGTTGGCGATGGGCCGGTGGTGATCGACGTTCCAAACAGCCTTGGATATGAGGGAGGGAAGTTTGCGGAAGATGTTGGAACGCACGATGCATCCTCGGCAATAGCCCCTGATCCGGCGACGCTGCTCGTCGCGGTGACCATTCCCGAAGCGGGATTGGATGCGGTTGAACCCGATGCGGAGCGCTTGACAAAAAGCCTTTTGCCGCATATCGGCACAAAGGGCCTTATTGTTCCTCTCAATGTCCTTCAATTGCTTCCCGAAACGCTTCGTATTGAGAGCGGCCAAATAACCGTTACCCTTGCCCGCGGCGAATCCGATGCCGTTTCCATCGTCGAAGTTAAACCGGGAGAGGGGACATCGCGACATTTCGGCATTGCCATAGACATTGGCACTACCACCGTGGCAGTGCAATTGGTACAACTTACCAACGCCAAGGTATTGGGAACCATAACCGACTATAACGGCCAAATTCCCTGCGGGCTTGACGTGATCAGCAGGATAAATTATGCCCGCCGTCAAGGCGGGCTCGGAGAGCTGAAGCGGCGTGTTATTGAGACCATCAATAGACTCATCGGCCTCCTTTGCATCAATAGCGGTGTGGGCGCCTCCGAACTCTGCGAAGCCGCTATTTCCGGCAATACCACCATGACTCATTTACTCTTAGGCATTGTCCCGGAATATATCCGCCTGGCCCCGTATACGCCGACCATCCTCGAACCAATGTCGTTTTCCGCCGGCGAAATGGGGTTGAATATGAACCCCCATGCGCCGGTCTATTGTTCGCCGGGCGTGGGCAGCTATGTCGGTGGTGATATCACCGCGGGAATACTTTGTACGCAACTAGCTGACGGAAGTGGGCTTACAAGTCTCTTTCTGGACATCGGCACTAATGGCGAACTGGTCGTGGGCAATGGTGAACTGCTCATGACGTGCGCCTGTTCGGCAGGACCCGCTTTTGAAGGCGGAGGGATACGATGCGGCATGCGCGCCGCGACGGGTGCGATAGAGCGGGTGGAAATCAATGCCAAAACAGGCGTCCCCCGCTTATGGACAGTAGGGAATGCCTTGCCGCGAGGCATTTGCGGGTCCGGCATGATTAGTCTTGTGGCTGAGCTGTATTGTAAGGGACTTGTGGATCAGGCAGGGAAATTCGACAGAACGGGCCGATTTGCATCAATTCAAGTATCCGGCAGGCAGGCGCAGTACCTTCTTGCGACGGCAGAAGAAGCGCAAGGCGTCGTAGCTATTGCCGTCAGCGAAACCGATATCGACAACCTGATACGCGCCAAGGCGGCGATTTATTCCGCGTGTTCGCTCATGCTGCATCAGTTGGAAATGCGCTTCGAGGACCTGGAGCATATTTACATTGCCGGAGGATTCGGCAGGTTTTTGGATATCGAAAAGGCCATAGCCATCGGGCTTCTGCCTGATGTTGCGCGTGAAAAGTTTACCTATATCGGCAATTCCTCACTGAATGGGTCACGGCGCGTCCTTATTTCAAGGCAGCAGCGTAAGCTTCAACAGCAGCTCGCGCGCAAAATGACCTACATCGACCTCAGTAATGACTCCGGTTACATGGACCAATACACCGCCGCGCTCTTCTTACCGCATACGGACCTGCGGCGATTCCCTTCGGTGAAGAGATTGATCGGATAAAGAGTTTCCGTAACTGCCGCGTCTAAAAGGCGTTAGACTATTGACTTTATCTTGGTTTCGGATATATTTTTATAGAAAGTCTTTACAAATGAAAATTAGGGACTTTTTGACGGTCTTAATCAAAAAGGAGGCGTCTATGAAACAACTCATAACATTGCTGTGCGCAATCATGGCATTCAGCATCAACGCGCAAACGAATTCCGATGAAATGTCCATCGTGCGGGCGATTCTCGACAGCGCGGGCAGGAAGGATGTCACGGTTGAAAGTATCGCGCAAATCGGTCAGTCCGGCAGAATTACCTCGCTGGATTTGAGCAATAAAGACCAAGACAAGCCGATTAAAAACCTGCCTTCGGAAATCGGCAAACTTACGCAGCTTAAAACGCTTCTGCTCGGCAATAACTCCATAGCGGCGCTTCCCGAGGAAATCGGGCAGTTGACGGAATTGACTAAATTAGACGTCAAATATAACAGTTTGACCGAACTGCCCCCGGCCATCGGGAAATTGGCGAAATTGCAGCAGCTTGATGCGCGCTTTAATCAATTGTCCTCCTTTCCGTATGAGTTTTTTAAATTGACCAAATTGAATTGGCTTCAGCTTTGGGGCAATCAATTCAAGATGCTTCCCGAGGACATTATAAAATTAACGTCGCTACGCGAATTGTACATGAACCGCAACAAACTCATCGATTTTCCGAAGGGAATCATGACAATGAAGTCCCTTAAATATGTCGATTTCCAGGACAATCAGTTGTGCAATGTTTCGCCTGAAATCGCGGCCTGGATCAAGAAAAAGGACGACCAGTGGAAGGCGAAACAGGTGTGCAACTAACAAGGCGCGCTCAAAGCGGCCTTTCATGAAAAATCCCGACCAAGCGTTTACCCCACGTCCATTTCTTCCCGCTACAAGGGAAGAAATGGACAAACTGCATATAGACCGTCTCGACTCGATTATCGTTACCGGCGACGCCTATGTCGACCATCCGGCCTTCGGCGCGGCGATGGTGGGAAGGTATCTGCAATCGCTGGGTTTGACCGTGGGCGTCATCGCCATGCCCGACATAAAAAATGACGCCGACTTCGCCGAACTCGGGGCGCCCCGCTATTTTTTCGGCGTGACCGCCGGTAACGTCGACTCCATGGTATCGCTTTTTACCGCGCAAAAAAAAATCCGGAACGACGATCCGTATGTTCCCGGCGGCAAGGCGGGGAGACGGCCGCAGCGGGCCGTCATCGCCTATAGCAATGTCCTTCGACGCGTATTTAAGGATGTTCCCATTATTATCGGCGGGGTCGAGGCGTCGCTACGCAGGCTCGCGCATTACGACTATTGGTCCGATACGGTTCGTCAATCAATACTGCTTGATGCAAAGGCCGATATGCTCGTTTACGGTATGGCTGAAAAGCCGCTTGCGGATATCGTGGGCGGGCTTAAGGCCGGGAATCCGTTGCATTCGCTTAACACTATACCCGGAACGGCTATAAAACTCGGCAAAAATGACCTGACGGCGGCCCTTGACGCCGCTGAAAATACGATGATCCGATTGCCGTCGTATGAAGACGTCAAGAAATCAAAATCGGCGTTTTCGGAAATGACCCGGATATTCTTCGAAAATATCCATACACGGCAAATCCAGCGATCAGGTACGTGCGCGGTTGTCATTAATCCGCCGGCGCAACCGCTTTCGCAAAAAGAAATCGACGCGGCGTATGAGCTTCCGTTTGTGTATCGGCCGCATCCCTCGTACAAAGAAAAAATCCCGGCGTATGAACAAATCAAGGATTCATTCGTCGTTGTGCGCGGCTGCATGGGCGGGTGCAATTTTTGCGGATTGGGCATGCACCAGGGAAAAACCATTCAAAGCCGCTCCGCGCATTCAATAGTAAAAGAAATACAAAAACGCGCAATGCTTCCCGAATGGAAAGGAATCGTTTCCGACCTTGGCGGACCTACGGCCAATATGTATGGTCTTTTCTGTAAGCGGGAAGCCGCCGATAACCGTTGCAGGCGACGAAGTTGCTTGTCGCCGGTTCCCTGCGTCAGGCTTGAAACCAGCCAGAGGCCGTTTGCCGATTTGATACGACATGTTGGGGCGATGAAGGAAGTTAAGCATCTTTCTGTGAATTCCGGGATAAGAATGGACCTTGCTCTTTTATGGCCGGAAATAATCGAGGTCCTTGCGCAAAAAGCCGTAGGCGGCCAAATGTCGGTTGCGCCGGAACATGTGTCGGCCAAGGTTTTGAAATTGATGAACAAACCCGTTGATACGGGCTGGGATAGGTTTGAGGGAATTTTCGACAAGGCCGGCAAAAAGGTCGGGAAAAGGCAATTTCTGATCCCCTATCTTATTGCCGGGCACCCTGGTAGCTCCATGGCGCAGGCGAGGGAATTGGCCGATTATTTGAAAAAACGCACTATACGCGTTGAGCAAGTCCAGGAATTTATGCCGCTGCCCATGACCGTGTCGGCGTCGATGTATTATACCGGCGAAGATCCATTTACCAAAGAAACGGTTGAGGTTTCGTATAAACTGAGCGACACGAGAAGGGAAAAAGATACGATCATGTGGTGGAATTAGAAGAAGATGGGGTGAAGGTCATTAATCATTATGGCGACGAAGTGTTGATGGTTTTTACGGTTAATATTATTTTTTTATGTAGGGGCAACCCTTGCGGTTGCCCGTAATTCGGATGTGTTTGTCCATGAACGGGCAGGGGCAAGCCCTGCCCCTACAGAAATTATGCAACCGGGAAACATGAAAATAATCACCATCGGCGATATTGTCGGCGCATATAAATCATTGGTTGCGAATGCCTGTTTGAAAATTTACAAATCAAAAAACAAACGCATGGGGAAATTATGGCAACGTAATTATTTTGAACATATCATCCGCGATAACAAATCATTGTATTTCATCCGCAACTACATTCGTGAAAACCCGGTGAATTGGTTTGTTGACACGGAAAATCATATAGAAAGAGAGATACATGAATTTGAAATGAAGGAAATTGGAGAGGCTTATGCCCCAAAATTCTTCCATTGATCCAGCCGTTTTGAGCAACCACAAAGCCCTCATCACCTCCATCCAAAAGGGCGAGTTTTTAAAACCGTGTCCGGGCACGACACAAGGCTATTTCTGTTGCGGATACCAGATTCTTACACCGCTTACCGGATGCGGCATGCAGTGCGATTACTGCATCCTGCAATCGTACTTTGACCATCGATGTCAGGTCGTTTTCGATAATTTTGAAGATTTACAAAGAGAAACAGAGGAAAAGCTTCGGAAATGGCGCGGTGTGATGCGGATTGGAACCGGGGAATTCGCCGACAGTTTATTTCAGGAAAACAATCTTGGATTATGTAAAAAAGTAGCCGATCTTTTAGAGCCGTACCCCAATGTTCTTGTTGAATTTAAAACAAAAAGCGTTTCAATTCAAACCCTGTCTTCGATTAAAAAGCCGGAAAAAGTCGTGATCGGTTTTTCCATGAACACGCCCGCAATGATCACGCTACATGAAAAAGACACTGCATCTCTCGATGCTCGTCTTGAGGCAATCCGACAATGCGAAGCAATGGGTTTTTATATAGCCATTCATTTTGACCCGATTTTTCAGTATCCGAATTGGAATGAGGATTATCGTGAGGTGGTAGGTAAAATATTTTCTTATATTAAAAATCCTGAAAAAATCGCATGGTGGAGCATGGGAGGGTTCAGGACAAGCCCGGCGCTTAAAAAATATCTTAAATATGCAAACAGCCATCTGCCGCTTTTTGCGTCAAGTGATTTAATACTCGGAGAAGACGGGAAATACCGGTATTTCAGACCGATCCGTGTCGCTTTCTACAGCGCTTTGCAGGAAGAAATTCGCAACTATGCTTCGCAAACAACCCTGTACCTCTGTATGGAAAGTCCGGAAGTGTGGGAAGAATCCGGCATGATGTTTCGCATACCGCAAGGATTAGTCCGGTATCTCGATAAAAAAGCGGAAACGATACTTGGAATAAGCGGGTAGCTGCGCCAACCCGTTTTCGCTACTAATTACTTAAATAATTCCAGTGAAATAAGGCGACAGACCCCTGATTTGTATCAAATATTTTTAGTATTGAAAAATCAATGGTTCCCCGATACATTTGATTGAGTCTTACGTTTAACGCGCTTATGGGTCCATCTTTGGAAGTTATAAGTATTCCATGTTTATTTTTTTTAATGATATCCATAAACGACGTTTGATTGTTCGATGGAAAATATTTAAAATGGAAAAGATTCGTATAAAAGTCGGAACCGAATACATTGAGGTGAGTTATTGTAAATTGTTCGGTTGGATTAAACGGCGAAGCAATTTGGAAAATAGGGGTGGATTTGTTTTGAAGGTAAAAAGCGATGGGTAAACAGGATACGTATTCGCCAAGAATTGATTCGGAGTTCGCGCCCCCCGCGACAATTGCGCTATCGACCGCGGCGGCGATGTTTTTCCATGGTTCGATATACATTTTAGAAGGGTTATAAAAGTTGAAATCGGCGATGGCGTTTAATACCATAAGCACGCAAAAGGCGCCGATCTGAATATATTTTCTGGAAGCGGTATTAACCATGATGCATCCGAACAACAGCAGGAAAAAATGCTGCATATATTGCGGGTGAATTGTCGGGATTTTCCAACCCATTATACTATGCAGGAAAAAAGCGACAATAACGCCGAAGGTGACGATTTTTTCCGAATCCGGCGCTTTTCCTTGTCGAAGCCGTTGCAGGAAAAAAAACGCGGCGATCGCGATCAGTAAAATCGTCGGAACGATTCCTAACCAGTCAACCGGCGTTATTTGCCCGATCGAATGTATTTTAAAAAGGTATGCTCCGATCAAAACCTTAACGGGAGAGTAAACGATTCCCGGTATCCATTTTGCCAATAAGTAATGCCTGATCGGATTTATTTCATAGGTCACCTGCGTTAAAAATAAGGGGACCAATAATGCAAAAGAAAAGACGCCGGCTCCCGCCAGAATACATAAATATTTTTTTAATCGCCTTTGCTTGAATTTGACAACGAGGACGCTTGCAAAAAGCGCGGCTATCCAAAGAACGGCGTAATAATGGACTTGAATCGTCAAAACTACTACTATGAAGAACCCTATTGAACGTAACCGATCCGGTTTTTTCCACCATAGTAAAGTACCATAGAGCGTTGCCATGGCAAGCAAGCAGAACAAAGAGTACGAACGAGCATCTTGGGATGTAAATATATGAAAATTTGAAAACGCGATGAGCAAAAATGCGAAAATCGACGTTTTTTTTGAGCTGAATTCCTGGAAAATCAAAAAAAACAACAAACACATGAGCGCACCGCAAACCATCGGCGGGAATCGCAGGGAAAATTCATTGAGCTTCAAATGTAAACCATCAATGAATGCCTTCTCTAAAATAAAAAACAACGGAGGGGTCGCCTCTATGGTATGAACCGTTTTCAACATATCGGAATAGCTGTGTTGGGTCACGCATAAAGCGGTACTGGTTTCGTCAAACCATAACGAATGAAATGAGATACCTGAAAGCCTCAGTAGTAGCGCGATTAAGAAAAGTGCACTTCCGATGAGTATTTTTTTTCGCATGGCATTTAAAAAAAACGCGCTGGATATTAAGCGGTTAAATAATTCGTATAGATCGATATAATCATGTACAATATACAAACAATTTCGCAAGAATGCAACAGTCATTTAAAATGTTTGAACAATAGTCCGATTTGTCCGTTGTTCAATTTTTTTATCCTTTAATCATGGAGTTGGAATTTATTAGTTGCTTTTCATGACTTAAACCGAATATTTTCGATATACGATTCGGACTTTTGCTATGAGTTTAATTTATAAAAATATATGGTTCTACCGAAGCATCATGAATGTGCTTTACCTGGGTAAATATACGGATCGTTTTAGGGACATTATAGAGATTTTGGATCAAAAAGATCTCACCATAGTAGAGTTGTGCTTTGGAGATATTTATATCGCGCAACACTGTAAGAATACCGGTAAGCGCTGGATGGGTTATGATATAAATCCTTCTTTCGTGGATTTTGCTGTACGAAAAGGATATAACGCCGGTATCGTTGACCTGTTTTCCCTTGAATCATTGCCTTCGGCGGACGTTTGCATCATTGCCGGTTCACTGTATCATTTTCATCACCATATCGACGCGCTTATGCGATTAATGTTGTCCTCATCAAAAAAAATCGTTATTTCAGAGCCGATAAAAAACATTACTTCAACGAGGGGTATCGTCGGATCTCTTGCCGCTTGCGCTTCCAACGCCGGCAAGGGAAACGAAAACTTTCGTTATACACGCGGCACACTATTAAATATGCTGGACCTGTATCGAAAAAGATATAATTTTAACTATACCGTTATTTCAGAAGCCAAGGACCTTTTACTGCAAATCACCCATGATTAAAATCAGCATCGTTGTCCCCATATATAATAGCACGGGCACTATTGTCGAGCTTAACCGTCGGATTTCCGATGCGTTGCGGAATGTTGCATTTGAGCTGATTCTGAGTGATGATGGAAGCGGGGATGATAGCTGGAAGGTAATCAAGGAATTAACGGCGCGACAAAAAAACGTCATCGGTATTCGCCTTCGGAAAAATACCGGGCAGGATAATGCGCTCATGGCCGGATTGTCTCTTGCCCAAGGTGAATTCGTCGTTATTATGGACGATGACTTGCAGCATAGTCCTTATGATATACCCGCCTTATTGAACAAATGCGAGGAAGGCTTTGATGTTTGTTACGCTCATTTCCAAAAGAAAAAACAAGTTTGGTGGAAAAACCTTGGGAGTTGGTTTAATGGCAAAATCGCGGGCATAGTATTAAAAAAACCCCGTCATATATATTTATCGCCCTTTCAAATCATCAGGAAGGAAGTGGTCGCTGAAATCTTGAAATACCGCGGGCCTTACCCGTATATTCAAGGGCTGCTGCTGCAGGTCACCAACAATATTGCGCAAATTTATGTAGAACATCATGAGCGTTGCGCGGGGAAAAGTAATTTTAATGTTATTAGATCCATTTCCCTTTTCTTAAGTCATTTAACGAGCTTTTCCGTTATTCCGCTCAGAATTTCCGCGGTTCTCGGCTTTTTTGTCGCACTGGCGGGCTTTTTGCTTTCCATTTTTTATATCGTGAGTTTTTTTACACTGCAACATGTGGTTGAAGGATGGACAACGCTTATTTTAACGACCTTGATTCTAGGCGGATTGATATTAATGTCCATCGGCCTTATCGGCGAATATCTCGGCAGGCTCTATTTATGCGTCAATGATAGGCCGCAATATTCAATTAAAGAGATTACAAAATACAATGGTTGATATCGCCCGGATCACCGACAATTTAAAACTAGTCAATGAAATTTGGGTTGGGGAGGAAGAGTCGGAAATCTCACATCCTCACGACGGCAATGACCAATACTATTTCATTGAGAATTCGAGTTTTTGGTTCAAACATCGAAACAAATGCATCGTCGAATGCATTAAAAAATTCAGTACTTCCGGTGAGCTTTTCGTTGAGATCGGAAGCGGAAACGGATATGTGACGAAGGCAATCCATGAAGCGGGTTTTGAAACGCTTTTAATTGAACCCTCAATGAGCGGTATTCTTAATTCTCAAAAAAGAGGATTAAAAAACCTCGTATGCGCGCCTTTTGAAACAATTCGATTTGTCGGTGCTGTTTTTAACAATATGGGAATTTTTGACGTTCTTGAACATATACGCGACGATACGGAATTTTTAAAAAAAATTCATTCGGTCCTTATTCCAAACGGCTATCTGTATCTAACCGTTCCAGCCTATAATTTTCTTTGGTCGGGTGAGGATGGGCATGACGGCCATTGGAGACGATACGCGGTCACGAAGCTTAAAAACAAACTTTCGAGCGCGGGGTTCGGCATTGTCTATGCGTCGTATTTCTTTACCCTGCTAACGCTACCGATTTTATTGTTCAGGACTATTCCTTTTTTATTAGGGGTCAAACGGAAACAGATGTTTGAAACGTATCAAAAAGAGAACGTGGTAAAAAATCGGTTTTTAGAAAAAGCGCTTGAGTGGTCTTTCCAAAGGGAAATTCGACGAATTCAAAACGGGGAATCCAGTCATTTCGGCGCCAGTATCATCATTGTCGCGAAAAAAACAACGGCGCCGGCGGCGCTCTTCAATTGAAACGCGGTCCTATGCATACAAGTACCATCGGTTCCTGCGAACTCGGCGGCGTTCCGCGCACGGCGGCCATTATTGAAGCGCCTTTGCCGCTTGAGGCAATTAAAAATCTCGAAAAAATCGGGGCGGACCTGCTGGAAATTCGTGTCGATTGCTTTGAGGAAAATATTCAAAAAATATGCGGATACATCGAGGATGTCAAACGAATCTGCCGTTTACCGCTTATCGGCACCATCCGGGAGAATGACCGGACAAAAGATAGCCGCGCGGACATGTTTGCCGAAGTAATCCCGCTCGTTGACGCCGTTGACATAGAAATCGACGCCCCAATTGTCTCAGAAGTCATTTCAATGGCGGCCGGGAAGACGGTTGTCGTATCCGAACATAATTTTCAAAATACTCCAACCGCGCGGGAACTCGGCGAAATCGCCTCCCGCGCCGCGCAGTTGGGAGGCCATATCGTCAAAATCGCCGCCATGGCCCATTGCTCCGAAGACGTTGTCCGGCTGCTTCGGTTTACCCACGACTGCGAAATGCCCATTGTCGCCTTTTCAATGGGAGAATACGGCGTCATTTCGCGCGTGACGTCGATGCTCTTCGGTTCCCTGTATTCCTATGGATTTGTAACAAAGGCAAACGCGCCCGGACAGCTTCACATTGAAAAACTCATTGAGGAGCTGCGGCTGTATTATCCAGGGTATACATAAAAAAGAATAGCGTTACTTTCCACGCGTCTTTTCCACCAACAAACGAAGCTTTTCCTTGGCGGCGCCCGAATCGATTGATTCGTGAGCCAGGGCGATGCCGTGCAAGGGGTCGGATGCTTTGCCCGAGGCCGCAAGGGCGAAGGCGGCATTAAGGACCACGATGTCGCGCCGGGGCCCCTTGTTTCCATCAAGTAGAGCCTTAATCATGGCGGCGTTCTCTGCCGCCGTATCGCCCGAAATTTCCGCGGCAACGGCGCGAGGCAGGCCGAACTGCTCCGGCGCGATCGTGTAGGTTTCGACCGCGCCGCCGCCGAGTTCCGACACGCGTGTTTCGGCGCAGGTGGAGATTTCGTCGAGCCCGTCAAGGCCGTGGACCACATAGGCCTTGCGGGACCCCATATTTTTCAACACTTCGGCCATGGTGGTGGTGAGCTCGGGGGAAAAGACGCCCAAGAGCTGGGCAGGCGCGCGCGACGGATTGGTCAGGGGCCCGAGAATATTGAAAATGGTGCGGATGCCGATCTCCTTGCGAGGTCCGATGGCGAACTTCATGGCTTTGTGCAGCGAAACGGCGAAAAGAAAACAGATACCTATTTCGTCAAGACACTCCTTCATGGTTCCCGCTTCAATGCCTATCGACACCCCGAGCGCCTCAAGCACATCGGCGCTGCCGCATTTGCTGGACACGGAACGGTTCCCGTGCTTTGCAACCGTCGCGCCCGCTCCCGCGGCAACGAATGCCGCGGCGGTGGATATGTTGAAGGTATGGGCCCCGTCGCCGCCCGTGCCGCAGGTGTCGATGACATGGTCGTAGTTTCTGGGAAGAACGCTCGTCGCTTTTTCACGCATGACCATGGCGGCGCCGGTTATTTCCTCAATGGTTTCGCCTTTCATCCGCAAGGCGACGATGAATGCCGCGATTTGGGCGTCCGTGGCTTTTCCGGTCATGATTTCATTGAAAACATCGATCGATTCCGATACGGACAAATGGATACCCGCGGTAATGCGGCGGATGGCTTCTTGTATGGTCATAGTAAATCCTCCGAGTTCGAATAAACAATATATATTTTTCAGGGGGATTTTTTTTAAAAATTTCGAATGAAGCGGAACTTGCATAATTTTTTGTTTCATTAGTACAATATAATATTGGAGAAAAAAATTGGACGTAAAAGCCGAATTCGTATGCAGCGCGGCCCGTTACGATCAATTGCCCTCACCGCATGGTGATGAATTTTGCGTTTTAGGCAGGTCGAACGTCGGCAAATCGTCTTTTATTAATCACGTATTCGGGGATTACGGACTTGCGCGCGTATCGAAAAAGCCAGGCAAGACCACCCTTGCCAATTACTTTAAGCTCAGCGACGGTTCGGTGTGGGTCGATTTGCCGGGATACGGCTTCGCCCGGGCGGCGAAAAGTGAACAAAACCGATGGGGCGTCCTGATCGAGGATTATTGCGCGAAAAGGCCTAATCTTACGGGCGGGATATGGCTGCTGGACGTCCGTCACCCCGGGCTTGACATCGATCGCATGGCGCGGCAATGGTTTTCAGCGCGGCGGCTGCCCTTGCTGCCCATCCTTATGAAATGCGATAAACTGACGAGCGCCGCGTTACGGCGGCATGTCGCATTGTTTGTCAAGGAGTTCGGGTTGACTGAAACGCCGGCCGTATATTCGATAACGACGGTGGAGTATCGCGAGGCCTTTTGGAAACGATTCGAACAATGGCGCGGCTCGATTTCAAAATAGAATGATTGCCATGAGAACAGTATACGTCTTTATCGTTCATGCCGGCGGCTTCGCTTTGTCTTTTGTAAAAGTCGTGTATGGCATGATTGGCCTCTTTTACGACACGATGATCGAGATATTCAGGTATGGTAAACGGGGCTATGCCTCATCGATCAAACAGATCGTAAGCCAGATTCTTTTTACCGGCGTCGAGGCATTCTGGTTAGTGGGAATCATCGGCCTGCTCTGCGGCATCACCATCATCATTCAGGCCACCACGACCATGCCTAAATTCGGCGTAGGGGAGTACTTCGGAAAAATTCTCATTATCGTGGTCATCAGGGAATTAGGACCTTTTTTTACGGCGCTGGTCGTGGTGGGCAGGTCGGGAGCGGCGCTGGCGACATATATCGGCAACATGCGCGTGGCCAAGGAAATATCGGCCCTGGAAGTCATGGGAATCAATCCGATCCGGTTTTTGGTTATGCCGGCGTTCGTGGCGATGGTCGTATCCATGGTTTGTTTAGCGGTATATTTCGATATTATCGCCATTATAGGAGGGTACTTCGTGGCGCAGGCAAACGTGGAAATTCCTTTTGGCATTTTTATGAGCACGGTGCTGGATGCGCTGAGCGCCAAGGAAATAGTCATTTCAATGGCCAAGAATTTACTTTTTGGATCGATTATCGCCACGGTAAGCTGCTACTACGGCCTTGCGGTCAACAACGTGCGGGAAGTCCCGCAGGCGGCGCTGAAATCCGTGGTCGGTTCGATGATCGCGACCATTGTCATTAATATGATCGTGACGATCGGATTTTACGCATGAACAGGACGCCATCGTTTTGCGCGGAGGATCTTTATTATTCCATCGGCGGAGTTCCGCTGTTGCAAGGCGTTTCTTTTACCGTGTCGGCGGGGGAGTCGATGGTGATCGCGGGAAGAAGCGGGTGCGGGAAAAGCGCGCTTTTGGAAATCTGCGTCAAGCTGAGCTTGCCCAATTCGGGGAAAATTTATTGGGAGGGTACGAATACGGACCTTTTAACCCGGGAAGAACGTGTCGCGGCGCGACGGCGAATCGGGTTTATCTTCCAAAAACACGCTCTCATCCATAATTTTACGATTTTCGATAATATCGCGCTGCCGCTACGGTATCATTCGATTATGGCGGAAAAGGAAATCCGGCTCAAGGTGCGGCATTGCATGGACGAGGTAGGCCTTTTCAATGTAGACCTGAAATTTCCCAACGAACTCTCCTCAGGTCAATTGAAATCAGCGGCATTGGCCCGAGCGCTTATTCTCGACCCCGTCATTTTATTCGCCGACGAGCCTACCGCCGGCATCGATCCCTATACGGAGGAATGTATTTCCAAACTTCTTAATTACCTTCGAACCGTTAAAAGTTTGGCGATAGTGATGACATGCAACGATATCCAGACCATACGGCACATGAAGTCCCCCTTGAAAATATTGGACAACGGGAAATTGTTCGAGGTGAATAAAACCGCCGGCGCGGCGGACCCGCACCAGCCGGCGATCGTGACGACATTCCAGGAAATGCTATGAAAAATCAGGCGCAGACGTCGCTCCAATCCCGCGAACCGTTCCATCGCAAGCACCGGAATTTTTTCGTCGGGCTCTTTATCATGGTGCCTTTGATCGTTCTTCCGGGTTTTCTTATTTACACCGTGGTAAAGACCGCGTATATCGAAAAGGGAAGCCTCTTATATGTCAAATACGATAACGCGGCCGGTTTGGGAAAAAACGCCGCCGTGACCGTTCTGGGCATGAAGGTGGGATACGTAGAGTCTGTGGTGTTGAGCAAGGGAAGGCGCATCGACGTCATGATGATCATCAAACGGGAATATGCGCGGTTTGTCAAAAAAGACTGCGTTGCCCGGTTGCAGCAGAAAAACGTGGCCTTCGGCGATTGGGAAATCGAATTGGCCGGCGGAACGGACGGATCCCCGTGCGCGAAAAACGGCGACACGCTCGCCGGGGAAGTGCAGGCGCCCATCGCCAAGACGTTGGAACAAGTCAATAAAACCATCGATATTTTCCAGAAAATACTTCAAAACGTTTTGGACGGCAAAGGCGCCGTGGGCAGGATATTGAAGGAGGACACGCTGGTTTCCATCGCGCAGGACATCGGCCGCAAGGCCGCGGGGCTGGTCAACCACGCGGCCGGGACCTTGGGACTCGCGGACGCCATTCTTGTCAAGGTGGGGGCCATAGGCGAAAAAGGAAAGCAGGTGGCGGATTCCGTGGTGGAAATTTCGGGCAAGATAAGCAAGCTCATCACTGATGTCAATACGCTGGTAACTGGGTTGCAAACCACTTCCAAAGACTTGCCGGGGATCATGGCAAAGGTGCAGTCGGACATCTCGGAAGTGGAACTGATGCTCAAGGCGCTGCAAAACAACTGGCTCCTGAAAAGCTCCATAAACAGCCGGAAGGACCCGTTGCTCAATGACGATAAATGAGGAGTCCGGATGCGGTTCGTTTTTGCCATAATCGGATGCGCGCTGATCGTATCGTGCGCCAACCCGCTCAGGGGGAAAAATCCGTATTGGTACAATGGGTATGTTTATGGCACGCAGGCCTACGGATATTTCGCCCAGGGAAAGCTGCAAACCGCGATTACCTCCTATAAAAAAGCGCTTGCCGAGGCGCAGCGATTGGATATTGTTCAACAGGCCGGTCTTTACACTTTCAACATCGGCAGGTGTTTTTACGAGCTCGACGTCAACGACAGCGCATTGCCGTATTTCCAGCGCTCGTATGAGGCGTTCTTGTCGTGCAAAGACGACCCCGCCGGCAGGCGGGGCGCCGGGTTCATCGCCCTGACTTTTTCCAACATGGGACAAAACGACAGCGCGATGGCGTGGTACAAACGCGCGACCGCGGTTACGGCAGACAAAAAGGAACGTCCGTTTTGGCTTTCCGTTCATGGACGTTTGCTGTGGCGCCGCGACCACGGCAAGGAAGCGTTGAATTATTTCGAGGAGGCCTTTACCTTGTATAAAAAAATAAAGGCCTACAACGCCATGGCGCAGATGTGTTTCATGCGGGCGGAAATATACTGTTTCTACGCCGATTACGCCGAAGCGCGGAAAATCATCGAGGAATCGCTTTTCTGGGGCGACAAATCCGAACTGCGCTACGACCGCTTCCGGATACTCCTTTCGGCGGCATCCATTTCCGCGTGCCTTGGCGATAAAGCGGGGGCCCAAGGCTACTATCAACGGGCGCGGCAATGCGCTCCCTTTGGCATCAGCCTCCCCTCGATGGAAACGATCATGGAATGCGGGAAGCGATAATCGGTCATGCGTGTCCAGCTCCTGAGCTCCGTAAGTACAGGGGAAGCGAAAAAAACGCAAGAAACTCCCCGAAAAAGGCGATCGGATTGAAAATGGATTTTTTAATGTTGACCTAATGATCAACTTAAAATATCATGCTTATTAAAATCACTAGATAATCTTTTATAAACATGCTATATTTAAGAATCGTAACCGAACTTTGCCATGAGGGACAAGATTATGCCTTCATGATTTTTGTATGTAATTTATTTATCAAGTAACATCCTCCGGAGTATCGCCATGCAATGTACATCGTTTCTTACCTATCGACGTTTCATTTTCCTGTCGCTGTGCCTTATTTTTTCAAAGAACATCACGGCGCAAACCGACAGCGCTTTGCTGGCATCCGCGAAAAAATGCGGTATTGACATGTCCAATTGGTTTTTGAATAAAACCACGACAATAACAACGGATTATCCGGTCGCATGCAGTTATTACGGCATCTGTATTTTATCCGAAGCAGTCAAGGACACTTCCCTTCTTAATACGGTATCGAAACGGTATAAAACATTTCTTTCGGGCGGGGGCTCGGCAAAAACCGGCAGCGTTGACAATAATGTTCACGGTATCGTTCCCCTTGAGCTGTATCGCCAAACCAAGTACGCGCCGTTTTTAACGGCGGGACTGCGGCTTGCGAGCGATGAATTCTCTCCCACGAATCCCAATCATTTACGCACGGACTCGTTATCGACCTATTCCCGGTTCTGGGTCGACGACATGTACATGATAGGGAGCTTGCAAACACAAGCTTTCAAATCAACGGATTCCGCGAAATATATAAACAATGCGGCAAGAACGCTTAGCCGGTATATCGATTCCCTCCAGCAGTCGAACGGACTTTTTTACCATTGTCCTCCGTTAAAAGCTTTCTTTTATTGGGGAAGAGGAAACGGTTGGGCCGCGGCGTCCATGGCTGAATTGCTTTGCGTGTTGCCGGCGTCCCATCCGCTCCGCGCGCGGATAATGACATCGTATACCAGCCAGATGCAGGCATTGGCGCAATGCCAGGATACCTCCGGCATGTGGCATCAGCTTCTTGACAGGAAAACAACCTTCATCGAATCTTCCTGCACCGCTATGTTTGTTTTCGCGCTTGCGACGGGTATACATCAAGGCTGGCTTAATGAGGATTCATTTAAATCCGCGGCAAAAAAAGGGTGGGCCACACTATCAACCTATTTTGATGCAACCAACGGACTTCGCAGCGTATGCACCGGACTTGCCGCAGGCGCGTCGGATACCACGTATACCCTACATCCTCAAAAAACCGGTGATCCCCATGGAACCGCTTCGTTTATTTGGGCCGCAACCGCCATGGTACGCTGGCTGGGCGACACCCCGACAATCGCCGTTAAACCCGCCAAGGCATTTATTCCGAACGCGCGAAACAAGGGGATGGACAATCGAGTATTCGACATGCAAGGGCGGATTCTGCATAGCGCGGCGAGTGAAAACGTTCCCGCGCAAGGAATACATGTCATCAATAACCGGCGCGCTTTAATTGTTAAATAGCGTCCGTCGCGATAATCAGTAAAAGCGGCTTTCCCACACGCTTGTTTACTGCATGGAAATCCCAATGACCGATGTTGATCGATTTAACGAAGAGATACAAAGGAACCTCAAGCTTTGGCGGGAGAAACCGGTGCTGAAGCGGGTCTATAGGACATTCCATGAGACAATCGCTCGACAGTTGCCTGATCTTCCCAGGGGTCTTGTGGTGGAACTCGGGTCCGGGGCGGCGGATATCACCAAGGTGATCCCCGGTTGCATGCGCACCGACATTTTTTCCAATCCGTGGATTAGCCGTTTGGAGAATGCCTATGACTTGTCTTTCCCGGATGCAAGCGTATCCGCCTTGATACTGTTCGATGTGTTTCACCATCTCCGCTATCCGGGCGCGGCTCTAAGGGAATTCCATCGGGTTCTATCCCCGACGGGCAGAGTGATCATCTTCGAGCCATGCATTAGTCTGCTCGGTCTTTTCATTTACGGCATGTTCCATGACGAACCTGTCGCCCTGAAACAACCTATTCAATGGGAGGCTCCGGAATCGTGGTCGCCCGCGAATCTTGATTATTACGCCGCCCAGGGCAATGCGACCAGGATATTTATGCATCGGGAGATACGCATTGCCGACTTTGGTTGGCGTGTTCTAACGATAAAAAGGTTGTCCGCCATTTCTTATGTGGCTTCGGGCGGTTACTCCAAACCGCAGATGTATCCGGACAAAGCGTTTCCTTTGATGCGTTTAATTGACAAGATGTGTGATTTATCGCCGGGTATCTTTGCCACGCGGCTTCTGGTCGTTCTGGAAAAAACCGTCGGCGCGTAACCGGACGCCGCGGCGAAGCGGGACAAGCCGCGCTCTTTTGAAGAAGCTATAAAAGCATTCGGTGATACCAAGCGTAAAATCAGAATAATTGGAACAGGTTACTGGAGGGAAGGGAGAAAAATTTATGAGCAAGACTAAGAAATATACTGATGCTCCGGCAGACATTGCCGAAGAACTTGAAAACTCCGTACCAATTGAGGACTTTTTACCATCTCCTGAAAGCATTGCAAATCTATTGAAAAAACAGGAGACGATTCCGGTCACTATGAAACTAAAAAAGGAAACCATTGCGCGTTATAAACGATTTGCGGATAAAAAAGGCATCAAATACCAGACGTTTGTTTCCTCAATCCTGGATTCCTACGCAAAAGCTCTAAAAGCCTAATTTAGCCTTGACATAACAGAAAGAGATCTTTCAAATCGTCTTGAATAATCATAATTTAAAAATTTTCCAAGATCATAGCGCAATTCCTCAAGCTGCGAAATCCGTTCGTCACCGGTCATATTCTTTGTGTAATCCTCGTTCCTTTCCTTGCTACCAAAATTTGCAACGGAAATTATTCGTTTTATTTCCATTGTCCGGCCCTTTCAAGGCTTAGGGAATGTCGTTGACAATATTTAAGGTAGGTAGTGTTAAAATCAAGCAACATTTTTCGTCATCTGCTGGTACGAAACTTCGTCAAGATTCGCTTTTGCCTTGGCATGTTCGATGGTCATTCCAACGAGGTTGCCAGAGCTATCCAATTCCAGCAATATGTCGTCATTAATATCCTTGGTCTCTGAAATAATGTTTTGACTGAATTCGAGATAAGCGGTGTCGGTATCGGAAAAATATTTAACTTTCACAAATCACCTCCTGAAATTTCGATCAAAAAATAGGTCTTCATGTTCACAAAATACTTCTCGGTTTATTTTAAAAACAGTCAATATGGTTCCAATTGTTGATAGAGTATAATCCGACTTCACAGCTTTGATCCGGGCGGCAAATGAATCGTATATCCCATTTTTCGATATGTCGTTAGCCTTTTTCGAAACATGGTAATACCGAGTCCAAGGTTGACGTCAACATAATCGTAGATACGAACATCCTTCTTGCCCGCACTTTCCCGGTGAAGCCTTCCGGCATATTGTACCAACCGCCCTTTAAAGGACAAGGGCATTGCAAGCATGAGCGTGCATAGTTCAGGAAGATCAAATCCTTCGCCGATCAATGCGGTGTATTTTTTCTTAGATTGTCACGGGCATTTAAGGTATATTCTCACTGAAGGTGCAAATGGATCCATTATCCTGGAGAAGCCGCTTTGATCAAATCCATCTTTTTAAAATGGTTCCTTTTACTGTCCGGCGTTTCTCAAATAGGCTATTGGAGCTTAAGCCATTTATTTTTTCCGCGCTGGTATTTGAAATCCGTGGGCATGAACGACCTTGCGGCAAACCCCGGCCCCGTACTTATTTTCATGAACGAGATCGGCATTCTCACACTTGGCATAGGCCTGGCCACCATACTGGCGGCCAGGGATCCGATTAAAAACTTTTCGATTATTCTCATGCTCTATGTTGTGAGCATCGGCAGCGTCTCCACCTCGCTGTATCATATAGTTGTTAATCATAACGCAACGGGCGAATGGACGACGATTATAGTCATAATGGTACAATTAACTGTTGTAACCGCTTTATTCCCATGGAAAAAATTAAATTCGCAATAGCGGAAATTATAATGATTCTTTATGTTCCATTAGTATTTTATAGGGACCCATAAACGCTCCTTTCGCTCCTTTCGAGATTATTCTCCGCAATACACCCGGACAGTATCGCCGTTTTTCGACTTGACGTTGACTTCCATGTCGGTTAAGTTCTTGAGCAGTTCCTCAATATCGTCGGGTTTGATGCTGTTAAGGTCGAAGTTCACGCCTTTTTCCCGCATGGCGCTGTTGATGTGGTCCATGGCCTGTGCGGGAATAAGGGTCGTCAGCTTCATTCCCGCGCGAATGAGACCGAGCGGAACGCGCACGTCGACGTTGTCGTCCTGGGCGCTGAGCACCTTGACATAAATGTACTTCGCGTTTTTTAATTTCGAAAGCGCGGGCCCGTTGTCGTCGTCGCCCCGGCGGCCGCCGGTTTTGTCGAGAGCGTCAAGCAAATCCTCGGCTTCGCTGGGGGAAATCTTGCCTTCCGCAAGCATCTTCAGTATCCGTTTCCTTTCTTCACTCATTTAGTGCCTCCTCCGGTTATAGAATGGTCACATTGACGATTGAATTTTCTTTACGGTTTTTGACTTTGATACGCGTGCCGCGCAAAGACGATACGACGGAAAAAACGCCCCCGAACATGCGCAGCAAATGGATTCGAACGCCGCTGACGAACAAAATCAAGTCGGCAATGAGCAGCAGCGGCAGAACAAGCAAAAACAGGACAAGAAACACGGGCCACAGAATAAAAACCGGAAGCCACAGATTGAGCCTGGCCCCGCGTTCTTGTTGAATTTTTAAGATAACTATGCCCGGAATCATGCTTGCCCTTTCAACTTTTAACAAGTTTCTCGGCAGCTTCTTTTACCGAGATTTCCCCGCGTTCCAACTGCCCGAGGATTTCATCGCGTTTGGAGGCCGGAACTACCTCAACAAACTGCATTTGACTTCCAATTCTATTAAGACGCGCCTTGATTGTGGGGTAACTTACGCCGAACGCCTGTTCCATTTCCTTTATCGATCCATGCGTCCTGATGAAATGCGCCACAAAAACCTGGTCCTCGTCGGAGAGCCGGGCAAGCGGCGCCAATTCAAACTCACCCTGAATTGTTATGCCCGTTTCCTTCATTTTAATGGAAGTGACGGTAAATTCTTTTTGACCTGTTAATGCCGTTAATTCATACCATGCTGATGCCATTTTGACCTCCCAATTCATTTTCTTAATTAAATATACACAAATAAATTAATAATATCAATAAAATTATTAATAATTTTAATTTTTATAGCAAAAATAGTTTAAAAAGTGACGAAAACCGCAGTATCGCCTGTTAGTGCTCTTTTTGACGGCTTTCCCAAAGCTCCCAAACCACGCGAACCTTCCTGAATTTTTATTTCCCTCCCACCTTGTCTATAGCTATTTTATAATCAGCACAGCTCTGATAGGGCAGAGATATAAATCGAATTACGGAAAATAAAAAAATCAGATACTATCCAATCTACAACATGGAAAAGCATTCCTCTATGAAAACGACTTTACAATCAATAAAAATGATAGTTCAATTAAACGGCGTAAAACCGGCAATTTGGAGATCCTTTGTAGGACATTGGTGAAGCGATGAAAAATAAAAAAAGTAAAGAGGCCAAAGAATTTATCGAGTGGCTTGGCGAGCCGTATGATCCGGAATTTATTGATATTAAAGAAATCAATGAAAGACCATCTTACTTAAAAACACCTAAGAAAAAGGGCGCCCGAAAGTAAAACATACAGGAACGGGAGAAAAACAAAAAACAAAAGATCCTCTGAAATTGAAACCGTATCCGGAATATAAAGAAAGTGGAGTGCCCGGGCTGAAAACTATTTTACAAGCATGAAAAAAGAACAAATAGAATTGCGTTGCACTCCTTCTGAAAGCGGTCAAAAGCTTCTGAAGCACCTTTTGCGGACTACCGATGGAACGAAAATCTTTTTATATAAGCTTTTTCGTAAAGGAGCCATAAAGGTTAACGGCTTGGCCGTCGATCAAGCTTATGTGCTTAAAGAGGGCGACGTAATTTCATTTTCTCAGCTACGCATTGATAGCGGAATAAAAAAAAAATTCCACAGCGTATCGCGAAATGTGTCTGTTTTGTATGAAGATAATCTTATAGTTGCGGTTGACAAAAACGATTCGACGCTTGTCCATGCGGCGGGTGCGGAGTATAAGAATTCACTTCTTGAAATGGTCAAAGCTTACCTCTATCACAAAAATCAGCCGCATACCGAAGTTTATCCCGTTCACCGAATCGACCGCAATACCAGGGGAGTCGTTCTTTTCGCCAAAAATTTGGAAGCTGCAAAAAAAGTCAATGCATTATTTAAAAACGGCGAAGTGGAAAAAACCTACGAGGCTTTGCTGATAGGAAAAATAGTTAAGACGGTGTTTGTTGAGGGCGATATTATCCGGGTGGACGACGCTAAACCCGTGCAGGTTAACAATCTTCGGTCCTCCTCGATTATTCCGGATAAAAAACAATGGATGGAAGAAAAATACCGGCATTCAAATACGCTGTCCGGTACGGTCATAAAGCCTGTCGGGCACATTGAAAACAACCGGTTTACCATAGCCGAAATTACCATTTGGACCGGACGTCACCATCAGATACGAGCGATAGTAAAGGCCATCGGCTGTCCGATGGCCGGGGACAAAAAGTACTTTATTCCTGGATATGTCAAGGATGAGGAGAAAACCGGTCAGAATTTGATCTGTAAAAGAATTGTCATTGAAAAACTGGGAGTAAGCATCGAAAGTCGCTATTCTATTCGATAAATTCTCCCGCGAAACCTTTGCAATTGCATCAACGATGAAGATATCAGGCGAAACGGAGACCGCCTTTTTCACGGCAGATGCGTTGCAGCGTGCTGAGGGCGCTTTGCGGCGTGTAGGCGCCCGTGACTTTTCCGCCGGCCTCGCTACTGACTTCGATGCGGAATCGGTAGCCGCTTCCCTCGGCCTCAACCACGTGGCTGTTCGTGGTCACGGCAGGGTCGGCGACAATGCGGGAAACGGTGCGGTCGAATCCCAGTCCGGCCAAGGCGGTGGCGGCATGGACGTTCACATTCCGAGGGAACTTCGCGCAGGCCTCCCGCGTCGGCCCTTCAAAAACCACCTTGTACGCTTCGGGCGGCAAGCCCAGACTGATAGGGTTTTTAGTAGTGGTAATTGTAACCGACTTCAGCGTCGGCCCTGCGTCCACAAGCCCGTCGAGGCCGAGGATGGCTCCGTGCGGTAGGAATACCTTCCGGCCATGCGCAACGGCCGTCTGTTCCAGGGCGGACCGAAACGCTTCGTCGGCCAGCGCGGTCAGCGAGAACAGCAGCAAGTCCGCATGCTCCACCAGGCGTAGGGCCACGTCCTTGACGAGGTCGGCGTGCGCAGCCTCGACAACCAGGTCAGCCCGTCGGGCGAAGAGGTCGGTCCGCGAGGTCACACGGCAGGCTTGGGGAATTTCCAGCAATTTTTTCTCATCGGCGTCGAAAACGTAGCTTAACTCGATAGCCTGGTCTGCACTATCCGCCAGAACATGCCGCGCGATGAAACCGCCGATCGAACCACACCCCAAAAGGCCAACTCGACTTCTTGCCATATGATTCCTCCCGAAAAGTAATATGAATTTCGGAAATATACTTACAGTGGTCGGAAAATGCAACCTCATTTCCTTAAAATTCCAATTCGATATCGGGGAAATTGTACGAACGAACATGGTTTGAAATAACACTAATTAAATGATGTAATTGGTTTTGGACAAAGATTATTTGAATAGAAAGATCGGGGCTATCATGATTCCATGTATGAGTTTGCGCTTTTGCGTCTATGGCATATTTAGTATTATAGCCGCCTGCGTAAGTTCGCCCGTATTTTCCCAAGACGTTTATACAGGCATGGCAACCCATTTCGACGCGCTCGGTTCGCCGTATGGAGGATGCGGAGTGCCGCAAAACCTTCTGGAAACGCAGAATTTTCTCGCGCTCAACGCGTTTAATTCGCCCGGAAATTATTCAACCTTTACCCGGCCGGTTACCGGCGCGGATACGGCTCTTTTGGGGGAATTTGCAAATGGCAATAATTGCGGACGTTGGGCGGAAGTGACCATTGGGCCGTATTGTACGGGCACCAATGACGGCGCTCAGAATCAGACTTTTTGCAGGGGAACCGGCGCGGCATGGGTCGACGACCAGTACAGCGGCGCGGTACTGAATATGATCGTGGCCGATTGTTGTCCCGACGCCAACGCCTGGTGCCGCGACAGCAGGTATCATTTGGATCTCGCCACCGCGTCGCTTAACACGTTCGCTAAAAACGGGACAGCGGTCGGCGACATGAATCCGAATCATTGGAACAATCGCAAAATCAGCTGGCGCTATATCAACGCGCCGAATTATTCCGGAGACGTGCGTATTTTTTTCATTAAAGGCGCCCAAGTATATTGGCCGGCTATTCTCATTACGCACTTAAAAAACGGCATTCATGGCGTGCAGCAAAAAGTGGGAACGAATTGGATGACGGCACAACGCAATAGCGACATGGGCCAATCCTTTATTTTACCGAACACCTCCGCAATCCCCTTTACCATCAGAATTGTCGACGCTTCCAATTCCGCGATCAACGGCGGACGGGAATATGCGTTTTCCTTGCCCGCCTCCTGCGGCAGCGCTTGTATTGATGCGGCTACCGAGGTGACCTACAGTACTCATGATCCGAGCTCCGGAGTATCCAGAAACCCATTGAACGGGAATAAAACGGTTCATTTGATGTATTCCCATGGTACGCTTTTGTGGAAAGCTTCTCAAAACGCTCTTGTCAAAGTGATCGTGCGCGATATGTTCGGAAGGGTTGTTTTAGAGGAGAATCCCGTTGCGGGGAATTCCGGGAATGGCGCTATGAGCCTTAAGGTCCTCAAAGCCGGTATTTTCATCGCCGACCTAACTGTCCACGGATTACCGGCGGAAAAGTTACTGTTCGCCCAACCCTAGCTTGTGCTGACAAAACATGGCCATAGTTTGTCGGTCGAAGACCGGACATGGTAGCCTGGCAATTTTACACATAGTTACACAGAGATCATTTCATCAGGAATATTTTCTTCAGCATCGTCTTATTTCCGGCTTTGACGCGGATACAATAGGCCCCGCATGGCCTGCCAAAGGCGTTCCACAGATATTTCACGATTCCCTTGGAAGGCTTTCCGGGAACAAGGGACATGTTATCAACCAACCTGCCGCTTAAGTCATAAATAGCGGCGAAGTCGATCACGCCCGCCGCAACCCCGATGGTTATAACCTTTTTAAAGGGATTCGGATAGGCCGATAAAGACGGCAACACAGGCCGGCTGGAAAGCGTTATTAAGTTTGCCGTGGCCATGGAGTCCGCCACGAGCGCCAGTGATGTGAATGGTTTCAAGGAAACCGAACCGGTTACGGTTTTACCGTCAAGGTCGCGATAGTGCCCGGCGGAAAGCGTCACCAGGCTGTCATGCATGGTCGGGTTCAACAGGAGCGCCAGTCGTGAGGAAGAAAACCCGGTGTCCGCGTTCACCTCGTGAAGTCTAACATTGTCAATCCACAGAAGCGTATCGGAATGGCCGGGCGCGATATCGACCCGGCAGGGAGTGTCGGTGGCCGTGGCCGTGAAAAGCAGGTTGTAATCGCGGCGCGCGGTTCCGACGCCGACGCTATTATCCAAACCTCGCGAGGCATACGCGGACCCGGATTGCCGCACCACCATGGTGACTTGTCCTTCATGAACGCCGCATGCGCTAAAAGTCAACAAGTATTGCCTGCCAATAAAAACCTTGAAATTGTTCGAGTTGAAAATAGGCTGGCGCGAGCCGTCCCACGCGCTTTTCGCGCGCAAGCATTTGCCGTTCATGCCATGTCCGGAATCCGCGGACATGAGCGCGGTCTCCGGCCATTGGCTCCAGCTTGTCAATCCGGCGTCGAACGTCCCGTTTTTTACCATGTCGCCGCTTAACGTATCGGTGACGGTAAAACGGTCCCAATGGACAAAGGCGTCTTTGGAAAAAGCGTCCTGCCCTAAAAAGGCTTTCCATGTAGACAAACTAAATTGTTCGCCCAGGTAGCTGATCGGAGAATACGAATAGGGGCTGCAATAATAGTTTGAGTCGAATGTTCCCATTGAGGCGGTGGCGTGCGTGCTCGTGGCATAAAGGCAGGGCGCGAGGGGAGAGGTGGAACAGAAACGGTTGCCGATCACGCGATTGGCTCGCATGCTGTCCGTGGCGGTCGTGAAGTCCTCGTTCATTGAAATCTGCGCATTGTTGTTGCCGAATGCGGTATTGTTGGTAAACACAAGGTTATAGTTGTTGTGGAGCTGATAACCCCAATACCCGCACCAGGCCGCGGTGTTGTCATAAACCTGGACGTCGTGGATACGGTCGTCCATGTAAATGCCGTTGGCGGGAACGTATGCGGCGTTGTCCGTGCCCGCCGTGGCCCCTACGGAATTTATCACGATGTTATTACGGATGATGGACCCCGCGCTTGCGGGAAGTTGATAATCGGCGCTCCAGGTGTAAATGCCCGCGCCGTCATCTTTTGTCACGCATGTATGGTTGAGAAAGTTGTATTCTATGAGGGTGTTTTGTCCGTAGAAGCCTATGGCGATGTACCCCGTGCTGTCAAGCGAATTGCCCCGGATCACGTTATTGTCGCCTTCGACCTGCAGGCCCCGGCCCGAGCAGCAAAGGTCGCCCATGCCCGCCCGGCCAAGGCGCTCCAAAAGCGCGGTGGCGTCAATACGGTTATTGGAAAATATTGAACTTGAAGCAAAGGCATTGATGCCGCCCGTATTCGATCCGTACACAACATTGCTGTCCAGCACATGGCCCGTTGCGCCGCCCGCCAGGTTAATGCCATAAGCGTCCGCATAGAGGATAGTGTTGTTGCGCAGCGTAATATGGGACCCGCCCGAAGCATTGATACCCGTCAAGATTTGATTGCGAATGCGGAAACCGTTGATTGTGATATACGAACAGTTACGGATATCAAACCCATAAGTGTACATTGAGCCTTCAAGTACGTGACCCGAGGCGCTTCCATTGTCCGGCATAATGACGTTCACCACATGCGCTATGGAATCATAATACCATTCGCCTGAGGTATCCAATGCCGCGGCAATGTTATTGAGGAAATAGCCCCAGCCCGATTTGATGCCGTAGATGGGGGCCGCGTTCAAAGTAAGGCTTTTTTGCGCGGCATTGAAAGAGACGACTGTTTTACTTGATATTGTCCAGCGCATAGTCCGCAGATGGGCCGTCGCGCCAAGCCAGTTTTTAGATGCGTCGATGCCGGTGTCTCTGAACGCGGTTTCGCTTAAAGAGTCGGAAATGGTCCTGTATCCATGATTGGGATACCGCGCAAGAGTCAAGGGGCTATCGTCGCTGAAAAGGAGACGAATATTCTGAGTAACGGAAGCCTGCTGAAGAGCGCCGTTTCCCGAAGTCCATCCCGTTATTGGAACGGACCCGCTGATTACGGGAGGAGCGCCCACGCCGTAGGCTGCGAAGGTAATGGGAAGTCCGGCGCTGCCGGACGCCTTCATGATGATCGCGCCCCGGTAAACGCCTCCCCGTTCGAAAAGCACGCTGTCTCCCGGATGGAGCGACACGGCGTTCACGCTATCGATGTTCCAGGGGCCGTTTTTAGGTACATTGTAAACAGAGGCTTGGATAGCCGGGACCATGAATATAATCGCGAAAACGATGCTTTTCATAGGAGAACCTCGTTTGTTTTGGAGATTATTTTCAGCGGGTTACCCGGGTTTTCTTAGGGAAATCATAGCGCGTTCATCCGCACGATATACCGCCCGGTTCCTTCGTCTAATTTTCCAATGTAGATTCCACGCGCCATATCGTTGATATGAATAAGCTTTTTCTCTCCGGCCTCGACATTCCAGCTTTTCACCAAATGACCTAAAACGTCGTACAGGGTGAAACGCGCTTTTTTCCCAATACCGACGACATTTGTTGGAATTTCGATACAAATGTATTTCCCTCTCCGGAACAATCCGACCTTCGGATTTGCTCCGATCATGTCATGGTTTTCATATGGTCCGATAAAGGAAAGAGCGCTTGATACCGCAACCGACCTTACTGTCGCGCTCCCGGGCGCAAGGCCGGGCGCCGACGCGGTAACGGTAATAAGTCCGGGAATGGCGTACTTTGATTGAACGTACACCGCCGCGATGCCGGCGATTGCCGTTACCGGATTACCGTCTCCGCTTATGATCGAGCCCGGACCATTAACGGTGAACGTCACGCTGTCCGTCGCGGTCGGAATAATGGTTCCGTTTGCGTCAACAATCGCTCCATAGACTATGGCCAGGTCGGAACCGTCGGCTCCGAGCGACCTGGCGGCGGTATCGATTACCACGGCCGTTTTTGACGCGGTCAAGGGGGTTCTTACCGTGTCCGAAGCGACAACTTTTCCATTGATCAAACCGTCGGCCCGAAGAGTCCCGGCTACGAAGGCCTGAAGGGAAAAGGTGAACGGAGGATGCGCGACGTTGGCTAAAACGTCGGGGGATTGCGTCTTGATAAGCGTCTCATTGAGATAGAGCGATATCTGTTGGCAATTGCTGAATATTCGTACCGAAAGCGGCGAAGCGGCGGTCCAGAAATTGGCGATACGAACCATGGGACCCGAATGAACGGAGGCGCCGGGAATGGCGATGCGCGCGGTATCGCGTTGACTTTGAAAGAAATAATAGCCGAATTTAGGGATGCGGAAGTTGTCAACGATGCCGCCGCCGCATAGTGAATTATTGTATTGCGAAAACCCGAAGGTCTCGTTGTACAGCCATAACGCGTCCACCGACAGCCATGAAAGCGCGTGGTCCCGGCTCATTGCAATCGCCTGGTTGCCGGCGAGGCGAAGCATCCCCGCTTCGCCGATGGCTCGCGGCTGGTTGCTCGATGTATCGCCGTAGGTAAATCCTCCCCATTCCCAGTGGCCGTATTCCGAAATCGCCTGGGGTTTGGTCGTTACGTACGTACGGCCTCCTTGCTGCACCGCGGCCTGGTAAATGTCCATGATAGTATTGGTTTCCTGGCCGCAGGTATACATCTGGTTGCCGGGATATTCAGCGTGGGCTATGGCCTGGGTGGAATCGCAGAAACTCGCCGGAGGGTTGCTCTCATTGACCACGCTTTCCCACATGATAACCGACGGGTGGTTGCGATACGACCTGACAAGGGTCCGCAAATCGCGCAGGCAATTGTTCACGTACGCCGGTATCAAATACAGGTTCCCGTTTTGCCAACCTGTCAGGCTCGCCTGCACCGTGATGCCGAGCTTGTCACATGCGTCAAGAAACGCGGGGCTTTGCTGGTAATGGGAAAGCCGCACGAAATTTATTCCGGCCTCCTTCATGCGCAGCGCGTCGCGGTACTGGCCCGAAACCGGGACGGCGTTGCCGATGGCGCCGTAATCCTGGTGGCGATTGACGCCGACGCTGTTCATTCTGACGCCGTTGATCTGAAATCCGTTGTCCCGGGAGAAGGCGATTGTGCGTATGCCGATGGTCGTGCGGACTTCATCGGCGGGCCGGGCATCGTCGTAGATGCTCGATACAACGGTATACAGGTTCGGCGCGCCCGGGCTCCACAGGCGGGGATTGGAAACGCTCAATACCTGAACGAAGGTGTCGTTTGCCCCTGCTCCCAGGTTTTTTGTCGTTGAAAGGGTTTGGACTTGATAGCCGGAAGAATCGAGCAGCGCGGTACTGAGGACGCAGGTTTTCGGGGAGGCGTATTCATTGACAATATGTGTTTTTACACGCACCATGGCCGAGGCCGCGCTTACCGACGGATAGGTGACGAACACGCCGCCGCTTGCCGGCAGGTCGGCGTACACCGCGTCGGTGATATGTAAAGAGTCCATGACGTGCAAATTAACATATCGGTATAATCCGCCGTAGCAATAGAAATCGACGTGCGGAGCGCCGGGAGGAAAGTTTGCGCTGGTCGCGTTATTGAGACGCACGGCGATGACGTTGGTTTGGTCGAAAACGACGTCGCCCGTGATATCAACGGTAAAGGGACTGTATCCGTCTTGATACATGATTTTGCTGGTTCCATTGACCCAGACTTGCGTGGTTTGCATGCCCGCCTCGATTTCCAGGAACAGTTTTTTTCCTTTAAACGAGGGGTTTGGCGTAAACGATTTCCGGTACCAGCAATACCCGATATAGTAATCCCAGTTCGAATGCGTTTTCGCGGACTCGATCCGGGCCGTATGCGGAAGGCACACCGGTTCCCATGCGGCGTCGGAAAAGGACGGCTGCTGCGCTCCGGTGACATCGCCGCGATAAAACATCCACGGTCCATCGAGCCGAACATCCTGCCGGGGGAATGTCTGGGCGTTTATTGTCGCATAGAACGCGGCGCTCCATAAAAAAACCGTGAACATTCGTAACCGAACAATCCAATCCTTACTCCGGAAAAACATGAACGCCTCCAATACGTAGCGCATAATTAAATCACCGTTGCGTCGAATGGGTTTTAAATACATACGCCTGCGCGGATTTTCTTTCGGGTACAAAACCCGCGGCGCCTGACGAGAACATTTTTTTCCCGTCCATGGTGTAATAAACGATTGAATTACCGTTTCGGATGGCGTCCGCCAACCCGGCGTTTGAATATTCGTTTTTGCCGTTGACGTGTGCGTTGACGCCCGCGTATTCTCCCTGGCGCGAAGGAATCGGCTCGAAGTACGTTCTTTCCATTTTCGTTCCCGTAAGAGTCGGTTTGAGCGTATAGCCGCCGAAATCAATTTCGCTGACGGTCGCTACCGAACCGCTCCTGACCGCCGTGGCTTCCAGACGCATGTAACGTGCGTGGACCGGCGCGAATTGCGCATATTTCAAGGTATTGTCTCCCGGCCATGTTCCGGTATATCCGCTGCTAAGCGTGACCGGAGTAAAGCTGGTGTTATCGAGGCTGAAATAAATTTTATACCCGGTTATAACCCCGGAGGAATCAAACCCGTTAGCGTCTTGCCGGGCGATCTGTTTGGGTAAATAGTCGCCTATTTCAATGTTATAATACGCGGCGCCGAGGTCCACGGTCACCGACTGCGGAAGGCTGCCCGAGGAAGACCACAGGGTTTGCGTATAATGGTCAGCGAATCCGCCGTCGCTGTATCCGTCCATGACCAAATGCGCGGTAGAGGCATTGCTCGTCGCGGTCGCGCTGATTGCCGTGAGAACATAATCGATGTGCGGCCCCTGCGTGGGCAGATCAGCGCGAGTCGCCGACGGCTTCCAGGATTGACCCAATTGGCGCAGCCACGATACATAACTGTCTTGAATCAACCCATCCCTGTTGGGAGGCAAATTCGGAGTCACATTGCACCAGACCGGATCGCAGCGATCAAGGTACGTGGAAATGAAACCGCTGACCGCTGTAGGGGTTTTTCCTGCGTCGCTGGGGAGCCAGTACCAGGCGCCCCCCATTTTATTGCTGAGCCATGACGCGAATTTCTGATTCGCCGGCGGCCACACTCCCTTGGAGTTTTCGTAGTAAATGCAGTCTTCATGCCAGGGATAGAAAAGCCCCTCATGTTCGCTGAACAAAGTATTGGGGCCGAATTTTCGCAGAGTGTCCTGAAATTCCTGATACGGAACAATAGTGTGTCCCTCCGACCATGCCCATCCGTCATCCACGAAAAACGGAATATCGCCGTAATTGCTCAACAATTCCTTGATCTGGGTGAAATTAAAATTAAGGGCCGCCCTTGAGACCCGGCCGCCCGTCACGGTGCTTACCGGATCGGTGGAGGTAGTGTGGAGTTGCCCGCCGTACGTTCGGTCCTGGACCGAGAAATAAAGTCCCGGCACAACGCCGCTGTCCTTGCAGGCCTTGACGAAGAGCGCGGCGACGTCCTTGCGCGAGGCCGCCGGCACCCTTGAATTCATGCAGCCATAGGGGTTATAGGTGGCGCCCGGATTGGTTGTCTTGGTGTCCCAATTGGCGAAACCGTCGTGGTGCTTGCAGACCAGGACCATGAACTTTATGCCGGCGGCCTTTGCCGCGGACACCCACTGCGCCGGATTGATGCTGGTGGGAGCGTAAACCGAGGGGTCTATGTTGGTATTGTCCTTTCCGCCATCGTTGGAAAAGGTGTTCATGCCATAATGCAAAAACTGGCCAAGGCGCAGGTTGGCGAAATTTCTTCGCAGCGTATCGAGATGCGTCTCCGCGAACGACTGCCAGGCGAGGCAGAAGATAAGAACTGAAAACATGATCGCCATTCCTTTGGCCGACCGGCAACCATGCATACATTTGTTTTGAAGCGTCATACGGTTCCGTTCCCTTTCTTTGTTATTCTCCCATGTGAAAATGATGTTGAGACTACCATGCCCCCGGTTTCTCTATTTTAACCACGAACATGGAATTTGACAATCTAAATTGTTTCGTCAGATCGATTCTGTTTCCGTTCACCGTTCCTCTTGCCACGAGCTCACCGGAACAGGTGTAGACCGAAATCGGACGCCGCGCTTCGCCGGATTCGCCGGGAAGCGTATATGATTTGCCGGCCATGACCCTCATGGTGGTCGTTCCGGTAGTCGCCAGAAGCCCGATGGTCGAACGCGTATTCGGAAGAACGGTAACGCCTCCGGGATAGGTCATATTCGGTTTCGGCGGATCAGTCATTCCTTCGCCCAGGTAAAAATCCACGAAGCGCGACTGGGTATACCCCTTTTCGCACATGGCGTTTCGATACTCGGGATCGTGCATAAGGCAATAGATTCGCTTGTCCGTTGGGATCGTGGTCGTGTAGATCCTTATCGCCTGGCCTTGTTGAAGCATGACCTCCTCGCGCCAGTCGCCGAACATATCGCCGTAGAGAGGGGGCCGGTTGCCGCCCGGCACGTTGCTGGCGGCAAGCGTCGCGCTGGTAAAGGCGCCGCTGGGTATTCCTGAATAAGCGAATTTTGTTATCTGGGTCCCATTCAGTTCCTCACTCAACAGATCGCCGTCCCACCAAATACGGTGGTTCGCCGCCGGCATAGTGCCCGAAACCGGTAATAAATCTACGATGTTGACCATCCCGAGCGATCCTCCTCCCCAGAATTCGTACCCTTTTCTAGCCGGGTCGATATCTCCCGCCTCACCGCGCCCTAAATCGCCGCCGGCGGTGCCCCACGTCTTAAGTAATTTTCCGGTTGCCGGATCATACTCATAGGCGTCAAAGCTGGGACCGTTCTGTTCAATGGCAACGCCCAGCAGTCCGGGAATGTCGGGATTAAACTTGCCTATATGCCACCTGTCGCCATGGACCACGCCCTGGCTATGCATATTCCAGAGGAGCTTGCCATCCCCATCCCTGGCATATCCGCCATTGACAAATTCATCCAGGCCGTCGCCATTGATATCGAGACATCTGATCTGGTGGTTGTTGGGATAGTCTGATATCGGGTTATCCAGGGCCTTCCATCGCAGCGACCAGGCGTTGTCTTTGAAATCAAATGCAAAGTCCGCCATAGCCTTCGTCCCGCCCCATTTTGCTTTAAACATCAGGGTTGGATGCACGCCGTCAAAATAACAAATTCCAAAATGCCCGGTTGGGCACCCAAGGGTGGGATTATCATTGGGCACCAGGATTTCCTTGCCTTTTTCCGCGCCGGTCACCCCATCGATTGCAACGATAAACGCGTCGTTTGCATTTGTCGACGCGTTCAGTACTTTATTATCCCCGAAGATGGTGCCGTTGCCCGCTTTGAGCAGGAGTTCGGCTTTGCCGTCGCAATCGATATCAAACACGGCTTCATTGTCGGAATGTCCAAAACCGATACAGGCCGGACCGGGACTACTATTGCTCGTATTCGTGCTGTTGGGGCCCATATCGATCCGCCACAGGAACCTGCCGTCTCTGTGGTAGGCATCGACGTACTGGTTTGTGTTATTCGACTGCCGGTCCACGACATATTCGTATTCGCCGTCCCCGTCGAGATCGCCGACACAGCCGAACTTGGGATTCCTGCCTCCTGCGTCTTTGAGGGGGATTTCAAGGTAATTGTTTTGCAGTACCAACATCGCCTTCTGCCCTGTTGCCTCCTCGGCGCCTCCGATTACGGCTTTAACGGAATAATCCCCGGTTCCGCCGCTGTTGTCCTGATAATTAGTTGAGGTGGTTATGGGCGTGGTATTGAGTTTTGTCGTCCCCTTGTACACATTGAAGGCGATATCGGACCCCTGTTCCGGGCCGAATAGCCGCCACGACAAATAGTACCCGCTTCCCGACTTGACCGCTACCAGGCCGCGGCCGAGTTTTTCCATGATCCGCGGTCCTACGGAATAGGCGGATATGGAGACGATGCAAAGAGCCATGATTGCTTTGAAAAAAAGACTCTTGTACTTCATACCGAAACTCCTTTGGTGATGAGGACATTCACTCCGGAACTATTTACTATTGATTTTTACAATAAATACGCCTCCTGCGCTTTCACGGTTCACAGACGTGAAAATTCGATTTCCTTTAACAAGTGATTTTAGTAACAACTTCCCGGAAATATCGTAAACGGCAATTGTATTTTCCCTGCCGCGAAATTCCCGTGGAATCATGAATTTCCCGCCCGTGACTTTGTAGGTTTCCGTCTTTATCTTCGTATTCAGTGATTGCGGTCCCTTAAAATCAGCTATAGGCGTCACGCCGCTTTTGTCAATGCAGGTAATGGTCACGCTCGCGCTCGGCAATCCCGCGGAGGTGGCGGTCACGGTGATAGTTCCCGGCGTATAGGACCTCATGGTCATCTTTGCCATGCCGTAGCGCATGCACCGCGTATCGGGAGAGGTGGCGTTGTCGAAGGTCATTGAGGGACCCGTGGGGAAAAGTCCCCCGCCCGTGGCGGTAAGGGTTATCGCGGGATTATTATCGATGGCCGCGCCGCTTGCGGACGCTATTTGAGCGGAGAGCTCGCAATCATCCGTGCCGTCGTTTCCTATGGTGAGCGTATCCGCAGTCAAAATTATTTTCGCCGCCGTACCGGCAACAGGCAGCGTATAGGGAGTTCCTAAAAAATCCTGCCGGTATTGATACCATTCCTCACCGGGAAGCCTGTAATAATCGCAAACGCCCATGAGCCCATGAGTAGCATGCAGAATCGTTCCGTAGCCATAGCCTACCCATCGACATTTTCCCGCCCGCCATGCAAAGGCGGCGGGGCCATCATGTATGGAATACTCGGTTACCATATTGGGTTTCCCCGGATCCAGACAAGAGGCGATCGTGGCCCCGTCCCCATTATATCCGGCAACGCTTCCTAATTGATCAAACTGCTGCCGTTGAGCGCCGCCCACCGCGGAGAGCCGTGAAGAATCAATGGATTCGGCAAGGTTCGACAGAACGCGATAGAACGCCTTGCACTTGGTCATGGGCGTTCCGCTTGCCACGTCGAACGTTTCATTTCCCATGCTCCACACGATGATGCTTGGATGGTTCCTTCTTTCGCGGATGAATTCCGTCAATTGTTGCTTTAAATTGTCTTCAAACGGCTGCTCATCTGTACTTATAGTAGGATACGAGCTTTGCTTCCAATCGGGTTGTTCGTTGGTCTGGAATCCGCCTACTCCCCAGAAATCATTTTCCGGCCATTCAAGCATCCCCAACTTATCAGCCGCATCATCCCAGGAAACGTCATGGGGGTTATGGCATTCCCTGATAAAATTGAAACCTGCCTGCTTCATGAGCAAAACGTCCCTTCGAAAGCCCGCGTTGGTCTGTGCAATGCCCCAGCCGGCGCGATCGTCGTGCGCATTCGCGCCATTGATCAAATAGTGCGCGCCGTTCAGGAAAAACCCCTGTTCGGCCGTCCACTGGATCGACCTGATGCCGAGCGGACTCTCGTAATTATCCACCGCGCCGTTTCCGTCCGACACTGTTGTAATCACCTTATACAGATAGGGCGTTTCGGGAGACCACAGATGCGGATTGGCAATGGTCTGACTGGTTTGCGCGAACTCGTATGTCGCGCCCGCGTTTACCGACTGGGTGTTTTCCATGGACGTTACCGTGGCGTTCGCCGCGTCGACTATGGTTGTGGTGACCTTACAGGAAGCGGCAGCCGCGCCGTCATTTTTTATTTCAGTTTTGACCTTGACCGTCGCCGCGGTCGTGGAAACCTGGGGCGATGTGACGGTCGTGCCGTACCACGTCACATGAAGCGGATTGGTAACGACAAGGTACACATCCCGGTGAATACCGCCTAAAAACAGCCAGTCGCCCCCGCGCGGAGCGATTTGAGCGTTCCATGCGCTGTTCACCTGCACCGCGATGACATTATCACCCGTGGTAACGGCGCTGGTTATATCGAAATAAAACCCGGTATATCCTCCTTTATGCTCTCCCACAAGCGTTCCATTGACATATACCTGCGCCACCTGAAAGGCCGCCTCGAATTCCAGAAAGATTTTGTTTGAGGTTTTCCAATCCGATTGTACGTTGAAATGTTTCCTGTACCAGCCGATTCCCGCATACCAGAAGACCCCCGTGGCGGCCGACGCGAAATAGGGAGTGTCGAATACATGCGGCAAATTCACCTTGTTCCAGGCGGCGTCGTTAAAATTGGCAGCTTGCGCGTCGGTCACATCGCCTTTATTGAAAGTCCAGTCGGCATTCAGGACGATTTTTGTCCGCCCGGCCCCGAAACAAACGGAAGCCTGAGCGCTCAATATAAGGATTACCAAACTAATCAACACTCTTGCCGAAATGACTTTTCTCATAATACACCCTACATGGTTAAATGATATTTAATTGTTTCACCATCTTTCTTTTTTTACGCGATCATCAATTGCCGAAATATCTCCATAACTTTAATTGACTTTTACAATAAATACGCCTCTTGCGCTTTCACGGCTCACAGGCGTGAAAATACGATTTCCCTTAACAAGTGATTTTTGCAGGAGCTTCCCGGAAATATCGTAAACGGCAACGGTATTTTCCCTGCCGTGAAATTCCCGTGGAATCATGAATTTCCCGCCCGTGACTTTGTATGTTTCCGTCTTTATCTTCGTATTCAGTGATTGCGATCCCTTAAAATCAGCTATAGGCGTCACGCCGCTTTTGTCAATACAGGTAATGGTCACGCTGGCGCTCGGTAATCCCGCCGAGGCTGCCGTCACCGTAATGGTTCCCGGCGTATACGACCTCATGGTCATCTTTGCCATGCCGTAGCGCATGCACCGCGTGTCGGGAGAGGTGGCGTTGTCGAAGGTCATTGTAGAACCGGTGGGGAAAAGTCCCCCGCCCGTGGCGGTAAGGGTTATCGCGGGATTATTATCGATTGCCGTTCCGTTCGCGGACGCTATTTGAGCGGTGAGCTCGCAATCGTCCGTGCCGTCGTTTCCTATGGTTAGGACGTCCGCGGTCAAAATTAATTTCGCCGCCGTGCCTGCGGTCGGCAATGTAAATGAAGTTCCTAAAAAATCCTGCCGGTATTGATACCATTCCGGACCGGGAAGCCTGTAGTAGTCACATATACCGCCCAATCCGCCGGCGGTGGAAAGAAACGAGCCGTAACCGTATCCTACCCATCGGACTTGTCCCGCGCGCCATGGATATTTTGCCTGGCCGACATGGTCGTAATACTCGGTTATCACACTTGGCTTCCCGGGGTCTTGATAGGTAGCCATGGTCGCCCCATCTCCATTATATCCGATGACGGGGGCTAGTTGATCAAACCCCTGCCGTTGAGCGCCGCCCACCGCGGCCTCCCTTGAAGAATCAAGAGACTGGGAGAGAGCCACCAGAACCTTATAGAACGCCTTGCAATTGGTCAAAGGTGTTCCGCTCGTCACATCGAATGTTTCATTTCCCATACTCCAAACGATTATGCTTGGGTGGTTTCTCCGTTCGCGAATGAACTCCGTCAACTGTTGCTTCAGATTGTCCTGGAACGGCTGTTCGTCCGCTGTTTTGACAGGATAAGAGCTTTGCCGCCACCCGCCGTCTTGGCTGTCATCATAGCCGCCTACTCCCCAGAAATCGTTTTCCGCCCATTCAAGGATCCCTAGCTGGTCGGCCGCGTCATCCCAGGAAACGTCATGGGGATTATGGCATTCCCTGATAAGGTTGAAACCGGCCTCCTTCATGAGCTTCACGTCCCTGCGAAAGCCCGCATTGGTCTGCGCAATGCCCCAGCCCGCGCGATCGTCGTGCGCATTTATTCCATTGATTAAAACATGCGCTCCATTCAAGAAAAATCCCTGTTCGGCCGTCCACTGGATCGACCTGATGCCCAGCGGGCTCTCATAATTGTCCACCACGCCGCTTCCGTCCGACACGGATGTAAGCACCTTATACATATAGGGTGTCTCGACGGACCATAGGTGCGGATTGGCGATGCTTTGACTGGTTTGCGCAAACTCGTATGTTGCCCCAGCGGCTATTGACTGAGTGCTTTCCATGGAGGTCACCGTTGCATTGGTCGCGTCGACGATGGTTGTCGTGACCTTACAGGTCGAGGCCGCCGCGTTTTCATTCTTTACTTCGGTTTTGACCTTGACCGTTGCCGCAGACGCGGTAGCTTGAGGCGTGGTGACGAACGTGCCGTACCACGTCACATGGAGCGGATTGGTAACGACCAGGTACACTTCTCTGTGTATACCTCCTAAAAACAGCCAGTCGCCCCCACGCGGGGCGATTTGAGCGTTCCAAAGGTTGCTGACCCGCACCGCGATGACATTATCGCCGGCAGTAACGGCGTCGGTTATATCAAAATAAAACCCGGTGAATCCGCCTTTATGTTCTCCCGCAAGTTTGCCGTTTACATATACCTGAGCGACCTGGAAGGCCGCTTCAAATTCCAGAACGATTCTCTTGGAGGCTTTCCAATCCGCCTGGACATTGAAATGCTTCCTGTACCAACCGTATCCCACATACCAGAAGACGCCTTTCTTGGAAGATGCAAAGTAGGGAGTGTCGAATACATGGGGCAAGTTTACCTTGGTCCATGTGGCGTCGTTGAAACCGGTCGCTTCCGCGCCGGTCGCGTCGCCCTTATAGAAAGTCCAGCCGGCATTCAAGACGACCTTGGTCCTCACGGCCCCAAAACAAACGGAAGCCTGAGCGCCGACCATGACGATCGCCAAGCCTATCAGCGCTCTTGTCAAGATACTATTTTTCATACCATCTCCTTTTTTACTTTTAACAAACCGCTATTCCCTATAATTTTTCAATGGCATTCATTGTATTGAACCGCACGAAATACAGTCCATTCGGCATTCCGAAATCCTTGTGCAGGTTGATACTGTTTTTCCGCACGATTGTTTTAAATATCTCCTTACCCAGAAAATCATAAATGACGACCATGGTCGCGGCGCCGTTACTATACAAGGGAAGATTAACGTGCCGGTCGCCGAAAACTCTCATTGAGGTATTTGCGATTTTGGGCGAACAGGCCCGGACGGGCATTCCATTCGCTATCGTCGTCGTGTCGTAATACCTGATATTAGGCTTAGGAAGAGGCAACGTCATCCCCGTCCCCAGATAATAATCAACGTGCGGAGGTTGATTATAGGCCACATTTTGCCATGCGATGCTTAACCGGTATTCCGGGTCATGCATCAATGTATAAATTCTGTTTGTCGTAGGATCGGTCGTGGTAAAAATGCGAAGGGATTTGCTGCATGAAAAGATGATTTCCTCCCTCCAGTCGCCGAAAATATCAGCACTCAAATTAGGAGTGGATTTCGTTCCGTTGATGGAACTGCAACCGGTAGCGACAAGCAAATCCGCGCCGCCGTACTTGGTGACCTTGTTGTCGTTAAGGAGTTCGCGGACAAGGTCGCCGTCCCACCAACAGAGGAAATTGCACGACGGAGGAGTAGGGGTGACGCTTATACCTTTACAATCAAAGGCACCGGTGCTTGAACCCCAGCAGATGGCCCCTCGCGTCGATGCGGAAATATGATCGGCGCATCCTCTGCCGACGTCTCCGAGATTCAGGCCTTTTTCCCAGATGATCTGTCCGGTTTTAGCGTCACGAAACGATATGCCCGTGTTTTGTTCGTGGCACTGGAAATATTCGAGGCCGGGCCTGTCCGGATCGAAATCGCCCAGATGTCCGGCATCCCCGTGTATCAAGCCGGTCGTATACATCCCTTTGCCGTTGTGATCGATGCCGCATGCCCCGTACATGATTTCGTCGCAGCCGTCGCCATCAACGTCCCCGACAGCGAGGTTATGGTTTCCTTGCCGTTTATAGGTGGCATACCCCGAATCCGTGCTGAAAAACCACCGTTCCGTCAGTTTGCCTCCGCGCCAGTCCAAAGCCGTAAGAGTCATTTTTTCATAGTATCCGCGGCACGGGACGAGGCTCGGTCGCACTCCATCAAGATACGCGACGCACGCGAGGAAGCGGTCCCCGCGGTTGCCGGTTGAGTCTCCCCATTCCAATCCCTTATTGGGGCCTCGCGGCGGTTTATAATCGACGGTAACGAGTTCCGCGCCGGTCTTTCCGTTGAAGATGGTATACCATTCGGGCCCTTGCAATATAAAACCGTATTTGGGGCCGGCGGTCAATGTACGGTAATCCGCGTTATTGTCGGCGCCGGCCGCCGGCCCGAGCTTTAAAAAATTTCCCGTGGCGTCCTTTGTTCCCGGGGCCGTTTTACAGGCGACTTCGGCGATTCCGTCGCCATCAAAATCGTACACCAGGAACTGAGTGTAATGGGCTCCTTCCCGGATGTTTTTCCCGAGATTTATCCGCCACATGTGGGCGCCGTTCAATTTGTACGCGTCAAGAATCGGCGGGTCGGTTATGCCTGATTGTGAATTGTCCTTGCCGACTCCCGTGATGTGCAATACGATCTCATACTGGCCGTCATTATCAAGGTCGCCTACACTTGCGTCGTTCGCGGAATATCCGGCGGGAAGATCGAGCGGGATTTCGAGATAATTCTGCGCAAGAACAAGCGCCGGCTCCGAGACTTCTCCTTCAACGCCGTTGGTCACGGCTCTCACGGTATAGGTCCCGGTTCCCGCGCTATTGTCCTGATAGCACGTGGCGTTGGTGATGACCGCGGTATTGAGTTTTGTTACACCTTTGTAAATGTTAAAGCCGAAAGTGCTTTCCTGGGGGTCGGTTCCGAAAAGCCGCCAGCTCAAATAATAACCGCTCCCTGATTTAACCGCGATAAGACCGCGATTGAGCTTTTCCATGAATCGCGCGCCGGTTGCGGCGCTTGCGGCTCCCGCGATCATGAATAAGGTTACGATTGCGACAATAAAAATCCTTGATCTATGCCTCATGCAAGCCCTCCTTATATGGAATAAGTGTTTTTATTAGGTTCTGTAGGCGAATTATATACGCGTTTATCGTAGATAATTACCCGTACAGAACCTTATCCACCTTGTGGGTTAGTCTATTGGATGAATAAAACTTCCTTTTGAACGGATTGTTTGTCCTTAAGCACTTCGATCAAATACACGCCGCGGGCTAGCGAACGCGTTGAAATCGAAACCATCCCTGCCGATAGGTCTTTTTTCTGATGTTGATTTTGCTCCACGATTCTTCCGAAAAGATCCATGAGATTGACTTTGTAGCCGGGACCGGGAAGCGTAATGTTCACCCTGTCCTGATATTTTCTTATAAAACTCCCGCCGCTCACGCTTGGCGGTTGCGCCGGTTGAACGCCCACGACTCCGGGTCCGTAGATCTCTGTTTCGTAAATCGGAAGACTTCCCGAGGACGAAATCGTGACGCTGCTTCCCGACACTGGAGTAAACGACACATCCGAGTAGCCTAGGCCGCCGTCGGTCGTTCCGCTCCATGCCTGCGTCCCGCCTACAGCGACTTTCCAGGTATGGGCATTTCTGAAATCCGTGAATTTTACATGCACCTGGCTGACCATTTGCGTGGAGGCCAGGTTATACGTTATCGACGACCCGGACCAGCTCGTCTTTTCATTATCATCGTAGGTGGCGTTTCCCGCGCTTGAGGTCACGGCCAATGTTTTGGGCGCCGGATTCAAGAGCTTATAAGGAGGCAATGGCGTCAGGTTGAGAGGAAGTCCATCGTTGGGCATGACGGTCGTCAACCCGTTGGTAATGGGAAAGGCGGACGAGGTAACGGTTGCCGAAGCTCCGGTAAGACCGCTTGAGGAGGCGGTAACCTTAATGTCGCCCGGCGTAGAGGAGGCCCGCACCGAAATCCTGCTTATGCCGCATTCAACGGGAAAACTTGTCGCAAGAATGTAATTCGCCGGGGCGCCGGTATGGTTGCCCGCCATGCCGCCCCTGTATTCGCCGGGCCCGGTTACCCCCCAGGTGATCGTATTGCTCGCCGTGGGGCACCGGTTTCCGTTGGCATCCGTTACTTCGGCGTCAAAGAGCGCGATGTCCGCTCCCGTGGCCCGCAGTCCCGCGGCGCTTACGTGGGACGTCAGCCGTATGGCCGCCGCGGCGCCTGCCGTGGTCCGTTGATCCACCGCAACCTGGGTTCCATCGGCCTTGTAGCCGACAGCTTTAACGGTTCCCGGGGCATAGGGCGCGTTGGGAAACGTGAATAAGAATTTCCAGCTTTGCTTTCCGAATCCCTTGGAAACGTTGTTGACGAACAATTCCACTTTGTCGCAATTGGACACTACATATTCCGTATTTTTTTTAGTATCCGAGGGATAGGTCCAATGGCCGACGATGTAAACATCCTTATTGTCAACCTCAATCCAGCCGTCCCAAAAACACTTGAACGCCCCGTACGCGTCCTTCGGTATGCGCATAGCGTCCACGACGCCGCTGCGGCGGTAATTTTCATCGCTGCGCGCGAAGGTAGTACCGTCGCACATTTCAATTTTTGCGCCGCCCAGATTGGCCCTTGTGCCGGGACCGGTCCCGCTTCCCGGCCGTTCGGTGTAATATTCCCACCATCGATTGCATTCTTCCTGAATATAGGCATCCTGGTTCATGTTCATCCCCGCGACGGTTGAGGCGCCCGCATCGTTCGCATGAAACTCGGGGGGTGAATATTGGTCCCACCATCTCCTCGGGCTTTCGTTTCTGCTGTATTCATTCATCCACATGGGCTTATAGGCGCTTTTGTCCACATACAACATCTCGCCGCCATACTGGGCCACTTTGCTGCTCACCATGCCCCTGCAACCCGTTAACCGTCCCCCGCTGGGATCGTATTTGGTCATGGTATCGATCATCTCCTGCATCTGGTTATCGGAAATGTCGGAGTTTCCAGCCTCATACCAAAGCACACTGGGATTGTTTTTGCTGTAAACCATCTGATCCCTCATCGCTTCTTTTCTCTGGTTCCATTGAGCGCCGGTCACGGCGTTTTCAGCGTCGCCCGCTGGCATCGCATAGGTCAATCCCATGATGTCGGCGGCCTCGATTTCCGTACGCAGGGCGGCTACGTGCATGGGCCTGACGGTATTGCCGCCCAGGGCCAGCATCAGACTGTCCTGAAAAATCCTCAACCATATCGGGACCCCGTCGCCCAGCGCGGGCCACGGGTCCTGGCTTCTCCACGCAAAGCCCTTCACCTCATACATCCGATCATTGATTTTAGCGATTCCGCCGCCGTATTCCATTTTCCTGAACCCGGTCCTCGTTTTCACCACGTCGGTTGCGGTCCCGCCCACCGACAGAATGGTGTACACGTCATACAAGTATCCATATCCCAGGCTCCAGAGGTTCAGACCCGGAACGTTTCCCGTTACCGTCACGGTGGCCGCGGCGCCGGCGGCGATGGTAGCGCCTGCGCCGTTAAGCGTTTTTACAAGGTTACCGTCTTTGTCAACGATATCGACCTGGAAACCCACCGTCTGCGACGCGCCGGATTCGTTTTTCACCTGCGATGAAGCGGTTATGTCCGCGCTGCCGGTAGGTATGGCGGCCGAGGCGCCGCCGGATACGATGTAGTTTTTACCATAAATGTACGTACCCACCGTATTGAGCCCGACAATCAGCGGCAATGTCTGATAGCACTTAGGGGTTACATGCAGATACGCATTCTGGGTAATGCCGCCGAAATTCGTCGTGTACGAACCCGTGCTCCATTGAAATCGAGTACCCGACGAAACCTCCGTATAGTCATAGGAATTGTCCGTTTTTACCGCGATCACGTTGTCCGTACCGTCGATATGAACAAGCGATGTGATGTCGAAGCCCGACGGCGAAACGCCGTTTTCCGATCGCCCCACCAGCGTGCCGTTGCAGTAGACTTCGCCGGCCTGCCGGATTTCCTCGAATTCCACGAACACCTTGCAGCCCGCATAGGTTACCGGAAGCGAAAAATGCTTGCGATACCAAGCTATTCCTTGGGATACCGAACCGCTTTTTACGGCAAACGCATCATCCTGGTTCCAGCTGTAAGGAAGGGAAATGGTTTTCCATGAAGCGTCGTTAAACGTCGCGGCCTGGGCGCCGGTAACGTCCCCTACATTGAGCTTCCACCCGATATCGATGTTGAATTTAACACGGTTATTGGCCGGGACCGTATAGGCCGCCGCCGAAACCGACGCCAAGGCGATGAGCGCCGTAATAAAAACGGTAAAAACGTTTTTGTTTATCATACCCTTTGCTCCTTCAGATTTTATAGAGTTATCCATCATAATCGCATTAATCCGCTACCTGGTTACGATAATATTTCCGGTACGTTTTATACCTCCCGCGACGATTTCAACAAGGTAATTTCCCGCCGATACGGTTGTTCCGTTGTCGCTAAGGCCGTTCCAGGATATTATTGTTTCGTTAAGAGAAGCCAAGAACGTTCGTACCAGTCTTCCTTCGCAGTCAAGAATGGCGACGCACATCGCGCCCGCCGTATGCGGAATGAGAATTTGCGCGGTGGTGCGTTTGAATGAAGGGTTTGAAAGCGACACTTTAACGAGGCGGCCGGAATATTCATGGGATGGTGGATTGACGATGCCCACGCCGGGAACGAATTCAACCCAGTCCAAGGCGTCGGTCGTAGTATAGCCGAAGCTCGTTAGGAATTTCGGAAGGTTGATGGCCGCGTTGGTTGCTCCCAGAGCAGGCATGGGACCGGCGGCCATGATGGTAGCGTTGAGAAGAAGTTTGGTTGCCGTGAGGTAGTCCACGATGGGGGCGAAGGTCCCCATGACGATCCGATCCGCTCTGACGCTCCAAATGGCGCTATTACCTCCGTTTGCCAACAGCCCATCCACGATACACAGTTGCTGACGGACCGGATTGCCGCCGAGGATGGCGACATGTTTGTTGATATTGAAAATGGCGTCGAGCACGTGCAACCCCGTCGAACTGGGTGCGGCGTCGGTCCCCTGGTTGATGAAGGTCCCGAGATGGCCCTTCATGCACAGGGAACAACTGCCGAACCCGTACGATATTCCGGGACCACTATGCACCTTCAACGTGCAAATATCCACCAGGACGTCGATGACGCCATTGACAAGGTCGGCGGGGGCCGAGATGTTTTTCGTACTGGCGGCGATTGCGACCGGCGTCATGCCGCCCAGCGATTGCGCTCTCGTGCTGACGGTCGCCCGTATCTTGGTTGCGTCAGTCAAGCCGGCGTAGGTGGAATACGACGCCGCGGCGTCGGCGTTGGCGTCATACAGGATGATGTTCGCCGCCGGAACCTTGAGCTGATCGACGAACACATCGCAGAGCTTCTTGATGATCGCCACCCGGGGATGATTGCCGGTGGGGCCTTGTATTGCATTCGTTTTGATGGCCACTTTCGTGCTCGCCCACGGTTTTCCCGACCGGAAGATCGCGCTCCAGGCCTCGGCCGCGGTTGTTTTCTTGGCCAGCAGTTTTGCCATTTCGTCCATATTGGAGGCGACCGCGTTCGCGTCGACCGCCTTATTCTGGTTGGCCCAGGAGGGGTCCTTGGGCGTGCTCGTGATCATTTTCATGTCGTGGCAGCAGATGACCCGTTTATTGTCGATGGCCGGATTGATTTGCATGCCGTTGATCCACGCGCCAGGAGCGGCGAAAAGCCTATCGAATTTCGCGGCAGTGATCCCCGCCGCGCCGACGGCAGCGGTCTTGATGAAATCACGACGGTTTGAGAGTTGTTTTTCGGTCATTGTTTCCACCTTTATTAATTAACCGGCCATTGTTCCTTCTTTTCAGTCCCTCTTTAAAGCGGACTGTTCCTTGACATGCACAAAATACGGACCAATTGACAAACCAAAATCTCTTTGAAGATTGACGGCGTTATTCTTGACGACGGTTTCGAGCAGAAGCCTGCCCGCGCAGTCATATACCGTCACGAGCTTTAATAAACCGTTGAACCGGACGGGCAAGGCTGTTGTGCGATCACCGAAAACTTTCAGGAAAGCGTTCACCGGCGTCCGTGGGTAAACGGAGATCGGTACGTCCGCGGAAACTATAGAGCCGTCATAATATTTGATATTCGGTTTAGCCTGCGGCAGGGTCATGTTGGGGCCGATGTAAATACCCGGTTCCGGCGGCTGGTTGTAGGCGACATTCTCCGTGGCCACGCTCATCCTGTAGACCGGATCATGCATTAAGGTATAAAGACGGTTGGTGGTCGGCGTGGTGGTGGTATAAATACGCAATTGGCCGCCGCAAACATACATGACCTCTTCACGCCAGTCGCCTAAAAGGTCGGCGGTAAGGCACGGCGTTGATTTGGTGCCGTTGATCGAGGAACAGCCGGATGCGGTCAAGCCGCCTGCGCCGCTGTAAGGTGTGATCGAATTGCTGTTTTCAAGGTCGCGGGTTAAACCGGCATCCCACCACATGGTAAAATTATCGGACGAAGGCGATTTCCCTACACTTTTGTGGCTAACGTCCCAAAGCCCGCCTACGGTCGACCACATCTGCCAGCCCGTGACGCCGGCGACAAGTGGTCCGCAACAGCCACGACCGTTGTCGCCCGTACCGGGGTCCGACCAGAAAATCGTCCCGGTTTTAGCATCCCTGAAAGTCGCGGCGATATTTCCGTTTGTTTTCGCATCCTCATGTACCTGCCACACTTCAAGTCCGGGCCTGTCGGGGTCCATATCCGCCAGATGAAGGGCGTCTCCATGACCCAATCCTATGTTGTATAATCCTTTTCCGTCATGGTCTATGGTGCAAGCGCCATAAACGATTTCATCGAACCCGTCGCCATCCACGTCGCCTTGACGGAGGCTGTGACAACCCTGGCCCTTATAAGTACTATTGGCTTTTCCGTCTTTTCCGGTTCCGGCGGAATCCGTATCGAAATACCACCGCTCGGTCAGTTTTCCGCCTCGCCAATCAAGGGCCCAGAGGCATGAGCGAGTATAATAGCCTCGGCATGGAATCACGCTTGGTCGTTCTCCGTCAAGATATGCCACCGAAGCCAGGAAACGATCCACGCGATTTCCGTAGGAATCGCCCCATTCGGAATTGATCTGTGTGCCCGTTGGGGTAAGATTCCCATAACGCGGCGGTTTGTAATTGACCGTTGTAAGTTCCTTACCGGTTTTCCCGTCGAAAATCGTATACCATTCGGGCCCCGCCAAAATAAAACCATAGCTTGAACCGGCGGTCGTCGTACGGTAATCCTTGGTATTATCGGCGCCCGCGGCCGGCCCCATTTTCAAAAAACCGCCCGTGCCGTCCGTGGCGCCGGGCGCGGTTTTACAAGCCACCTCCGCGCACCCGTCGCCGTCGAAATCATAGACCATGAATTGCGTGTAATGTGCGCCTTCCCGAATGTTGATTCCCAGGTTTATCCGCCACAGTTTGGTTCCGTTAAGTTTGTAGGCGTCCAAAATAGGCGCGTCGCACATCCCGGATTGTGAATTGTCCTTGCCTTGCCCTGCAACGTGCAATACTATCTCGTATTGTCCATCGCCGTCAAGGTCCCCGCAGCTCGCGTCGCTCGCGGAATAACCGGAGGGAAGGTTGAGCGGGATCGAAAGGTAGTTCTGCGCCATAACGAGCGCGGCTTCCGATGCCGCGCCTTCAACGCCATTGGTCACGGGCCGTACGGTATAGGCCCCGGTTCCCGCGCTGTTGTCCTGATAGCATGTGGAGTTGGCGACCGGCGTCGCGGTGAGTTTTGTTGACCCTTTGTAAACGTTAAACCCAAAGGTTGCGTCCTGGGGGTCGGTGCCGAACAACCGCCAGCTCAAATAATATCCTCCTCCGGAATTGACGGCGATGAGTCCGCGGTTGAGTTTTTCCATATACCGCTGAGCGCTTGTCATGCTCGCAACCATGAGAACCGTTCCGATCGCAATGGAAAAGATTGAAATAGACCTGATATTCATGTTACGCATACTATGTCCCCTGTCTCCAAACGTCTAAATGTGTAAACCGCTATGCCATGAAACCTTTTTAACGCGATCATACCCCGCCAACCGTCGTTACTTTAGGCGCAGCACGGCCGTTTGCCGGGTAGATAAATTCGGACCTGACGCCATTTCGCATATATAGAGGCCCGCCGCCGAGGCTTTAAACCCGTTGAATTTTATTTCATGAAAACCGGGGGTAACGTTGCCGTTTAGTAAGGTAGCAACGAGCTGTCCCCGCATGTCGTACATTCGCAACCGAACATTTTGGACCGAATTTCCGGGTATCTCGAAAGAAATGATGACCGGAAGCCCTGAAATGCCTTTGCCTGTTGCCGACAAATTAACGCCACTCCGGACCTTTGCATCAATAGGCTTTGACGAATTATTCACGGCGAAGGTTATTGCCGGCGCGTCGGTTCTAAACGGCGATGCGGGCAGGGCCGTGGGCGCGCCTTTGTTGTAGAGCGACGCCTTTGGATTCGCGGACCAGCAATACCGGGCTACTTTCGGCGCGGTAACCGCGGAACTCGACAACAGCAGCGTCGTGTCCTGGTCGATTTTCGCGGTTGCGGTGGAATACGCAGAGCCGTTCGCGGAAATCTCAAATGGGGCGGTCCAACCGGTGGCGGTGGAGGTGTCTAATTTCAGCCCGCCGTCGGTATGCTTGAAAAACAGACGAATCGAATTGCCTTCAATTGCCATTTTGTCGTAAATGGGGCCGCTGTACGTGACATTTTGTTTATAGGCGATGCCTAATGCGGCCAACCCCAGCCGCAGCCCCACGTCTTGTTTGTTGTGGGGATGAATGTAGCCCGTATCGCCGATATCGATGGTCACTACCAGACCGGTGTTCGCAAGCATCTGCGTGGCCTGCAATTGAGGTTCACGAACCAACGGCCAGTTGTTTGAGGTGTTGTGGTTGGGCAATTGCGTTACAATAAAGGTAAGATTCCTTCCCCACGCCTTGCGCCATGAGTTGATTAAAAGCACTTGCAGGGTCCGATAGGTGGTATCTTCTCCCCATGTCCGTGATTCCCCCTGATACCAGATCGCGCCGCGGACGGCGAACGGGATGAGCGGATTGATTTGCGCGTTGAAGCCGACATAGGGATCATGCGTCCCGGTGAGGCCACCTTTTTCGAACGTCGCCACTTGCGCGGAGAACCCGCCGGCAACGAGATCGGCGCGAGGTATCCATGTCTGAATGCAGGTGGCGCCGAATGACGCGTGGATAAGGCCGATGGGGACGGTACTGTCGAGACCCTTGAATATTTCACGGCCGAAAAAATATGCGGCGGCTGAAAAAACCGGGACATTGGCCGGATTGCATACCAGCCAGCTTGTTTTAACCGTTGTCTGGGGAGTTTTATTGGGCGCCCAGGGCACGTTGCATGAACGGATAAGCGGGTAATTGGCGGCTGCGATTTCCGCGGCCGCGTTGTTCAAATAGCATCCGGCAAACGTGCATGTCATCCTCATATCCATATTGGACTGGCCTGAGCACACCCATACTTCACCGATATATACATCGGTGATGGTGATCGTATTCGCGCCCGTTATGGTCAGCGTATACGGGCCCCCGGCCGTCATGCCGGGCAGTTGCACCGTCCAGTTACCGTTCGCGCCGGTTGTTCCGGTCGCCTGTTGTCCGTTGATGCTCACGGTGACTTTCTCATTGGCCGCTCCCGTTCCCCACACGGGAACCGGCATCTCCCGCTGCAGCACCATGCCGTTACTGAAAAGGCTTTGAACGGCCACGTTCGCGAAAGCCGTTCCAATACTTGCTTGAAGGGCAATCGCGAATAAAATCATCCGGATTCGCTTGGTTTTGTGTATCATATCGTCTCCTTATATTTTGCCCGTACGCGATGCATTGACACGCACGAAATAGGTTTTATTCGACAATCCCAACTCCTTTTGCAGGTTGATCTCTTCCTTCCTCACGATCGCCTCTTTCACGAACCTTCCTGAAACGTCAAAAACGGTTATTACCTTATCAGTCCCGGCGAATCGGCCGGGGAAAAGGAACGACCTGTCGCCGATGACTTTCATCGCCTTATCCGACGACTTCAGGGTACTTTGATGCATCTGAAGTGCGCTAACGCTTGAAGGGCCGCCTCCGACATACTTAATATTGGGCGTTGGGGGAGTGGTCATTCCTTCACCCAAATAAAAATCGCAATATGCCGACTGATAATATCCTCTATTGGTAAGACAGTTTCTGTATTCGGGGTCATGCAACAGCGTATACAACCTGTTGGTTGTGGGGATCGTGGTCGTAAAAATCGCCAGGCTGCTGTTATCGCTTGTCGTGTAAACGGCTTCTTCGCGCCAGTCCCCAAGAATATCGCCGTAACAGCCGGGGTCTTTGGGCCCTACTTCGCTGACGCCTGAAAAGGAAAACAATCTTTTTTCGGAACCGGCGGCATAGTCCCACTTGGTCATTTTAAAATTATCCAGATTTTCGCTCAGCAGGTCGCCGTCCCACCAGATCCTCAGGTTCGGATAAGAATCGGGAAGATTCGTAGAAACGCGCGTGCCATTGATATTGTAAAGTCCGTCGGTAAAGGTATACAGCTCATAGCCGATGGTACGCGGGTCAAAATCATAAGCGCCGCCCCGTGCCTGGTCGCTTATGGAAGTACCATATTGACTTGCTATGATGGCCCCGGTTTTTGCATCATATGCGGCCCACTTGAGAAAATTGCCATTGTTCTGTTGTATTACATACCCTTCGAGGCCCGGCCGGTTGGGGTCCAAATCGCCGATGGAAAAACGGTCGCCATGACACCATTTATTAGCAGCGCCCGTATACAGGAGTTTTCCATCATGGTCAAGCACATATCCCATGGGACAGACTTCGTCCTTGCCGTCGCCGTCCACGTCCACGCATCGTAGTTGATGCCCATCGGGGCACGAGCCTTCCTGGGAACCCGGCCTCAGGAATTTCCAATTCTGGGCAAGCGTCGTAACGCTCATGGTCCACGCCGTTACCATCATGTTAAACGATTTATCGGGACTGCGGATCTTGGCCGACCAAATAATGCTCGGGTTAACGCCGTCGATATAGGCTATGCCCATGTGGCCGTTCATCGGCCCTATGGATGCGTAATCGGTTGGAACCGGAGCGCGGGCGATTTCCTTGCCGGTCATGCCGTTGAGCACGGAAATGAATTGTTTGTTATTGTCGCTCTCCGACAGTGTCGTGCCGTCGGCGAACTTAACGCCGTTGGCCGTCCTTACTATTACCTCGGCTTTTCCGTCGTTATTGACGTCATACACCGTGAAATTATCGCCATGGCCACAATCGAGCGCGGAGGATCCGGGAGTGATATTGTTCTTGTTGACGCTGTTGGGTCCGCAATCGAGTTGCCATAAAAACGTGCCATCCTGTTTGTACGCCTCCAGCAGGATGGTTTTCGTCGCGTCGGAAGGCTGCTTATCAAACACGAAATCGAATTCGCCGTCGCCGTCAAGGTCGCCGGTGAAGATGAATTTCGGGGAATACCCGCTGGTAACATGAATGGGCACCTTGATGCACGGCTGACCGCCCACCACGGTAGTGGTAATGCCCACGGCGGGTGATTTTTCCTGCTCCACGCCGCTGACAACCGCTGCTACCTGATATGTGCCGTTTGTAGCGGTTGCGTCAGAATAATTGGAAACGTTAAGATCAGAGGCGATTTTTGTACCGTCTCTGTAAAGGTTGTATTTTACAGGGGCATTGAATTCCAGCCCGAATATCCGCCAACTTATGAAAACCGAATTGCCGTTTTTAATTGCAACCGTGCCGCGCCCGAGCTTTTCCATGAACCGCTGGGCGTTTATGACGCCCGGTATCGAGAGAACTATACAAAACAGACTTAAAAAGATTTTTTGTTTCATACGACACCTCCTACCAGGTTGAACAAAAATGAAATACCATGCCAACTTTAAAGCCGGTTATGTTACGGTATGGCCGTTGCTTTTACAATGTAAACTCCATTGCCGACGCCCAGGTCTTTCCGCAGATCAACGTTGCTTTTCCCGATATTCTTCATTCCCACAAGTTTTCCGGAAAGGTCATAAACGGCAATCGATTTTGATTTTTCCGCAAATACCGGGTCAAACATTATCCTGCCGGTAGTGACCATTACATTCCTGATGACGGATTGGCGACCAATGCTTTTTACGGATGTTTTGTCTACGACCACCGTAGGACCGGAGGCTCCAACCGACAGATCGCAAATGACCGCCGATGTTCCGCCATTTACCGCCACCGCTTCAAGCCGGACATACCTCGCGGTCAGAGGCGCAAAGGAGACCCGTTTTATCGAGGCGTCGGCCGCCCACGTTCCGAAGACGCCGCCTCCAACCGCCGTGCCGGTAGTGATTTGTGTGAAGATCGTTCCATTGACGCTTGTATAAATACGGTATGACGTGATAGCGCCCGTAGTGTTTCCGGTTTCCCGCCTCGGCATATAAAAAAGATAGGCGATATTGTCGTAGGATTTGCCGAGGTCAAGCGTAACCGACTGTGGCAGGCCGCCGGTCGACTGCCAGAGCGTTTGATACGCCTTGGCATTGGCTCTGTCCAGGAACCCGTCGATGGCATTCAACGCCATCCCGCTCGTCGCGGTCACCGTTGCCGGCGTGATCGGGCGCTCAAGCGAGAGCGGTTGCCTGGGCAGCGGCGGTCGGGAAAGATTGGGAGTCCATGCGTTGCCGACTTCAGCAAGCCTGGAAACGATTGCCGCATCCAACTGGCCCGTTTGGTTCGGCGGACAGTTAAGCTGGTAATTGCAATAGTTCGGATTGAGCGCATTCAGATGGGTGGTCACAATGGCGGCGGAAGTCATCAACGAATAGCCGCTTGTAAAGAACCAGTCGCCGGTGATCGATGAAGCCTGGACTGCCGCATAGGTATTTCCGGTAGGGATCCAATTAGGACCGCCCTCTTCGACAAAGGTAACATCGGACTCCCACGTTTGTGATACCATGCCGTTGGTCTCGACGACAATACAATTAGGTTGAAGGGCCTTGATCGTGTCCCGAATCTCCTGCCAGGGAATGGCCCAATGCCCGGTGGCCCAGGCGTAACCGTCAAACCAGAATATCGGAATTTCGCCGTAGCCGGTGAGTAACTCGGTTATCTGTCCAAGAATAAAAGTCCGGATGGCGGGCGTCCATCTCGTTGCGGAATCGCGCGGTACGCCATTGGCGACGTCGAATATGGACATATATAAACCGGGCCAAAGTCCTGCCGCCCGGAACGCATCGGTATATGATTTGACGACGTCCTTGGTAGGTTGGGAGCTTTGCGCGATGGTATAGGGTGTTTTACCGTTTGGAGGATTCAATGCCGCCTTGGACGGCCAGATGGAGAAACCATCATGGTGTTTGCACGTCAAAACGCCATAGGTCATCTTCGCGGCTTTTGCGGCCGAGGCCCATTGGGCGCAATCCAGGTTCGTGGGATTGAACAGTTTTGGATCTACCCGGTCATTCGCCCAGCCGTGATGGTAGGTGTTCATGTTAAAATGTATAAACATGCCGAAACGCTTGTCGACAAATCGCCGTTGCAGGGAATCGAGCGTGAGGGTCTGGGCAAAGAGCGCTCCCGCTGATGAGAATAAAGCCAGTGCCATTATGGAAACATACCATAATCCTGAAAACCATAGCGATGTTCCGGTTGCTTTTTTCATACTAACGTACCTTTTTTAAGATATAACGCATTTGTAAATATTTTATATAGCTATTAGTTTAATGTCCTGACCTTAACCAAAAAGACCTTTCCCGCGTAATCCTTTTTAACCGGTTCGATGGCGTTTTTTGAGCTGATATTTTTAGAAAACATCAGCCTGCCTTGCAGATCGTACACCGTTGCCGAGATTCTCCCGCCCTGCATATCCTTCGGTAAAAAGATCCGGTTTCCGGCGGTCTTAAATAATTGACTTATCGCGACTGATTTCATATTCGCCGAAA
>Ga0224523_1000025_pt1 | contig 110290 bp, 85 predicted proteins | sample CFST50metaG_FD_182732 | JGI IMG/M metagenome (GOLD analysis project Ga0224523, IMG submission 182732) | Peat soil microbial communities from Stordalen Mire, Sweden - C.F.S.T50 | ecosystem: Environmental > Terrestrial > Soil > Wetlands > Peat | place: Sweden: Norrbotten County, Stordalen Mire... | reverse complement strand
CGCTGGGAGAGGGGAGGAGGGGATGCCCGCTTGCGGGACGGGGGCAGAGAGGTGAGGTGAGGTCACAACTCCTGCACCTTGATCGCCAGTTCCTCCAAACGCCTTCGGTAAGCGTCAAGATCCTTGATAGGCTTTCGCGCAACGCCGCTGTCCATTGCCGCCTTAGCGACAGCCATGCTTTCTTCGATTAAAACGCGGGGGTCCATGGGTTTGGGAATAATATAATCCGGCCCGAACTTCAGGCTGCTTACGCCATACGCCGCCAGCACGTTAGCCGGAACTTCCGGCTCATGCGCGATGCGCGCCAGCGCCTTCGTAGCGGCGATTTTCATGGCTTCATTGATGGTGGATGCCTTGACGTCCAATGCGCCTCTGAAAATAAAGGGAAAGCCTAAAACGTTGTTTACCTGGTTGGGAAAATCGGACCTGCCGGTCGCCATGATCGCATCGGGACGAGCGCTTTTGGCTTCCATGTAACCGATCTCGGGGTCGGGGTTGGCCATCGCAAAAATGATCGGATCGCGAGCCATGCTCTTTACCATGTCGGGCTTCACGAGACCGCCCGCGCTGAGTCCCGCGAAAACGTCCGCGCCTTCCATGGCCTCGGCCAAGGTCCGTTTACTCGTTGCTACAGCGAAATATTGTTTATACTCGTTCATGCCTTGCGTGCGTCCGCTGTAGACAACTCCCTTACTGTCAACAAGCATTACATGCTCGCGTTTGACCCCAAGCTGCACATAGTGCTTTGCGCAGGAAATTGCCGCCGCTCCCGCGCCGGAAAAAACGATCCTGAGGTCGGCAAGTTCCTTTTTTTGGAGCTGGGCGGCATTGATGAGCGCGGCCGCGGAGATAATGGCCGTGCCGTGTTGATCGTCGTGGAATACGGGTATGCCCATCTCACGCTTGAGCGTTTCTTCTATAATAAAACACTCGGGCGCTTTAATGTCTTCCAGGTTGATGCCTCCGAAGGTGGGCTCCATGCTCTTGACAATGGCAATAAATTCCCCGGCGCTGTGCACGGAAAGTTCCAAATCGAACACGTCGATATCGGCAAATCGCTTGAAGAGAATCCCTTTGCCTTCCATGACGGGCTTTCCCGCCAATGGCCCGATATTGCCCAGTCCCAACACCGCCGTCCCGTCGCTAATCACGGCAACAAGATTTCCTTTGGCGGTATATTCATACGCCAGGTCCGCATCGCGTTCGATTTCCTTGCAAGCCTGCGCCACTCCCGGCGTATAGGCAAGGGATAGGTCTTTCTGGGTTTTGCATGGTTTTGAGGAAATGACCTCTATTTTGCCTTTGCGTCCCTGCGAATGATAGGCTAATGCTTCTTCTTTGGTAATCATCTATCGTTTGCTCTTTTCATGGTTGGAAACTCCGTTTGATGTATCCATAAAAAATACAATAAGCGACCTTAAAAAAGGCCCTGATTTTATAAATGCGGGCCGTTGCCATTGTGGGAATAGTATTTTAATTGCCGTAGTCGGGAATTATCCTGTCGGCACGGCCATTAAAGAGAACTTTAAAGAAAATTCATTCGACGTTTATGAAAAAAATCAACCTCTCAACGCTTCTGTGGATCTGCTACTCACTCTTCATCGTGTATGCGACCACGATCCCCTTTAACGTGATCACATCAAAGGCCGAATTGCGCCATAACATCAGCGTTATAAGCTGGAAGCCGTTTTATAATACCGACCAACATGGATACTTTTCCAGGGGCGACCTTGTCACCAATGTTTTATTTTTTATCCCCTTCGGCTTTTTCGGCCTCTATTCTTTACGACGCTGGAAACGGCCAAATGCCATGGTGGTTATCTGCTTAGCCCTGCTTGGGACCGGCTTGAGCGCCTTCGTGGAATTCCTGCAAATGTTTACCATAGATAGAAACACATCCGACACGGATTTAATCACCAACACTCTGGGAACGATCGTCGGAATGTTCTGCGCCGGCATCATACGGCCTTCGTGGATAAGAAGCATGTACAGCAGACGCCTTGCACGATTTACTCATGCTACGGCCTCGTTTCCTTTGATGGGAATTCTTTTCGTTACCCTCGCGGGGGCCTTGTCGCCGTTTGATTTTAGTATCAACCAAAGCATGGTTATTGATAAGCTGCATACGTTTATCCCCTGGAATCATCAGTGGAATTTCAGTAAAAAAGACTTCGTTGTTTTCTTGTACTATGGCGCCTTGATTTCCTTTGTGTCGGCTCTATGTCTCAAACAATGGGGTATAAAAAAATCCCTCTGGGCTACGCTTGTTTTAGGCATGGCGATTGCCATCATTATTGGCGGCTTACAGCCTTTTATTTTAACACGGGAACCCAGCGGGGGAAGCATCATCGGGATCATCCTTGGAATTTTTACCGGACTAACGATGGAGTGGTTTGCCGCGCGTCATTACCGCGCCCCTATCGCATGGTTTCTTGTGGCGGTGATGGGTTTACTTCTTCTGTTTTTCAATTTTTCGCCGCCCATGCAAAGCGCCTCGAAACTGGGAAGTTTCTTACGGTTTTCCAGCCGCGGCTCGGAATCGATGGAGGGCCTGATGAATTTTATCGAGATCACCGCCCAATTCATTCCCGTCGGGTTCGCTCTAGCATTCCTGGGCTCACGGAACACAAAGCGGCGTACTTTGATTGTTTCCTTTTTTTTGCCGCTCGTTTTAGCAACGCCGATTCTCCTGTCGCACCATTGGGGAATTCCGTCGCTGTATGATTGCGCCGTTCTTATTATTGCGGAAATCGCGGTATTCATCGGCGTTGCCGCCTACCTGTGGGCCTGGCCGGTTTTTAATTACTTTTGCAAAAAGTATGAGGACGAAAAGCCCGGTTGAACGCCGCCCCGCATCAGCGTAACGCTTTCCCTAATCTTTTGTCCATCGAAAACGGTTCGGCTTTCCCTCTTGTTATTTTTGTCGCATATTCCGGGTGCCGGGGATTTATAACATAGATACACTCTTCCGGTATGACGGCGCTTGGGACTTTCAGAACAGCGCTTTTTATTTCCCTAACCCAGGTATCCCCGATATCCATGGTTGCCGGGCTTGGCGGATAAACATTCCAATCTTTGGGCAAGGGAAAAGCGGAACAAACAATGGAATCGTCGAATTCCGCGTACAGCTTCGAAAAACGATGCAACAGACTTAAGGATGCATTGAAACTGAGGATTTAGTTTATTTTCCTGTTTTCATAGCGCTTTTTCCAGGCTGAGGCGTCCTATTGAGCGGAGTAGCTATTACCATTAATTATTTTAAATTGACATTTCAAGGGAGGTTTATGCGTTACTATTATTGTTTCCTTTTGTTTATATCGCTCTCGCTGTCCGTTTTCGCGGAAGACACGCTTCCGGTTAAGCATCATTATGTAAGCGTCGACGTTATCAGCGTATGTTTCGGAACGCTCCTCGGCAATTATGAGTATAAATGGGGCAACCATGGTTTTTTTATGGAAGGGGAATATACGTTTCCCATGCTTGGCACGAAGGCATATGCCGGTACGCTCGCTTATCGATACCATTTTAAACCAACCACGATAGGCGGCTTCATAGGCCCTTACTGGAAATACGGTAAAAGTGAGGCAAGCATTGCCGATGAATCCAAGACTAAATTTTCGTACGTTCTTAAATACACGACTATCGGCGCTGATTGGGGGTATCGGGAAAATTTATGGAAAAAACACCGGCTCTATTACACACTTCGGCTCGGCGCGGGCTATCCGTTTTCCACGCTTACCTGGAAGGATGGCGAGCCAGGGTCCATGGGCGGACTGAGCCGGCATACCCTTTACTCAATCCTTAAAATAGCCTCTTTTTTTGACGGGGAACTGACGCTGACATTTGCGCTATAGCAGATAGTAGTCACACAAACACATATTGCTATAGCAGCATTTAAATCAAGCGCTTACTCCATATCGTATTCAGCCAGAAAACGGTATTTTAAAAGGTCTATTGACGCTTGTAAGGAGAAGGGCTATATTATTGTCATATACTATGAATCAAAAAGCAGGAGCCCTATGCTATGAAACTCTTTTTTTGTCTTTTGCTGTCGAGTGCGGCGTGGATACTCAACTGTAATGAAGCAGTAACCAAACCGATTGTTCAGACGGATACCTTGAGGGTAAAGGATACCGTTATAGATACCATCGATGGGAAAATAATAATCGGCGATTTTGCTCCTTTACAAAAAGGCTATAGATGGAGCTATTCGATACTATCGGGTAGTTCACAAGGCCGGGCGCTCCCTTTTACCAGCAATCATGATAGCGGTATCGTTATGGTCATTGTCGGGGACAAAGTAAATTCGGGTATAAAAATAAATGTTATAGTCGATATAGTTAAAATCAACCAGGTAGATACCTTAATCGACACAACTAGATACCATAACGACACAACGTACACTTTAATTGATTCGGATAGCGCTGTTTATGTCGATTCAATTACGGGCGCCTTGCATTTCGACGGCATCTTACCTTTTTATTCCTCCCATTTTGTAGAGGCACGTTTGCTTTCAAGAGAAAATTATAACGGTAAAAATGAATTCGCATTAGATACGCTCGGTTACATGGCATCTGTGTCTCATCGGCACTATATTTCAAATGTCGGACTAACTCTTTATGATTATCACATAACCGGCAACGGGTGGCATAACAGCAGCACTATGTCTCTTATTCAATTTTCGCAACCTTAGATTCAGCTATATGCTTTCACGTCCCGACCCGGCCTTGGCCAACTTGACGCTCTTGGCCTCTTTGTTGGCAAGGCGAACGCCTTGGGCCTTGACGCCTTTGACGAGGTAGTTTTGGAGTGGGAAGGTTTCCTCTAAAACCCGCAGCCGGGGTTTGGGCTTGTATTCGGCAAGAATCTCTCCATCGAGCTCAGTGGTAAAGAGTTGCACTACGGCGCCTTCGGGAACCAATGAATAGGCCTTTTGCAGGATGAACTGCTCGATTTTGCATCGTTTGATAAACGGGTAACCGCTTCCGGGATGCTTATAGACCACGGTAAACACCGTGTCCTTATTGATAAAGCCGCAGTAGAACATGCCCTTGTCCACGAACAGCTTGTCGGGCGCGTTGACCACCGAATACATGCCGCTCTTTCGAATAACCAGCACGCGGTCGTAGGCCGATACGTCGAAGAGCACGTTACCGTTTGCCTCATAGCCCAAATACCCCGTATCCCGGTCGTAGCGCATTTTTAAATTCCGCTGCGCGACCTCGCGGATGTCTACCTTTTCAAAGGACACCAGTTCGGTCCTTCGCGGATAAAACGAGGCATACCTGGCGATCAGCCGATTGAGGAAGGAAATGCCGAAGTCAACGATATTGTCAAGCGAGGCCTTGATTTCCTTCAGGCGCTTTTTGATGTCCGCCATTTCCTGCTGCGCCCTGTTTATGTCGTAGAGGGAAATACGTCGGATCGGAATCTTTAAAAGGGTCTCAACGTCTTCCTCGGTCACCTCGCGCCTGATGTCGGCCGAAAACGGTTTTAACCCGTCGAACACCGCCTTGATAACCGCCTGGGGAGTTGTTTTGTCCTCGATTTTTTTATAGACTCTGTTTTCGATGAAAATCTGTTCCAGCGTTTTCGCGTGCAAGCGGTCCTTGAGATGCCCCTCTTCGATTTTCAATTCCGCCTTGAGCAGCTCCACCATCCTGTCGGTATTGTACTTGAGCACGTCGGAAACGCTCATGGTGACCGGCTTGTTATCCCGTATGACGATCAGGTTCACGGACAACGACACTTCACAGTCGGTAAACGCATAGAGGGCGTCGATCGTGTCGTCGGTGTGCACCCCCCGGGCCAGCCTGACTTCGATCTCGACGTTCTCCGCCGTAAAGTCACTGATGCCCGCTATTTTGATCTTGTTTTTACGCGCCGCGGCCTCAATTGAATTGATGAGGCTTTCGGTGGTGGTCCCGTAGGGAATTTCCTTAATGAGAATCCTCTTGGGATCTTGCGTGTCCAAACGGGCCCGCACCCGCACTTTGCCGTTGCCGTCGTTGTATTCCGACATATCTAAAAGGCCCGCGGTGGGAAAGTCGGGCCGGATCGTAAATGGCTCTCCGCTTAAATAGGCGATTTGCGCCTGTAAAAGTTCGATAAAATTGTGCGGCAGAATTCGAGTGGCCATGCCCACGGCAATGCCTTCCGCGCCTTGCGCCAGAAGCACCGGAACCTTGGCCGGAAGCACGACGGGCTCCTTGTTCCTGCCGTCGTAGGAATCCTCGTAAACGGTGATTTCAGGATTGAATATGGTCTCTTTTGCCAAGGCAGTCAGGCGGCATTCGATGTACCGCATCGCCGAAGCCTCGTCGCCCGTAAAAATATTGCCGTAATTACCCTGCTTGTCGATGAACATGTCTTTATTGGCAATGCCCACCAGCGCGGCGAATATCGACGCGTCGCCGTGGGGGTGGTATTTCATGCAATGCCCCACGGCATTGGCGACCTTGTGGAACTTGCCGTCGTCCATTTCGTACAGGGAATGCAAAATGCGGCGCTGTACGGGCTTGAGGCCGTCCTCAATATAGGGTATGGCCCTGTCCTTGATGACGTAGGAGGCGTACTCGATGAAGTTCTTATTGAATACTTTGTCGATGAAGGCCATCAGACCAAATTCTCCATGATGAATTCGCGGCGCTGCGGCGTGTTTTTACCCATGTAAAATTCCAGCGTTTCCGGCACCGCCCGAACCGACTTGACGTCAATCTTGACAATTCGCATATCGTCGCCGATGAACTGTCCGAATTCCTTGGGTGAGATTTCACCTAAGCCCTTGAAACGGGTGACCTCGGGGTCCTTCATCGACTTGCATGCTTCGTTCTTTTCCTTTTCGCTGTAGCAATACTTTGTCTCTTTCTTGTTGCGAACGCGAAAGAGCGGCGTCTCTAAAATAAACACGTGCCCGGTGATGACCAGTTCCTCAAAATAGCTGAGGAAAAACGTCATGAGCAGATTGCGGATGTGGAACCCGTCAACGTCGGCGTCCGTCGCTATGATGATCTTGTTATAACGCAGGGTCTCAACGCTCTCCTCAATGCCCAGGGCCATCATCATGCTGTAGAGTTCATCGTTTTGGTAAATCGCCGCGCGGTTCCTGCCGTAGACGTTTTCGGGCTTGCCCTTAAGCGTGAAAATCGCCTGAGTGAATACGTTACGCGCGGAAATGATCGAGCCGCCCGCAGACTGCCCTTCCGTCAAAAAGAGCATGGACGCTTCGCCGTTTTTTTCGTCGCCCAAATGGTTTTTGCAGTCCTTGAGATTGGGAATTTTGATCTCGATGCGCTTGGCGGCCTCCTTGGCCTCCTTTTTCACCGAGTTGAGTTCTTTGCGCAAGCGCTCGTTCTGAACGATCCGCTCTTCGAGTTTTTTCGCGCTCTCGGGATTTTTATGGAGAAAATCGACAACGCCTGATTTGACTTCCGAAACCACCCATCCGCGTATTTCCGTATTGCCGAGCTTATTTTTCGTCTGCGACTCGAAAATCGGCGACTTGAGTTTCACGGAAATCGCTCCCGCGATGCCCTCGCGCACATCGAGCCCGGAATAGTCCTTCTTATAGAATTCGTTGACGCCCTTGAGAATGCCCTCGCGAAAGGCCGACAAATGCGTGCCGCCGTCGCTGGTGAACTGCCCGTTAACAAATGAAAAATACGTCTCACCGTAATTTGGCGTATGCGTAAAGGAGCACTCCAAAAACTTCGTTTTATAGTGGCCGATGGGGTAGGTGGTGTTATCGCCCACCTCATTGCCAAGCAGATCCAACAGGCCGTTTTTCGACTCGAAGGTCCGCTTGTTGAAAATAAGCTTGAGGCCGGTGTTGAGGCACGCGTAGTTCCAGAGCCTGCGCTCGACGTATTCGAAATTGAACGTCGATTCGCCGAAGAGGTCCCCATCGGGCCTGAACTCTATAAGAGTCCCGTCCGTCTCCTTGGGAGAGGCGCCTTTGCGCTTCGAGGACAGTTTCCCTTTTGAAAATGACGCTTCGAAATAGTCGCCGTCCCTGAAGGAAACGACCCTGAAATGGGACGACAAGCCGTTGACGGCCTTGGTTCCTACGCCGTTAAGTCCGACGCTGAACTGGAAAACATCGTCGTTGTATTTGGCCCCGGTATTGATGACGGAAACGCACTCGATAACTTTCCCGAGGGGAATGCCGCGGCCGTAGTCGCGCACGGAGACGATCCCCTCTTCGATGCCGATCTCGATTTTCTTACCGAATCCCATGATGAATTCGTCGATGGAATTGTCGATGACTTCCTTGAGGAGGATATAAATACCGTCGTCGGGGTTGGACCCGTCGCCAATGCGGCCGATATACATTCCCGGCCGCAAACGAATATGTTCCAGGGAGCTGAGGGTCTTTATGGTTTTTTCGTCGTATATGGGAACGGTTGGTTTATTCATTGTCGTATATATAGTGGGAACGGGGCATGCGGCATACAACTTCTTGTAGCGATAAATATACTATATTTGCGCGGTACGTAGTAAAAGGGCGGAAAATCCCGTCCTCTACAGGTCAATAAAACCATCGTTTTTTGGGCGGCGCCCTTATTGCGCAAACAACTCCCGCAGTTTCACTCGTGTCAAGGACCCTTTATAGGCGCCATACTGCAATTTCGCAAGAACTTCCTCCGCGGGACCGATTCGCCAACATTCCTCTTTCGGCAAAGATTCAACCGCAACCCCCTTTTCATTGAGCGGACAGATGTCGCGCAGGGCAACGCTCCTTCCGTTTTCATCGTGTTCAATCCAATGCAGGGGCAATCCCTGCGTGCGGCATACGTATGGACGGCAATCGTAAATCCGGCACGCGCCTTGCTCATTAAGAAAAGCGCAGGCGCCCGCGGCATGCGGGATGGATTCTTTAAAGAGCGCGGCGTAATGAAACCGGATATTGTCCGCTTCCACCTGGAAAACCGAAAGGTCATCAACGCAGCAGGCGCTGCATCCTTGTCCGCACTTCAGCCCCGTGCCGTGAAGCCGTATAAGTTTACGAACCTGGTTGTCGATGTTTCGGTAGAGCTGATCAAGGGATTGAAGGGTTATCGCCGGAGGAGAGAGTTGGTCGAGCATAATGATTAAACGGATGCGTCGCTATGTTTTGAAAATGAAGTACGCGGCGCCGATCATGCACAGGGCCGCCCACAAATAGTTGAGCTTCATCGGTTGGTGCATATAGAACAAGGCAAAAGGCACGAAAACCGACAGCGTAATGATTTCCTGCATGATTTTAAGCTGCGGGAGCGATAATGCGGTATAGCCGATTCGATTGGCTGGAACCTGGATCATATATTCGAAAAAAGCAATACCCCAACTCACGAGAGCGGCAATATACCATTTTTTATCACCCAAGTTTTTTAAATGAGCATACCATGCGACGGTCATGAAAATATTCGACAGTATAAGGAGTATCGCTGTTTTAAGGATGACCGGCATAGTAATGGTAAATATACAACATTTGTGACTACTCAGGTTTGCCTGAAAAGCCTCACCCCAGCCGCTTCGCTCCTTTCCCTCTTCGCTAACGGAGAGGGGAAAAAGGGGCAAAGCAATATAAACGGCAATTTTATTCTTTTGAACAAAAGTGTTGACTTTTAACTTAAAATATATTATTATTAAATAGAATAACAAATTTATGACTTAGGAGTCAGAAATATGGACCAAAAGGAAACTCGGGAGCAGTTCGTTCGGGACGCCAAGAGCGGGCTTATTCTGGACGCGGCGCGCAAAGTATTCGCGGAAAAGGGGTTTCATGAGGCACGGCTTGAGGAAATCGCCGTTCAGGCGGGGTTTTCCAAGGCTGCCTTATACAATTATTATAGTGATAAGGAATCGATTTTTCTCAGTCTCGCGAACAGGGATTTTGACCGGCTATTGGATGTTTTGAAAAACAATTTGACTCCCCAAGCGAAATTTATAGATCTATTGGAAAAAAACGTCCTCACCGTGCTTTCGTTTTTCGGCGAGCACGTCGCCTTCATGCTTGCCGCGGACAATTTCCGCTCAGCGGAAAAGGCGAATGTCGAGAAATTATCCGAATACCATGAAAAACTTTTCAGCCAGTTTAAAAAGAAATACGCCTATATAATCGACATTCTCAACGAAACGATCAAAAGCGCGAAACAAACAGGCGAGATCCTCTGCGAACTCGACGATCAGATCATATCACGCTACATCATTTCCATCGTGCGGGGAACGTTGTTCGACTGGCGCATGCATGGTAAAAAGGGTGATGTTGACAAAGAAGCCGGAAATATCGTCGCCTTTCTGGGCAAAGGGTTGAATATGCAACCACGGCATGCGCAATAAATCGCGCAATAAATAAGGAACCGCATCGTCTTGTTCGGTTTACGGAGAAATGACTCATCAGCTGAAAAAGGCAGGAGATTTACTATGAATAAAAAGACAATGACGCTTGTTTTTTCCTTCATGATGGCGGGCTTTTCAATACCCGCTTATTCCGAGGGAATCACCCTGGAGCAGGTGATCCGGGAAGTATGTACGAAGAGCGATTCGGTCAAGATGATGCAGGAGACCGTTAAAAAATCGGAGCAGATAGTACGGGAGAATTGGTCGGCCGTTTATCCGACAATTTCAGCTTCCGGCGCCGTAGCTCAAAGCTATGGGTCGCTTTTTGGAGGAAGCGGAGGATCAAGCTCCGGTTCTTCCAGTCGCTCCGCGCCAACCCAATCGGCATTGGCAAAACAGCAATGGACTATCGACACATCGACCTTAGACCGGCGGTTTGTTGCAAATTCGACCTTAGGAGAATTGTTCAGTAGTTTTTCTAAACCGCAAACGACTACCGTTTATAACACCGGGTTGCAAATTTCGCAGACAATTTACACTTTTGGAAAAGTCGGCACGGCCTTGGAGGTTGCGAAGAACTTTAATCAATCGGCCCAACTGACTTATAAAAGAAATATGCAAGCCATTCAACTTGGCGCGCTTGATGCTTTTTACAGGGCCGTATTGGCGGAAAGGGCCGGGATCATTTCGGAGCATTCCCTTGCGCGAAAAAAGGTACTCCATGAATTTCTCGATAGAAATTTTAGGAACGGTTCCGGAAGCAAGGCCCAGGTTTTGGCAACCAAGGCTGATGTAGCGAATCAGAATACGACTACGGCCATTGCTCAACGAGACGCGCGCACCGCTCGGATGTATCTTAACGCCTTCATGGGTCGGCCGCTTGTTGATTCCTCAGCGCTTGACACTAACGGAATTCCCTCGAGTCTGACCGGTATGGCGATTCCTAAGGAAGACGACGCGGTTTCAACCGGCCTTATTGAGCGGGATGATCTTAAATCCCTCAAATATATCGCCCAGGCGACCAAAGGCGGCGCGAAAATTTTTAAAGCCATGTATTTACCGTCGATCGGCGCTCAAGGTTCGGCCGGATATTCTAAATACCAATCCGGATCGAATTTAATACCCGGTGACTGGCAGAAAAGCTGGTCCGTGGGAGTTGGAGCGCAATGGACGCTTTTTGACGGGTTTGCAAATAGCGCAAAGGCGGCTCAATACGCCTCCGACGCGCAAAAGCTTGAAATTGCCTACAACAGTGTATCGAAATTGGTTGAAATCGAGATACGCACCGCGATCGCCGAATGCGCAGCGGCGGACAGCAATTTTGAAGCATCGAAGGAAATGTACGGGGCGGCGCAGGAGAGCTATGATCTGACGAATAGCAATTTCAGACAAGGAAGCGGCCAATTCGCGGACTTACAGCTCGCGGATGAACTGTTGATGCAAGCGGAAATGGGCCTGATCAATGCCAAGTACCGGTCGCTGCGCAGCCGCGCCGCCCTGCATGTTGCAATGGGAAACAATATCATTACCTTATAATAGATACTACCATGGGATAGTGCCATGGAACGGGAGGAATCGTGAAAACATTCGAAAAAAAATCATTACTGTTCGGAGTATGCGCCTTGGGTTTGCTGTTGCCCGCTCTAGCGGGCTGCGGCGGAGAAAAAGCGAAAAAAACGGGAGCCTCCGGAAAACACCCGGCGGATTCAGCCAGGGTAACGGTGGTTGTTGCTGATGTCAAGGAGCGGCCGTTCGAGGACTGGGGCGAGTACTCGGCGGACCTTCGCGGCGCTGAAGACGCCGTTCTCATGGCTCCCATCCAGGGCGGCCGCATCAATTGGATCAAGGCGGTCGGTTCCCGCGTCAAGGCCGGCGAGGCATTGTGCGACATCGACAGCGTCAAATACGGCGCCGCGTTGGAAGCGGCAAAGGCCCAGGTTGACGTGACCAAAGGCGACCTGGAACGAGCCACGATTAACGTTGAAAAGGGGTCTCTGGGCCGCTCGGCCGTTGACGGGGCGAATTTGGCCTACCAAAACGCCCGCATGCTCCTGGCAAACGCGCAACGGGCGTTTGAGGATTGTCGCTGCCAGGCGCCCTTCGACGGCGTGCTGGTAAGCCGAAGTATTGAAAAATATCAAACCGTGGCCCCCGGCGCTCCCACGATACGTCTATCGCGCCTGGATCGGCTTGAGGCCGTTATCGCCATACCCGAATCCGAGTCGTTCGAATACGAGGAAGGCATGAAAACAGAATTCCGGTTATTGCAGCGTCCCGACCGGGTTTTCGAAGGAACGCTGAAGAGTCTTGATCGCGCGGTAGACAGCCGGTCGCGTACGATAAGCGCCCGGATACTCGTGACCAATAGGGACGGAATACTCAAACCGGGGATGGTCGGACGCGCAAGCATACTGCGCAAAAAATACGCCGATGCCGTCGTTGTTCCGTCAGCGGCGCTCGTTCGCTTGCAAAACGGGATTTCGGCCATGGTGGTCGAAAACGGCGTCGCCAGGCAGAGGACCTTGAAAATAGGCGCCGCGAACGCCGACAGTACGCTTATCATTGAAGGACTCCGCGCGGGCGACAAACTTATCGTAACCGGCGCTTTCCAGGTAAGCGACGGAACAAGGGTCGGCTATTAATGAAGAACACGTTTAAGGAGATTGCATCATGACCAAATTCGCATTAAAAAATCCAATATCGGTTATCGTATTGGCGGTGATCCTCTTCATTGCCGGGCTCATGAGTTTTTCGGGAATGCGTCGTGAATCATTCCCCGAAATCAAGATACCATATATTTTCGTCACCACCGTATATCCGGGCGCCAACCCGCCGGAAATAGAAAATCTCATCACGCAGAAAATCGAAGACAAGCTCGACGGAATCGACGGGGTCAAGCAGATGACGAGTTCCAGTAATGAAAGTTATTCGAATATATTCCTTGAATTTGATCCTTCTGTCAAGGTCGAGGACGCGCTGCGCCGGGTCAAGGACAAGGTGGATCAGGCGAAAGGCGATTTACCCCTCGACGCGGAGGACCCGATTACCCAGGAGTTGAATTTCAACACAATTCCCATTGCTACCATAGCCCTCTATGCCGACTACGACCTGGAACGCCTCGAGAGCCTGGCGGATAATCTCAAGGACCGCATGGCCAAAATACCGGGTGTGCTCGAATCCAAGGTGCAGGGCAAGCAGGACAAGGAAATCGCCATCGACGTCGACCCGGCGCTGCTAAGGCAGTATGGATTGACTTTATCGGATATTTCCAAGGCCGTTTCCTCCCAGCACACCAACGTACCGGGAGGGACCATGATCACTTCCGGGTTTCGTTTTTCCATCAAGGTGACCGGTGAACTGACGAACCCCGATCAGTTCAACGATCTTATCGTTCGGTCCCTCAACGACAAAATGATCCGCGTCAGGGACGTGGCCCATGTCGCATTCACCTATACGCGCGACCGGCAGTCCATCTCGCGCACCAACGGCAAGCCCTCTCTTACTCTGACGGTCGCCAAACGCACCGGTGAAGACATCGTGCGCATCGTGGACGAGGCTAAAAAGATCATCGCCGAGGAAAAAACCCGCTGGCCGGCCGGCACGCATTACGAAATCACCTACGACATGTCGAAAAACATCCGGCAAATGGTTGACGAGTTGCAGAATCATCTGCTTATGGGCATTATCCTCGTGCTGCTGGTGCTGAGCTTTTTCCTGGGCGTTCGCAACTCAATGTTCATTTCCACGGCCATTCCGTTTTCCATGGCAATGGGCTTCATCGTGCTCAACTATATGGGCGTCACGCTCAATATGGTCGTACTTTTTTCGCTGGTCATGGTCCTGGGAATGCTGGTGGACGACGGCATCGTGGTCGTGGAAAACATTTACCGTCACCTTGGCATGGGAAAAAGCAGGTTCCAGGCGGCGCTTGACGGGACAAAAGAGGTGATGATTCCGGTCTTCACGGCCACACTCACCACGATCGCCGCCTTTTCCCCGGTACTTTGGATGCCCGGCGTCATGGGTGAATTCTTGAAGTATCTTCCCATAACCGTGGCAATCACGCTCTCGGGTTCCCTTTTCGTGGCATTTATCTTTAATCCGGTGTTTGCCTCGCTCACTATGACTAACAAGGATGTTCACAGACTTGAAGGCGCGGAAAAATCGGGATTCGAACGGTTTAAGGACCTTTACCGGAGGATCCTGCGCCGTTCGCTCAACCATCCGGTGCTTCTCGCCGTTTTTTGCGTCGCCTTTGTGATTTCCGGCATCATCATGTACGGGAAATTCGGGCCGGGCGTGGTGTTTTTTCCGGTTATCGAACCGGATGTCGCATCAGTCCAAATCGAAGGCCCGCTGTCGCAAGACATCGCCATCACCAACGCCGCCATCGCCATCCCCGAACGCATTGCCATGTCCATGCCGGGGAATGTCGCTTCGGTAAAGACCATCAGCACGATCATAGGCGCCGGAAAATCTTCACGGATGACAAGCAGCCAGGCCGAAAGCAATAAGGGATATCTTGACCTCGTGTTCAACGATTTCGAAGAACGGTCCGTTTCGTCGTATAAAACCATGGCTTGGCTGGAAGACACACTGCCGCAACTTGTGCCGGGATGGAAATTACAGGTCATCAAACAGGCCATGGGCCCGCCCACCGGAAAAGCCGTGGAGCTTGAAATCAGCGGCGACGATTATCAGCAGTTGAGCGTGCTCGCGGACAGCATCAAGAATCTGGTTCGGAAGACGCCTGGATTGACAAACGTTATTCACGACTACGACCCGGCGAGGCCTGAGATACGCGTAAACGTGGACCGTGAACAGGCCAAACGGCTTGGATTTTCCACATTCGACGTAGCCTCGGCCGTGCGCGGCGCCATTTACGGAAACGAAGCGGCGAAATTCCGCGTGGGCAAGGACGAATATAAAATCATGGTGCGGCTTTCGCCCGAGGCGCGGGAAAACCTTAAAGGATTGAACGAAATCATCATTTCAAAGGACGGTAAGGAAGCTCCGCTTCCCAGCGTCGCGACCATCACCCAGGGCGCCAATATCGCATCAATAAAGCATATCGACGGCAAACGCAGCATACAGGTCACGGCCGAACTCGCTCCGGGCCAGAAGGACGAACGCGGTCCGAAGAAACTAGCCATGGCCGCTGTTAAAAAAGTAACGGCGCCTCCGGGCTATTCCATCCGTCCCGGAAGCGGCAACCGCATGCAGGCCGAATCGCAGGGATTTCTCGTCAAGGCGTTTTTTATCGCCATGGGCCTGGTATTTCTGACCATGGTGTTCCAGTTCAATTCGCTGTTCCAACCGTTTCTTATCCTGTTCGGCATTTTGCTGTCGCTTGGCGGCGTGTTCTGGGGGCTGTTAATTACCAATAAATTTAGCGCATTTGTTAATATGATCACCGGCGGCTCCGCCGACCTGCGCGACGTTACCTTCGCGATACTCATGAGCGGCGTGGGCATTATCGCGCTCGCGGGAGTGGTGGCGAAAAACGGAATCGTGCTCATCGATTTCATGAACCGGCTCAGGAAGAGCGGAAAGTCCTTACGCGAGTCCGTCATCGAAGGCGGAGCAACGCGTTTGCGTCCCGTGCTCCTTACGGCTATTACCGCCATGATAGGCCTTTTGCCGATAGCCACCGGCGTAGGAATTGATTTTCTGCACTTTGGTTTTGTTACCCGTTCCGAAACAACGCAGTGGTGGGCGCCCATGGCGTGGGCGATTTTCTGGGGGCTGCTCTTCAATACGTTGCTTGTATTGGTGGTAACGCCGACATTTTATTATGCGTGGGAAAATTGGAGAGCAAAGTCCACGGCAAAGAAATCGCAGAGGCAGTAACATTTCGCGAGTGACTCGCGTCTAAAAGGATGTGGACGTTAACGAAAGGATAAAGAAATGAAGAAAATGTTTTTTTCCGCGTCTCTGCTTGCGATAGTGCTGATGATTTCATTACAGCTTAATTGTACAGTAACGCTTCCGCCGCCGCCGCCGCCCGAGGAAACCGTCATCGCCGCTCCGCCATACCCCGGCGCGGTTTGGGTGAGAGGGCATTGGCAATGGCGCAGGTGGCACCATCGCTATGTTTGGGCTCCCGGACATTGGAAAGTCATGCGGCAAGGTGTGTGGGTGATTGTTCGGTAATGCAGAAGAGGGGTGGTCCTGAGCGGAGTCGAAGGACCGGGGAGATGAGGTGAGGTTGTTCTTAAAAAACCACTATTTCACCTTTTTCCCTTCTTTAACCCCATCGCCTCTATCATACCATCATCCGCCTCCAGTCCGTTTCCCGATGTAGTGAGATACCCTCCTGATACATACCCGTTTGCGCCTGCAAAAAAGATAAGCGGCTGAAGGGCGCCTAAATGGTATTCCCTCCCTCCGCACACCTTGATGGTTTTATCCGGCATGGCAAGGCGAAACAGGCTGACGATTTTCAGAAAATCAAGCGGTGATTCCGTGGGCGGGTTAACGCGCGTTCCCGCAATGGGATTAAAGAAGTTGATCGGTACGGTATCCACATCCAGTTCCCGGAGTTCAAGGCAGAGGTCCTTGCGGTCTTTCCACGATTCCCCGATGCCGAAAATGCCGCCGCAGCATACATGAATGCCCGCTTTCTTGGCTTTCTTGACTGTCGCTATTCTGTCGTCATAGGCATGGGTCGTGCATATTTCCTTGAAAAAATTCCTGCTTGTTTCAAGGTTGTGGTTATAGCAAACGACTCCGGCGCCGCGAAGGATGGAGAATTCCTCATCGGTAAGAATACCCAGGGAAGCATGTGAGGGCGCCTTCACGATTTTAAGCGCTTCCGCGACGCTGCGAATTTCTTCCGTCGAAAGCTTTCTGCCGCTGGAAACCACGCAAAAATCTAAATTGGCGGTGCGCGCTGTGGTGAAATTTTTAATGATCGTTTCTTTATCGACAAGATCATGACTCGATATGTTTGAGGAGTTGTGCGCCGACTGTCCACAAAAGGCGCAATCCTCCGTGCAATTGCCGGATTTGATATTGAGTAATGCGCAGGGCGCAACATTGTTTTTGAAGAAATATCGCCGGACTTGATCGGCGCATGCGAAGAGGACCGAAAGAGAATCTTCAGGCCAGGAGATGATTGCATCAATATCTGTAGCGTCAATGGATTTGTTGAGTGATTTATCGAAAAGTCGGTCTGCTTTGGAAAAAATGGTCATAAATAATATCCTTTATAAAATTATTTTTTATTGTTTCTTGAACCTTTTCATCCATGAAAAATACATGCCCCCCCGGTAGAATCGTTATTTTCGCCCCTATTTCCTTCGCTATAAATTCTCCTGCAAAAACGGGGATGATTGCATCGTCCTTCCCATGAAAGAGATAGGTTGGACATGTGGTTTTAGGCAGATGCGATATATCCGCATGTTCCAAAAAAACAAGCCCTGCGAGCAATGCTTCAGGGGAATATATTTCGGCTGATAGTGAATAGTCGGATAGACCGCATTGGTGTTGAAAATCCTTGAGCACGCTTATTCTATCGCGTTTCAGTTGCCTTCGCATGATTTTAAGCGTCGAAGTTTCTTGGCCGAAACGATATTCACCTTGATTACAAAATGAAAGTGAACCGGACAGTAGCGCCAGGCGCGAAGGTTGCAACAGTCCCGCTAACGCATACGCGAAAAACGATCCGGTTGACCAACCGGCAAGCCTCAGTTCATTGTCCGGCAAAAGCGGCATGACGGCATCGAGAAGCCTATCGGGCCATCGGTCTATCAGCGCGTCATTATTTATTACCTGATGAAATAGGTGGTTGACGTCGATGTAGATGCTTTGTTCGCCGAAAAGCGGCTTGAGCATTTCGGGGGGAAGCGACCAGCCTCCGAAAACAACCCACTTAGTTTCCATTGCCGGTTTTCCAGTCCTTGATCACGGCTACAACCTCACCTAATTGACTATCAGATATACCGCAATGCAGCGAAAACCTTAGACGCGCGGTAGTGGCGGGAACAGTGGGAGGCCGGATGGCGGGAGCGAGTATTCCGGCTTTACGGAGAAAGCCGGAGAGCGAGAGGGCCGAGGATTCCTTGCCCAGAACACATGGAATAATATGAGTTGTAGAGGCTAATGTGTCGAATCCGAGGTTGCTCAAATCCTCCTTGAAGCGCCTGGCTTGCATAAGAAGCTTGGGCCCCATTCCCTTGGTTGCCTTTACATAACGTAGCGCCGCCAGGTCCCATGCCAGGACCGAATGGGGAAGGGCGGTGGAGTAAATGAAGCTCCGGGAGCTGTTGACGAAATAGTCGCGAAGCAGGGAAGGCCCCGCAAAGTATCCTCCCATGCCGGCAATGGATTTAGACAGCGTCCCCATGCGAATGTCGATGGAGGACTCAAGGCCCAATTCCTCCACAAGCCCGCTCCCGGTCGCGCCGAAAACCCCCGTTGCATGGGCTTCGTCAACCATGACCATGCAGTCATGCTTTCGAGCAAGCTCGCAAATGCCGAAAAGCGGCGCGCAGTCGCCGTCCATGCTGAATATCGAGTCCGTAACGATCAACTTTTCCTTGCATACGGATACGGCGAGCTTTGTTTTCAGGTCATCCATGTCGCCATGGCGATAGCGCACTAGTTTCGCGCCCGAAAGTAGGATGCCGTCGATAATGGAAGCGTGATTGAGTTTGTCGCAAAAGATAGTCGTGGATCGTGAGGCAATGGCCTGGAGCATGCCCACATTGGCGGCGTAGCCCGTGTTAAACACAAGCGTTGATTCGGCGTGTTTCCATGATGCGATTTCATTCTCCAATTCAGTAAACAGGGGCGAGCCGGAGGAAACAACTCGTGAAGCAAGGTTGCCGTGAAGGTTTTCCCCGGCAAGTTTTCTTGCCGCTTCAATGACCTTCGAATTCGTTTGGAGGGAAAGATAGGAGTTCGTCGACAGGTCGATACATGAATTTTCCGGCTGCGCGCATTGCCTGAACAGATGAGCGTGTTTCTTTTTTAAGAGCGCTTCGGAAATGCGTTTGTAGATCGGGGAATTGTTCATGGCTGTTTTCCGTCAACTTCTTCAATCGCTTTTCGCGTCGCGGAAAACATCGCGTCGATTTCCTCTTGTGTAATGCAATAGGCCGGGATGAAGTAGAGGACGTCTCCCAGGGGGCGAATGAGCAATCCGTGTTTTAATGCCTTACGGGCAATGTGAAACGCTATTCGTTTGTCGGCTTGAAGCTTTTCCCTGGTGCGGCGGTTTTTTACCAACTCAATGGCGCCCACCATGCCGATGGAGCGCACGTCCCCGACCATGTCGAATTCGTAGAATGTTTCGAGTTGGCGCCTGAAATAGTTCATTATTTCACTCAGCGACTCCGGTATGGCGCTCTCGTTTATAATGGAAAGCGTTTCGCAGGCCGCGGCTGCAGCCAGGGGATTGCCCGTGAAGGTATGGCCGTGCTGAAATTCCCGTCCTGAAGCGAAATTGCCGCGAAATTGTTCGTGGATTTCCTCGCTTGTCAGGGTGGCGGCCATGGGTAGGTAACCCCCCGTCAGCCCCTTGGCCACGCACATGATGTCGGGCGTAACGTTTGCGTATTGACAGGCAAAGAGTTTCCCCGTCCTGCCGAAGCCCATGGCCACTTCATCGGCAATAGTCAGGACCCCATAGTGGTTGCATAAGGTGAATATACGCTTTAATACCTTGACGGGATACACGCGCATGCCCGCCGCGCCCTGGACCATGGGCTCGAAAATACAGGCCGCGACGCCCCCTGCTTGGGCCTTCAGCATTGTTTCAAGGGAATCCATGCACTCCGCTTGACAGGTTGCTTTATCGTTGCCGCAAGGGCATCGGTAGCAATAGGGCGGATCGGTAAAAAGGTGTTTTTTAAAGCGGTCGTGGAACAGGGCGTGGTACGAAGGAATGCTCCCAACCGACATGGCGCCCAGGGTATCGCCATGGTAACCTCCGCCAAGCGCGATGAACGTTGTCCTGTTTTCGCCCTTGAGCGCCCAATATTGAAGCGCCATTTTCAGCGCAACCTCCACGGCAGTGGAGCCGTTATCGGAGTAGAAAATACGACTGAGGCCCGGCGGGGCAATCGACGCCAACAGTTCAGTCAGTTTCAGCGTGGGCGGGGAGATGCAGCCTGCCATGAGCACATGTTCGATGGCGTCGATTTGCCGTTTCAGCGCGGCGGATATGCGGGGGTGGTTGTGCCCCAGAATGCTTACCCACCATGATCCGATGGCGTCGATATATTTGTTGCCGCCGGTGTCGTAAACGTAAAGTCCTTCGCCGCGCTGGATGACAAGAGGCGGATAGGCGGCAAGGTCCTCGGAGCTGGTAAAGGGAAACCAGAGATGGTCAAATGAGTTCACGGCAAAACTCCTCGATTGCTTTGCAGGGACCGCCGCCGAAAGGTACTTCACAAAAGGGAGCCGGATGCGCGGCTTGCTTAATATATTCACGGTTGTCGCGGTAAATGAAATCCTCCTGAAAATTCCCGCGATTGTTCATGACCACTCCCGCAAGCGGTATGGAATATTGCTCAAGAGCCTGAAACGTAAGCAGAATATGATTGAGTGTCCCAAGTTCGGGCGATGCCACCACGATTGCCGGAAGCCCCAAATACGCGATACAATCGGTCATGAATGCCGTTGGTCCAAGCGGCGTCATCACGCCGCCCGCTCCTTCAACAAAGGTAAGGATAGTGTGGTCAACGCTGACCATAGCAAAACAGTGTTGAATAAATTCCAAGGAAATCTCCTGCCCGGCAAGCAGTGCGGCAAGGTGGGGCGAACAGGAAGGTTCGAACCGATAAGGCACATGGGTTTCATAGGGAGCGCTTTGCGTCATGCGCCCTTGCAGCAGGTATTCGAAATCCGGGGATGATAGGCCGCCTTTCGTGTTACGCAGGCAGCCGGTTTGCACGGGTTTCATATACGTGACCGGCGCGACTTTTGATAACGTATCAACGAGTAGTCTGCTCATAAAGGTTTTCCCGATATCGGTGTCGGTACCGGTAATAAAAAAACCAAACGGAATGGAAGAATTCATACCTGCGTCTCTTTGATTTCAATTTCCAACAAGTACCCTAAAATACGTCACCTGTGAACGCTTAGCGAAAAGATGTTGTAACGAGGTCTTAAAACGGCATTTTCCGCATGTTTTTCCGCATATGACGAAGTGTTTTCTGACAGAAAGCGCTTTTTTTATTATGGATGATTTTATCCGTTTTTATTCCGTAATTTATTATTTGGAAACGCAACAAAGGAGGAACAACCATGTCCCTAAAAAAGAATGCGCTCTTTATACTGGTTAGTGTATTCGAAATGTGGGGCATTTTGCCTTTTTGTTCGCCTAATAAGCCTAATACGGTTCTAAACGAGCAATATCCCGGTATGCGAAAAATAACTTCGATGGGAAAATCGTTTTTGCAGGGAGCGAATGATTCAGCGGCCAATGCCGACGAAAAGCCGCCAATGACTGTAGGTTTTTCCTATAATTATTGGATTGATACGACCCTCGTGACTCAAAAAGAATACTATGACGTCACCGGCAAGCAGCCGGTGAGCGATACGAGTTCCTACGGCAAGGGAAACGATTACCCCGTTTATTATGTGAGCTGGTTCGACGCGATTCTTTTTTGTAATGCCAAGAGTAAAACGGAAAAACTTGATACGGTTTATGCATATTCCGGTATGCCGCAAGCCCAGAATGGAAGCGTTTATAATCTTGTTGATGTGCATGTACACTACGAACGCAACGGCTATCGGTTGCCGACTGAGTCCGAATGGGAATTCGCGGCACGGGAGGGAACCTCTTCATTGCCGTTTCCACACTTACGGGATAGTATTCAAGCGCAAGCATATGCGTGGTATTCAACAAATTCGTCCAATCACACCCATTCCGTAGCCTCGCTTTTGCCTAATGCGTTCGGATTATATGATATTGCGGGCAATGTTTTTGAATGGACCGGAGATTGGAAGGGATATTACACAGTATCGCATATTTCAAACTCAATTGGCGCTCTCCAACCGGACAACAGCAATGAACGAGTGCTAAAAGGTGGATCATTCGTGAACGGTTTTTCAAGTCTCGGGCCATCACACCGCTGCGCCATTTATGAAACATCCCAATCCACCGCCGTTGCATATATCGGATTTCGCTGCGCCAGAGGAGTTATTACATCACCTTCGTATATATCCTCAGACACCCTTCAAACTTCAACAAACGAAACTAACCTATTGGTTAGTAATAGCAAACCATTTCTAGGGACATACAAGGCGCGATTGGTTTTTGTAAATGTCACCAAAGATTTAAAAACGCTGTGTTATGTGGATTTCAGCGGAAGCTATCCGACGGTGCACGAGTTTAAAGACTATACCTCAGTGTATATTCCCGTCATTTCACCGAATGGGAAATTAGTTGCATTCTGCACGCGCAATGACGGTTTAGGAGGCAGCGCCTCGATTTACATCCGGAGCCTTGATTCCGTAAATACTTCACCCGTTAAAATACCTTCAGATAGCGCATTTGAACCGCGATGGTGGGTCGATCCCGCATCAACGGACACATTTCTTATCTTTGCAAACTCCGCTATCGACAACGCTTCCAACCTTTGGCCGTCAACCAACACGCTTATAATGAAAATTACGGGAGGACGGCCGCAGGGAGTCGCCCAACAGCTCGTTACGTGCGGCGGTTACCACGACGGCAGGTCGAATAACGGCAGATATATGGTAACAGGCTTTACAAAATTGATTATGCGGGATATGTTATTGGCGCTGGACCGCCAACTTTTTATAGCCCCTTTTAACGGCAAAGGGGCGCAAGGATCGACACAAGTATGCAATGCTTCGATCTGCCCGGATTCCCAATATAACGATCGATGCCTTTTCCTTGATTTCGGATGTCCTCCGCCAATGGTGAGTTCCTTGACAGGAACGAGCTATGGCATCCACGAATACTTGTTTATTGAAGAATATTCCGGCTCTGTGCTTTCTTGGTACCATTGCCCTGCGGAAGAGGCGTCGTGGGACTATCCGGAATGGTCCACGTCAGGAAAATTCGCCGTCGCATGCGCACGTAATAATCAAGACGCGTCGCATGCGATATATCTTGTCGATCTTCGCAATTCAAGCTATTGTAAGATCATTGAGGGTAGTGAACTGGCGCATCCCTTTTTATGGGTAAACAATCAGGATGTCATAAACAATGATTCATTGAATCTGGACAGTCTCGGCAATTATAATGACCCGCCATTGGAGGCAAAACTGGGAGAGTTCACGAGGCGGATGCATGATTTCTGGCGTAAGCATAGTGAAATGCAAGTCGTATTTATCGGCAGCTCCCATACGGAAAATAGTATTGATCCACATTTTTTTTCGGGACTGCGCGTATCGAATATGGGATTCGGCGGGAGCCCCTTCGCCGTAACGGCGCTTGTTATAAAAAATTATATTGTTAATCAATGCCCCTCATTACAATTCATCGGCTGTGACGTGATTCCTGGAACCATGAATTGGGGACAGGGCTATTTCTCAACATGGTCGGATTTAGACTCCAATAAAGGATATAATTACGATGCACATCATCAATTTTGGAAGCATGGACTCCCAACCAATTTTGAAAACATTGTGCAAATTTCTCCTTGTCCTTACGATCCTAATATGGATACTTTAGGTCTCTATAAGTTGCCTTGCAATAATTGGGGGGGGACAAATCCCGATGTACCGGATTCTTCATTATTGAAATGGTCTGTTGACGATCTAAACTATAGGGCGGATTTCAATATTATAAAAGAACTGGCGCGATCGCTTGCAAATAAGAAAATTCATTTTTGTATGTATATTACTCCTGAAAATCCAAATTACCGGAATACGGCAGCCTATGGTTTTAATGGAGCAAGTCGTGAAACAGGCACTGCAATCATGGGGCAATTAAGTTCACTACAGGATAGTTTTCCCAACTATGTTCATTTCTATGATGCTAATCTCGGGGGATACCATGATTACGTTGATAGTGAAGCGGCAAATTTCGACCATTTGTGTCCGGCTGGAGCCAGGAAATTCAGTACGCGCATGGATTCGGTCATGCATGTGATTCTTGGTCATTAAAAGAAACATACGCTCCTTAGAAAATTCGGAAAAATGATCCGTACAATATTGATAGTAGCCACCCTTAGCTTTTCGGCATTCCCCGCCGCCCCATCAACTCCGGCTTTGCTGTCGCCTCTTTGTAAGCAAACGGGCGTTGCGCCGACGCCACGCTTCAGTTGGCGCAAAGCGATTGGAGCATCCAGCTACCAACTTCAAATTTCGTCCGATTTCGGGTACAAAACATTGGTAAAAGACACCGGCGGTTTAAGGGATACAACTTATAATCAAACCCAATTTTTGTATTTTTCAACATATTATTGGAGGGTAAAAGCTCAAGGCGCCGGCGGGATGAGCCAGTGGTCCAATTCCCGGATATTCAAGACGGAAATGGTTCGTTACATTTTTAATTGGTCCCTTGCCGCTCATGACGATAGCGCCAGTGGAAACATAACGGACAAACTAACCTATTTTCGTGCGTTAGGTTACAATTACGTGCTTAGTTATTTGGATTACACCCGAATAATGCCGTTTATGGCGTATAACGCATCAGGTCAAGATTCCGGACATTGGGTATTCAATAAGCATGCCTATACCGATCAATCAAAAAACGTTATAAGGGATTTTATCGCGCTCAAGAGCGCGGTAGAGTCGTGCGGTTTGCATATATTACCGGCCATCGGCGATTGTTCGCATCAAGAACAATGGATTAACGGAACAATCAACGATAACGGCGATTCACTATGGCGTCGAAATGACGCGTTGTCCGAATTCAGCTCACCGGCGAGGTATGAACAATTCGTAAAGTCCAACGAGTTGCTGCCCGGCAATAACCGCAATGGCGTCTATTGCGCGGATGATTCGAATAAAACCGCGAGCGATATTTTTATTGAACAATTGAACATCATTCAAAGCAACTGGGGGCATTCCGCGCTTGGCGGCCTGTATCCCCAATATATCCATATCGGTCATGATGAAATCGGTAATTGGAGCGCACGTACCGGCCGATTTGTTTGCTATGTAGGGGCTGAAAAAACAAAAGATTTAGTCGCTCTACATGGTGGAGGATCTGTCGGCCAAGCATGGGTGATCGCTCATCAAATAAAAACGAAATACGGGCAAGTAAGCGCTTGTTGTAATCCGGGAGTAAAAGTCATCGTATGGGGCGATTGTTTCATTCCTTTAAATAATGGACAATCCGCCGGACTGACGGGCGACCGAAACGGCAATGGTGGGATTCTCCAATTCCTGCGCGATACGATGCGATTGACATACAATTGCATCATTGAACCGTGGAATTATTCCTATGTTAATGGAACTCCCTTGTTTGACGCCATGGTGTTCAATCAAGGGGTTCAGATTTCCTATATACAAAAACTCGGCTTCGGCTATGTGCTCGCTTCCGGGGAAGGCGACGCCTATTTCGATTCTAACGGGAAGATAATTGTGGGCGGAATGGCGAATGTCCGGCAACATCTTCAAGTGGCGTTTGAACAGGCAGCCGCATCGCGGGAATATCCGAACAATTTGTATGGCTACGGAAACATGCTGTACCAAGCCACTATGGAAACCGGCGGGTTCAACGACACCCTCGTTGGATACACCGCGCCAATACTGGCTTATTTCGGTTGGTTCTTTCAACCCACTCAGTTTCTTGCTTTTTCTCCGAAGGTGTATAAAAAATTCGATCCGATAAAGAGCAGGAAAAATCTGAGGTGGTCGTTGGGAATCGATTATTTTGCGCCATAAACCGAAAAACAACCAATTATTCCCCGAGGAGATACTGTTACTCTTCGATCAATTATATTTAATGGCTAAATGATGAAACATAATAATTTCTTGAGGGTAATTTTCTGTTTAGTGATGGGAATAGCCGTTTTTTCCTGCAATTTCCCCTATCAACCCAAGCAATTTATTTTACCCGCAATTCCCTCGCCGTTTATTTCCCCTGATTCCATAACGGCATTTATTGGTACGTCGAACGTTAAAATAGCGTATACGCTCAATGAAGACTCGCGGTGGATTTATTACATTGATTTCAATCAACCATCGTCCTTGCCGGTAAAATTAAAAAAGCCTGTTGGAAAAGAAAAAGTCGGCGGCGACAGCCCGCTCATTTCTCCCGATGGCGCGTTCGTCGTGTATTACCTGACCCACGGCAATGACCTCCAGGGAGCATACATGCAGAGGCTCGACGGCGCCGCTACGCCCGTTCTTGTAGCGGACAACGGCGCTGAACCGCACTGGTGGACGGATTCCACCGGCCAACTTTACGTTCTCTACTCCAATCAGCTAATGTCGGTACTGTCGACAACCCTCGTGCCCGGGGAGTACGCAACGTATCGTCAAAAGGTGTCGCTATCGGGCGATGGTTCGCTGATGGGCGCGCCGGAGAAGATCGCTCCGTATTCCATGAACGGCGGGATTTCGAAAAACGGCCGGTATTTATGCACGGGATATCAAAACGCGGCCTTCTACGATTTGGCCGGCGGCGTTTTAATACCCATCAACCCAGGCGTGCAAACCTGTAACCCGTCAATCGACCCCGACACTGCGCATCCGGATGTCATGATGTTTTTGAATATCGGCAAAGTGCCGCAAAACCTGACGAATCCGTTTTTAGGTAATGCCGATTTCCCATCCCCTCTGATTAATGAGCACCAAATGATATTTATCGTCAATTCCGCCAACACGGTCGTCGATTATGTTTCCCTTGGTTTGCTTACGGCAAAGTACGGGGCCTATCAGGAATGGCAGGACCCGGAATGGTCGAATAATCCTCGTTTCACCGCGGCGTTGGGGGTCATCGACGACGCGACCGCCGATGGCGTTATTGTCAAGGGAATCGGCGATGCGAACACGCCCAAGGAAATTTTGAATATTACTCCCGGAAAATTTAAATTGAATCCCACGTCAACACCGTACGTGTGGATAGGCAAGTAAAGAAAGAACGATGGGAAGCCCAATGCAGGCAATGTTCATAAAATACCCTCCCCTCCCCCGCGCCTGGATCGTTTGGGTCTCCTGCGCGGCGGTCCTGTGCGCGGCGGGCTTTTTCCTGGCGCATACGATCCTGAAGCAGTCGCGCAGAGCTATCCATCGCGCCGTTACTCCATGGCAAGCCATCGGCGGATGCGGCGCGGGAGGAGCGGGCGGGACCGCCGCGGACATCAAGTGGATAGGCCAGGGCGTCAGCGGAGGGCTCCTTGACGCTGAGATCATGGGGTCATTGACGTTGGGCGAAAATTTCGACTACAAGCAGGTAAAAACGCGCCTGAGCATGAAGCCTACCTGGAGCACCGGTCTGGGCCTGACCATTCCCATCGTATCGAAAATCGGATCGCTTCAACCGAGAACCAACTACGACGACAAAACGGAACAAACCGCCGGAATCGCAGACATGATGCTCGACTTTTCAAAGACGCTGGGCGCCGAAGGGGAATATTCCCTGTCGATCAACCTTACCCTGCCTACCGGCCAATACGACGTCAAGCGCGGCAAGGAAAACGAAATGCTTTATTTGCCCACGACCCTACAGCGCGGCGGCGGGATCTTTAACGCCACGGTCGGGTTGAACCGGAGCATGGATGTAGACAAGGGCCTGTGGATCGCCGAGGCTTTTTTCAGTTGGCCTTTCGCGGTGAACTTTCATGGGAAAAACCAATTTATCAATGATAACCAGGACCAGTATAACGCGATCAACTCCCGGTGGGATTTGCTTTCCAGCGACCGGAAGAAGCGATTTGAATACGTTTTCAAGCCCTACGGCGAAAATGATCTGGGCGGATACATTCCTCCCAGCATCACGGCGGCGCTTTACTATGCAAACAGGCTGCAGCGGGGTTACGTTCATTCCTATGGCGCTAAAGTATGGGTTCCGCTGGGCGTTGCGTGGGTCCCCGATTATTCGGCAAGCTCCTATAACCCCACGCCCGATCCGAACAACAAAACCTGGAGCATTACATTGCATTACGGCCTGGAATTTTCCAGGCAGGAATATCCGTTTTACCTTGCAATAAATAAAACCATTACCAGCCGCTCCACCCCCAATTCCAATGATGCCTACGATGAAAAATCATTGGCGAAGTGGCATGGTCCCGACATGAAGGAATTGATTAATAATAATTGGATTTTCGGGCTGGGAATCAAATCGACCATGTTTTAAAAATACCAAGACGGAGGAAGTCATGTTAAAGAAGCTCTGTAGTGTCTTTCTTGGGAGTATCCTTGTTTTAATGACCGGTTGTCCTAAAAACCCCGTTTCTCTAAAACCGATTGAATTGCTGCAACCAACCATCGGGCAGACATATCATTGCGGTCAAACACGCGAAATTAAATGGCGAATCAATGATAAAGTAAAAATTGACGCCATTGGAGTAAAATTATCCCTCGATAGCGGGATAACTTTCCCGATCTCTATTGGAAATGCTCCTATTTCTTCCTCGGATACGGTTATAGTCTGGGAAATTTTAAAAACGCAGGTTTCAACGCTCTGCGTCATAGAAGTTTTCAAATACAGCGATGAAGCTGCATATAATGAAAAATCGGGAACTTTTAAGGTTGACTCGGTTCCGCTCGTACTGCTTAATCCTCTCGGTGGAGCGAAATTTAAAGTGGGTGAGGCGGTTCAAATCAAATGGAGCGTCCAGGATCAGAACCAGATTGGCAGCGTTGGGATCGGGTATTCACTTAACGGTGGTAAAACCTGGGACCCGAATGGCATCGGCGCCGGTTCATTTACCTATCCCGATACTTCATACATTTGGACGCCCACGGCAACCCAGAAATCGAATATGTTTGTCCTGAAGGTTTATTCATACACCGACAGAGCCGTCTTAGATAAATCCGCTCCATTTGCAGTAACTCAATAAGCATCAAACCGATCGAAACCGCTTAATGGACTCCACCAAACTTTGCATTTTAGGATGCGGCGGCTTTATCGGGTCGCACCTTCTCGACAGGGTACTAGCCGACCCCTCCTACACGGTTATCGGCATCGACAAATCAGCGGAAAAAATCAAGCGCCATCTATCCAACTCCCGGCTGGATTTTACGCTCGGGGATATTTACACTATGGAAGCAATCGCCACGTGCGTGGAGCAAAGCGATATCGTGTTGTCGCTTGCCGCACTCTGCAATCCGTCCCTCTATAATACCATACCCCTGCGGGTCCTTGAAAACAATTATTCCCAACCAAGCGCAATCGTTAAGGTATGCGCGGAACAAAAGAAACGGCTCATTCATTTTTCAACCTGCGAAGTGTACGGCAGGACCGCCGGTAGCTATGTCAGCGGCCCTCATGGCCTTGCCGTCGAACCGTTTAATGAAGACCGCTCGCCGTATGTGCTAGGGCCGATAAGCGCCCAAAGATGGACCTATGCATGCGCCAAACAACTCCTTGAACGGTTGATTTACGCGTACGGTTTCGAGCGCGGGCTGGAGTATACCATCGTTCGGCCGTTCAATTTCATCGGGCCCCGCATGGATTTCATCCCCGGCATAGACGGCGAAGGCGTGCCCCGGGTCATAGCGTGTTTCATGGAAGCGCTTTTATTCAATACGCCGCTCAAGCTGGTGGACGGAGGCTTTAACAGAAGGGCTTTTACGGCGATCAGCGACGCGATCGACGCAATCATGGGCATCATTAAAAACCCTGAGAAGTCGAAAAACCAGATTTTCAATATCGGCAACCCCGCCAATGAAACGACCATCGCGGACCTCGCGCGCCGCATGAAAAGGATTTATCAAAAACTCTCACCGAAATACGCGGGCCAAACAATCGACATCGTGAATGTTTCTTCCGAGGAGTTTTACGGAAAAGGGTATGAGGATTCGGACCGCCGGATCCCGGACATTTCGAAGGCACGGGAATTATTACAATGGGAGCCGAAAACATCGCTCGACGACGCCCTATCATTGACAATAGAGTCATACGTTCGCGAGTACGGGGCTCGCGCCATCGAGGAGAATCCGTTATGACGCCCCGGTCCGTTTCCATCATCATGCCGGCCTTTAACGCCGAGAAGCATATTGAGCAAACAATTGAGCGAATATCCGCGGATCTTTGGCAGTTGGTGCGAAACATCTGGGTGATCAATGACGGCTCAGTCGACAAAACCGGCGCCATCGTCGACGCAATGGCCATTACAAAAGGTGAAATTCGGCCCGTGCATTTCAAACAAAACCTCGGCTACGGCGCCGCCCTGAAAAAAGGGCTTATGCTCTGTAAAGATGACGGCTGTTTGGCAGCGGTGTGTCTCCATGCCGATGGCCAATATCCTCCGGAAGCCATTTGCCATGGCGTAGACGCCATGGTGGCGGGCGCCATCGATATTTTGCAAGGATCGCGCATCGCCTCGGGAACCGCGCTGTCGGGGGGAATGCCCTTGTATAAATTCATCGCCAACAAAACGCTGACGTTTTTGGAGAACCGGGTGTTCGGACTTTCGCTCACCGATTACCACAGCGGTATGCTTTTTTACGGCAGGAAGGCCTTGGACGCGCTGCCCTTCGCCACTTTCAGCGACAGCTTCGATTTCGACGTGGAAGTCATCGCCTGCGGCCGCGCGAAAGGCCTTTCCATCGGCGAGATACCCATACCAACACGCTATGGAACGGAAATTTCCCATGTTCGTTCGATTCCTTACGGATTCCGTGTTGTCAATGTTCTATTGAAGTATGCGACGGGGAGGTATTGCTCTTTATGATCCTCATTACCGGCGCAAGCGGAGCGATGGGCTCCGTTTTAGTAAAGAAGCTCCATGAAAAAGGGGAAAATATCCGCGCCTGCGTCATGCCGGGCGACCCCTTGGTACGACGGATCGAAACCGCATGCGAAGACATCCGGTACGCGGACATTGCCGATGCCGCGAGTATGACGGGCATCTGCAAAGGAGTAACAACCGTTTTTCATCTGGCTGCAATCATTCTTTCAAAGGACGAGAACTCTTTCGAGCGCGTCAATGTTCAAGGAACTCGCAACATACTTGAGGAAGCCAAGCGCGAAGGCGTGCGGCATTTTATTTATATTTCCTCCGCCTCGGTGGTCTACCCCCATCCCACGCCCTATTCGCTTTCCAAAAGAAAAGCCGAGGAGATCGTCGTCAACTCGGGAATTCCCTACACGATCATACGCCCCACGCTCGTGTATGGAAAATCGGGAGGACTGGAATTCGATAAATACCTCGCTTATCTTCAACGGTTCCCCATTGTTCCGTTTATCGGCAAGGGGAACTCGCTCAAACGGCCGGTGTTCGTGGAAGATATTATTTCGGGGCTTGTTGCCGTACAGGGGCAACAAAACGCCTATGGGAAAATCTATAATTTCAGCGGCGCCGAATCCATAAGCATGCTTGACTTCAGCCGTTTGTGCTTGATACTGCTCGGTTGTCAAAACAAGCCCATCGTGCGATTGCCCATACCGCTCTGCATGGCCATCGCCCGAATAATGGGATATTTAATGAAGGATCCTCCGCTTAAATGGCAAGTGATTGCGGGCATAACGCAGGACGCGGATTTGGACCCGAGCCTTGCCATTGCGGAAATCGGGTACAATCCCGCGGGGGTTTCGAGGCAATTGCCGAAATGCTTTCCAAGATCATGAATATACCGTCAATGCTTGGCAATCGCCTCCTGTCAGGTTTTGTTGAGCGACAGAGGTGGTGGCCGAAGGCCGGGAGGCGCCCGGAAGCGAGGCACAATCCGACAGGTGGAGGCATATTGATTTTATACGAGCGTCTCCCTAAAAGGCCGTTGTTTCCGTTATTATTATGGAGCCTCATTGCTGTTTTTTTCGGCTGCTCGCGCCACGATTCGCACTATGCCGACTTGGGCGAAACCGGGTTCAAACCTTTACATGACTCCCTTACCCTTCAATCGGCATGTATTCGTTTGTCCTCGGATTTCATGGCGCGATACGGATACAAGGACTCCGGATACGCGGTTCGATTTTACCGGGATTTGAACAGGTTTTCGGATAGCCTGATTCGCGTTCTTGGCAGTAGCGCTCGGACAACCGCGGGCGCGGCGGCCATCCTTGACGTAGTCTACAACAACTGGAGCATCGGATTTGATTCTCGCGACACTGCAATCGAAACATTGCTGCCGCACATGGTGTATCGTTCAAAAAAGGGCGCCTGCCTCGGCGTTTCCCTGATCATGCTCATGCTTGCGGAAAAATTCCATTGTCCGCTCTTCGGCGTCGTGCTGCCCGGACACTTTTTTTGCCGTTTTGATAACGGTACAACGCGGTATAATATCGAGCCGAACAAAAAGGGAATGCGCCATCCGGACCGTTATTATCGTGAAAAGTATCTTTCATCCGGGACGCCGGGCTATGATGCGAGGAATTTGACTACCGCGTCGACCGTAGGCGTGCTGTATTATAACCTCGGCGCGCAGTGCCTTAGCCGAAGAGATCCCATCGCGGCTATTTCCTGTTTTCAAGAGAGCGTCCGGCGTTGCCCCGGCTTCGCCGAGGCTCATGGAAATTTGGCATTAGCATGGGCGCAGCGCGGCGTCACGGATTCGGCTTTGGCTGTTTTCGAAGTATTGTTCGTTGCATATCCGAATCTCGCGCGACTTGCGGAAAACTACGGCGAAGTGGCCATGGAAGCCAAGCAGTATCGAAGGGCCCTTGGCGTTTATCAAAAGGGGCTAGAGTATTTTCCGTCGGATACCGCGCTGCTGTCGGGACTTGGCCGGGTCTGTAAAAGTCTTGGTATAAAGGATTCGACTATAACGAAGGTCGGTGTAAAAAGCTTATCCGGTTGTCGATAAAAACAAAGACGGAAACGGAACCGGCATGGTATAGTTACATCGATATCCCATGTTCAAAAAAAAGTCATATCGATCCATCGTACTGCGGTGTTGCCTCGTCTCGGCTTGTATGGCCTTGAGCGCTTTTTTCGTATATTTCCCCCTCACCGACACCGATATCTTCTGGCACCTTGCCGCGGGACGGGAAATGGTTTTACACAAGCGATGGCTCTTTACGGACCCTTTCTCTTTTTCTTTGCCGTCACCCCAATGGATAGATTTGCACTGGTTATTTCAACTTATCGTGTATGGAGTGCATTCCATAGGCGCCGAAAAGGCCTTGATCGGTTTCAAATTATTAACCGTAGCCGCAATAACCGGCATCCTGTGCTGTATATACCGTTCACGACGATACATCGCGGTTTCCGCCTTTACGGCCGCGCTGCTTTTCTACGAAACCCGATATCTGATTTGTCTGCGGCCGGTGCTCATCACCATGCTGTGCATGGCGCTCTATATATTTCTCTTCGAAAACATACGGCTCAAGGAAAATAAAAAATCCCTTTGGCTTTGTATTCCCCTGCAAATACTATGGACCAATTCGCAAGGCTTGTATATGATCGGTCTTTTTATCATTGGAACGTATTGGGTTGAGGAAGTTATCGAATTTTTCAGGAAAAAGAAGCCGCTTCCGGTTTTCATCACGATGTTGTTTGCCTCGGCGAGCCTTGTCTGCCTGATCAATCCCTATGGACTGAGCGGACTGACGCTGCCGTTTACGCTGTTAAGCCGCATAAATCCCGACCCGGGCAATATTTATTCCCTTAACATCGCCGAAAATGCGCCTCTTTTTTCGCTTTCCGGTTACGACGCCGTCTATCGCGCCACGGTCATAGCCGCCGCTATGGCCGCTTGCGCGCTGTTTATACTTAACAGAAAAGGAATCAGGCCGGCGCACGTCCTGCTCTTCCTCGGGTTTTCGCTGCTTGCCTACAGCGCCGAGCGCAACGTGCTCCTTTTCGTCGTCATCGTTATTCCCGTCATCGCTTATAACGCGGCGCAATGCGGCATTATCGACGCTGTCAAGGCGCTCCATAAAAAAATAAAACGCCCGCTGTCCACCGCTATTATCACGGCCGCGCTGTCCGTTGTGGTGTGGGCCGTCATTCAACATGCGTGGGTCATTTCCGTATATCCTCCCAGCCGGATGTTGTCGCCGTTTAGGTTCCCGGAAAAAATCACCGAGTATTTGAGGCATAACCCCGTTGAAGGCCGCATGTTCAACGACATCCGCTACGGAGGGTATTTGATTTGGAATTTTTATCCGGACCGCCAAGTGTTCATCGACGGCCGGCTCATTCTGCGCTCGGAGCATTTTTTTTCCGAGTATTTAACGTTATGCGAAAATCCGGAGCTTTTTCCGAAAGTCGCGCGCAGGTTCAACCTGACCTACGCCATTCTTCCAACTGCCGTCTTTCCCTTGTATCACAAACTTATCCGCAGCCTGTACGAATCAAAGGATTGGCGACTACAGTACACCGACGGCGGATCGGTCCTCTTCGTGCGAAACGACGTCGCGCTCAATCCTCCGATCGATCTTTCCGACCAAACGAGGATCGACGCGATTTTAGACAGCATTCATATACAGTGGGAAAACGCGCCGTATGTGCAAAAGGAGGCCATGGGTTATTTTTCGGAAATGCTGTCGTACCTCGGATTGATCGACCCCGCGGAAATGGTGAAAATCAGGATGCGGCAGATGAGTGAAAAATAAGAAAAAGTCAAATTCCCCAGTCCGAACACAAGGGTGAAGATGATGCCGGATAAACGGTAAAAAACCAATTCCGAACGACACTAAGTATATTTATAAAAAGGATTTTTAAACCCAACCCGCCGAAAGGCGGATACGTATCCGTAGTCGGAAAGTATCTACTCGTGCCGTGTGAATACTTCCGACACGGTAACTAAGGAGATGAAAATGGCGTCCAAGGAAACGCATGAACTTCTGCTTGAACTGCGCAAGCAGCTTGACGAATTGAATTTTACGAATCGTGAGGCGAAGGAAAAAGCCGTTAAACTCACCGAGCTTATCGATAAAACCGTCGATGCGCGTGATAGGGAACCGGCCGATCATCGGGAGCTGAATTATCACCTTAAGGATTCCGTGTTGTTGTTCGAGGCGTCGCACCCGACCCTTACCGCCGCGATTAATAACCTCATCAATACGCTTAATAATATCGGTATTTAAACCGGAGGCGCGTGAGCCGGCGGAACTGATCTTATACGAATTTGCATTCAAGATGACCCCCTTCCGCCTTCGGCACCTTCCCCCGTGAAGGACGGGTTGGGGGTTCAATACATACTATCAATTTGAACCCAAATCGGTATTATGTATCCTTCCCCAACACATCCAGCCTCTTCTCGATAATCTCCTTAAGCCCGTCCCTCATCGGGCCGGATAGCCAAGTCTCTTGTAACGCGGCATTCATTTTCACGCCAAGCTCCTGAAATTTCGCGAAGAGTTTACGGCTGGTCGTCTGTGGAATTTCCAGGGATGCCGCAAACGCGGAGAAATCGTTTCTTTTAAGATGCGCCTTTTTTCCGTTGACGGTCAGCGCGGTTTCCTCGGAATCCTCGGGCAAAACCAAAGCCGTGGACACCAGATCGTAGGCCGGGGAGAGCCGCATTCCCGCCGGGGTTTCGTAGAGCGAAAAGTTTTTAAGGTGCATGTCGGCATTACCCGTGATAAAACAAAAGAGAACCCTTTCGAAAAAATCAACCGCATCCAATCCGGGATAGATCGAATGCGCCCGGATGAGTTTTCCCACCCTTTCGAGGGAACCCTTGTATTTATCTTCGGTCAATCTTTCGGAAATCTGGCAAAAATCCTCCATGGCCGATTTTTGCGGCCCGGACCTGTCGATGCGTTTACTTATGTACGAGAGCTCCCCCGATGCCAGACGGATGAGCCCGTGCGGCACGACAGGGATACCGGCCAGGCCGGCGAGCCGCATCAACGCGTCTTCGTTCTCCGGCATTTCGGCGTACTCCTCCATGGGCGGCTTGAGGATGAAATTCCCCCATAAGCCGACTATGGTGAACCGGGAATTTTTTCCCTTGGATTCGATGCCCAGGGATATTTTTTTTTGGACTCCGGTTATCGTTATTCGGGCAAGAATGCCGCGCGCCGCCCAGTCACGAAGATCTCTCAGCGGCATTTTAAGGGACGGCGGCGGGAAACGGCCGAAAAACGCGCGGCCGCATCGCGGATGATATTCCGACGGGTCCTCCGTAGGTTTGCCGCAGATCAAGCATCTACTATTCATTCCATTCCTTTACGCCGACCGCGCCGATGCAGTCATTGCATACTGTCAACAATAGCCCCATCCTGTCCCGCGCGCTGAGTTTCCAGTTTTTAACCACGATGGAAAGAAGCCACCCTTCCGGGATCAAGCCGTCGAAAAACGGATGCAGGGTTTTTGAAACATAGGGTTCGGTTCGCATGGGCATCGTAACGCTCAGGGGCTTTGCATAAGGTAAAGAAAAATAGCCGGAATCATAGGTAAATTGATAGCCGTTTTCGGTTTCCTCAATCACTCCGGCAAACAGATCCTTATAAAAAACCTTACCCTTTCTTGACATGATCAGTCTCTCCTTCCGAACGGGTCGGCCCGGCTTGATAGCCGAAGAGGGATAAAACCGCGTTAAGACGGTCCAGTCGCAGGGTCTTTTTTCCTTGTTCAATTTCCCGAATGAATCGGAGCCCTACACCGGCTTTTTGCGCAAGTTCGCGCTGCGTCAGATTGGTCTCCTTGCGCTTTTGCTTTAAAAATGTTGAGAAGAGTCCCTTGTTTTTTATCATATTGACCCCGATGAGGTATAGATTATTAATAATATACAATAATATACCCTAAAAGGTATATAATTATAAAAATGAAAAAGATCGGTTTGCCATGCAACTATTGACATTATTACCGCCCAAAACTTAATTTATTATAGTAAGTAAAGTATGCCAGCGTAGCTCAGCTGGTTAGAGCAATGGAATCATAATCCATGTGTCCGGAGTTCGAATCTCTGCGCTGGCATTACTTTTCCCCTTGATTGTTCCCTCCGTCGCCATCCGTTTTTATATGCAATCATCCGTTTTATTCAAGGAAGTCGCCGCCTTTTTCAAGGAATTTTTGCCCCAGGGAACGAAAAGCGTTTGCGCGGCAATAAGCGGCGGGGCGGACTCCATGGCTCTTTTCCACCTGCTGAGCTCCTTAAAGGATGACCTGGGCATAGTTCGACTGAGTATCGCGCATGTTAATCATAGCCTTCGTGGAAACGAGTCCGACGAAGACGCCGCGTTCGTCGAGGACGCGGCCCGGCGGGCCGGGTTGCCGTTTCACCTGAAAACCCTGCGGCCCCCGAAGGTACATACAAGCGTCGAACTCTGGGCGCGCCGGGCGCGCTATGAGTTTTTCAGCAAGCTCAGGGAAACCGAACACTATGACTGGATTGCCACGGGGCATACCGCCGACGACCAGGCGGAGACCGTGCTCATGCGCATCATGCGGGGCTGCGGCTTAAAAGGCCTGTGCGCCATCGCCCCCGTGCGGCAAGACGGCGTCATCCGCCCGCTACTTTACATTAAAAGAAACGACCTGCGCGACTGGCTTTCCCGGTCCGGCGGGGTTTTTCGCGAAGATTCCTCCAATAGCGCCATGGACTTCGCGCGCAACCGCGTCCGACATGCGCTGCTTCCGGCGCTCGAAAAACGCGAACCCGGCGCTTCCGCCATCCTCGCGCTCATAGCCCGCGGAGCCGATACGGCCTGGCAATCCCTCCTGCCTTTCATGAATACATGGATTGAGGATAACGTGATAACGAACGATCGTGGATTTTTAATCAAAAAATCCGGTTTTTCCGATAATGAATTGGCGCGGGAAGCGATAGCGCACGTATTAAGGACGAAAGGAATCGGTTTTCAGCAATGCCATATCGAGTCGCTCATGACCGATTTTAAAAGGACCGGCGGCCTGTTTCTTTTAAGTGAAGGATGGGCGTATGCATGCCGGAAAGATGCGATTGAATTCGGCAATGACCTCCATGGTTTAAAAGAAATTACCTCGCCAAAAAAGTATGGGGATTTTTCAATTGCATTGGCCATTCCGGGCATAGCGGAATACACACCCGAAGGAATGATTTTTGATGTGGAACGCATTTCCCCGTTGCCGCCACATACGTTACCTTTTTCTTCAGACAATTTGACGGCTTTTTTGGATATGGAAATCGCCGGAAACTCCTTGGTATTCCGGTCGATGAGTCGGGATGACGTGTTTTGGCCGCTTGGAAGCAACGGGTTAAGAAATGTAAAAGAATATTTAAAGAAACACAAGAAAAACAATACGGCAGTCGGTCTTGTAGTCAATGAAAAAGGAGAAGTTCTTTGGATACCGGGCGTACAAATCAGTCATAACGCCAGAGTGACTCCGCAAACCCGTATGATTTTAAAGATTTCCTGTAAAACCCCGCGATAAGGATGTATTTTAGTTGACTATTATGGTATAGCGGCGCGATTGTGTTTTAAGCGATCGCCGCAAGCGGACTTCAAGGAGGTTTTTGTTGGCAGAAACAGGCGAAAAAAAGAACTCATCCGTTCACAAACGGCCATCTTCCTCGGGAAAAAAGGGAGGAAAAGGGGGAAAGGACTCGAAAAAACCCAACCTTAAGGAGCCCTCCAAAACCATTTTCATGTGGCTTTTGGTGTTCATCACCATTATCCTGGGACTTCGATTTCTCGGCGATTACAATAGCCTTCGCGAAATAAGCATTTCCTACAGCCAATTCAAGCAACTCCTGTCGCTCCAGGACGTTCGAATCGTCAGCGCGCGCATTGATTTAAAAGGAATCAACCGTGCGGTTTTACACGGTGAACTGTCGGATCCGGGCGCGTTTTCCAAGGTTCCCGGCGTTAAAACCGTTCCCGGCAGCGGGACCAAGCTCTTCAATGTCAACTTGCCGTTCATCGATTCCGAAACGCTCAAGGAATGGGATAGTCGCGGGCTCCAATATTCATTCGAACAGGACAAACTGAATTGGGGCGACATCCTCATCAACAGCCTTCCATGGCTTCTCATCATTCTTTTCTGGGTATTCATGTTCAGGCAGATGCAATCGGGCCAGAAAGGGCTTTTCAGTTTTGGAAAGAGCCGCGCGAAATTGCACGCCATGGACAGACCGCAAAACAACTTCGGCGACGCGGCCGGACTTGACGAGGCAAAAGCCGAACTTGAGGAAATAATCGAGTTTTTAAAGAACCCCCAAAAATTCAAGCGCCTCGGCGGGAAAATACCCAAGGGCGTTTTGCTGTTGGGGCCTCCGGGAACGGGCAAGACGCTGTTGGCCCGTTGCGTGGCGGGTGAGGCGGGAGTGCCGTTTCTTTCCATGAGCGGTTCCGATTTCGTGGAGATGTTCGTGGGCGTGGGCGCCTCGCGGGTGCGCGACCTTTTCGAGACCGCGAAACGCAATTCCCCCTCCATCATTTTCATCGACGAAATCGACGCGGTAGGCCGCCAGCGCGGCGCCGGCCTTGGCGGCGGACATGACGAACGCGAACAAACGCTCAATCAGATACTCGTTGAAATGGACGGATTCGAGGTCAATTCGGGGGTGATTCTCATCGCCGCCACCAACCGTCCCGACGTGCTCGATCCGGCGCTTTTACGGCCCGGACGCTTCGACCGCCAGATCGTGGTGGACATTCCCGACATCAAGGGCCGCGAGGGGATTTTAAAGGTCCACACGAAAAATATTCCGGTCGGCGCGGACGTTGATTTGAACACCATAGCACGGGGCACGCCGGGCTTCGTGGGCGCCGATTTGGCCAACCTCGTCAACGAAGCGGCGCTCATGGCCGCGCGGTTCGGGCAAGACAAGGTAACCATGCTCGATTTCGAGGAGGCCAAGGACAAGGTGCTCATGGGCGTGGAACGCAAAAGCATGGTGCTTTCCGATGAAGAAAAACAGAACACCGCGTACCACGAGGCGGGACACGCCATCTGTAATCTTTATTGTAAAGAAGCCGACCCGCTCCACAAGGTCACCATCATTCCTCGCGGACGCGCGCTGGGCGTCACGTATTCCCTTCCCGGCGAGGACAAGCACAGCTATTCGCGGGAATATATCATGGATCGCATCTGCATCATGATGGGCGGCCGGGTCGCCGAGAAACTCATTTTCAGCAAAGCCACGACCGGAGCGTCAAACGACATCAAACAGGCGACCAATCTGGTGCGCAAGCTCATTTGCGACTACGGCATGACCGAGGAACTCGGTCCCTTGTCGTATGGGGAAAAGGACGAATCGATCTTTCTTGGACGGGAATTCAACCGGCATCGCGACTATTCCGAAAAAACCGCGGAAACCATCGACTCCATGATGCGAAAATTCGTTGAGGAACAATATGAGCGGGCAAAAACGATTCTCACCGAACACCGTGACGAATTGGAGCGGCTTGCCAAGGCGCTTTTGGAGTTTGAGCTTTTGGACCGCGAAGACATTGAAAAAATCATTAAAGGAATAGCCATTGAATCCCCTAAAAAAACACGCTCTTACGTTCGGCCCCAAAAGGAAAAAACAATCGCGCCGGCTCCTCCTAGTCCGGAAAAAAATGCACTGTCCAAGGATAATGTCGCAAACGACGTCCCCACGGCGCCAAGCAGCGGTGAACCGAAAAAAGAAACTTCCGAATAGCCTTATGAACAGGTAAGGAAAGACGCTTTTCGTGTTTTCCCTTGCCTGTAGCGGTTCCGAATGCCATCCCGATACAATGCGAACTAAAAACAAAATTGATAACAAAGTCATTGTAAATCCGTACTCTAACCGATTATTGTTTATACTGTTCTATCGTTTTTGCCGTGTTTCAGCATAAGCGCTTAAAAAGTAATGTTTTATCGATGAACCTATTGCATTTGTCTATGCCCGCTCAAAGCACCCTACAAGAGGTCCCTTTTTGGGTCATGGGAATCGTCAATGTGACGCCCGATTCCTTCTCCGATGGGGGCGCCTATTTCTCCGCGGAAAAGGCGGTTGAACACGCGATACGGCTTACCGAGGAAGGAGCGCATATCGTCGACATCGGCGGGCAATCGACGAGACCGGGGGCCGCATTCGTTGACGCTACGGAAGAATGCCGCCGCGTCATTCCGGTCATCGAGAACATAGTGAAAAAAATCGGGACGCCTATAAGCGTCGACACCTTCAACGCCGCCGTGGCCCGGCGCGCCTTTGACGCCGGAGCCTCGTGGATCAACGACATAAGCGCGGGCAGGTTCGACCCCGCCATGCCGGCGCTCATCGCCGAAAAAGGCTGCCCGATCATCCTCATGCATAGCAGGGAAACGCCCGGCGCCATGCAAGACCACCCATCGTACAATGACGTTGTTGCCGAGGTAAAAAAGGAACTCCGACAGCGTATCGACCTTTTTCTGGCCGCGGGCGTTAGAGCTGAAAATATCATCATTGATCCGGGTATAGGATTTGCCAAGCGTTTCGAAGACAATAGTACTCTCCTTGGCCGAATGGATGAGCTGGTCGCGATGGGTCATCCGGTGTGCCTGGGCGCTTCGAGGAAATCCTTCATCGGGCATATCACCGGAAAAGATCCCGGCCATCGTTTGGCGGGAAGCCTTGCCGCCATCGCTCCCGCCTTCCACGCGGGAGTAAAAATATTCCGGGTCCATGATGTTGAGGAAACCGTGGAATTTTTAAAGGTGTTACATGCGATACGCGCGGAAAAGACCGGAAAGCGGTAACGACGTTTATGCGCAAAAAAAAGTCAGTATTGCTCATCGTTGTCATCGCCATCGCGTTATTGCTTTTATTGTTGTTGTGTTTTCGCTATTTTAAGGGTCGCTTTCAAGAACCGCCCCCCAATCCCCGGAGTTCGGAATTTAAAATACGAACCTTACTGGAAAAAACAACGCCCTTCGCGGATAGCGCAAACAAGGACACGCTATCGTCCGGTAAAACCGGAACTCTTCCAAAAAACCGGCCGCCCCGGACGCGCGCGAGCGCGCGAGACGCTCAACGGTCCGCGGATAGCGCCGCGCGCAAGGCTGATTCGCTCGCGGCAATCGACACCGCGCGCGCCGGCTCCGCTCTTTGCAAAAACGACACGACGCCGCCGTGGGTATACACCGATCCCGCGGGAGGGTTGCACCATGCGGCGCTATCGGTCAAGCTCTTCGGCACCAAACCCTGCGCCATCGAATGGAAAACGGACAGTAACGCCGCGTGGAACGCCTTTACGGGAGCGGCGATCACCATTGACAAAACCATTACCCTCTGGCTTCGCGCGAAGGATTCATGCGGGAATGCCATGGCGCCCCGCGGGGAACAGTACGAGCTTGCGCCCGAGGACACCGTTGCTTACTGTCCGTCGGACATGGAGCACATCCTCGTGGGGGCGACCAGCTTTTGCATGGACCGCTATGAATGGCCCAATAAAAAAGGCTCGTTACCTCGGGCGTATATTTCCTTATATCAAGCCATGGACACCTGCGTTTCGGCTGGAAAACGGCTCTGCACCTCCGACGAATGGACCATCGCCTGCACCGGTCCCTACGGCTGGAAATATCCGTACGGCCAGGCGTATGAATTGTACGCATGCGTCACCAACGACACCATGGCGCGGTCGTCGGGATCCAGGCCGGAGTGCCGGGGCTATTTCGGGGTTTTCGACATGTCGGGCAACCTGGCCGAATGGACAAGCACGAAATCGAGCAAAAATACGCAATTTTATAATGTTCGGGGCGGATTTTGGGAAAGCGGGCCGCAGAGCGGCTGTTTCGACGTGCGTTACAGTTATTATCCCCAAAACCGTCACAATCCGGTAGGGCTTCGGTGCTGCGCGGATGCGCGGCCCCAACCCCGCAACCGTCAACACGGAGCGGACTAACCATTGACTATTAGAATTCCTATACTCCTTTTTTTCTGCCTTGGGGCTTTTAGCCGGACGAACGGCGAAACGGGGCTTACCTACCAACCACCCCTTATCGGACAATTCCATCCGCTCGAACCCGGAGGAGCCCAGCCCAGCATCCTCACCGAAAGGCATCCCCGGTATCTTTCCGTTAAAACCTCCCTCATCGAGGAGCGCCAGGTGGTGGATTTCGAACAACGCGCCGTAGCCTTTGAGCGGGTGGACAAGGCCTTCGGCGTCATCATCTGGCAGTACCGCTACAATGAAATGGACGATTATATCGCGGACCGCGAAAAATTCGCCTTTGCCGGCTTGTGGCTGGGAGGCAATCTGGACAGGTTTAAAGCGGCGGCGGAAAAGAAAAAGAACTTCAATCCTTTGCAAATGGAACTGAATATCCAGTATCCCTCGTGGGCGCAGCGAATATTGGGAAAGGACCCTCCCAAGCTTTCCATTACCGGTTACGAGGAAATCATCGTTTCCTACGAGTACAATAAAACCGACGCGGCGGGTTCGAACTACGACCAAAAGGGCAACGGCGGCCTCAATTTCGACCAGGAAAACCAGTTTACCGTCAACGGCAGCGTGGGCAGGCTCATCAACGTCAACATCAAGGCCAGCACGAAAAAAGGCGTTGACGCCAGCGACGCGAACGACCCGTTCAAGAACTTCAAGATCGAATACAAGGGCGAGGGCAATGAACTGGAGGACGAGGTGGTCCAGGAGGTAAGCGCGGGCGCCATGTCCTTTCAAATGCCCGGCGCCAGCCTGGCGGGTTATTCCGAGAGCCACCAGGGACTTTTAGGCTTGAAGGTAAAAACGAAATTCGGGCCCGTCGAGCTGACCGGCATCGCGAGTCAGGAGCGCGGGGAAGCGCAAAAAACGTCGTTCGATCTTGTAAACGGCAGCGGGGGCAATTCAGTTATAGCTGATAAGGATTTCCAACGCTATAAGCTCTTTTTTTTGGATACCCTTTACTTAAAGGCCTTTTTACGCAACCGTGAAAAGATCCCCGACGGAAAAAAAATCGACCGGCGCAAACTGCAAGTATGGCTGCATAGCGAGCAGCAAACCCAACTGGACTTGAGTAACGCCGCGTTAAAGGGAAAGGCTAAATTTTGCTATTACGGAACAAGCACTCCGTTCAGGCTACTGGTGGAGGGAAAAGACTATTCCGTCTACGAACTTGTTGACGGGTGCATACGTTTTGACAGTACTATTGTCCAGGAGACCGATCAAATAGGCATTTGCATGGCCACTAGCGATATGAGTCTTATTAAAGGAGATACGCTCCCTGTTCAGGTGGATACTACGATTCCTGTTAAAAACCTGTGGATTTTAAAAACCAACATGCCGTCCGCCACTGATTCCACCTTTTCGCTCGCGTGGCGCAATACCTACCAATTACCCAGCGACTTCGACGCATCGAAATTTAAACTTCAAGTAAAAACGATCCCCGAATCCGGAGATACCACTGACAGGGTTGGAAGCACGCTCATTTCCTCCATTTTGGGTTTGACCGATAATACCGGAACGCCTTATTCCACGGATAAAAGCATTTACGATAATGATGCGCATCTACTCCTTATTCCGCCTTATAAGATAGTCGAAACCGGCATTATCAGTAATCAACCGTTCGCAAATCCCGCGCTCATAAGCGACAAGGTAATCAACAATCCCGGTCTCTATACCAAAACCCAAGACTCCTTAACGCAACTGAAACCCAGATTCAACATCATCATGTCGGGCTCCACGAGAAAAACGCAGTTCCAGTTGGGCTCGGGCAATATCATGGAAAAATCCGAAAAAGTAAAAGGTCAGGACGGCGAGGAACTCGCGCGCGACGTCGATTACACGCTCGATTACCAGTTCGGCACGCTCAATTTAACGTCCAAAAAAGCGCTCTCGAAAACCAGGGTCGACGTCGAATACCAGAGCGAGGCGCTTTTTATACCTAAAAGTAAAGTATTCCTGGGGCTGCACGGCGAAATGAAATTGCCCTTCGGCCTCAACTCATTCGTTGGGGCGAGCATTTTATACCAGAGCGCGGCCGGCCAGGCGCTGATACCTAAAATAGGGCAGGAGCCCTATTCCAAGGTATTGCTCGACGCGAACACGAAGATGGACTTCGAACCGCAATGGATGACCGCGCTGATGAACCGGATACCGCTCCTTACCACGGAGGAAAAATCCACCGCGTCTTTAGACATTGAGGTGGCCAACAGCCGCACCAACCCAAATACCGACGGTCAAGCATACATCGACGATTTCGAGTCAAGCAACCGGTCCTTTGACCTCGGCTTGGACGAACGGTCGTGGTATCAGGCCGCTCCCCCCGGCTATCTGGTCAATAGTTCCACCCCCGACAGCACCCTGCTGCACTGCCCGCCCGCGTGGACGCAGTGGTGGTATCAACCCCAAAGCTATACCGCTTCATCGCACGACGCACGAGTGCTGAAGGACTCCCTGTTTTATAAATTACCCTATAAGCGCACCTACACCAACGACGATAAGTACGAACCGGTGCTGAACTTCGAATGCCAGCCCGCGCCCGCCGCACTTAAGGAAATATCTCCCGACAGCAACATAGCGCAGCGGTATATCGACAACAATCTCAACCCCTGGGCGGGAATCATGTATCCGATCCCCTCCAGTTCCATGAACCGCACACAAGACAAATTCCTGGAATTCTACGCCCGGGGAACCGGCGGAAGGCTATATGTTGACATGGGAGAACTCAGCGAAGATCTTTGTTTCCTGGGCGGCCCCCCTAACCACCGCCCAGGCAATGAGGACACTTCGAACACCGGCACGGGCTCGTTCAATGAAGACCTGAACATCGGCGTGGACGGACTGCCCGACAAGAAGGAATACTGCCTGGTTCCCGCGGCGGATGGGAAAAGCTGGGATATCCTGCGCTATCTCGACAGGCGGCTGCAGTCCTATGCCGGCGATCCCGGTAAGGACAATTACCAAACCTATAGCGTCACGACGTCGGGCCATCCCGAATACGCGAACAACTACCCTTATGTCAACGGAAAAGAGAAGAACGGCCAACCCTACGACTCAAAGGACCTTTTGGGCGACGGATTATCGACGACGGAAAATTATTTCAGACGATTCATCGATTTCGACAGCGTCAACACGGACAAGGATTTCATCGCGAATGCCCGTAATTATAAGGTTCTTCCGGATTCGTCGTTGGGCAATACCAAAGCGCAAAACGGCTGGCACCTGTATCGCATCCCGCTCAACGATACTCTCATAGGCCATGACAATTTTTTTCAAATGGGCAAGCCCCGGTGGGACCGCATACGGTTCATCCGTCTGTTTTGGACGGATTTCAACCCCGCGCAACGTCCGAGTAAGGATAATCGCATTCAATTCGCGAGAATGCGCCTGGTACGCAACGAATGGCAGGAACAACCGGTGCGCGTCACTGATTCCATAAGCGTCGTAAAATTGACCGCCTCAACCATCAATACCGAGGACAATCCGGAATACAGGTCCCCTCCCAGCTTTGCCGGCACCACCGACGAATCCGGCAATATCATGAAGGAAACCTCGCTCAAACTTGACTTCACGGATATCCGGCCGGGCGACACGGCCCTGGTCAAGAACATCCTTGTCAATCAATCGATCAACCTTTCGTCCTATACCACCATGAGCATGTTCGTCCACGGCGACCCGCTGTTAAAGGATGACGAGAATTTTCAGTTCTTTTTCAGGTTCGGCAACGATGATTCCACCTACTACGAATACCGCGCCCCCTTGTATTCCGGCGGTTCAAGTACGAATAACGGTTGGGATTCCCGCAATAACATGAACATCAATTTGCATGATTTTTCCCGGTGGAAACAAAAAATTATGGGAGACAACCCACCAATAAGCAAAGATAGCGTTGAGAGTCAAGGCGCCTACACCTATTCAATAAAGTATCGCAACAGTCGGCCGCCGAATTTTGCCGGGGTTACCTGGATGGCGATCGGAGTCACGCGTCTTGGCCCAAAGAATAGTCTGTCCGAGGGGTACAAGGGAGTGCTGTGGGTTGACGAACTGAAAGTCCAGGGAGTGCATAATTTCAACGGCTGGGCCACGCGGGCTTCTCTCAACACTTCCTGGGCGGGATTCATGAACATAGGCGCCAGGGTCGATTACACCGGGGCTGATTTCCAGCAGATGACCGCTACCGACATGAAACTAGGCAACACCAACCTCACGGGCAATGCCCAGGCAAGCTGGGCCTTGAACAAATTCCTGCCCGCGCAATGGGGAGTGAATATTCCTTTGGGAACGTCGGTATCCAGTTCCATCACCCGCCCGACCCTCGTGCAAAATACGGACGTGTACCTGACCAACACAAAAACCGATAAGGCCGACGGTTTTCTGGATATGTATAAAGACTACATCAATATGCTGTTCGGCAAAGACCTTTTATCCAACCAAAAGCCCGATGAAGCGAAACACTATCAAACTTCCACGGTCTCACGGACCTTTTATACGGGTTTCGACAAATCCAGTTCGTCGAAAAATCCCTTGGTCAATATGCTTCTCGAACGGCTTTCGCTCGACTACAATTACAATTTCAATTTAACGCAGACCGCGCGCGGCAGACGTTCGGACAATGCGAACGTCGATTACGTCGACTCCAATCAAACCGACCGCTATACCGGCAACATCAAGTACGACCTCAGCCCCAGGCCCGCGCCTGCCTGGACAAAGTGGAAACCCTTCGAAGGATCAAAGCTGTCGTTTTTGCCCGAGCGCTTTAAAAACTACGAGCTTTCGCTTTTGCCGACCACGATGAATTTCACGCTTGCTGAGGTCACGTACGGCAAGACCAAGGACATTAAGGATAATCCCGCGAACCTGGGCGGAAAAACGACCATTTCCACCAGAAACCTGACGCTTATGCACAACGCGACATTCGCCTACGACCCCATTAACATCCTTAAGGCTAATTATACCATCAACATCAACAGAAACCTTGACAATGACATCAATGATCCGCGCTACGCTCTGGGAAGCTCCTATACGCAATGGAAGAATATATTTAATCAAAAAATCGCCCATTTGGACCCAACGTGGCATAAATTCCTTGTTCTGGCCGACGAGCGCGACCGGACGCAGAACACCTCGCTCAATTTCGATCCCACGCTATGGGATTGGCTGACGCTTTCCGGCGATTACTCGGCCAATTATAAACAAAACACCGCCACGTTGCAGAACGATCCCACGAACTACTTAAACCTGGGCCTCACCAGCACGTTTCACCTAACCAGTACGCTGACCGTAGCCACGTTGTTTAAAAAACTTTCCGAGGGCCTGGCGAACCACAAGGCAATGGCCGCCGTGTTCGGGTCCATTGAAAAGGGACTCGGTAAACTGTCGCTCAATTCTTTTTCCTTCAATTACAATGCCTCGCTTTCTTTGACAAACAATTATTGGGACGAACCCTATGTAAACTCCCGCGGCGTTTCCCGCATGAACTTCCTGAAGTACCAACTCGGCCTCAGCGGACGCAATGCGTGGGACATCGTGACCGCCGGCATGGACGACAAGGCTTTCGGCGGCATGCGATACCGAAACGGTTACCATAGTTCCACGGCGCTTCAAACTAACGACAAGGAAGACCGGCGCGCTTCGGACCGGAGTTATTCCTTCAGCACTTCCTTCGCCCTCCCGGAGCCGATCGGCGTCTCCATAAGCAATCTGGGCCTTAAATATTCCATGAATTACGGTCTTCAGCCCGATACCGCCTACCGGGATACCACCATCACCTGGCCGGAAATCGACGTGGCCGCGAATACGAAATTGCTCAACAAAATTAAGCTCATCACCCGGTATTTGCAGGATGTAAACCTCAACAGCGGTTATAATTTTCAAAAAAAGGTTCAAATAAAATATTCGCCGTCAACCAACGACGTCATTACCTCCCTCTCAAGCCGTTTTTCACCGCTCGTCGGCATTGACGGCAAGTTCAAGAAATTGCCGGTGAACATGTCGTATTCCCTTACCTATAACACGACCTCCGAGGCGAGCAGGATAAACGGCAGGAACGATAACAGCGAGTACATCAATAAAATGACCCTGAGCTACGAGCTCCAAAAATCCAATGATGTTTCAGAATTCAAGCTCCTGCTATGGACCATCCCGCTCAAAGGAACCTTCAGCGTGGGTGTGGACGGCGAGCTGGGCGGCACGCAAAGCACCCAAAGCAGCTCTTCTTCAACGGCCGGCCAGCCCACGGAACAGTCCACGTCGCACTGGTCCTTCGGGCCGCATTCGTCATATACGGTTTCCGAAAATATCACGGGAAATCTTTCCTTCAGCGCTTCGCAAAATAAAAAGGAGTCGGTGACCACTACATCTTATATTTTTAAATTGTCGGTAAACATCGCTTTAAAATAAAGGACCCCATGAAAAAAATTCTTTTTAACGCCACGCCCACCGAAAAACGGGCCGCGCTCCTGGACAACGACAAAGTCATCGAACTCGTTGTCGAACGGCCCGACAGCTTGCGCTTCGTGGGCAACATCTACCGCGGCAAGATCGTCTCCATCCTGCCCGGCATCCAATCGGCATTTGTCAACATCGGCATGGAAAAGGCGGCCTTCCTCCACGCCTCCGACGTCGACCCCACGCTGCTTTTGGAAAAGGGCGACGCCCTCATGGAGCGCTACACCAACGACCTGTCGTCCAAACGCCGGAAGATCATCCGCATCCCCATCGAAAAAATCATCGCGGAGGGCCAGGAAATCCTCGTGCAGGTTATTAAGGAGCCCATCGGCACCAAGGGCGCCAAGGTCACCACGCAAATAAGCCTTGCCGGCCGCTTCCTGGTGCTGGTGCCCGACACGGATTTCATCGGCGTTTCGAAAAAAACCAGCGACGATAAAAAGCGCCGCAGGTTGAAGCAGCTCCTCTCGCAGCTCAAGCCCAAGGGCGTGGGATTCATCGTGCGCACCATCGGCCTGAAGGTGTCGGAAACCGAATTCGTCAACGAAATCCACGCGCTCATCGACAAGTGGCGCAAGGTCCAGGACGAGGCCCTCAAGGGCTCGGCGCCCAAACTCGTGCATAAGGAACTGGGAATCACCACCCGCGTCATACGCGACCTGTTTTCGGAGGAAATCACGGAGGTGTACGTTGACCAACAAGACGATTTCGACGAGATCCAGTCCTACCTCCGTTCCGTTTCTCCCGACCTGTGTTCGCGGGTGATTCATTACACCGACAAACGGCCGTTGTTCGATACGTTCAACATCGAAAAAGACCTGGAACTGTCGCTTAAAAGAAAAGTCTGGCTCAAGAGCGGCGGCTACATTCTTTTCGATCACGCGGAGGCCCTGCTTGCCATTGACGTGAACACGGGCCGCAACGTGGGAAAGAGCAATATGGAGGAAACCATATTCAGGACCAATCTCGAGGCGGTGTGGGAAATAGGAAGGCAGTTCAGGCTGCGCGACATCGGCGGCCTCATTGTCGTGGATTTCATCGACATGGAACGCCAGGACCACAACAAAAAAATAGAAGAAGAAATGAAAAAAGTGCTGCACAACGACCCTACGGTCAATTCCTGTACGGGCCTTTCCAAGTTCGGCCTCATGGAAATAACGCGCAAAAGAGTGCGGCCCGAGCTTCAGGAACTCTACACCGACGTGTGCAGCGTCTGCAACGGCATCGGATGGGTTTTCTCGCCGGCCACGGTAACGGCGCGCATCGACCGCTGGCTTAACCGGGCCGACTCCCGCGACACGCCGCGCGACCTGACGCTCTCCGTCAATCCCGCGGTGGCCGAATACCTGAAAAAGGAAGACAGCCACATGATACGCAAGCTTGAGCAGGAGCACCATATCAAGCTTAAGGTGGTTACCGATGAGGATCTCGACCAGGACGATTACGAGTTTTATCCGGTGGGTCAGACCAAGTCGATTACGGCGAAGTACCAGTAGCAGGCCGGGGCGATTGCGTAAAAGAGCATTTCAACTCCTTAATCAACTCTCCCGGATTTTCGCTTCGCATCAGCGATTCGCCGACTAAAAGTCCCTTGACGCCTGCTTTTTGCAGCGCCTGCGCCTGCTCGCGGGTTTGAATGCCGCTCTCGGAAATTATGACAATTCCTTGAGGAATATTGGGGACGATTGAAAGAGTGGTGGCGATATTCGTTTCGAAGGTCTTTAAATCCCTATTGTTAATGCCGATGCATCGGGGGGTCGGCGAAAGTTTCATGACCCGCTCGCACTCCCCCATTGAATGGATTTCGATAAGCGGGTCGAGCCCGCATTCAAGCGCCGCGCTGTAAAGCTCCTCCATTTGGCCCTGGCCAAGGATTGCCGCGATTAAAAGCATGGCATCAGCGTTATAGGCGGCGCTCTGTTGCACCTGCAAAGGATCGATAATAAAGTCCTTTCGCAACACCGGAAGCGATACCGCGTCCCTGACTACCGTCAGATATGAAAGCGCGCCCTGGAAATATTTTTCATCAGTCAATACTGAAATAGCCGTTGCATCGCCTTTTTCATAGTTTTGGGCGATGGCCTTCGGATCGAAATCCGGTGAAATGATCCCCTTGGAGGGGGAGGCCTTTTTGACTTCCGCGATAACGCCCAACCCCCGCGCCTCGGCGATTGCGTCGATAAAGGGGCGCTTTTCGCCGCTTCGTGGGCCGCGGATTGACGTGTCCGAACGCAGGCGTCGGACTTCCTCTTTTTTTGTAACGACGATGGCATCTAAAATTGTGGGCATAGCAAAAACCCGGTATTCAACCCTTCGACAAGCTCAGGGTGACATGGTCCGTAAATCGTGTTCAAAGCATTTCAAGAAAGTTTTTCAGCAATGTTTTTCCCATCGTGGTAAGAATTGCCTCCGGATGGAATTGAACGCCTTCGATAGGATACTTTTTATGCCGTACCCCCATGATGATGTTGTCGCTTGTCCATGCGGTGATTTCCAGGCACTCCGGACACGAACCGCGATCGATGATAAGGCTGTGGTAGCGCGTGGCGATGAAGGGATCGGCAACGCCTTTGTACAGCGTTTTCCCGTTGTGATAAATTTCCGACACTTTTCCATGCATGAGCGTCGGCGCGCGAACAATATCTCCGCCGAAAGCGTATCCGATGGACTGATGGCCGAGACAGACGCCCAGAAGAGGAATGGTCGGGCCGAGCTGCTTGACTACTTCAACTGAAATACCCGCTTCCCTGGGAGTGCAGGGCCCCGGCGAAATCACGATGGCATCCGGCTTGAGCGCCCGGATTTCTTCAATGGTAATTTTATCGTTCCTGAATACCCGGATATCACCATGGAGCTCGCCGAGATACTGGACCAAATTGAACGTAAACGAATCGTAATTGTCGATCATGAGCACCATACATAATCCTCGCCTTATTCTTTTCCGATGATTTTTCCCGCATCCTTGAGCGCGGTCAACAGCGCAGTGGCCTTGGAAACGGTTTCGTCGTATTCCTTTGAAGGAACGCTATCCGCCACGATCCCCGCGCCCGCCTGAATGTAGGCCACGTTGTCCTTGAACAGCAGCGTGCGGATCACGATGCACGAATCCAGATTCCCGCCGAAATCGATGTATCCCAGGGCGCCTCCGTAAATTCCCCTGCGCACGGTTTCCAGTTCGTCGATGATTTCCATGGCGCGTATCTTCGGCGCTCCGGAAAGCGTTCCGGCGGGAAACCCCGAGAAAAGCGCGTCAAGCGCATCGAGGTCCGACCTGAGTTTGCCGCTGATGTTGGTCACCATGTGCATCACATGGGAATATTTTTCGATGTGCATCATATCGTCTACCTTGACGCTGCCGTATTCGCAGACCCTGCCCGCGTCGTTTCTTCCGAGGTCAACAAGCATGACATGCTCCGCGATTTCCTTGGGGTCGTTTGTAAGCCGTTGTTCAATGGCCGCGTCTTCCTCGTCGCTGCCGCCGCGCGCATGCGTGCCCGCGATGGGCCTCAATTCGACCGTGCCGTTTTCCACCTTTACCAGCATTTCGGGCGAAGCGCCGATGACGTGGGAACCGTTGCAGGCGAGATAAAACATATATGGCGAAGGGTTAATGGTGCGCAGAACCCGGTAAAGATCGAACGGCATGGCTTCGACGTCCACGCGGAAACGCTGGGAGAGTACGACCTGGAAAATATCCCCCGCCTTGATGTATTCCTTGCATTGTTCAACGGCTTTTTCATAGGCCCGCCGCGTAAAATTCGAGGTACTGCCGCCGGCCTTCCGGATGGAAAGCATCGGCGAGGAGAGTCGAACGGCGAGCTTGTCCTCAAGATTGCCGAGTCTGCGCCGCGCCTCTTTCATGGCCCCTTCCAGATCAGGCGATTCATCGGTGAAAATGTTGGTCATGAGCAGGAGCTTGTGCTCTCTGTTGTCAAATGCGACGATGTCGCTGTAGAACCCGAAAAAAACCTCGTCAAGCCCGCTTTCCTTGGGGTTTTTATCGGGAATCGATTCATAGAGCCGCACGGCATCGTAGGAAAAATACCCCACCGCCCCTCCGCACAGCGGCGGCAGGCCGGCGGCGCGGACCGACCGGAACCGCCCGAGGAGTTCGCGAAGTTTTTGCAGCGGAGCGCCATCGCCGTGTTCGTTTATTTTTCCGCTTATTTCCCAATGCGCACCGCTGCTTCGAAACGTCAAGAAAGGCCGGCCGCCGATAAACGAATACCGCGCGACCGTATCGCCCCCGGTAACGCTTTCCAGGAGAAAGCTATACGGCGTGTCGGCGAAAAGCTTCATCCACACCGTAACCGGCGTTTCGGTGTCGGCGAGGATGCGGTTGCACACGGGAAGCACGTTGCCGCGCGTCGCCATATCCTTCAGTTCATTTAATGAGGGAGAAAACATCCGTTGTCCTTATCCTATGCAGAAATTACTCCGCCAATGCCGACAAGCTTTTTTCAAGTTTTTCCAGATTGACGAGAATGCCGCCGTATTTTTCCTTTTCCTTTAAAACGACTTCGGGAGGCGCCTTTTCGGCGAATGATGGGCTTTCAAGGCGAATACGGGTGCTCTCTGCGAGCTTCGCGATTCGCGCTATTTCCTTTTCAAGCCTCCGGCGCTCAACATCCTTATCAATAAGACCTTCCAGAATCAGGAAAACGTGCGCGCCCATTACCACGCTTTGTCCCGCGAACGCGGGTTTTGCCGCCGTCATGCCGACCTCGGTATGGGAAAGGCGCGCGAACATGTTGATTACACCGCAATGCGCCGCAAGCACGCGCTGCTCATGCTCGCCGGCCGGAAGAATCACGGCATTGCCTTTTTTATCGGGAGGAATATTGTTCTCCGACCTGATGGTGCGCAGCGCAACCACGACGTCCTTTAGCAAGGAAAAGTCTTTTTCAACGGCGTCATTAATAGCCTCCGGACTCGAAACGGGAAAGGAAGCCTGGAAGAGCGAATCCGCGTCCATGAGCCGTGGATAATCCACGGCAACCCGTACATGACTCCAGATTTCCTCGGTAATAAAGGGCATGATCGGGTGTAAAAGTTTCAACAACGATCCCAATACATGGCTGCACAGATTGAGCGCGCTGCGCCTGCGCGCCGGATCGTCCGCTTGGTAGAAGTCCGCTTTTTTGATTTCAATGTACCAATCGCAGAAATCATGCCAGGCAAAATCATAGATCAACCGCGCGGCTTCGTTGGTGCGAAAAGCGGAGAGCGACTCGGAAACGTCGCGAATGGTTTTACTAAGCCGCGACAGTATCCATGTATCTTCAAAAGACAAGGAATCGGCCGGGGGAAGCCCATCGAAACGGGGCCTGTCCGAAATATTTTCCAATAAAAAGCGCGAGGCGTTCCACAGTTTGTTGGCGAAGTTCCTGCCGACGTCAAACGTATCCGCGCTCAAAAAAACGTCGGCCCCTTGCGCGGTAATATTGATCAGTGAAAAACGAAGCGCATCGGCGCCATGCGTTTTTATGATTTCCAGCGGGTCTATCGCGTTGCCCAGGGATTTGCTCATTTTCCTGCCGGTCTTATCGCGCACCGTGGCGGTAAGGATGACGTTGGTAAAAGGCAGCTTTCCCGTAAAATGCAGGCCCGCCATGATCATCCTGGCAACCCAGAAAAAAATAATTTCAGGAGCGGTGACCAGGGTTTCGGTGGGATAGAATTTTTTCATGAGGCCGCTGTCCTGCGGCCAGCCCATGGTGGAAAACGGCCACAGCCACGATGAAAACCATGTGTCAAGGACGTCCTCGTCCCGGCGCAAAACGCTTCCCTCGCATTGCGGGCACGATGACGGGTCTTCCTCGGCAACGATGATCCTGCCGCAGGTTTGACAGTACCACACGGGAATGCGGTGTCCCCACCAAATCTGCCGTGAAATGCACCAATCGCGGATGTTTTCCATCCAGTCAATGTAGGTCTTTTTCCACCGGACCGGAAAAAACCGCACGCGGTCTTCCACCGCAGCCTTCAGCGAGACTTCCGCAAGCGGTTTCATCCTAACGAACCACTGGTTGGAATACGCCGGCTCCACCACCGTATGGCACCGGTAGCAGTGGCCCACCGCGTGGGAATGCTCCTCGATTTTTTCCAGGAATCCCAGGGCTTCCATGTCCTCGACCACGGCTTTACGGCAGGTAAAACGGTCCATGCCGGCGTATTTTTGCGGAATTGGGCCGCACATATGCCCTGTTCCGTCAATGACCTCAAGAGGCTCCATGGCGTGGCGCTTTCCCATCTGAAAATCGTTGGGATCGTGCGCCGGGGTCACCTTCACCGCGCCCGTGCCGAACTGACGGTCCACGAAATCATCGGCGATGACGGGGATTTCGCGATTGACCAGCGGAAGCGCCAGCGTGGTTCCCACGACCGCCGTATACCGCTCGTCCGCGGGATTGACCGCCACGGCTGTGTCGCCGAGCATGGTTTCGGGCCGCGTGGTGGCGACGCTTACGAATCCCCGGCCGTTTTTATACGGGTACTTGAAATGGTAAAGCTTGCCCTTCACTTCCTTGTGTTCGGCCTCTTCGTCCGACAGCGCGGTTTGGCAGCGCGGGCACCAGTTGATGATGTATTTGCCCCGGTAAATGAGCCCTTCGTTGTAAAGACGTACGAATACCTTGCGAACGGCCTTGGATAGGCCCTCGTCCATGGTAAATCGCTCCCGTTCCCAATCGCATGCGCTGCCGAGTTTTTTAAGCTGGCTTGAAATGGTCGAATGGGACTGTTCTTTCCATTTCCACACCTCGGCAATGAACGCTTCCCTGCCCACGTCATGGCGGCTTTTATGCTGTTCCTTGGAAATTTTTTTCTCCACCACGTTCTGTGTTGCTATGCCCGCGTGGTCGGTGCCCGGCATCCAAAGCGTCTCGCGTCCGCTCATGTGGTAAAACCGGATGAGGATGTCCTGAATCGTGCAATTGAGCGCATGGCCCATGTGAAGGATGCCGGTCACGTTGGGCGGCGGTATGACGATCGAATACGGCGGTTTTGCGGATGTTTCATCGGCGTGAAATAGCTTGCGTTGCATCCAGGATGCGTACCATTTGTCTTCAACCAAGGATGGATTGTACTGTTTTTCCATTAAACAAGCTCCTGTTTCAATAATTTTTAAATATACAATAAATCGAAGAAGGTAATGGAAGGCGGATGAGAAACCGTTTTTGGAGTATCAACCCGAAAAGCGCGGATATGGAGGAGGAATGCCACAAGGCTGAAAAGTCAGTGTGCTGTAAAAAGCGGATTCTTCAAACGCGCTTATCCGATCTTCTTTCCCTGACCTTCCCTGACTTCCTGTGCGCTTTGTTCCAGGCTTTTAAGCCACGCCCGGCCTTCTTTTGACATATACCACTCAACCGCGGACCTGAACCCCGTGTCAAAAGAATGGCCGGGTTTCCAGCCTAGCTCCCGTTCGATTTTATCGGTGTTCATGGCGTAGCGGCGGTCGTGGCCCGGCCGGTCCTTGACGAAGGTAACATTCGATTCCATGGTATATGGCCGTCCGGTAATCTCGGACATGCCGGCGAGGATGCGCTTGACCAATTCATAATTCGTCAATTCGGCGTTCCCGCCGACGCAATAGGTTTCTCCGACCTTCCCCCCTTCAAGGATGGCTTCAATGGCCCGACAATGGTCTTCAACGTAAAGCCAGTCGCGGATATTGGGCCCGGGCGTTCCCCGGGAGTCGGTATAGAGCTGTATCTTTTCATTGTTCAGCAGCAGGGATATGGACCTCGGAATGATTTTTTCGGGTGTTTGAAAGGGGCCATAGTTGTTGGTGCAATTGCTCAGGGTATAAGGCAGGCCGTACGAACGCGCGAAGCCCCTGACGCAGAAATCCGCCGCAGCTTTACTTATTGCATAAGGGTTGTGAGGGTTGTAGGGAAACTTTTCGTGGAACTTCTCCGGCGCCCCGAATTCAAGGTCGCCGAAGACCTCGTCGGTGGACACGTGGTGGAAGCGCTTGACTCCGGCTTCGCGCGAGGCGTGCAGAAGCGCCGTGGTGCCTTCCACGTTGGTCCTGAAAAAAAGCTTTTCCGCCTCAAGGCCCGCGAGCGACCGGTCCACGTGGGTCTCCGCGGCGAAATGGACCACCGTATCCACGCCCTTGAAAAGCGCGCGCAGAAGAAGCGAATCCTGGATGTCGCCTTTTACAAACGTAAAATTAGGCAGCCCGCGTACCTCGGAGAGCCGTTCCATGTTTCCGGCGTACGTCATTGCGTCAAGAACGATCATGTCGTCCTCCCGGCGCCGTCGCATCCAGTATTGCACGAAATTCGCGCCGATGAATCCGGCCCCTCCGGTGACGACTATGCGCATCGATGCACTCCCGGTGATTGAATGAATGACGGATCGACGCCTGCGGTTACCGGATAGTTCCCGGTAAAACACGCGGCGCAGAAACTATTGCGATGCTCGGGCGCCGCGGAAAGCAGGCCGTCGATGGACAGATAGCCGAGCGAATCGACCTCAAGATACTTCCGGATTTCCTCAACCGTTTTTTCCGAACCGACGAGTTCCCGTTTCGTCGGCATGTCGATGCCGTAAAAACAGGGGCTTATGATGGGGGGCGAGGAAATACGTAAATGAATTTGCGCCGGCTCGGCGGTCTTGATAAGTTGCACGATTTTTTTCATGGTCGTCCCGCGAACGATGGAGTCGTCCACCACCACTATTTTCTTGCCCTTGAGCACGCCCTTGACGGGATTGAATTTGATCTTCACGCCGATGTCCCGCGAGGCCTGCGCGGGCCGGATGAACGTCCTTCCCACGTAGTGGTTGCGGATAAGCCCGATGTCGAAGCGAAGGCCCGATTCCTCGGAAAAACCCAACGCCGCGGTGGTGGCGGAATCAGGCACGCCCATGACCAGATTGGCGCCGGGCGCGGGATGCTCCTTGGCGAGCTGCCGACCCAGGTTTCTTCGCACCTTGTCCACGTTTTTGCCGAATATGAAACTGTCGGGGCGCGAAAAATAAATATATTCGAAAACGCAGAACGAATGGCGCGCCACCGCGTCGAACACGGGAATGGTGAAGCTTTGGACGCCCTCTTTGCCGATGCGCACCATTTCGCCGGGTTTGATTTCCCGGATCATCGTCGCGCCCGCCAAATCGAACGCGCAGGTTTCCGACGATAGAAACCACGCGTCGCCGCTGCGGCCCAGAATGAGCGGACGAAAACCGTTGGGGTCGCGCGCTCCGTAGAGCGCGTCGGTGGTAAGGAACAATATCGAATACGCGCCCTTGACCTGCGAAAGCGCGTCGAGAATCATGGACTCGATGTTTTCCCGTTTGCTGCGCGCTATAAGATGCATGATCGCTTCGGTGTCGGTCGTGGATGAAAAAATCGAACCGTCTTTTTCCATTTCGTCGCGTAGTTGACAGGTGTTAGTGAGGTTGCCGTTGTGCGCCCCGGCGATCCGGCCCTTGCGGCACTTGATGAGGACCGGTTGCGCGTTGGATATGTCGGAGCTGCCGGTGGTGGAGTACCGGTTATGTCCGATGGCGATGGACCCTTTTAATCCGTCAAGGACTTCCTTATGACGGTAGACGTAACTGACCAACCCCATGCCGCGGTGCACGTGCACCTCGTCGCCTTCGGCGGTAACGATACCGGAGCTTTCCTGGCCGCGGTGCTGCAATGCGTAAAGCCCAAGATAGGTCAATTGCGCGGCGTCCGGGTTGTTGTAAACGCCGAAAACGCCGCAGGCTTCATGAAGGGATTCTATAGGCATGGAGCGCTCGCTTATTTCTTTTCCTGGAATTTCAAGGCCGCGCCCACGAAATCCCTGAACAGCGGGTGCGGGTCAATGGGCCGGGACTTGAATTCCGGATGAAATTGCACGCCGATACACCATGGATGGTCTTTCAATTCCACGATCTCCACGAGCATGCCGTCGGGCGATGTTCCTGAAAGGACAAGCCCCGCGTCCTCGAAGCGCTGCCGGTAGTCGTTGTTGAATTCAAACCGGTGGCGATGGCGTTCGGAAATCGCTTCCTTGTCGTATGCCTTGCGCACCCGGCTGCCCTTTTTAAGCTGGCACGGAAACGCGCCGAGCCGCATGGTGCCGCCGAGGTTCATGATTTTGGTTTTCTGTTCTTCCATCAAGTGAATAACCGGGTTTTTGGTGTCTTGGGAATTTTCAGCCGTGTCCGCGTCCAAAAGCCCCAAGACGTTCCGCGCGAACTCGATGACCAGCATGTGCATGCCGTAGCAGATGCCGAAATAAGGAATTTTATTCTCCCGCGCGTACGTGACCGCCGCGATTTTGCCCTCGACCCCGCGCGCTCCGAAGCCCCCCGGCACCAATATGCCGTCCACGCCTTCAAGGATTTCCTTGGCCCCGCGTTTTTCAATGTCCTCCGCGGAGATGCTCTTGATCTTGACCGTTGCCGTGTGGGCCGCGCCCGCGTGGTTCAGGGACTCATGGATCGACTTATATGCGTCAAGCAACTCGGAGTACTTGCCCACGATGCCGATGGTCACGGTTTTCTCCGCGCATATCACCTTGTCGACGTATTCCCGCCACGGCTTGAGGTTGCGCCGCCCGGCCCTCAGGCCCAGTTGGTCGATGATCACCTGGTCAAGGTCCTGGGCCGCGAATTCAAGCGGCACCTCGTAAATCGTGTGTTCCACGTCGAGGGCCTCGATCACCGCCTCCTCGTCCACGTTGCAAAACAGCGAAAGCTTTCGCCGCACTTCCTTATCCAAATGCATCTGCGAGCGGCAAATGAGCATATCGGGAATGATGCCGATTTCACGCAGCCTGCCCACCGAATGCTGCGTGGGCTTGGTTTTCACTTCACCCGCCTGTGAAAGGTATGGAATGAGAGTGACGTGGATGAACAAAACATTGTTTTTCCCCACCTGCTGCCGGAATTGACGCAGGGCCTCCAGAAACGGCAGGCTCTCGATGTCGCCCACGGTCCCGCCGATCTCGCAAATCGCGACATCGAGGTCGGGCGATTCCACCGAACGGATCGCATTGCAAATTTCCGTGGTAACGTGCGGAACGACTTGCACCGTTCCTCCCAAAAAATCGCCCCGCCGTTCCTTTTTGATGAGGATATCGTAGATGCGGCCCGCGGTGTAGTTGGAATTTCGTGAGGTAATATAGCCGGTAAAGCGTTCGTAGTGACCAAGGTCCAGATCGGTTTCCGCGCCGTCGTCGGTGACGTACACTTCGCCGTGCTGGTAGGGGTTCATCGTTCCCGGATCGACGTTGAGATAGGGATCGAACTTTTGGTGCGCCACGCGCAGGCCCCGCGATTTAAGGAGCAGGCCTATTGACGATGCAGTAATTCCCTTGCCCAGCGACGAGACGACTCCGCCGGTGACGAATATGTACTTGAGCATGATCACTCCGTGGGTTGAAGATGAAAAATACTCTCCGCGACGGTTCGCAGCCCGGCGAAAAGGATTTCATGACCACAATGTTTTTCTAACGTCAACGGTATTTTTTTTATCAGCGCCGCCGGTAAGGCATCCCGCGTATTCCTGGATCGTTTTCACCGAAAAACCGGTTTCTTCCAATGAATCCATGCCGCTGATGGCCGCCTGGGCGCCTTCAAGCGTGGTGATGTAGGTGACGCCTTGCACGACGGCGGCGCTACGGATGGGCTTCGAATCGATGAGCGATTTCTTCCCCGCCGGAACATTGATGATGAGATCGATTTCACCGGCTTTGATGAGGTCGATGATGTCGGGTTTCCCCTCGCCGATTTTCGGGATCGTCTTCGCGTTGACGCCGTTGCTGCGAAGAACCTTGCTGGTCCCTTCGGAAGCGCAGATCTTAAAGCCCATGTCGGCGATTTTCTTGACCATGAAAATGATATTGCGCCGCATGCTGTTCTTGACGCTGATGAACACCGTTCCGGAGCGCGGCAGGATGTTCCCCGCAGCTTCCTGCGATTTGGCGAAGGCGAGTCCGAAGTTCTTGTCGATGCCCATGACCTCGCCGGTGGATTTCATTTCCGGGCCAAGCACCGTGTCGGCGCCGGGGAATTTGTTGAACGGCAGGACGGATTCCTTGACCGCGAAGTAGTCCAGGACGCGTTCGCGGGCCTCGGGAATGTCCGCCAGCTTGACGCCCACCATTACCTGCGCGGCGATCTTCGCCCACGGCGTTCCGCTCGCCTTGCTGACGAAAGGAACCGTGCGCGAGGCGCGCGGATTGACTTCCAATATATAAACAAGGTCTTCCTTGATGGCGTATTGAATATTGAGCAAACCGACCACCTTGAGCTCTTGCGCAACGGCGATGGTGACCCTGCGGATTTCAGCGAGGATCGTGTCGGAAAGAGTATGCGGCGGCAGGACGCAGGCGCTGTCGCCGGAATGGATTCCCGCCTCCTCGATGTGCTCCATGATCCCGCAGATCAGGGTGTCCTTTCCGTCGGACACCGCGTCGACGTCCACTTCAATGGCGTCGGAAATGAACTTGTCGATGAGCACCGGCCGATTCTCGCCCACCGATTGCGCCTCCTCGATGAACGACAGCAGCTCTTCCTGGTCATGAACGATATGCATTGCGCGGCCACCCAAAACGAAGGAGGGCCGCATGAGCACCGGATACCCGATGGATTCGGCGATGACGCAGGCTTCCTCCTGGGATTTGGCCATGCCGTTGTGCGGCTGGCGAAGCCCCAGCTTGTTGATCATACGGAAAAATTCGCCGCGGTCGCCCGCGCGCTCCAGGGAGTCGACGCTCGTGCCGATAATCGGCGCCCCGGCGTCGAAGAGCTTGCGCGCGAGGTTAAGGGGCGTCTGTCCCCCGAACTGCACGATGACCCCCGAGGGTTTTTCTTTGTCGATGATGTTCATGACGTCTTCGAAGGTGAGGGGTTCGAAGTAGAGTTTGTCGGAGGTGTCGTAGTCCGTACTGACGGTTTCCGGATTGGAATTGACCATGATGGATTCCAACCCCAGCTCCCTGAGCGCGAACGACGCCTGGCAGCAGCAATAGTCGAACTCGATGCCCTGGCCTATTCTATTGGGGCCTCCGCCCAGAATGATCACTTTTTTACGCTGCGTGGGCGCGCCTTCGTCTTCGTCTTCGTACGTTGAGTAGTAGTAGGGAGTATAGGCCTCGAACTCCGCGGCGCAGGTGTCCACCAGTTTGTAGGTGGCGCATACGCCGAGGTCCTTGCGTAGTTTACGAACAGAGAGGTCGTCGGTTCCCATGAGCTTACCGAGCTGCACGTCGGAAAAGCCGAGGGATTTGGCTTCCCTGAAGAATTTCTTTTGAGCATCCTTATCCGTTTTTAAAATTCCAGGCGTTATGGTCGCTTCAAAATCAAGAATGTCTTTCATGTTGTTGATGAACCAAGGGTCGATGCCCGTGGCCTCCGCGATTTCGCTCACCGTAATACCCTGTTCGAGCGCGTGCCGGATGATGAATACTCTTCCGGAGCGCGGCAATCCGACTTCCTTTAGGATGGCCTCCTTGCTCATGGCCGGATAGGCCTTTTTCTCAAATCCCATGCGACCGATCTCCAGGCCGCGCAGGCCTTTTTGAAACGCCTCCTTGAAGGTCCGGCCGATTGCCATGGTTTCTCCCACCGATTTCATTTGGATGCCCAGGCTCGGGTCTGCGTCGGGGAATTTTTCGAAGGTAAACCTTGGAATCTTTACAACGCAATAATCGATGGCGGGCTCGAAGGAGGCGGGCGTTTCGCGCGTGATGTCGTTGCGGATTTCGTCGAGCGTGTAGCCGATGGCCAGTTTGGCCGCGAACTTCGCGATGGGAAAGCCCGTGGCCTTGCTGGCGAGCGCGGAGCTTCGGCTGACCCGGGGGTTCATTTCGATGACCACCATGCGCCCGGTTTTAGGGTCAACCGCGAATTGAATGTTGGACCCGCCGGTCTCAACGCCGATTTCCCGGATAATGGCGATGGAGGCGTCGCGCATGATTTGGTACTGCCGGTCGGAAAGGGTCTGCGCGGGAGCCACCGTGATGCTGTCGCCCGTGTGGATGCCCATGGGGTCAAGGTTTTCGATGGAGCAGATGATCACGACGTTGTCGGCCTTGTCGCGCATGATTTCGAGCTCGTATTCCTTCCAGCCTATCACCGACTCCTCAATGAGTATCTCGTTGATCCTGCTGCAGTGCAGGCCATGTCCGGCGATGCGCTCGAATTCCTCCTCGTTATAGGCGATGCCTCCGCCCGTCCCGCCGAGGGTAAAGCTCGGGCGTATGATGATGGGAAAGCCGATGTCCCTGGCGATGACCCATGCCTCTTCCATGTTATAGGCAAAAGCGCTTTTCGGGAGGTCAAGGCCGATGCGAAGCATGGCTTTTTTGAATTCGCTGCGGTTTTCCGCGCGCTTGATCGCCTCATAATCGGCGCCGATAAGCTGCACGTGGTGGCGGTGCAGCACGCCGTTTTCCGCGAGTTCCATGGCCGTGTTCAAACCCGTTTGCCCGCCCATGGTGGGCAGCAAGGCGTCGGGATGTTCGCGGGCTATGATTTTTTCGACGATTTCCGGGGTGATGGGTTCGATGTAGGTTTTGTCGGCCATGTTGGGGTCGGTCATGATCGTTGCCGGGTTTGAATTGACAAGTACGACTTCGAAGCCCTCCTCGCGCAACGCCTTGCACGCCTGCGTTCCCGAATAATCGAATTCACACGCCTGGCCGATGACGATCGGTCCGCTCCCGATGATGAGGATCTTGTGGATGTCCGTTCTTTTTGGCATTATCGATGTTTCTCCATCATGGCAATGAATTGTTCAAACAAATACCCCGAATCATGCGGCCCGGGCGAAGCTTCGGGGTGGTATTGCACGCAGAAAACCTTACGATCCAGGTCCGAAAGACCTTCGCATGTGTTATCGTTAAGGTTGAGGTGCGACATGGTAACGCCGGTTTGTTTCAAGCTTTCCAGGTCAACGCAGAACCCGTGGTTTTGAGAGGTTATTTGAATGGAATTGTTTTCAAGGTTTTTGACGGGATGGTTTGCTCCGCGATGGCCGAATTTAAGCTTATAGGTCTTGGCGCCCATGGCAAGCCCAAGTATCTGATGCCCAAGGCATATACCGAAGATAGGGAGTTTACCGATGAGTTCCTTTACCGCGGCAATGCCGTAGGTTACCGCGGCCGGATCGCCGGGACCATTACTCAAAAAGATGCCGTCGGGCTTGTATGCCAGGGCTTCCTTGGCCGTTGTCGTGGCCGGAACAACCGTCACCTTGCAGCCTAGTGAGTGGAGTATCCGGAGAATATTGAATTTAATCCCGAAGTCATAGGCAACCACGGAGAATTTTTTATTAACGGGACCGCCCGCTACCGAGTTATCGTCCCAGACATAAGGTTTTTTACACGTGACTATTTTCGCGAGATCCAAACCTTCTAGCCCTTGCCAGGCTTTTGCCTTGTCGATCAAATCGGAAATTACCGGAGGATTTTCACCCGCCCGGACAATACCCTTCATGGCGCCCGCGATACGTATATGCCGCGTGAGCTTTCGGGTATCGATGCCCTCAATCCCTATGATATTATTTTCTTTCAAATATTGGGAAAGCGTTTTAGTCGACGCGAAATTCGACGGATAGTCGCAGGCTTCCTTGACGATGAACCCCGCCACCTGCACGCGGGCCGATTCGACGTCGGTTTCATTGATGCCGTAATTGCCCACGAGCGGATAGGTCATGGTAACGATCTGCGAGGCGTAGGACGGATCGGTAAGCACTTCCTGATACCCGGTCATACTCGTGTTGAACACCACTTCACCAATGGACTCACCCATTGCCCCGAAGGATACACCTTCAAAAATGGTCCCGTCTTCTAATGCTACTATGCCCTTCAATTGCTACCTCTTATGAATAAAATGAACATTGATCGATACGCCCCTCCCTGAGGGACACGCAAAAAAAATATCTACCGACACTGGGCCGGTAGATATTTTTTGGGGGAATAAAAACTCTTCATTTTTATTGTATTTCAATAATAAACAACTTTTTCTTGTCCGCGCCCCGGCAAACCCTTATACGGGTCTTGTCCCGGTTTGCGCCGCAAAAAATTTCGGTTAATGTAAAAGCCGTATTCATGGTTATTTTTTCGAACCTGCCTATCTGCCGTTCTAAGTATGAAACTTTTCATCCTTATAAGGCCTTTTGGCGCTGCCGCTCCGGCAGGCAGGAGGGCAGATAACCACTACCTGATGTGGTCCGTTTTTGCCTGCATCAAAATAATGTTTTTTAGAGAAAGAGTCAAGGCGGATATACGAGTTTTCGATTATTGTGGAAGAAACCAAGGAACATTATTGAATAGAGCTTAAAAGAGCGCAAATATCGCTAAAAACCGATATGATATGGATGGATTGGAGGAATGGTTTGAGAAAAATTTTTAAAACTTTAAAGAATCTCGTTTATTGCACCGAGAATTGCGTTAAGCTTAGGGGGATTTCGAAATTTTAGGATGTTTCAGGGGTTTTAAAGCAAAAGGCAAATACTTCATTGAAATAAAGGATTAGGGGTATCCCCTTAATTTTATTGACAACTATTCAACATTATTCGTATTTTGTATAACATCTATTGTACGCGTTCGATCCCAACGAAACAATAGCGGTTGTCACCCCTATCCATGCACTTGTTTTTTTAAAGGAGGTTTCCGTGTTTAAGGTTTTTGTTTCCGTGCTGTTTCTTGCAGGCATCTGTGCTTCTTCACTTGCCTCTGAAGAAGTGGGCACCCAAGAACAAATCTCAACGTCAACTGAGAAAACACAGGCCCCCGCAACCCGGAACCATTTTCTGGATATAGGGACGGGGCTAGGCCTGGATTATGGAGGGATTATAGGCATCAATGTCGCCTATATACCTATTCCGTACCTATCATTTTTTGTCGGTACCGGGTGGGAGCTTATGGCGTTCGGTTGGAATACAGGAATAAAAATCCATGCGATACCGGAAGATTCAAGGCACGTATTCCGCATTAATTTTAAAATAATGTACGGTGTCAACGGAGCGACCTCGGTGGTAAATGCCGATGGATATGATAAGGTTTTCTTGGGATTTACGCCGGGAATAGGATTTGAATTTATGTTCGGTTCGAATAAGAGCAATGGATTTGATTTTGATTTGAACTTTCCGATTCATGGATCCGATTTGGATAATGAAATTAAAATCATACGAAATGACGGGGCTACAATATCGGACCCGTTGCCGATTGCTATTTCCCTTGGTTACCATCATGAGTTTTAAATCGCGATTTACTGCCGGGTAATAATTGGGGATTCAACAGCGGCGATTTCATCTTTTTCCATGAACGGATTATTCTGTATCATGAGATTCCAAAGAGCATATCATAGAAATCCGATGAATCCAAAAACCAATCCGAACATTGGCAATAGGATATTTGAGGACGGTGGGAGACGGTGCTCAGATAATCAATTATATTAATTACCATGCCACGACGCGCTCGTCCATGATGCTAAATACGGGTGCAGAATTGCATTCCCGTCTTGCGATCTCGTTAATTGATTAATTGAGCACCGTCCCCTTATTTTGTCCCCTTATTCGTTGTGCGGGATTCTTTCTCAGTCCTTCTTCCACCGCGCATAATTCGCCTGCTTGATGATTCCAATGGTAAGAAAGGCGCAGCCTCCGCATGCCATCGCGCCCCCTAAAACATAGGCCGGGGGAAGGGCATTCTGCGAACCCGAGGCCAATGCAAGGATGGCGATACCCCCCGCAAGTAATAATGATCCGCCTATAATTTTGCCCCAATGCTGGTCATGCGGCGCGCCGACAAAGAAGTTGTCATTTTTTAACGTATTTCCCTGACTTTTTCCAAATTTTTGAATGGTTTCGGTAACGCAGTCGATGGGAGATCCTTTGCAGTTTTGATCGGTGGCATTTATTATATGGTTCGTCAATAGCAAAAGGTTGTTGAAATCAACTAAGGATACTTTACACCATATAGAATCGATATTGTCGAAATTGATGTTTGAAATGATCGACGACGCGATATTGCCCCCCGGATTTGGGACCGGATATTTATCCAGGTCGATTTTTTTCGTTGCAATTTCCTGGTCCGCCGTTATATCGTAAATCAATAAAACACGCGTTATGGGCAGATTGAAAGATTGAATGATATGTTTGACTGACGCGTAGCTTAAAAAACCATCGTTTTCCCTTTGTATTAAATGCCGGTGGAATATTCTTCGCAAGGCCGTGTCGGCATCATAGGGTAATTTCTTTAATCTCCCCAGTCTGTTATCCATCGCCAATTTACTGAGTTCAACGTCGATAATGGAAGACATCCTTTTGCCTTTTAAATCGGCGGTATCATATAATGGGGATGAATACCAGATATCGGACGCTGGTTGCGCGAAAGAACAAAAAACGATTGCTGAAAGACCTACAAAAAATACCGCAACACAGTTTTTCATTTTCATTAAAAATCCCCTGTACAACGGTTATAATCATGACCTATCGACGGCCGGAAGAATTTTCCTGCCATTGCCTTTTTTCTATCGACGGCATTAATAAACAAAATAGGTGTTTCCGTGTATTTTTGTCAAAACAAAAGTGCCGTCAGGTATTAGTGGCGGCTTTGCTTCATGCGGAGGCGATAGAAGCACGGAATTACGACATAGCTAAGAATCATGATTCAGTCCATACCCGTCCAAATTTCATTATTATCTTGATAAATATACGGGATTCCCGTATATTATAATCATGAATTTAATAGAGAATACCCGGGCGCGGGAAAAGCGGAGGATCTCGAATAATTTATTACTTTGTGGATTTACGAGGCGAAATTTGGCTACTTGATGTTTATTTGAAATCGGATAAAGACAATCTCGCTTCATCGGAAAAGCAAAAACTGTTTACGTTTATTAAGGAGAAAATAGTATGACAACTACTCAAAAATACAGGGTAACAAGATTTGATCACAATGGGAAACCTCATGTATCGAATATGACCGAGCAGCAACTTAAAAAATTCCGTGCAAAGCGGTTGCAAAGCATCCGCAAAGATGATTTAGGATTAAGCCAGAAGGTTTTCGCGCAGGCGGTAGGCGTAAACGTGCGCACGTTGCAGGATTGGGAAATGGGCAGAAGTGAGATGCCTAAACCGGTTGAGATTATCCTTGCCTTGATGCGTGATATGCCGTCAGTCAGGAAAAAGCTCCTAAAAATCGGGATCGAAAATCTTAAAGCCGCGTAGGAATTCTCTTTTCTTCGCTTAATGCCCGATATATTAATCATGACAGATGAGATTAAATTAAATCCGGAAATATTAATTAAGTTGGCGAATTACCGTATGCCTTTTGGAAGATTCGCCACTATGCTTTTATTGGAAATACCGGAAGAATATTATATTTGGTTCAAGAATAAAGGATTCCCTAAAGGCGAATTAGGCACGTTCATGTCTTTAATGTTGGAGATAAAGACTAATGGGCTTGAACACTTACTTGTTCCTTTGAAAAGATCGGATAGAGACTAACGACGTCCTGTCTGACGACATTGACTGTATTTCAAGCTTCAGACCGTTTTAATCGCCATCCGTTTTACTTGCCGCCTGAACAAGAAATACGAAATCGGCGCGGCGCACAAATTCCCCGTTGCGATGGCGATATAAACGCCGTAGATCTTCAAATGCAAAGTAAAAACCAGAATTAAAGCCAGGGGAATTGAAATCAGCCCCATTCTTATAAGCGCCAAAAACAGGGCGGGAAGAGGTTTGCCGATTGCCTGAAACGACGAGGCCGTGACGATTGCCACGGAAAGGCCGGTTATCGTAAGGGCAAGAAACCTTACCTGGCGGCCGGCAAGATTTACAACCTCGGGAAGGTCGGTAAACATTTTAAAAAACCATGGCGCCGCAACCATATAAACAAGCGCAATGGTCCCAACGCCCAGCATGCCTGACACGACGACGCTATTGTAAATTTTATTTACACGCCCCATATTTCCCCTGCCGAAATTTTGCGCGATCATGGTGAGGGCCGCGCCCGACACGGCAAAAGCGGGGATCATCACGATCTGGTCCATCCTGCCCACGAGCGTCCAGGCGTTCATGACCGTCTGGTCGATGGCGCTTACGATTTTATTGAACACCATGAAGGAGACGGCAAGCGAAGCCATTGAAAGAAAATTCGGGAAACCGATGCGAAGGATTTCCACGACGATGTTCCATTGACTTTTAAAAATGTTGAATGAAAAGGGAAACGACGACGGGTTGCGCAAAAAGGCAATGCACATCATAAGCGCCGCGATTAAGATGGAAATCGAGGTCGCCAGTCCCGCTCCGGCAACGCCCATTTTAAGACCGAAGATGAGAATCGGGTCAAGCGCGATATTAAGCGCCGTTGAAACGACCATGGCCATAGCTATCGTTGAAGTGCGTCCTTCTCCCTGCAAAATGCCGCTGAATACATTGCCTATAAGCATTATGGAAAGGCCCGGCACAAGGAAATTTAAAAACTGTTTGCCATAGCCGATTGCCTCCTCGGAAAGCTGGGAACCCGCGAGTAAATGGAGAAAATGGCCTGAAAAAACATATACCCCAATAATTGCCGGGACCCCGATACACAGCCCTATGAGTAAACCGCTCGGCATAACGTGCCGCGCGCTTTCCCGGTTGTTTTCCCCGATAAACCTGCCGACCATCGCGCCGATGCCCACATTCATGCTCATGCTTATTGCCATGAAAAGGAAAAACAGCGGGAACATTAAGCCGGTCCCCGAAAGGATAGCCGTGGACTTGGGATCGATACGCGAAATGAAAATGGTGTCGACTAATGCATAGCAGAATTGAAGCACAAGCCCGATAAGCATCGGCAGGCCGATTTTTATGGCGATGGGAATGATCGGGCCGTCGAACATGCCCGGAATTTCCTTAAATTTAGAGTTGATAAAAGGTCCTCGTTTAAAAAATTTAATGCAATTGTGTACAAATTCGCTTTTGAGAGAATTTGTTGGAGCAAAAAACCCCTGCTAAAATAATTCACAATGACTGGATTTTATTTCTTTGTTTTTTTATTTTGTGCGGGATGTTTGAAACGATCGACGGCCGGAAGAATTATTAAATCCGGGGACCCGAAAAAGTCCCCGGATTTTGCAATGGGCTATTTGACTGATTTTGCTCAAGTTAAACGCATTGATTTAATTATACCGTTATTAATGAGGGCAGTGCACGGAAAATTGTTGCAATTAAATGTACAATTGCTCCAAAATAGCTTACACTTTGTAAATGGCCGGCAATACATGTATTGAAAAATGCCCGACAAAGTCAATTATTCGACGTTAGGTACGTAGTGATACATGTGACGCTTAGGCGCTTAATTTTGTATAATGGTTAATGATGGGAGGTCACCTACTTGTATACTATAAATCAAAGTTAAATATAATACAATATCATATTATCATATTAATCAATACTTTATATATTTAATTGTATTCTATTTAAAATATTTTAGTGCATTTGGTCTTTTTTTAGTATATTATTATCATTATGCCTAAAAATAATCTTACTGTTTTTGATTATATAGATTATCGTCTCTATCTCTGCGCTTATTACCGATTGCATAAAGAGACCGAGCGCTCGTTTTCGCATAGGCTCATGGCGAGCAGGCTTGGTTTTACTTCGCCGAATTTTCTTAAGCTGGTTATGGACGGACAGCGCAACCTGGGCAAGGAGAGCCTTGAAAAAATCACGCAGGGGTTGAATTTAAATAAACAGGAAACCGAATATTTTTCCTATCTTGTTTTTTTCGCCCAGGCAAAAAGCGCCATCGACAAGAACTATTACTTTGGCCTGATTGCCGCGACGCGGAGTAGGAAAAACATCGTTTCACTGACGCCTGACCAATTCGAATACTTTAAAGAATGGTATTATCCGGCGGTACGGGAATTGATTTCGGGAAAGACCGACCCCCTGGATTATGGAGCCCTGTCTTCGACTTTGGAGGGAAAAGTATCCGCCGCGAAAATAAGAAAATCCGTGGAACTGCTCAAGCGGCTGGGGCTTATTATCCTCGACGAGGCCAAGGTCTACCGGGTTTCCTCGCCGCTTCTCAATACCGCCGATGAACTTAATTCCTTTTCAATTCGGCGCTATCATTCCGAAGTATTGACCATAGCCCGGCAGTCACTGGAAACCATTGCGCCGCATGGACGTGAATTTTCGCATTTGACCGTTAAAGTTTCGCCGGACGGATTTTCCAAAATCAAGCATCGCTTACAGCAGTTCAGGGAAGAGATTTTACAGATGGTTCTGGGAGATACGCACACCAGTGAAGTATGTCACGTGAATTTTCAATTGTATCCGATAACCAAGAGTAATGTTCATGAAACAAGTTTTTAAAAGCGGTCTTCCCTTTGCGGCGTGCGCCATGGCGCTTGTTTTTTCATGCGCAAAAGGCCCGGTTGCCGTGGGTGAAGGAAGCGGCACCGGGGTCGGCAACGGCGTTGTGCTGGGCAAGGTGATTTATTCCGATAGTACGCCGGTCATTAATGCACTGGTAAGGCTTCGGACTCAAAATTATTTGGCGGACACATCCGGCAGGGTCTCCACAAAAAGAGACAGCGTTTTCGCAACGGTGGTTACTGACGCGCGGGGCAATTTCCATATCGATTCCGTTGACACTCAAATGGCGTATAGTATTGAGGTCAACGATGAGCGGACAAGCGCTCAGGCAACGCTGTATTTAAACTCATTTTTAAAAAACGACACGATGAAATTGGAAACGAGGGTTGTCAAACCCGTAAAGAAAATATCCGGCGGCATCACGATCAACAAGCTGCCCGTTAACGCCTATGTCCGAATATACGGACTTGAAAAAGTCGGTAAAACCGATTCGACCGGGCAATTTATCATAACCGATTTACCTGAGGGAAAATGTGAGGATGGGGAATGTTCCTATAGATTATTGATAACCTCAATGCGCACAGACGGTTCAGTGGTGTCGGTTGAAAAGAAATTGGAAATTGAAAGTGAAGGTGATACGATGGACATTGAGCTTGAAGGGACCGGCCCGGATACGGACGATTAAAAACGATCGTTTTCTTAGGTTCTGTAGGCGAATTATATACGCGTTTAGCGTATATAATTACCCGTACAGAACCTTATCCGGCTTTGCCGGGCTATTGTAGAGAAAAGGGAAATCAACAGTTGTTCAACAATGTATCAAAGGAGCGTCTCATGAAACGACCGATTTTAAAAACGGCGGTGTATTTGTTGGGTTTTTCAATTTTAGCGTACGGCGCCGTTGCAATAAAACAAGTGGCATTCATCAACTATTCAAAGTGCATCAAATGCGGTACGTGTTTCAAGGGCTGTCCGGTCAAGGCCATCACCAAAACCGAAAAAGACGGCAAGATCATTTCCTGCGTGGTTGATCCGAAAAAATGCATCGCCTGCGGGACCTGCATAAAAAATTGCCCGGTCAAGGCCATTAAATTCGTCCCCAAGGATTCTTTAGCAAGGACCGCCAAAACGGAACCGATTGAAAAAGAAGCGGCGGTGGAGAAACCCGCGCCGAAAACGGAAAAGCCCGCCGCGGCGGAATGACACTCTTACTAACCCGGCAAAGCCGGATAAGGCTCTGTACGGGTAATTATATACGCTAAACGCGTATATAATTCGCCTACAGAACCTAAAGAGCCTCTCATGAAAAAAACAATGCTGTCTTTGGGATGCCTGCTGCTGCTGTGCCTGTTGGTTTTCGCTTCGGCGCAGGCAGTGAACAAATCCACGATACTCAAATCAAAATGCGTGGGCTGCGGCGATTGCATCCGCGCGTGCCCGGTAACGGCCATCAAACTTGACCGAGGGAAAGCCGTCGTGGACCCGGAAAAGTGCGTGGGGTGTAGGATGTGCGTCATCACCTGTTCCTACGGGGCCGCCCGATGATAAAATTCATTCAATTGACCATTGTCGGGGCCCTGCTCGGCTTTGCGTGTTTGCAAGGGTGCGTCAATCCGAGTAAGGGGGCGTTTTTGACCGTTGAGGAAACCGCCTGCATCGGCTGCGGCGCATGCGTAAAGGTTTGCAAATACGATGCAATAGCGGTCATCGGAAACAAGGCCGTCATCGATCCGTCGAAATGTCAAAAATGCGGAAGATGCGTGAGGGTGTGTCCTTATGATGCGATTCATTAATCGTAGCTTCTGCGTGAAACAAATTTCGATCGGCGCGGTATTTCTTTTCTGCTCGGCCGTTTTCGCCGACTATCAATTTGAATTCAAGGGGTATGACATCGTCGGCGAATCGCAGTCGGGAAAGGGGATCTATGGGAGCAACGCGGGACTTTTATACGGTAATTTCAACACAACCCTTGCGTTGAATCAAAACTTCGATTTGCTATTGTCAAACGAACTCGATCATGTTTTAAAGTTGGCCTACGACGATCCCAATCAAAGAATCGTGACTAAAATTTCCCCTTTTGCGGAGAAAAAACTGCCGAATTCAAATACCTTTGGGGCAAGTCTGCGTTTCAAAGGTTTGGGGACCATGTCGTTGGGTCTGAAAAACATGGCCTATTCCGAGTCTTTACCGATATATCCGGAATTCCTCCAAACTCATTATGCGCCCCCAGACCCGAATTATACGTGGAGTGGTGATGGGGTGAAGCGGCAAACGCGCAACACCGTCAATGCATATTGGCTTCTTCCCATCGCCGATTTTTCAATACTTGCGGATATCAACTATTTCGGCTTTAATTACGCCCTCGATCAGGGGGGGATGAACATGAACACCCTCTCCGACACTCTTTTTGGATCATGGACCGGCGCCTATCAGGATTTGTGGTCTCGCTTTACTACAGGTTGGGCAATTGATCCCGCGTTCAACCTTTCGGCGGGGGTAGTAAATAAAACGGATTTGAACGGCAATTCAAAATATAATCTTTACCGATATATGGTACAAATCAAGGGAAACAAGGTGGCGATCGCCGATAATAACTTTACCTGGAGCCTCAGCGGCAGGTGGTATGAAAGCGAAATGATGAAAGAAAACGGTTTTGCCGTAGGCCCCGGCGCGCTTCTCTACCTCAGGGATGTTTTTTCGATCGATAGGGGGCTCTTCTTAAAAGGGTCCATGAGCCTGGAAGTCGGCGACAGTTTGTTCAAGGAGCGCTTCGAAGTAGCTCTCCGTAAAGCCTGGGAATCAGAATCGTCAATTGAGGCCGGATATTTTACCAATCAGGGAGGGCTTTTTCCAACGCAAGGATTGTATCTGCGGACAAAAAAGTATCTCACACCCGAATTCAGCATGGTAACGGATATAAAAACCATCTGGGAAGGCCCCGAGGGTTTCGACACCGACTACGATAATGACCCATCGGTAAGCATTTACAGCAAACTCACCAACCCAAACGGCATACGGTTTATTAAAGCAATAGGCAATCTTGAATTAGCGTTTGCCGTATCGAAGCATTTTGAATTCCTGGTTGGAATCGATTATACCTATTATAATTCCATCGAATTTACAGATACGGATTTCCCAAGCCGAGGAGGCGGTTTTGTCGGTATCAGGACTTGGGGGCAGTGATCAATTTTGCGGAAGCGAAACATACTTAACACTCTCGCCTATCGCTCCAAACCCTTATCACAACAATGCATCATAAGGTAACTTCGCGCGAATTCAGGCGCGCAATTCGACCCTCTCATCGTGACTTCGTTTTTTGAACTTCTCAAGCGAAAAAAAACCTAATTTTGTCGTTTTCTTTCAATTAAATTTCGATGAAACCGTATACTAATAAGTGTTTGTATATTTATTAAATAATTTTTATCTATGTTATTTTACAATGCCTTATAATATATTTTTGTATACTGTTTTTAAAATATATAGTGACAATTACTATAATTTGTGTTATATTAATGATGGAACAAAAAATATTCATCCATTTAAATAAAAAGGAGTGGGATATGCTTAAAAATTACTTCGCTTTAGTTGTAATCCTTTGCGCCTCATTCTTGCAAGCCGCCTCAACCTCATTGGCCAAGGTAGACGCCATTACCGCGGCAACGGTAAACAGGAGCTGTAAGTTCAGCACGCCGACCGTAACCACGACGACAGCGACTATTAAATGGACTGAAAGCCATTCAAACGGCACGGCAACTTTTTCCTATGGAACTGATCCTACAAAATTGACAACCAGGGCGGTTACGGCAAGTGAACGGTCAGCCAAGACAATCGTGTTAAACGGACTGACGCCTACTACGACCTATTCCATGCAGTATCTGGTTTCTACGTCGGGCGAAACTCCTTATGAGGCAAGCGGAACCTTTGTTACGGCCGCTTCATCCGCGGTTTTGCCTCAATCAGATGCCGCGAAAATCGCTCCTTTGGAGTTTTTTGATCATTCAGTCCGTTTGGGGGACATGTCGGCGGGAGACCATTTGCTGGTATTTGACGGAAAAGGACGTACGCTTCTCAGCTACTATGTAACATCCAACGAGGCGACAATAACCTTGCCGTCCCAGCTTAAGGGTGTTGTATTTTTAAAGTATTCAAGAAAAGGCGCGGTGCTTGACAACAGAAAAGTGACGATCGTACGATAACGGACGCTTTGGAAAAGAATACTCCATGGTCTCACAACTCAGTGAAGGCTTTTTGTTGGGTATTGCCACGGGAACTACCTGTTTGGCGACATGCGGTCCGATTTACGCTCCTTATCTCATGCAGTACGACCGGGGCCTCAAGGCGAGCCTGCTGGCGCTCTTGGAAATTTCCGGCGGCAGATTTATAACCTACCTGCTTGTCGGCGCGGCGGCGGGCTTGTTGAGCAAAAGCCTGCCCATGGAACAGAAGGAATGGTTTACCGCTGCTTCATATATTCTTTTTTCTGTTTTTCTTATTCTTTCCGCCTTTAGAACGCATCGCAAAGAGCGCTGCTGCGCTACGGGAAAATGGTATGCTTTCGTGGACCGGCCGTTTGTTTTGGGGCTGGTGACCGGGATCAATTTCTGCCCGTCGTTTTTGTTAGCGTTAACCAAAGCGGTGGACCTATCCGGTCCTGTTGCAGGAATGCTCCTTTTTTCCGCTTTTTTTGTTGGAACAAGTATTTTTCTTATTCCTTTATCTTTTTTTGGCGTATTCGGCCAACAAAAGCTTTTCAGGAACCTTGCCCGCATCAGCGCATTGGGGGTAGGGGCATGGTTTATCATCCAAAGCGTCATTTCCATCCATGGTCTTATCGCGGATTCCCGGCAACAGCCCGCTGATATGAAAAATGTTATAAACATTATGGACTCAATTCCTGCTTTTATCGTTACGGATGATACCGTCAATCAAAATTCGCTTAAAGCCGCGCTCTCTTTGCATCGAAAAGGCAGTATAGCGCTACTACCGCTTTTAACGCCCTTGCCCGATAGTTGCTATGTGTTTACTTATGGATTGGGCGCGGACTCCCTGCACTCGCACATGAGTCCTTTTCGAAAAAAAGGAAGATTCGTTATACTGCTCCCCAACGATTTCCACGTAGCGGCAAATGAAATCAATAACCAAAAATTAGTCGCGTTTTTAACGAATTTCAGTTTTAAAATCGACAGGGATTCAGGAAGCGTTTATAAAATTCCTCATGGAACATTTGAATAAAACGAGTGACTCATGAAGCAACCGACCATCGCATCGTCGTGTATCGCTTTCCTGGTCCTTTTTATTTGTTTTATTTTGCTTATTTCCGGCGTACATGCCTTGACCTCGCCCCGAGTTGCCGCATTTGAGCTTATGCAGCGGCAACGCGCGGAAAAGCAGTCGCGAGCCGCCCAAATTCTCAAGCCTCTTTTTCCGGAAGCTACCGGGTTTGTCAAATTAGGCACCACCGCGTTTCACGACAGCAGCGCCGATTATTATCGTGCGGAAAACGGCTCAACCGTGGCGGGGTATGCAATTCATGCCTTCGGCAAGGGGTATCAAAACATGATTCACGCCATCGTTGGAGTAAATCCCGATTTTTCAATCCGATCGGTGAATATTATTAGTCAATCTGAGACGGAAGGTCTGGGCGCCCGAATGCTCGAAGAGCCGTTTTTAAAGCAATTTGTCGGCAAGAATGGTCGTCGTCTGCGCGTAATTACCCAGGGTGATTCGTCGGACGCGATAACCGCGATATCCGCGGCCACGATATCAAGCAGGGCATTAACCGAAGACGCGATTAAAAAAGCGGTGATTTTTTTAGAAGAACAAGTCCAAAAATGATGGGTTTTTAAAAAACGACTATGTTTAAGAAAATGTTCACCTTTAAAGGTGGAGTGAAGCTGCCGGGTAAAAAACACCTGTCTAGGGAATCACCAATTGAATCCATGCCGCTCCCCAAGCGGGTTGTCGTTCCTCTTTGGCAACACGCGGGTAGTGCGGCAAAAGCCTGTGTAACGATAGGGCAACGGGTACGCGCAGGGCAGCCCATCGGCCTGCCGGGAGGAGTTGTTTCCGCCCCCGTTCATGCGTCCATAAGCGGCGTGGTCGTTGAAATTATTGAAACCGCTCTTGCAGGCGGGACCGTTTCCCGGGCAATCGTCATTCAAGGCAGCGGCGAGGACGATCGCCTGGACCTCCCTCCTATCGACAAATGGGAGTCAGCCGATCCGGCGTCGCTTTTAGGCCGGATTGACGCAGCAGGAGTCGTGGGGCTTGGCGGGGCCGCGTTTCCCTCAAAGGTGAAGCTGTCGCCGCCTCCGGGCAAAACCGTCGATACCTTGCTCATTAACGGCGCGGAATGCGAGCCCTACCTTACAGCCGATTACCGGCTTATGGTCGAGCGCGCGGATGAAGTAGTGGTGGGAATCGGCATCCTTCTACGGGTGCTCGGTGTTTCCAAGGCCGTCATCGGCATCGAAGCGCACGCCGCGTTAGCCATTAAAGCCATGCGGGAGGCCGCGTCTTCAAATCCGTTCATTGCTATTCGCCCGCTCAAAGTAAAATACCCGCAAGGCGCTGAAAAAATGCTCATCAAAGCTCTTGTCAATCGCGAAGTTCCTTCGGGGGGCTTGCCGGTTGATGTGGGCGTCATTGTCCATAACATCGGCACGACGCTCGCGGTGTACCAGGCAATTTGCCTGGGCAGAACGCTCATCGAGCGCGTCGTGACCGTTTCGGGTGAAGCCATAGCGCAACCCAAAAACCTGCTCACCCGAATCGGAACGCCGGTTGCCGATCTTATTGACGCATGCGGAGGCGCGACGCTTGGCGAGGTCATGGTAATCGCCGGAGGTCCCATGATGGGCTGCGCGCTTTCCCGACTGGATATTCCCGTTGTTAAAGGCACGTCCGGTATCATCGTTTTGCCGCAACACAAGGAAACTCCCCCGGAGGACATGGTTTGCATCAAGTGCGGCCGCTGTTATTCGGTTTGTCCGCTTGGGCTTTCGCCGTCGGAGTTGGCCGATTGCGCCGAGCGGGGCCTCCTTGATGAGGCGCGCAGGCTTGGTGTGCTTGATTGCTGCAATTGCGGCGCGTGTAGCGCGATATGCCCGGGACGAAGGAAAAATTCCGAAATAATAAGGCGGCTTAAAGCCGCAACATTCAAAGTAGAGAAATGAAGTTCATGCGAATCACGTCTGTTTCAAAAAACCGCAGAATAGTGGAAAGGACGTTTTTCACCGAATGAACCGACGCGCATCCGAAGTGACGCTCTCACTAGCAACGGGGCCTTATTACCAATTGCCTGAGGCTACCGCCGCCATCATAGTGCAGGTGGCCGTGGCGCTTTTGCCCGCGGTCATTGCCGGATGGTTTTTCTTTGGAATCCATGCGCTGTCAACCATCGCGCAGTGTATCGTATTCAGTGTAGCTTTTGAAGCGGGATTCGATTTTTGCATCGGCAGGTCCCCGCGCATTGCCGACGGCTCGGCGTTTTTGGCGGGACTTCTGCTTGCTTGCAACTTGCCGCCGCTATCGCCATGGTATGTTTGCGCGGCCGGATCGTTCGCGGCAATCGTTGTTGTCAAGGGGATGTTCGGCGGCCTTGGGAAAAACATTTTCAACCCCGTGCTTGCCGGACGGGCCTTTTGCATGGCCGCGTTTCCCGCCGCGCTTTCCGCGTACGTTATTCCGGTGCGCTCATTTCTCGCCGCCGACGCCTTGACCGGGGCCACGCCTTTAGCCGTCCTTAAAACAAAAGGGATGGCAGCGCTCATTGCCGGATTCGGTGATACGGCGCACCTGTCTTTACAGTTGCTTTTAGGAAACCGGGGCGGCTCGATCGGCGAAACATCGGCTATTGCGCTCATTGCCGGCGGAGCATTTCTTTTAATTCGAGGCATCATTACCTGGCATATTCCCGTTTCCATGATTGTAACTACCGGGCTCATTGCTTTTGCCTCGGGACTGCATGTGGATGGCGCCATGGTTCATTGTATGTCCGGAGGACTTCTTCTTGGCGCATTTTTTATGGCAACCGATTACACTACCGCGCCGGTCTATCCTTTAGGTAAAATCATTTTCGGGATGGGTTGCGCAGCTATTTTAATGACCATTCGCCTATGGGGCGCATACCCCGAGGGGTGCATGTTCGGAATTCTCATCATGAATATTTTCACGCCGACCATCGATAGACTCACTTTTCCTAGAAGATTCGGTGAGATAAAACGGAGAGCCCAATGACAAGCGGAAACCATGGGTCAAAGACCTTTGAGCTTACTCCTTTTACCGTCATGGGGATTGGAATTTGTCCATTGCTTGCCGCATCAAAGGGACTGGCGGAGGCCATGGCCCTCGGGGTTGGAATGGTTGTCGTTCAAATGCTGACCATCATTCTTTTAGCGCCGGTTCGCCGTATGATTCTTCCCGGAGCGGCGCCGTTTTTTATTGTTATTACGGCCGGAGGTTTTGCAACGGCTTGGAGCAGTGCGGGAGTGGCATTCTTCCCGGATCTGTTTTCATCACTATCACTTTACATAATGTTGTTGCCTTCAGTGCTGCCGATACTGTGCACGGCGCAGTGGCTCAATCAAACCGAAGCGCCCGGCAAGGGAGCATTTGCCTGTATAAAAACAGCCGCGTTAACCTGCGCGCTGCTCCTTTTTATCGGTATGATACGGGAGCTTCTCGGGTCGGGAACTCTTCTCAAGATAGTCGTCTTTCGGCATGCGCCGCTTTTGTGGTTGCTGACAATTCCCGGAGGGTTGACTGTTGCGGCATTCAGCCTCTACGCATATTCGGCGCTCGGTTATCGTAAAAACAAATCCGGAGACGCGTCATGACCCATTGTTTGGACATACCCCTCGGGGCAATCGATCGGAATGTTGTTTTTGGGGCGCTCATCGGCGTCGAGACCCTCTTTCTTGTGTCACAAAGCCGTGTTCGGGGAGCCGTTGCTTTATGGGGAATGCTTCTGCCCGCGCTCCTGTGCGCCGGTGGTATTGAGGTTTTTGTCGTCGGTCTGCTTAGATCAATGCATGCGGCATATCTATCGCCGTTTTTCTGCCTTCTGATTGCCGCCGGCTTTGCACAGACAATAACGGCAATTCATCGTCGAGGATATCAGGTCGGCGGAGAGGATGACGGTAATCTTCTTCTCTTTGCGTCCATGACCGCCCTTCTCATCACTCTCCCTAATTGGGGCGGCGCAAGGTTGACGTGGTCCTCGATGCTTGTTTCGGCGGGGTCCTTGTGGCTGGGCTTTGGGATCGGCCTCGCATGTTTTGCGAGCTTGGGGCCGCGACTGCACGGTTTGGCGAAGGGTTCCCGCGCCACCGGAGTGATTCTTTTCATATTGACACTTGCGGTTATCGCGACGGCCTTGGGAGGGGTAACGGGCCTTAGGATCGGGCTTTCTCATTAAAACGCAGGGCCTTCGAGGTCAATCCGAGTTTATCGGGCCTTGACCGTCGTTGTAGTGCATCGATTATTTTTTTGCATTAAGCGGACGTTGGATTGTTCATTCTTCCTGAAAGTACAGTGTTATGCATTGTATGGTCATGTGTCTTATCCTTGCGGTGTCCTGCGCGTTTGCCGAATCGGATACCGCGGATGCCGTAACTTCGGCTACTTCCAAACGCCCTATGTCCGAAGTTACCACGTTCACCGATACTGCACCATCGGCATTGTCCGATAATGCAAAGTTGACAGCGGACCTCAAACGAGTTTTTGACAGGCAATACACCGCGGCCAAACTCCATAAACAACTTGCCTATGCAACGGCCGCGCTCGTTCTGGCAACTGATATCGAGGGCACGTATCATTTTCTTAACATGGAAAAATTGGGACATCAATTTCGTGATTCGGTCCGGACTGCGACGAATTCCCGACGTAGCGCAAGAAATCCGGCTATTCAGGCAATTGGAATAAAACAAGCATGGCTTGCTTCGGAATCCCAGCTTCTGCGGGCGCTGCATGGCGCGCTCATTTCGTCGAGCATCGCCGCTTATACGGCCACGGCAACCATGGAGCTGACCGCTGGACGACTTGCCAAGGACCCTGAGGGCATACGCATGGCTCAACTGCACAGGAATATTTTTTATGTGCATGCCGCGCTCATGGCTTGCAATATAGCGCTCGGCTACGCGGAATCTCACGCTTTAAGTCAAGGAAATCATAACCAAGCGGTCGGCTTCGGCATTACCCATTTAATTATCGGATATTCCTTGCCGGTCATCATGATAGGTTCGGGCATGGTATTTCATGCACAACCGGGTCGATAACTATTTGTTTTAAAGCACGTGCCCACACGTATACATAGGTTGGCGAGCCCATCCGCCCTTTCAGATTCATCCGCGCGCCCACGGATTCTCCCTAAGGGGATTAGTGGGCGTTCAGGATCACGATACTGTTCCGGGAACCATTCACCAACTCGCTGAAATTCATGGCGAGTTGCGGGCCCCGGGCCGCCTCGTCGTCCTCATGTTTAAAGAAGACAAAAGCTTTCTTCCAATCCTGATCGAGCACTTTTTTAGCCCATTGCGAAAGTTCAATATCCGTGTAATCCGTTCTGCGCAAACGTAAATATCCCCAGCCGGCGGTCCTGATGATGTCCTGTATCGGATTTTCGTCCGTGTCCTCCAGGCCAAGAACCAAATTTTCCTTGCGAAGCAGACTATAGGTTTCTTCATGAAACCATGATTTGTTTCTAAATAAAAATGCGCAAGGAGTTTTCGGCGGGATGAGATCCAGAAATTCCGTCAGGAGTGAGAGGTTTTCCCTAAAACTGCCCGGGAACTGGAAAAGCACGGGGCCAAGCTTTTTATCCAGGGTGGAAATGGTTTTAAAAAAATAATTGGTTTCCTCCTTAACGTTATTGAGGCGCTTTATGTGCGTAATGATTTGGGGTGCTTTTATAGCGAAAATAAATCCTCCGGGAACCTGCTGAGCCCAGGAATGGAGGACATCCGCGGTGGGCATGCGATAAAAAGTATTGTTTATTTCCACTACCGGAAGCCGACTAGAATAAAAGCCGAGCATTTTATCGGCGGATAGTTTGTCGGGGTAGAAATTCCCCTTCCATTCCTTGTAACCGTATCCGCTGGTACCGGTTAGAATTTTCATGTGTTCCTCCTTTTCCGGCGACATATATAGCTATTTCTCCACTAATACTACGGCTTCCTCCGGTGTTTTATCGTCCCGCATCCTTAAAAATTCAGGTTGACGCAGAACCGCGTCCTTGGTCCATCCTGTAAAGGAAACCTCGCAGACCAGTGTCGGTTTTACCCAGGTTACCGGGGAGTCTTCGGGCGGTTTCGTCGCGAAAGGGCAGGTTTTTCTCACTAGTGGCCGGAGTTTTTTATACATTGTGTTAAGGTCTTGAGCATCGAAACCGCCTCCGGAATGACCGATGTAAACCAGGCTGCCTTTATTGTAAGCGCCGAGTACGAGAGTCCCCAGGTATTTTCTCGCGCCTCTTGGCGCTGTAAATCCGACGATGACGCAATCAAGGGTAAAACGGTTCTTTATTTTAAGCCACTGCTTGGTTCTGGTCCCGGGCTTGTAGACGCTCCGGGAATGTTTGGCGACAATGCCCTCTATGCCTTTTTGCTTTGCCGCGTTGAAAAAAGATTCGCCGTCGTTCCATATATGTTCCGAGTATTTTATATGTTCGTCAAGGGGAAGCAGCGTTTTTAAAAGATCTTTTCGTTGTATGAGCGGCAGGCTTGTCAGGTCTTTGCCCTGATAAAATAGTATATCAAAAACGTAATAGATCAAATGGCCGCTTGTTGACTTATTGTAATGTTGGAGCTTCTGGAAGTCGGGTATGCCGCTGTTGTCCGCAACGATGATCTCGCCGTCCAGTACGGCTCGAAATCCGAGTTGTTGCAGTGAGGCGGCAACGGACGGAAATTTATTGACGAGCGAAAGCCCGTTGCGGGAATGGATCGCGACGCTTTTTTCGTCGATCTCCGCGATTGCCCGGTATCCGTCCCATTTAACCTCAAATATCCAATCGGCATGGTTGAAGGGTTTTTTTATCGCCATGGGCTGCATGGGCTTCATGGCCCGAGGCATAGGGCTTATCGGGGCTTTGTCCACAAGGTTTTCGGGCGGTTTTTGAACGTCCCGCGCGGTCGGCAACGTTATTGCTTTGGGCGTTAGTTGCTTACTGTGACTTTCATCGGACAGCTCATCGACGGTTTTGCCTGAAAATACCGAGCTGTCAAGCTTGAGTACATCGTCGGCTGATGTATACTTGTCTTTTTTTTTGAGCAAAAGCCACGATTTTTCGTCCCAGCCCGTTTTAACAAGGGCAAACTCTCCCTTGAGCTTGCTCCCCGCGAGAACGAATTTCAAATCGCCCTTTTCCAGACCTTTCAAAAGCAACCCTTCTCCCTCTTTTTTGTCTTTTGAGAAAGGGGAGCCGTAAAAGCCCTTGTCCCAGATTATCACGGCGCCCGCGCCGTAATTGCCTTGGGGAATGCTGCCTTCAAAATCCTTGTACGCGAAAGGATGGTCCTCTACATGCACCGCCAGCCTTTTTACAGAGGGGTCAAGAGAGGGGCCCTTGGGTATGGCGAAACTTTTGAGCACGCCCTCCATTTCGAGCCTCAAGTCATAGTGGAGTCTTCGCGCAGCATGCTTATGGACCACGAAAACAAGATAACCTTCGTCATTTTTTTGATCGGGCGCCGGGCCCGGCTCAGGCGTTTTTCCCAGTACGCGTTTTTGACGGTATTCTTTAAGACTCATGAATTGGGCAGCCTCTGTTTTTTATCCAACATTTCCTTGAAAAATTCGCTGTGCTTTTCAGCCATCACCTCGGCTTGGGTAGCCAGGACCCTTAAGTGCTCGGGAGCGTGCAGTTCTAACGCCTTGTCAAGATCTTTCCATGAAAGAGGGAACGAGACTGACGGTTTTTCCAATGCGCGTAAAGAATAAACGCACACCATGGTCTTGGAGGCGTCGTTCTGGGACCAGTTGATGAATACTTTTTTATTTCGATATTCTTTATTCATTTTTGCGGTGACGAGGTCGGGAAAGTTTTTCTGTATGATGCTCGCGACGGCTTTTGAAAAATTTTTAGTATCTTCGAATTTCGTCTTTTTCCGGTCAAGGGGCGCGAATACGTGCAGGCCTTTTTTCCCCGATGTTTTTACGAAACATTCAAGCTTGAGGTCGGAAAGGACATCTTTTACCATGAGCGCTACTTTTGCGCAGTCAAGGACATCGGCGCCGACACCTGGGTCCAGGTCGAAAACCACGGAGTCGGGGTTATCGGGAAAATCGGCCTTTGCCAGGGGCGCGTGAAACTCGATGGAAGCCAGGTTTGTAAGCCAGATAAGGGTTTCCAAATTATTGGCCACGCAGTAGGTAATCCTTTTTTCATTTCCATAAGGAACTTCCGCTGTTTCCAACCAGGCGGGACGGGGGGCCGGACAGCGTTTCTGGAAAAAAAAATCTCCCTCCACGCCCTGCGGGTAGCGCTTAAGGGTCAGCGCACGGTCCTTGAGAAATGGAAGCATGAACGGGGCGATACTTCCGTAGTATTCAAGCGTTTGGGCTTTGGTGAAACCATAGGAAGGATAAAGATCTTTGTCAAGATTCGATAACGATAGTTCGCGTTCGTTAATTTTTACCGTTCTTTTATTCATCCGTTTTTTTCACTTTGCGCATGCTTTTTTCCAAGGCCGACATCAAATCCGCCATGCCTTCGGCCGCTTCTTCTCCCTGCGTCTCGGGAGCCTCAACCTCGGTCTTTTTCTTTATTTTCTTATTGATGATATCCAGAAGCTTTTTCCTGCGTCCGTTTGAATATTTTTCCGGGGTAAAGTCCGCCATCATTCCCTGTATGCTTTTTTTCATGAGATTATTTGCATCGTTCGAGGCTTCGTGCATTGCCGCGGCTGTATCGTTTTCAGGCAATATTTCATCGCTGTAATGGAGCGTGCTTATCGCCAGGGCGGCATCCCTGCTGATGATTAAAACGAGGTGTTCTCTATCGTCAAGAACAAATTTTGCTATGCCCGCCTTGCCGGTTCGCCGCATCGACTCCGCAAGCAAGGAATAGGATTTTTCGCCGCCTTTCAAGGGGACAAGAAAATACGGATGGTCGTAGTAGAGGGGGTCAACTTCCTGTATATCGATGAATTCCACGATTTCGATGGTGCGGCTCCGGTCGGGTGAGACTGATTCCAGCTCTTCGTCGCTTATCAAGATATGCTTGCCCGGTTCGATTTCATAGCCCCTGATGATCTCTTCGCGGGGAACTATTTTCTCCTCTTCCGGGCAAAACATTTTGCGCTCCAAAGGCGAGTAATCCTTGTCATGGAGCAGGTGAAACGACACCCGGTCCGGTTCCACCGACTTGACAAGACGCACCGGAATAGCCACCAGGCTGAAACTTATCGTACCGCTCCACAAGCCCCCTACCGGCGTTTCCGGGGAAGCCGGCGCATTACTTTGTTTTTGGCCGTTGATCGCGGCTTTTGCTTTATTCGATGTTTTCATGTTATGCCGCCTTCAGGCTTTTCTCGAGCGTTTCCAGTAGTTTGCCGGGTGTTGTCGGTTTAAGGTGTTTTGGAGTCATAAGCGTTATTTTTTGTCCCCTGGCCTTTTTCTCAATCATGTCCCTGAGCTTTTTCTGGTGTTCGTTACCATACTTCTCCGGCTGAAATTTGACCGTAAGCTTGTTTATCAATTCACTGCCTATACCCACTTCTTTTTCAGACAATTCAAACGACTCCAGGCCAAGGGATTTTACCGGTACTATTTCATCGGAGTATCTTAAAACATTAAGCCTCAGGTTCTTGCCGGTCGACAGAATCGCGCCGAAATAGGCGCGTTTTCTCATTACCCAGGTGCAGACGCCCGATGCGTTCAATTCTTTTAAAGCCGCGGCAAGGGCGCTATAACTTTTAACGACGTTATCAGGTTCGAGGTAGTAGGTGCGTTCTATGAAAACAGGTTCGATCCGGCTCGTTTTTACGAATTCATGGATATCAATGGTCCTGCTTGATTCAGGTTCGGCTTGTTGAAGTTCTTCCGGGTTCATGAGCACATATTTTCTTTCGTCTACAAGAAATCCTTTAACTTGCTCTTCGGCGGGCGCGGGGGCGCCGTCAAATTTACAAATCATCCGTTGATGGAGTTTTACCCGGTCGGTTTTATGCAGAAGGTGAAACTGGATGCGGTTCTGACTGACGGCGGTATGGAGCTTTACCGGCACGGTAATGTTGTCGAATTGTATGTTTCCGATCCAGAGTGTTGAAGCCATGCTTTCCCCTTTTTAGTAAATAAAAAAGCAAATGGCATGCCAATCAGCTCTCCGTTACGCCGGTGGAGCGCACCTAATCTCCCCGCCTTCTGGTATAATAGTTGCTTCTTTTTTCTATGGACCTATTTTTTTGAAAGAGGGTAACCATGAAGGCAATCAGAGTCCATGAGTTCGGTGATCCGGAAGTCATGAAGCTGGAAACCGTCGACGAATTAAAACCCGGCCCCGGTCAAATCGTTATCACCATAAAAGCCGTGGGGATCAATCCCGTTGAGGCGTACATTCGCTCGGGCGGATATGCCCGGAAGCCGAATCTGCCCTATACGCCGGGGTCCGACGCGGCCGGTGTTGTTGACTCCGTGGGAGAAGGAGTGCGTGAATTCAAGTCCGGCGATCGCGTGTACACCTGGGGATCGATTTCCGGCGTTTACGCGGAAAGATCGCTATGTACTGAAGCGCATTTACATCCGCTACCCGACAATGTTGATTTCAAGCAAGGCGCGGCCCTGGGCGTTCCCTACGCAACCGCCTACCGTGCTCTCTTCCAAAAAGCTTTTGCGCAGCCTTCCGAAACAGTGCTCATCCACGGCGGAAGCGGAGGCGTTGGCATTGCGGCGATACAACTTGCCCTTGCGGCGGGATGTAAGGTGATTGCCACCGCCGGATCGGAGGCGGGCCGCGCTTTAGTGGCGTCCCAGGGAAAAGCGCGCGTACTGGATCACTCCACGTCGGGATACCTTGAACAGATAAAATCCCTGACCGCCGACCACGGCGTGGACGTGATCGTGGAGATGCTCGCCAATAGCAACCTGGCAAATGACCTGGAAATCCTTGCACCCAAGGGAAGGGTCATTATTGTTGGAAGTAGGGGTCCGATTGCCATTGACCCCCGCCATTTGATGGGACGCGACGCTTCGATCACCGGCATGGTTCTGTTTAACGCGCAGGAAAATGAATTGAAAAGCATTCACGCGGCCATTATAGCGGGATTGTCGAATGCAACCTTGAGGCCGGTCATAGGCCGGGAATTTTCGCTTGGCGATGCCGCCTTGGCGCATAGAAGAATGATGGAAGAGCGATCGTTAGGCAAAACCGTTTTGATACCTTGATTCAAGTTGGCTGTTGCGCATGCGTACCTCCTAGAGGACTTCTTTCAGAAACATTTTCATATAGCTGAAAGCGCGTTGCGCGGAAACGGGATTATATGCCATGCCTTTGCTTGGGTCGTTACCGGAATTGGGGTTGGTAAAGGCATGAACGGTATTACTGAAAAAGACCATTTGCCAGTCGATACCGGATTTTTTCATGGACTCTTGAAATTGCGTGATAATTTCTTGGCTCATGGTTGGGTCATTGGCGCCATGAAGGACTAATACTTTGGTTTTGATGTTCGATATATCCTCGGGTTTGGGCGAAAAAAGCCCGCCATGGAAGGTTACCGCGCCTTTAATGTCCGCACCGCTGTAGGCAAGCTCCAATACGGCCGATCCGCCAAAGCAAAATCCCTGGGCTGCAACGCGGTTCGGGTCAACCATTTCCATGGAAACAAACTTTGCGAGCCCTGCTTTTACCCGTTCTCTCATGAGCGGCGTTCCTCTTACTTCTCCTGCCATTTTAGCGGCTATTTTCGGGTCAACGGTCTTTTTCCCATCTCCGTACATATCAACCGCAAAGGCCGCGTATCCCAATTTTGCAAGGTCCTTTGCCTGGGTTTTGGTAAAATCATTGAGGCCCCACCATTCATGAACCACTAACACACCGGGTAATTTTCCTTTAATGGCATTGTCATAAGCCAAAAAGCCCTTAAAGGTCATGGCGCCCAGCGTATAATCCACTTCTTTTGTTACGACCTCGGCGCTTGCTGTAACGGATAAAATCGGTAGAATAGTCATAAGCATTTTCCATTTCATAGAGAACTCCATGAAAAGGGTTTATAAGGAATAGAATCATTAATAAAGCAACTTTTATGCCTGATTTGGAATTAAAAACCCATCGGAAATGAAAATTACACTTTATTAAATAGGCACAACATCCATGCCAGCGACAAGAAGTGCATTTTGAAAGTTAATTTATGCGAAAAAAATTGAAAAAGAATAAGAGAATATTCGCGTTTTTAGGAAAATTAATTTCTAACCATGTTAAGGCACGGTATGTAGCCTTTGCGGGCTTTTCTGGCATAGTTGTTGCAATAATCATGGTTAAACTCTTCTTCAGAAACTTAGGTTGGGAGACGGCTGCGCGTTTAGCGTAGATAGCTATTTTCATAAGTAATTTGAAGGAATTTTTACGGCATCCGAGGGAATGATTGGAAAATGCCGAATGGTATCATCTGGAGGAATATTAAAAGTCGTTTGATATGGTAAACAAATTTCTTTACAAGGAGGATTTATGATAACCGTAACCGGGGCAACGGGCAAAACGGGTTCGCTAACTGCCGAGCTATTGTTAAGTAAGGGTGAAAAGATCCGCGTTTTGGGTCGCTCGGCGCAGCGACTGCAAGGACTTGCGGCAAAAGGAGCCCAGGTAATGGCGGGCGACCAGTCCGATGTCCAATTTTTAACCAAGGCGTTTTTAGGGGCCGATGCGGTCTACCTTCTGATACCGCCCAAAATGGATGCGGAAAACGTAAGGAATAATTACGCTTTAATGGGAGACGCGGCAATAACCGCCCTGCGAAAATCCAATACGCCAAAGGTGATTTTTCTATCCAGTCTGGGAGCGGAAAAAAATGAAGGAACCGGGCCGGTTGTCGGTCTTCACGACACGGAAAGGAAGCTTGAAAAACTCAATAAAACCGATTTGGTTTTTCTCAGGGCCGGCTATTTCATGGAAAACCTGTTGACCGGGCTTACGACATTGAAAAAACAAAATGTTTTCGGCAACACCATGGAACCGGACGCACAGGTGCTGATGGTGGCGGTGAAGGATATTGCCGCCGAAGCGGCAAAGCTTTTATTGGATAAAAACCGTAATGGCCACGGCATCGTCGATGTGTTCAGCGATAGGATTTCTTTTTCGGAAATGGCGCGGGTTATCGGCGTCGCCATCGGCAAGCCCGATTTGAAATATATGCGCTTTCCCGATAACGACGCGGTGGCGGGAATGACCGCGATGGGGTTGTCGGGCGATTTGGCTCGGTCCTTCGTCGATCTTTCTCATGCTGTAAATGGCGGGCTTATCACCACGACCATGGGAAATCCGGAAAAACCCATCGGCGCAACCCGATTTGCGCAATTTGTGCATGAGGTGTTGTTGCCTGCGTATGCGGCGATTTAAAAACCGTTGCTGTACTATACGCCGAGCGTAGCGTAGTGTTATTACACGAGAGAGAAGTGTTAACAAGACCTTTCGCCGCAGGCCCGGCGAAAGGTCTTTGTCGCCGGTTTTCGGAAACTGAATGCATTCCGCCTTCCCTGCCCTGTTAGGCTATGCCGCACATTGCCCTCATGACCGCTGATTTTTGCACCTATTTCCGCTTAATCATGGTATTTTTAGGGTAGTAGTTTTTGAGAAGCTCAAGGGATATCTTCTTTAAACAAAAATATATATATAACAAAAGTTGTTCGGTGGGAATATGTAAGGCAACCTATGAAATATACACATTTTATTTCCATGACAGTTTTCTTTTTTCTCCAGGTCGCGTCGGCGCAGGATACCATTTCCTCCAGTCCGGTATGGATCCCATTAAACTCAACTCCGAGAGATACCGGACTGTTTGTGGTAACCCAGACTGTCAATGCATTAGCATGCCGCAACGGGAAGCTCTTTGCGGGAGGTAATTTTAAGAAAATCGGTTCCCTTGCCACCGGCGGTGTGGTACAATTTGAAAATGGCGCTTGGAAACAAATCGTTGATGTCGGCAAATACGGTGTAGTCAATGCGCTTGTATTTGATACGTCAAATAATTTGTTGATCGGCGGGGATTTTGATTCCTCTGGCGTAAACATTTCCTTCAATATCCGCAGTTGGAATGGAACAAAAGCCACTGACCTTGATAAGGGTGTAAGAGATCCTATACGGGCCATAGCTGTGGATGAAAAAAACAATTACTACGTCGGCGGTGATGTGTTTAAAACCGGCGGAATCGTAAATAGTTATATTGATCTTGTCTTACAAAAATGGGACGGAACCGCCTGGAGTTCTTATTATCAATTTCCCGAGATGCATTGTGTTAACGGATCCCCCTGTTCGATGAGCGGGCAGGGCATAAATTCCATTGTTTCGGATTATTCCAAAGGTATATTCTACACCGGTTATGGATGCAATCAACCCTATTCGACACGCTATCGTTGTCCGGATGCATATGTTGTTGATTTTGAGGGAAATCTTTATTTTGCCGGCGGAACGTTAATAACGATTTCTCAACATTATTATCCTGGGCTGTGTAAACAAACATGGACCCCTTCGGGATCAACGATCACCGATACCGCACTTGCCTATGAGGGTTACCCGGGCGAAATAAATGCTCTTGCAGTGGACAAAAAGGGGAACCTTTTCTTTGGCGGGAATTTCAATGTCAAGCCGCAGGCGAGCAGTATCGCCGTCTGGGACGGAAAAACCATTAAACCCCTTGGAAAAGGCATTACAGGAACGGTAAAGAGTTTGGCGATCGATGAGAATGCCGGCATGCTTTATGTCGGCGGGGATTTTGACTACGCCGGAGGGAAATATTCGCCTATGATCGCTGCCGTTGATCTTTATCATAGTGAAGCGGCAAAAAATAAAAATGGTGCCGGTCAATCCATCAATAGATTGGAATTAAAATTAGTCAATCAAACCCTGACGGTATCAAATGCAACGGCGCATGATCGCGTTTTTCTTTATTCCTTATCGGGCCGCATGCTTTTGGAATCGCTCAACATTCCGGCAGTATCGTTGCAAAAACTTCAACCACAACCGATTTTAGTTGTTGTAAAACGGAATGGAAAGATTCTTGTTGCTCAAAAGATACTGGTTTTGAACAAACTATTTTAAATTTCTAAAACGGAGAGACTCTCTTCATAGCCCGATTTTATTTTTTGCTATTTTCCGCAATCGTATGTGCCCAGGCAGATTGGACGTTGGAAAGTCCGCTTCCTACCTGGAGAAATATCGCTGATTGTATCTGGACTGGAGACAAATTTGTTGCCGTAGGTTCTTTCGGGTTAGTTATGGTGTCGACTGATGCCACTCATTGGAAAAAGTCTTTAACCGCAATACATGCCCACCTACGATCAGTTGCCTGGACCGGCAGTGTATTTGTTGCAGTTGGTGATACCGGTACAATAATCACATCTAAAGATGCAGTAAATTGGACCTCAATTAACTCCAATTCTTGGAAAAATTTCAAGTGCGTGATTTGGAATAATTCACAACTCGTGCTTGTAGGTGATAACACGGATAACAAACCGATCAATAAACCCGGCGCCGTATACACGTCAATGGATGGGAATACATGGACATTGAGAAACCAAGGGACAACGACAATTCCTTTAAACTCGGTTATCTGGGTTGGCCAAAAGTTCGTAGCAATCGGCAGCGGAGGGAAAATTTTGACCTCGCCCGACGGAATCGTTTGGACCTCCATAAGTATATCTTACACCTCGACACTATCCTCAATCGCTTATTCGGGGACAATCTACGTAGCGCATGGAAATGGCGATACGCTGCTTACTTCAACCGATGCAGCGCAATGGACTATACGTACCACCGGGTATACCAATCAAATCCGGTCGTCTTGTTGGGCCCGGAACAATTTTATTGCGGTTGGCGATTCAGGAATTATTATTAATTCAATGGATGGAATTACGTGGGAAAAAAATACTTCTCCTGCTTCCAGGACACTGTCGTCAGTTCTTTGGAACGGAAAAACCTTTTGCGCCGTTGGCGACACGGGTACGGTACTTGCTTCATCCGATGGCCTGGCCTGGTCTTTAAAAAGCACCGAACCGCATCCTAAACTTCATTCAATCATCTGGGGGAACAATCTGTTTGTCGCTCTTGGTGAATCCGGAAGTGTATACACATCGCCTGATGGTTTAGCCTGGACAAATAGAACCTCCGGCACAACAACATTGCTCAATGAGGTGACTTGGAACGGCGCCAAGTATGTTGCTATCGGCACAAACGGTCCAATAATTACGTCTCCCAATGGCATGGATTGGAATATTCCGATATTAAACTTTCCCGATCAACTCCAACTCCATACGGTTGCAGGAAACTCAACACAATTCATTGCTTTAGGAAAGACATACGATAACGGACAAGGAATTTGGCGATATATTTATTCCTCTCCCGACGGCGTTTCCTGGACGTCAAAAATACACGGCGTGGAATCTAGTTCCGTTAATACTTTCGGTTCAATGGTTTGGACGGGGGATTTATTTGTCGCCGTGGGTAACGGAGTCCTTACATCCAACGATGGAAATTACTGGAACGAATGGAGCACGACTGATTTTAATGATGAACAAACCACCTGCGTTTCACCTAAAGAAACCACCCTATATGTTACAACCAATAGAGGTTCGATTTACTTTCATACCAGCGGCTATTCCTGGAGCAGAGCCTATTCAGATCCCAAAAGCTATTTATCTTCCATTTGCTGGAATGGCAGTGAATTTTTAGCCGTAGGCATTGCTGGAAAATTAATCACTTCGCCGGATGGTTCAAACTGGACTTCCATTGATTTAGGATACGGCGAAACGCCCGATTTTTACAGTATTATTCAAACGTTTGACCGGATGGTCATCTTCGGCGATAAAGGACTTGTGCTTTCGGCGCCAAAACCTGTTGTGTCAACTTTAAACGGTAAAAAAGTCACGATTTCAAAAATCTCGTCAGCCGGAAAATTATCGCTTGCAAAAAAACAAAACCATTTTGTGGTTAGCGCCGCCGGATGTACTCTACTAGGGCGACGAATTATTAACAAACATACCTTAAAGACTCCCTCTAAAGTGCCGTGAAAGTTCGCCGGCGATGATTAAAAGAAGCTGCCGATATTAATCCACAATAAGAAGAATGTAAGGATCCTTTTCTATGAATAAAACCAACCTGCGCTTCCGAGCCGATAAGCGCTCAAGCGTATTCTTTTGCGGTAAGCGGCACGAGCCTTTTTGCCGGAACCGATTGCGACGGCGTTTGGCGACTGCCATTGGGTAATAATCCCATAAAGAAACAAGACAAAAAACCAGTAGTCCAATCCTTATTCAAAATTATTCATGCAAACCATTTTAGCGCCGTTATTCCCCTATTCTTTACACTCCCAAATTTCCAACGCGTTACCATTCAAGTATTTGACCTTTCCAGGTGAAGAAAAATGACGAAAAAGTATTTACGGAAAGGATAAAGGGGGGAACGACGAAGAATCCATTCGTGAAACCGACCGCTGGCACGGCGATATCGACATCAATATGCTCGACGCCTCTTTTTCAGTGGAAGGCCCGCTTACTCCAAAACTGAGCCTGCTGACCACCGCGCGGCGAAGCTACATTGCAAATGTAGCTTCTTTTGCGTTGAATCTTTTCCATCTCAGCGTGCCTATGACCGTTGTTCCCTATTACTGGGACCTCGTTTCCCGGTTGGACTACAATCCCAATCCCCTGCAACACATGTTCCTTACCATCTTTGCCAGCACCGATGCATTCGACTTCATCACACAGCCCAGGCGGGGTGGCGGTACTATCGAAGTGGCCGGCGCACGGGATGAGCTCTCATTGAATATGGGATTTAAAAGCCTCATCTACGGCTATGATGTCGCCTTGTCCGACCGTTTGAAAAATGAGCTGCGCGCGTCTCTCGACCAATCGAAACAAATTTTTTCCTCCCGAATGAATTTCCTTGACTATTCGTTATACCTGCGCGATGAAACGACCTGGAAACCTTACGGATTTTTGACCCTTCGCACCGGGCTGGATGGTTTCGTGGACAGCGCCAAGGACGAATTCAGCGTATCCAACCGCGTCAACGCCGCGGTCAGCGCGAACAATGAGGCATATGTCAATGGAGGAGCATATGCCCGCACCATTTGACCATAAGCGCCATTGATGCGCTTTTAAGGACATCGAACGTTTCCACGCCGCAGATAATCGAGCTGGCCGATAATTTTTCAAGTATGCTCAAACTGCGCGCGCAAATGCGCACCAACGGATATTTCTTCTACACGCCTTCCTATGCCCGCAATGCCTACCGCGCTACGGGACGCGGAAGACTATTTTAAATGAAAAGGTTGATCCGCCGTTTTTCCTTTTAGTCATGACTGATAGTGCAGGCCCCGTAAACACTCTTGAAGAGCGCCGGCCCCATTATAACGGTTCCCCGATTGGCGAGGCGGTCTATGTGTTTCACCTGGGCTTGATGAGCTTTGGGACCGTACCTGTCAAGTCAATCAAATACTCCGAATGGAGTTTATGGATCAATGCTGGCGCCACAAGCTCAGTGGGGATGTCTACCTCGTGCTCGTGACCGCCTTCCACCTCGACTCGCATACCAGAGGGAGCGTCCCCCCCTCCCGACATGGGACGGTAAGTCGCGAGAATCCTGCCCGACCGGTCGGCAATAACCTTCATTTTCATGACAACTCCTTTAATCCAAGAATTTAAAACGTTTGAACCATCATTCACTACTGCCATCACGCTCCTGTTTTGATGTCTCCGAATCCAGTAAGCGTGAAGTTGGAAACACCGGGACCCTCGTTTATCACATCGAGAAAATATGTCACGCTCTGACCATCCGAGTTGCGTGCCGTGCCATAGCCAGTGACCCTAAGCGTGTTCGCTACGATGGGTGGTGGCTCGTTACTAATGAGCTGAATTGGCTCCGAGTACTGAACTCCATGATCGTCTCCCCACCAGTAATTGTATCTTCCTGACGCGCCCGGACTCAGCGTAAAGTTGCCCGAATGCCATGCCATTTGTACTCCTCCTCTTTATTGTGTTTTTGCCTGATAGGAAAATGTTTTTTTGTGTGAGTAATCATATAACAGTTCCGATCAGTCTATTAAAATAAACCAGCAAATATTATACCACGGAATTGCCGAAAAGGATGGGGTTTTAGGGTTTTAATGGTTCGTTTTATAGAGATTTTTCTCAGAATCGGACAATGGCGTGCGAAAATGACGAGAAACGTGACAATTTACTTTTCGTGCGGGCTTGTAACAATGCCGCTTCCAATGCACGCAAATTTTTAGCATATACCGCTTACCGACAAATTTAACATACCAATTATTGCAATTGCTCGGTTTTTAGGTGTTGGCGGATCAGCAGTATCCATGATACTAAATACGGGCGCAGAATTGCATTCCCGTCTTGCGATCTCGTTAATTGATTAATTGAGAACCGCCCCCTTATTGTCCCCTTATTTGTCGTCAGGCGCTTTTCTGTGCACGTTGCCCGGTTTGCCCTATAAAAGGAACGGGTAACTCGATATCCAGAGCCGTTTTTATTACATCTTCAATGGTGTCAACGAGAATAAAAGCAAGTTCACCCGCAACATCCTTCGGAATTTCTTTTAGGTCCTCTTCATTTTCACGAGAAAGAATGATTTGTTTTATTCCGGCCCGGTGGGCGGCCAGCACCTTCTCCTTGATGCCTCCCACCGGCATTACCGAACCTCGCAAGGTTATTTCGCCGGTCATCGCCAGCTTTGAATCGACCTTTTTGTTCAGAAGTAACGATGCCAGTGCGGTAAAAAGCGTTATGCCTGCCGATGGTCCGTCTTTCGGAATCGCGCCGGCCGGAACATGAATATGAATATTGTTCCGTATAAATTTAAATTGGGGAATCATATGAGCCAGACGCGACTCGATAAGGCTCAGCGATATCCGAGCCGACTCCTTCATAACATCGCCTAATTGTCCGGTGAGAATAAGTTCCCCCCTGCCCGGCATTGCAGAAGCCTCGATGAATAGAATATCGCCGCCCACCGGAGTCCAAGCAAGTCCGGTCACAACGCCGGGAATGTTGGTTTTCAGAACGTCGTCAAGTCGAACCTTCGGTTTACCGAGAATCTCCTTGATGAGCTGTTCGCTTACCATAATAGGGGCATCCTTTGAACCGGTCAGCACTTTTTCGGAAAGCGCCCGCGCCACTGCGGCGAGTTCATGCTTGAGGCCGCGAACTCCGGCTTCGCGGGTATAGTTGGTTATGAGCGCGTTAAGCGCACTGTCCTCAATGCAAACGGCAGCGTCGGAAAGCCCGAACTCTTCGATTACCGCGGGAACAATATGACGCCGGGCGATCTGGAATTTTTCGCTTGTGGTATAGCCGGTCATTTCGATGACCTCCATTCTGTCAAGAAGCGGCGCGGGAATGGTTGCCGTCGTATTGGCGGTGGCGATAAAAAACACTTCCGACAGATCGTACGGCACCTCAAGGTAATGGTCGGTAAAGGTGTTGTTTTGTTCCGGGTCCAAAACTTCAAGGAGTGCGCTTGCCGGATCGCCGCTGTAGCCGACCATAAGTTTGTCGACCTCGTCGAGGACGAAAACCGGATTGCGCTGCTTCGCTTTTTTCATCGACTGAATAATGCGGCCGGGCAGGGCCCCGACATAGGTTCTGCGGTGCCCCCGTATTTCCGCTTCGTCGCGGATACCGCCGAGGCTCAACCGCTGATAGCTGCGCTGCATTGCGCGGGCAATACTTTTTCCGAGACTGGTCTTGCCCGTTCCAGGTGGCCCGACAAACAGGAGAATGGAGCCCTTTTTATTCTTTTTTAATTTCATAACGGCAAGGTGCTGAATGATTCTGGTTTTGACCTTTTCAATACCGAAATGGTCCTCATCGAGGATTTTTCTGGCTTCCTCAATATCAAGATCCCGGTACACGCCGGGTTTCCACGGCAGTTGCAGCATCAGGTCCAGGTAATTCTGTATAACCGCCGATTCTTGACTTTCGGAACCGAATGCCTCCAACTTTTCAACCTGTTCGAGCGCAACCTCTTTCACCTCGTCCGGCATCTGGGCTTTTTCGATTAGATCACGATAATCTTTTTTACCCTTTTTTGCACCGGTGGTTTTTCCCAGTTCCTGTTGAATGGCTTTCATCTGCTCGCGCAGCATGGCCTCGCGCTGCGCCTTATTGACTTTCTCATGAAAGTTCCTGGACATCTCTATTTGAAATTCCACCGAATCCTTTTGCTCAAGAATCAAATCAATAAACCGTATACCAAGTTGTTTCTCCGAATCGATTTCGAGAATTTCCTGAATCTGAGGTATTGGCGCCGGCATAAACTTCAGCGTAAATCCGACTATTTCCTCTATGGTTGCAAGCTCAAGAATCTGCTTCACATACACGTCGGCGCCATGGAAGTTATGACTGATTTCGGTGAGCGTCTTACGAATGAATTCCATGACCGACTTTCGGCTGTTTTCGTCCAAATCCTCGATGAGGGGCAAAAATGAATAGGCGGTAGTTATTCCTTCTTTCGTCGCTATCGGATTTTCGGCCCGGATTCGCTTGAGTGATTTGAAATAAACCAGCGCTCCCCCGTCCGATTCCTGAATGGATTCGATATATACCAGGCAGCCTACGGTATAGAGATTGTCCGGCCTCGGCTCTGCGTCGGTTTTCTCCCGTAGGGTCAGGGTAATGGCAAAAGGAGTATCCCGACTTACATTTTCTGCAAGCTTTTTTGCCATCTGCTCATTCACCCGCATTTTCGAATGCATCTGCGGAACTATAACCGTATCAAAAACGGGAATAACGGGGAGAATTTTGGGAATCTGTTTGTCGTTCATAAACGCTCCTCTGCATTTAATTAGTTAAGGTTTAACTAACTAATACGATAAAAAAAACTAAATATTTACAATTTTATTCAGAAGTTCGATAAATAGTTCTAGTTCCCGCTCCGATAGGGCACGGCGAATTTTTTCCGCCAGCCTTTTTTGTTTCAGGTTATTAAAGAGCGTTATTTTTTCACCTTTCGGCGTTAATTCAATAAAAAATTTTCTGCCGTCCATGCGGCACTGATTTTTTCGGACACACTCAAGTTTAATGAGCTGATTTATAATACTGGTTACCGAGGGCTTGGTGATCTGGAGTTTTTCGGCAAACCGGCTGAAGGTCAGACTGGAACTTTTCCCGATAATCTCAATGTAACGAAGCTGCTTTATTTTCAATTCCCCAACAGGTATCTCGCGGGAGAGCTCCCTGTGGCAGCGCTCATAATGATCGTTAAACTTGATCAGCGCGGTAATGAGTTCATTTTTAATGGCCATAGTAATATAGTACGGTTTTTATTGCCGAAAAGTAATGTATCAAAGAGAACCAATTAGTTGTTGCCTAACTAATTTAAAAGATTTCCGTGAAAAAGGAAAGTATATTTTCTGCGATTTGCAGAACTACGAATTTTCCTTCCGAGCCTTCAGCCCCTCGAACGCCTTTTTCATGTCCGGGTCGCCGTCGAGGAGCTCTACTTCGGAAAAACCCATTTCAAGGGCCTTGACAAGGAACTCACGGGCCGCGTCGGGCTCCCGGTTCGACGCCTTGATTTTAGCCAAAAAATACCACGCGTCGGGACAGTCGTGGTGCGCGTCCAGGTACTGCCGGATCAGCCGCTGCGCCTTTTCCCATTCCTTGAGCGCGATGCAGACGCGCCACAGAAGTTTTACGGTCTGGAAGCCCTGACCGCGAATTTTTTCGAGATAACCGAGAGCGGAGGCATGGTCGTTGATATCGAAGGCGTGGCGCGCCAGGCATGAAAGGATATGGTCGGAGGGTGAGGGGATGTCCTTAAGTTGTTGTACGAGCGCGATGATCTTTCCCGGATAACTGTCGGTGCGCTGATACGCTAAAAGCCGTTCGGCGTCAAGTTCGTCTCCTTCGGCGGAAGCGGCGTCGGCCTTGCATAAAAGTTCATCGACTTCGCTGAAATGATTTAATTCCCGCAGGATCATGAGCGATTCCGCCACCGCATCGGGGCCGATCCTCGAAAGAACGGCCATGGTCGATTTGGCGTAACTATCGATGTCGCCTTTGAGCAGCGCGAGGTGACGCAAGCCCATCCATCCCGCGATTTCCTTTGGTGAAAGTTTTACGGACTGAAGGTAATAGGTTTTCGCCTCTTCGTAGTCGCCGCGGCTGAGGTAGGCGTTGGCGATATTGACATAGAGCCCCGCATCGCCCTTGGAAAGTTTAAGCGCCTGGAGGTAATTGTCGAGCGCTTTGTCAACGTTCCCCAATTGTTCATGGGCGAATCCCATGTTCTTGAGCGCGGAAGGGAATTCCCGCTGGTATCTGACGGCTTTTTCAAAAGCCTCGATCGCCTTGCCGTATTCGTCGGTGGCGCAATAGGCGTTGCCGAGGTTGAACCATGCGTCCGCGAAATCGGGCCGGATCTCGACCGCCTTTACAAAAAGCTCGATTGCCGCGCCGTGCTTCCCTTGCGCGGAACGGCAATTGCCCAAATTCAACAGGGCGCCCGCGTTGTCGGGTTCGAGTTCCAGGACTTTTTCAAACGATTCCAGGGCCGCGCCGTCTTCCGCAAGCGCGTGCTGGACGATGCCGAGATTGTTCCACCCCTCCACCCGCCCCGGTTTAAGAACCGTCAGTTTCCGGAAAATCCGCAAAGATTCGTCAAGTTCCTGCTTCCTGAAACAAATATTGCCGTATTCGAGCAGAAGCGGGTAATTGGCGCCGTCCCGACCGATGACGGTTTTATATAATTCAATGGCCTCGTTGAGCCAGCCCTTGTCGGCATAGATCTGCGCGAGCTTTGCCGCGGTATCCATGTTTTCGGGATGCGCCGCGTGAGCGATGCGCAGGTCTTCAAGACCGTCAAGAGAGAGTTCGGGTTGATTGCGGGGCATGTCGTTTTTCATTGTATATGCTATTTCGTTTTAATGATCGGTTCCCAATATTTTCGCGGCCTGCGGCGCGTATTTGCTTTCCAAAACACGCCGCACGTAATCCCACTGCGGAAACGCGCCCCTATCGGACCAGTTTTTATTCACCACGATGTCGTACCATGCGTCTAAATATAAATTCCCGATACGATCGGTGTTGATGGTGACCGGTAAAATGGTTGAACCGTTGTTCATGAGCTGCCGAAAGGATGTTTCGTAGACTTCGGTGACCCATCCGCCGCCGAAGAGCAGCGACATGTCCCCGAGGATATCTTTACGGACAGGGATCATTCCGAAGCGGCTGCAATCGTTGATTTGATTTTTTGTGCCCGTAATATAGCGCGCCAGTTGATACGACAGTTTCGGGTCCGGCGCGTCCTTGGGAATGCCCCACCACCACCCTCCGGTGGTCACCGTTCTGCGGCCTTCGCGCGCCACAGCGCCGTTTCCGTCAAGTATGATCGAGCAGCCTTGCGGCATGAGAGCGACGCCCATGTCGGCCGGGTTTTGTATATATCCGTCCAGGCCGTCCTGGCCCGTGCCGTGTATGAAAAAGCAATCGATTTGCGTCATGAACGCGAGGAAGACCTCGTTGTCGCGAAACCCTTTCCATATGTCCGCGCCGCTCCACGCCTCTTTCCACATGCGTTCGTTATACGACGACGCGGCGTAGGCGGCTTCCCACATAAATGCGTCGGCTACCGCGTCCCCTTTCATGGTCATCACCTGGGCGCTATCACCCTTGCACTGAAAAATCCGGTCGATGATACGTTGCGAGGTTCCTGAATACCGTTTGCCGCGGTGCGCGATGCGGCCGTGCAGCATTCCCCGATACGGCGTGTGGGCCCAAATCCAGCCTACGACATACACATCGAAAAAATCCCATTTGTTAGGGTCATCCTCCAGAATGTACGTCGCGGGAAGTCCGTAGCCGTTCATCGCCTTGAGGTCGGCATTAATGGAGTCCCGGTAAGAGCGCCACACCGCAAGCGCGTCGGCCACCTTGCTTTTACAGTAGACCATGATGCGGGTTTCGAACTTCCGCGGAATAAGAAATTGCCTGCCGTCGCGCGCTCCGAGCGACGTAAGAACGAACGTTTGGCGGAAATCCCTCAGCTCCCGCTCGCCGACAACGGCGTCGATCGGCAAAAGCCGATCGTTGGAGAGGAGGGACGCTGTTTTGTCAAAAGGTATTTTTACCAGCGCGATCCGGCCCGGATATTTCGCGAGTTCGCTTCCCAATTCCGCGGCATTGTCATAATGCACGACCTGGATCGCGGCCTTATATTGCTTGTTAAAACCGGGTATGATTTCCCCGCTGAAATACTCCTCCTGCGCCTGTATCATTTGCACGAGGATTTTCTGCTGCCTCGGCGCGGCGCACCCCAACACCGTCAGATAGGCGATAAGCGCCGCCAAGGCAAGGCGTTTTAATGGACGCCGGAAGCAACGGCTATTGTTCATGCGACGCCGTCCCCTTTCGGCCCGGAGCGGACGAAACATGATTTTCAACGCGGGCATTCGCTTTACGTAAACGTTTGACGAATATCTTCAACAGCTCCACGGCAATAGACGGATATTCGGCGATAACGTCGATCAGGTCGTCGCGGCCGATGCGCAGAACCGTACAATGAGTAAGCGCATAGGCGCTCGCCGACCGGGACTCTTCGTCGAACAGCGACATTTCGCCGAAACATTCCCCGGCGGCGAGCTGGGCCAATTCGACCGTTGCCCCTCCGGCGGCTTTTTTAGTGATTTGAATCAGGCCTTCCTTAATGATGTAGGCCGAGTCGCCCATGTCGCTCTCCTTGACCACTTCGTCGCCGGGATCAAACGGCAATTGTTCGGCGATCGACGCCACCGCGCGCAGTTCCGCCGTTTTGACTTGGGAGAAAAGCGACGTTTTTTTCAGGAAAATGACGTTTTCCAATACCGTAAAAGTGGATGGTTCGACGCTTTCCATAAGCTTTCAGCTAACCTTTCCGCGCGGCATTTATGGTCCTGGGCGGCCGGCCGGGATCGGCGGATGCCATACCTACATTCGACGCGGCGTAGGCCGCGCAGCTTTGTATCCACTCGTTGCGGTCGTTACCGAACTCCCTGATGACTTCCATGAACGGCTTCGCCTTGATTTTCAAGCTCGAGGCCGCCGGCTTGCCGCAGATGGCGACGTCCTCGCCGTCCAAAAGCCTCAGCGCCCAACGATTGACTTTGAAGTCACCTGCGTTGTCAAGTACTTCCAGGGCGCGCGCGCGTACGTGCCGGTCGGCATGGTGCAAACGATGGGCGACCCGGCCGATTTGGCCGCTTTTATCCAACAGCGACGAAATGGACACGAGATTGCGAAGCCGCAGGCTTATGACCTCTTCATTAATCGCCGTTTGCAAAAGCCGCACGCCCGGAAGCGACGCTTTTGCGTCAAGCGTTTGGATGGAGCTCCAATTACCGTAAATAAACCTGATCTCGGAATGGGCGAGTTCCTGCAAGAGCGCGTCGTATTTCTTGCCCACCAGGGCCGGGCGCCGCTGCAACGCGCCCAGCATGATTCCGCGATGACAATAATCCATTCCCGGCAAGGCGAGCACGACCTTTTCAACGGAATATCCGCCGTCAAAAAGGCGCCCCATGGCCGCGACCAGATCCGCGATTTTTTTGCGGTTTACCGTATCGGTAAACTCCATGAGCAGGTCCATCGACCCGTCGACCGGCATTGATCCGACGCTGAAGAGGAATTGTTTCCACATGCTTGCGTCGCCGATGATCCTGAATTTTTCGCGCGCCGCGAAGGTCCGTACGTAGGGGAAAAAATCAGGCGATCCGATCGCCCCGATCGCGTACAACGCGCTCGCGCATTCCCGGGGAACGTCGGAGGCCATCATGTCCAGCAGAAGGTCGATCAGTTGCTTCCTTCCGGATAGACGGCATCGCGGCCATAAAACGATGACGGCGTTGGCCCGGATCCTGTTATCGATATTGAATAAAAATGATTCAAGGCGCGCGGTTATTTCATCGTCCTCATACGGCGAAAGAGCCAAAATGCTGTTGGCGACAACCCGCTTATCGTTATAGGAGAGGTGGCGGATGAAAAGTTCCTTGGTGGTTTCCCGTTGAATCCGCGCCAGGGAGGAAATGATCGTGGCGCGAACGATGTTGTCGCAGCGGTCCAGATACTCAAACAGAATGGCGATCGATTCCTTTGATTGCATATCGACGAGGATATCGATAATGTACTTTTTGATTTCGTATTCTTCCTGTTCCAGGACCCGCGCGAGAAGCGTGAGAATGTTTGCATCTTTTTCAAGGCCGACCGCATTGAACAATTTTGTAAATTGTTTCGATTTAAGACCTGAAAGATTGCGCGTGAGGCTTTCGGTGTATTTTTTCCTGATTCTCAAGGTTTGGATGACCATTACCACCGCCAGGGAGGACAACACGGCCATGTACGCCGCGAACGACAATCGTGGAACCGCGAAAAGAAGCCAGACGCTCGCGGCCATGATTGCCAGGGGCTTGACCACGCCTTCCATGGCGAGCTTTCCCCTGCCGCGGACGTCACGCGGGAGGCTTGAAAAAAACACCTGGAAATTGGGGGAAAAAAAAGAATCGAAAAACGCGACCCTGAGCCCCATGCCGGCTACAATACTCCAAAAAAGCAAAAGCCCCTTCTGCGGCCCGGCGCTCCACCCAATATACGTAAGAAAAACGAAGACGAGGCATACTATCGCGGGCAGGAAAAGCATCGATCGGGTCGATCCGATTTTCCGCAGCACGGGTCCCGCCACAACCACCTGCAAGGCGAACGTGGCGAACATGCTGCATCCGTTGAAATAGCCTAAAAAAGCGGCAAGGTCCTTCGCATTGACAAGATGGCTTTTCAATTGGCCGTAAAAAATATAGTGCTGATTGATAAGGATGAAAAAAAGGATGAAATAGAATATCGCCATGTTTCGTAAAAGCGGCTCCTGATTGACAAGCGTGAGATCCTTGCCGATATTTTTAAGGGTCCTTCGGGAATGTTTTTCCTTGTCGGATGACGCTTTGAGCGACGTCCCGAACCATTGCCGCGCGGGAATAAACAGGGCGCCGAGGAGAGCGGCCAGCACGCCCCACGCCACCAGAAGATTTTCCGCGGGAATACCCTTGAGCAGCCAGGGGATGGAAAAGGAAACGCCGATGGCGCCCAGCGTGCCTCCCGCGGCGATGACGGGGAATTGCGTCGAAGCTTTCCGGGAATCCACGAGGTCGTTCGCGATTGTCCAGAACAGGAGAAACAGGATGATTTTTGAAACGTACGCGTAGGAAAACAAGGCGGGATACAGTATCCGCGCATGAAGCTGCAGCGCGAGGCGGACCGAAAAAACCGCCGCGCAATGAACGAAAATCAGCGTGATGAAAAAAACGCCCCGGTCAATCCGGTCGATGATCGAAATCAGCAACGACGATGTCAGAAAGAGCAGCATCGCATTGACAAGAAACATATTGGGAATAAACCGTGTGTCGAAATGCGCCAGTAACAGCGATTCGGCGGTGCTGTCGCCGAGGATGGCGCCGGCGAACAACAGGAATAGCAGGCTGAAGAGCGCCCATGTGTAGTTTTTTTGGAGCGGTTTTTGTTCGACGGATGTCAATTTTATGCCTCCATGGAGCCGTAACCATCCCGATTCCGTATATTGTACTATATCGGGCGGGCGGCTGCAAAGTTCTTTTGTCAAATACAAACTATTGCGTACCCCCGCGCCAAAAGCCATATTAATAGTCCGGTAATTAAATATGAGTACCATTGAAATATTTTCACCCGTTGTCACGGTGAGCCGAGAGTTTATCCTGAGCATGCCGAAGGAAACCGTTTATTACTCTATAGAAACGACCCTTCGACAAGCTCAGGGTGACATGTGTGCATTGGGTGTAATACAAAAATTAGACATATTTAATTGCCGGACTAATAACTTATAAAATCATCATGTACTCATTAACTCATTAACCCATCAACTCACTTATGGACAAACAACAATTAAAAGAACAAGTCGAAACCATACGGCAGGCGTTCGGGTACATCAACCGGTTTAAAAACCAGACGTTCGTCATTAAAATCGAAAGTTCGCTCATCACGCACCCGTTTTTCCCCATCCTGGTCAAGGACATAGCCATCCTCCATGATCTGGGCATCAGGATCGCGCTGGTGCCCGGCGCGAAAACGCGGATCGACGAGATTTTGACGACCTATGGCATACGATGCCGGACCATCGACAATATTAGAATTTCAACGCCCGAATCGATCCCGTTCATCAAAATGGCGGCCTTCGACGTTTCCAACCGGATCATGACGCTGCTGGCCGAAAACAACGCCAACGCGGTGATCGGCAATTGGGTGCGGGCCAGGGGCATCGGCGTGCGGGGCGGGGTTGATTTCGAAAGTTCGGGCCTCGTCGAGCGGTTGCAAACGGATATCATAGGGAATGTTCTGAAAGAAGGGCTGATCCCCATTTTTCCAAATATCGGGTGGAACGCCCAGGGAAAACCGTACAACATTTCCTCGAATGATCTGGCCTTTACCGTTGCGTGCGAACTCAAGGCGGCGAAGCTTTTTTTCGTCACCGATTTCGGCGGCCTGGCGGCAAAGGATTTTATCGCCCCGGAGGGCGCCTATGTTTCCAGCGACGGGTTCATCGCGCAGCTCACCGTTGACGAAACAAAAAAATTCATCGACGCCAACGCCAAGGCGGCCGATCCGGGGGCCCTGGAGTACGCCTCGCTTGCCTACCGGGCCTGTAAAAGCGGCGTGCAGCGGGTGCACCTCATCGACGGCCGGATCGAGGGGATGCTGCTCAAGGAAATTTTCAGCAACCGGGGGTTCGGCACCATGATTTACGCCAACCAGTTCGAAAACATCCGGCCCATGGTCCATGCCGATATACCCGAGGTATTGGCGCTCATGCAACCGTCGATCAGCGAGGAAATCCTCGTCCCTCGCACTGAGGAGGACCTGGCGGAGCTGCTGGCGGATTACGCGGTGTATGAAGTCGACGGGACCATTCACGGCTGCGGGGCGTTGCACCTGTACGGAAAGGAACACGCCGAAATAGCGGGCATCGCGGTGGATGCCACGTACGGCAACGTTGGAATAGGAAAAAAACTCATCGCTTATTTCATTGAAAAAGCCGCGCGGCTTACGATGAGGAAAGTCTTCGTCCTTACCACGCAGAGCGCGGATTGGTTTTTACAGCTTGGATTTGTCAAAGCTGCCATTACCGACCTACCGAAGGAGAGGCAAAAAACCTACAATACAAAACGGAAATCCATGGTGTTGACCTATTCCGCGGCCGCGGCCAAGGGAAAACGGCCCCCACTGGTGGAATGAACGCGGCGATGGTTTAACGCAAGGTGATGCTTGCGTTCGGCAATGCCTTGAAAAGAAAGCGGGAAAGCATGGGAAAAAAGGCGATTTCAAGAAGTAACCATCAACCGGCTCAATCCGACAAGAAACCGGCAAAAACGTTGCATGAGCCTAACCGGCTCAAAGAACCGTCGGACGAGGCCCCGCTCCAGCCTCCAACGTCTCCTTTTCCCATTGTCGGCATCGGCGCCTCGGCGGGCGGGCTTGCGGCGTTCGAGGCCTTTTTTTCCGGCATGCCCGCGGACGCCGACGAATCCGGCAAGCCTATTGCCGGTCCCGGCATGGCATTTGTATTGGTGCAGCACCTGGCGCCCGATCATAAAAGTATTCTCACCGACCTCATTCGGCGCTATACCCGCATGCAGGTTTTTGAAGTTGAAGACGGCATGACCGTGCAGCCCAACTGCGCCTATATCATTCCCCCAAACCGCGACATGGCCTTTCTCAACGGCGCCCTTCAATTGATTGAACCCTCGGCCCCCCGCGGCCAGCGCCTGCCGATCGACTTTTTCTTTCGGTCGCTGGCCCTTGACCAGCGCGAACGGGCCATCTGCGTCGTGCTTTCGGGCACCGGCAGCGACGGTACGCAAGGCGTGCGGGCCATCAAAAGCGAGGGCGGCATGGCCATGGCCCAGAGCCCGGATTCCACGGAGTACGACGGCATGCCCGGAAGCGCCATCGCCACGGGCCTTATCGACTATGAGCTGCCGCCGGCCAAAATGCCCGCCCAACTCATCGCCTACGCAGCCCATGCCTTCGGCAAGCTTCCCCGGAGCGCCTCGGCCCCGGAATTCAATGCCGAGAACACGCTGAAGAAAATATTCATCCTGCTTCGCGCCCAGACGGGTCACGATTTTTCCCAGTACAAGCCCAACACCATCCACCGGCGTATCGAACGGCGCATGGCCGTCCAGCAGATCGAATCGATAAACGCATACGTCAAGTATTTGCAGCAGGCCCCGGCAGAGGTTGAAGCCCTGTTTCGCGACCTGCTCATCGGGGTGACTAATTTTTTCCGCGATCCGGAGGCCTTCAAGGCCCTGGAAGAGGCGGTCATTCCCAAGCTCTTTTCCGGAAAACCCGAGGGCGGCGTGATCCGCGTCTGGTCGCCGGGATGCTCCACGGGCGAGGAAGCATATTCGATCGCCATACTCCTGCAGGAGCGCCTGGAGTCGCTCAAGCTCGGCTGCAAGGCGCAGGTATTCGCCACCGACATCGACGGCCGGGCGATCGCAACCGCGCGCGCCGGTCTTTATCCGGCAAGCATCAGAGCCGATGTCTCACCGGAGAGATTGGCGCGTTTTTTCGCGGCCGAACCCGACGGCGGCGCGTACCGCATCCACAAAGGCATCCGTGACATGCTTGTCTTTTCCGAGCAGGATGTCATCAAGGACCCGCCTTTCTCAAGGCTCGATCTCATCAGTTGCCGCAACCTCCTTATTTATATGGGCGCCGATTTGCAAAAGAAACTTATTCCGCTCTTTCACTACGCGCTGAATCCCGGCGGCATGCTCTTTCTGGGCACATCCGAAACCGTGGGCGACTCGGTCGATCTGTTTACCGCCCTGAACCGCAAATCGAAAGTGTATCAGCGCAAGGACGATTTTCACGGCGCGCAGCGCGCGTTTGGGGGCCGTTACCTCCCGCCCATGCCGGAGCGGGAGGATATTTCGAAGACTGCGGAAAAGGCGGAAGTTTCAGGAAAATCGCTGCTGCGCGAGCTGACGGAACAAGCGCTTTTGCTGCATGTCGCCCCGGCTGGCGCATTGGTCAATGACCAAGGCGATATTCTCTACCTTCACGGCCGCACCGGAATGTACCTTGAACCGGTCCCGGGCGAGGCGGAAACGAACAACATCCTGAAAATGGCCCGCCAAGGGCTGCGTCGCGAATTGACCTCGGCCCTGAGGAAAGTCGCCTTAACGAAAGGCGTTGTACGCCGGCCGGGACTGCGCGTCAAGACCAACGGCGCCTTCACTACCGTCAACCTGACCGTATGTCCCGTTGCCGCCCGGCCGGAGCCCGGCCAAAACGGCGAACGGACCCGCTACGCCGCCGTGCCGCGGCAGCCCCTCTACCTTGTCATTCTTGAGGATTCGCCGTTGGCGGACCCCTTAACCTCGGAAACGGCGGCGGCCCCGAAATCGGTCGCTCCTCCCGCGGGCGGACTTGACGAAAGCGCTCGCGTCGCGGAGCTTACACGGGAATTGCGGGACAAGGATGATTACCTCCAGGCCGCCAACGAGGAACTGGAGACCGGTAACGAGGAGCTCAAATCCTCCAACGAGGAAATGCAGTCAGTCAACGAGGAATTGCAGTCCACCAACGAGGAAATGGAGACGTCCAAGGAGGAATTGCAATCCGTTAACGAGGAGCTCGCCACGGTCAACGCCGAACTCCAAACCAAGGTGGCTGATTTATCGCGGGCCAATAACGACATGAATAACCTTTTAGCCGGCACCGGCATCGGCACCGTTTTCGTCGACCACGGGCTTCGCATTCTGCGCTTCACCCCCGCCGCCACCCGGATCATCAACCTGATACGCGGCGACGTGGGGCGCCCCCTGGCCCATATCGTTTCCAACCTGACCGGCTACGACCGGCTGGTGGCTGACGCGCGGGACGTACTTGACTCCCTGGTTCCCAAAGAAGTCGAAGTACGGACGGCGGAGGGCAAATGGTACACGATGCGCCTCCAGCCTTACCGGACCATCGAAAACGTGATCGAGGGCGTGGTGATCACCTTTATCGACATAACGGAAATGAAGCGGCTGCGCGAGGCGCTGGAGGATAAGTTCGGGCGACAACAGTCGCTCATGTCAATAGCGTCGGACGCGTCTACGCCGTTGCCGCCTCCCAACGGAGTTGCGGTTGAGGGGGAACGCCCCCCCAAGGTTCCCTTGCCC